>Ga0070697_100000115_pt1 | contig 62670 bp, 46 predicted proteins | sample KBSK1501metaG_FD_65475 | JGI IMG/M metagenome (GOLD analysis project Ga0070697, IMG submission 65475) | Corn, switchgrass and miscanthus rhizosphere microbial communities from Kellogg Biological Station, Michigan, USA - KBS K1-50-1 metaG | ecosystem: Host-associated > Plants > Roots >... | reverse complement strand
CCGCGAAGTGGCACGGCGGGGGACCGGTGAGATGCAACGAGAGATTAGGCGGCCTTCTCAAATACTACGAGCGCCGGGCAGCGTGAAAGCTGGGGTTTGGATGAATTTTTTGACTGAACGACATTTTCGCGATATACGTGCGTGATATACCTCTCTGCAGCGTCGTTCCCTTTACTTCGGTGACAAAAAACATCCTCCGTGCCTGAGATGTTGCCGTGGTCATCAAGTCGTCTCAACGGACTCCGCTAACGGGCCTCCACGATCTCGCGGGGGCAAAGTCCTTTATCGATACGCAGGTACGTTTGGGCCGGCACCCCCACTCATTCGCGCCGTTTGCGAATGAGTGGGGTGCCACATTCCTAATTGCTTCTAACAAAACCGTCAATTTTGTCTGCAACCGAAGTGAGTGATCCGGGAAGGTCGGGTGCGGGAGTTCTTCCTCAATTGCACTCGCTTTGCGGAAGTACGGACCGCGAATGCGGCTCACCGGGCGTTTAGGGGTGGTCACAAAGGCTGCCTGCTCCTATAAAACGCTCCAGCCGACCTGAACGCCCTCCGGGCACCCGAATCGTCCCAAAGCGGCTTTTTTAGAGCGCCTAAATTGATACAATCCCCGGCGAGGGAATCCACGCTTGCCCTTGGTTCGCAATGGGAAAATTCTCGCCCACAAAGCTAAACGGTGATTGCGAGGAAATTGCCAACCCGTCCACCGCCTACGGTCGGCGGCGGCGCAACTGGATTGACGCCCACGGCTCCGTCCCTGCCCGCCAAGTTGTCGATGCCTCATGCGGCAACGAACACTGCATCGCGCTGCGACACTCCTACCTCCGTCCGCGAGTTGAGCAGCCGCGCAAGTACCGCAAGATTGCCAACCGTGTTCACAGGCTGAAAATCGGTCAGCACTTCGACGTTCCGGGCATTGGTACAGACGAAAGGAGCCGCAACCGATTTCGCTCTGGCTTGTATGCGGCTGTGCGGTTGGACAAGGTCTCAGTACATGGGCAGCCGGACGGGAGTGTGCGCGTCACGAAGGTCGGGGAATGGTCTTGAGACGGCGATTTTGCAAACAGCTAACATTCGTGTCTAGAGTCTCGCCTAGACGAATCATCACTTTTTCATCACCCACCTGCTATTTCACCACTTGAACCAGTACTCCGGACTGAGTCGGGTTGAAAATACCATCGCCGGAATACACAGCAGTAATCCTGTGATTGCCTTGCCCTAGACTTGAGGTGGTGAAGGCTCCTACTCCGGCGCTCAGCTTGGCTCTGCCCAGGATTGCAGAACCATCCTTAAAGGTTACCGTTCCCACAGGTACATTGGTCAGAAGAGTTCCTCGCACCGTGGCGGTGAACGTAACCGGCTGACCAACACTGGAAGGATTCATCGAACTGGTTAGATCTACGAGGGCTCCGGCGGCATTGAGGACCACACTGGCTGTGTTGTCCGCAGAATTGGTTACGACCAAGTCGAGCGACCCATCGCGATTAAAGTCACCCAAAGCTAGAAAGGTGGGATTCGCGCTGGTTTTTATAGATTGCGGAAGGCTAAAGGTGCCGTCGCCCTTGCCACCCAAAATACTGATGCCACCGCCCGAATAATCCGTGCTTGCCAGGTCAAGGTTCCCGTCCTTATTGAAGTCAGCCGTGACTACGACCGCGGGTGCACTGCCGCATAACCAATACTTCCCTGTATCGAACGTACCGTCTCCATTGCCCATGTGCACATTCAGCGTAACTCCGTTGTATTCTGCGATGGCAAGATCCAATTTGCCGTCGTGATTAAAATCGCCCGTCGTTACCCCAAGCGGCACCAGATTGTCACTATAGGAAATCGGAGCTTGAAAGGTGCCATCTCCGTTGCCCAGAAACACGGAGAATCCCCCGTAGATGCCGCTCACTACGGCCGCGTCCAAATTTCCGTCCTTATTGAAATCACCCTCTGCGACTGCAAAGCCCGATGCGGGCTCATATTGTCCTTCCTGAAAACCGCCATTTGCGGTGCCCAACACCACAAGACTAGAGCCGTTTCCACCTAAGAAAAAATCCAGGATGCCATCATGGTTGAGATCTGCAATCGCTAAAGAGAGAATCGACCCGTCGTGGCTAGTGGAGTAATAGGTCGGAGAACCGAAGGTCCCATCTCCGTTGCCCAGCAGGATGGCGAATGTCGCAGGAACGCTCAGTCCTCCGCCTGTCACAACCAGATCCTGATTCCCGTCTCGATTAAAATCGGCGACGCCGAGTTGGTTTTCCACATAGAAGTCGAGCGTGTATGTGGTAGGCAACGCAAAAGTTCCATCTCCCTTACCCAAGAGGATCGAGAGCGAGTTAAAGTGGTTAGTGACAGCGATATCTGGCAGCCCGTCATGGTTAAAATCACCCACTGCAACGGCTGCGGGTGTGGTTACGCCGGTGTCTGAATTGATTGCCGCTGTAAAACGAAGCGGTCGGGCAATTACCAAAGAACAGGTCGCCCCCATCACTACCACTAGTGCCATGAGTTGTCGTAGCACAAGGCCCCCAAGAAATCAGAAATGGCTCGAAGGAACGTTCAGACAATTGCAAGTTCCGCGATGGGGATTCTGATGCCGATCTATTGAGAGGTCAAGCTTTTTTTGGAGAAGATGGACAGTCGGACGGTATTGTTCGGGGAGGGAGGAAAAGGGCAAGGCTGGCATACCTGGAGTTGAAAGCAAGAAGCGGCCCATTGTGTCCCTGATGGAGCGCAGCCAAAACGGGAGTCGCGTGCGATCCTTCGATGTGGAGCGCGTGACACTTGCGCTTCGGCATACCTATTTCGAAAACTCCCGCAGGCGGCAGATGTCGCGGAGACTGCCAACCTTTAGCAGATGGGAGAGATGTTCCTCAGGCTTAGCCGGAGTCCGAGTTTTAGGGCGCGACAGTTGACACTTTACGTTCTCGAACGTGAGGGCGTCCGTTAGCGAGAATATGAACCGAGTTTCTTCCTGATACGCCCACTTTTCCGGCTTTGAAGTCGCAATATCATCGGGCAGCGCCCAACGTGGATTCCCACCCTCAGACTGCGGGTAGTAGTCAACGCGCCTTGCCCTGAATGTAGCTGTGGGCGGCAATGCTGCTCGGATTCGCTCGCAAAACGTTGGCATTCGGGTGATCTCCACGGCGACAACGGCATTGAATTCCTTAGCCAGATCGTCACCAAACCTGCGACTTGCGCAAAAGACAAATATCTCGTTGGCTTTGACTGTAGATTCAAAAGCATATTCCGCAAGCGTGAATTGTGTGCCCTGCGTCTGATTCGTAATTTGCAAGCCACTATCCGGCAAATACCGAGAGGTGCCTTCGTACTCGTCACCGCGCACTGCATCTTCACAATCCCGGAAATATGCGAGGGAACGGAACAGCATTTCACCGTCGAGGAATTTCTCAGCCCAAATCCGCTGGTCGTAATACTTGAACAAACTGTGGCGCAGCGTCAGCCCCCTTTAACCCGATTATCCAAGCAGTGCCTTGACGATGCTCAGCCATTCCGCATCCAGCGGCTCCCGGCAAACGGGTTTGCCCGCCCGGCTGTCGTATTGCTGCTCATTGTGAAGTCTATTCAGGCGTTTGCGGCGTCGCGGCGCCAGACCTTCGATGCCGACGACAAGCTAAGTAGAGGCTGCGCGCCAGGCGGCCACAACTCGATGTCATAAGCGCACAACGCCATCAAGCTCTCAGACGTCATAAAGTACCCTCACGAATAGTCCCAAAGGTCGGTTGATTCAGTCTTGATGTATTTTCGAGGCCAGACTCCGAACGCCGAAAAGAATCAAGACGCTTTCGCCGAATCATCGGATTGTGATCGCATTGCATTCGCCTGATGGACTCGTTGAAACCGGACTGCGTGTGTGCCCTCTAGAGAAAAAGGCGACAAAGTTGGCTGCGGCGTTCAGCGGCACACTTTCTCTGGTCCGGTTTGAGGGCAAGAGTTGCGAAATTGCGGCGATTTCCAGCGATTTCCAGGGAAATGCAGCCGAGTTTCTCTGCACCCCAGACTGTGTGGCGGAGAGGGAGGGATTCGAACCCTCGGTACAGGTGTTAGCCCGTACAACGGTTTAGCAAACCGCCGCCTTCAGCCTCTCGGCCACCTCTCCGGCGTGCGAAGCCTCAGTTTACCACGCGATTTACGAATGGCGTTACCGCTTACGGTTGCGGTCCGACAAGCCGGACAGCACCACTGTCGGAATGTTCGCGGCCAGAGGTGTGTGCTTCAAGGCGCGCAGGATGCTCGTGCCAGGCATGCTGGGCAGCATCATGTCGAGCAGCACTGCGTCGGGGCAGCTTTGGCGCTCCATTTGCAAACTTTCCCCTCCGTCGCTGGCCGAAATGACTTCATAGCCGTGCTTCCGCAATATGCGATCAAGCGCTAATTGCATGAATTTGCTGTCTTCGATCACGAGTATTTTCATATCAGTGCACGGGATAGCCGTTCTGTCCAGGCAAGAGGCCATTCACCTTTAGGATTTTCACGGCGGCACGGCGAATATCTTGAACTGCGATGCAGGCGACGGCACCCGGCATGACTGCCACCCCATCGTTGAGCAATTGCTTGGAGGCAACCACAAGAGGTTCGCCGCCGGCTTCTCCGCGAAATTTCTTTCCCAGCCAGAAATTTTTATAATCCGCTTCGTTCATGTTGTAGATAGCACGCAGCATGATGTCCCGTTCGGGTGTGCCGGGTGGGGGGACCATGAGCAGGACGTCGTGCTGGCCGTCCAAGGCACGCCTTTCTCCGATGAAAATCCTGCGCAATTCACGCATGGTGATGTCGGAGACAGGATTCTTGGCGCTCACGATAACGGCGAGGTCGCTGTTTTGCTGAGCTTCAGCCATTGCGGCGCCGGAAATACAAGACACAACGCTCAACATCACTGAAACCGTGAATTGTCTAACACCGGGCCAACACATAAAGTCACTCCACACCAACGGATAATCATTGCCCCGAATAAGTTCCTCGCAAAATCCTTCTCAGAACGTGAATGCTACCTGCCCCGTGATTCCGTTTACGGCCGACTGGTTCCGGCTGAACTGGCGGTCGTACTGCAGTTTCATGGCGGCGCTTTCGTGGAAGTCGTAACGCACACCTACGGATGGCCCTTCCCTCCGTCGCACGTCGCCTAATACCGGTTCGTTGTCGCTAGCGTTGACGTACTGATAGCGGAAATAGGGACGGTACGCGCCAAACCGATACGAAACCTGGCTGTAAAAACCCGGTGTGTTGAACAATACCGTGCTCCCTACTGGGGCGTGGCGTATGACCAGCCATTCGTTCAACCATTCAAAGCTCTGCCGCAGGATTACTACGTGCGCGGCAAGGATGTTCTCGTTGATTTGAAGGTCAGACGGTTTCACACTGTCGTGGTAGAAAGAGAACCCGGCCTGCACCCCCGGCCACACCTGCGGCCGGGACACAATCCCGAAGTTCGTGGAATTCCCGTTCTCCAGGTCAACATCCGTGTTGTTGAAAGTTGTCCGGCGGGTGTCCTGGCTACCAAACTCCGCTAGGTATGCTAGTCCCAGCCTGCCGGAGGGGAGCTTGCCGGACACCGTTACACCCACGTTGCCGGTGGGCAGAATTCCGCCGTCATCGGCGAAAGCAAACATGAGGGGGCGGTCCGTTGTTGTCTGCATGTAGTTGCCGTGATGAAAATAGGAGTTGTAGAAACCGATGCCAGTGTGAAATCGCCCCAGTCCTACGTTGAAGGAGTCGTTCTGGTTGAACTGCAGCAGGAACCTTTCCACATCCACCGTAAATGACCCCGCGTCTTCCGGCTCAAACAGTATTTCGCTGAGCACCCCGGCCTTACTCGAGATCCGTGACGTCAGAAGAAGGTCAAGATCCCCCAAGGCATAGGCGCCATGAGTCCTTCTTTCGTCGGTAGCGCTGAATCCAACGTGGCCGAAGCCCCGCAAATGGATGCCAAAACGGTCGACGCCCAGTTGCTCCTGCACCGCTGCTTGTTGGGGCAGCGAATCCGGAACGGTCGCCGTCGCGGCCGTGCCGAGCGGAGTTGCCGCCGCGCTGCTCTGCCTCATCTGCAGATCCGTCACTTGCCGCTTCAAATCCTGTGTCGTCGTTTCCAGTTCCTCGATGCGCTGCAGGAGGGAGTTAACTGTGTCTCGGTCACTGCGGGAAGGTGCGACGCCGTCCTGTGCTGCCGTCCTCGCATCCGCCACTATGATGGTCATCAGGATGAGGGCGAGGGTTCGAAGTGCAGTTTGATTCCGGAAAGGAAATGGAAGAATGGGCTTGTGCGAAACGAGTTTCAAGACAACGTCCTCTCTCGCGGCCCGCTTGAGAAGGAGTAAGAACAGGGTCGCGACTCCACAATGGGAACCATGACAAACCAACGTTCATGGAGCAAGATTACTTAGGGAGGAGAGAGTTCAGAGGCGGAGTTCAAGCGATGCTGCGTTTCATCCGCGAGGTTCGCGGGCGGGAGGAGCTTGCGGTTTCGACTCGATTCCGCCCTGCGCGCTTAGCGCGATATAGAGCCATGTCAGCCCTGCGGATTACCTGCTCAACTTCTCCGCTCCGGGTCGTAGGTTCAGCGACGCCAATGCTGACCGTGACTGAAAGATCTTGATATGCGTCCGCGCTCGCCGCGGCTCGCGCATTCCTGCTCTTTCGGCTGGTCGTCCTGCGATCCTCTCCCCGAGTCACCGCGCGCCGCTCCTGCCGGTTCCGCCGCCGAAAAGCCGCGCTTTCCACGTCAAGCCGCAGGAACTCCAGGTGCGGCACCACCTCTTTTATCGACTTCCCGACAAACAGGATGCAGAACTCTTCGCCTCCCACTCGGAAGGCTCGGCCTCCGCCTTTGACCCGCGCCAGTCGTGCGGCCACCATGCGGAGAACTTGATCGCCGGTATCGTGACCGTAGGTGTCGTTGAAGCTCTTGAAGTGATCGATGTCGACCACCGCGATGGCATACGGTGCTTCGAGACTATTGACTGCCTCCTGAAAGCCGCGGCGGCTTGGCAATCCGGTAAGTTCATCGTGATACGCGAGGAGATAAGAGTTTTCCACCAGGCAACTTGCAAGGATGAGGCTGGCAGTCGCCAGGTACGACTCGCCCGCGCCGGTTACGACACCATTCCGCAGCGAGAGATACGCCGCCAGCAAAGACCATAAGAGACCGGCGTCTGTCGGCTTGCGCAAAGAGATGTACCGCGTCAACAGTAGGCCGAATGCCACCAAAAAGCCCAGCAAAGCAATCTGTGGAACCTTCGTCCAGTCGAGCCAATGGGTATCCAGCCACGGTAATCGCAGAAAATCCGGGGCAAGGGCTTTTCCGGGCCGGCAAATGACAGCTACGAATACCGATTCTACGAACAGTAATGCAAGCCGAGGCGCACTCACGGGGAGCGCAAGGCCGCGCTCCTGGCTGAGGGAGAATATGACGAAATTCAGCGGCAGAAGAAACGAAACCGCTTGCCAGGCGATTTGTCCCGGTCCGCTGAGAAAACTGTGCCCGGCGGAGAAGAACACGACCGCACGATGCGCGAGCAGGAGGGTGATGAGAGAAAACAGAACGCGGCTGGAATAGAATCGCCAAGCCAATAACGCGCCGGCGATGAGTGATCCGTAGAAGAAAAAGTCGATCGACGAAGCTGAAAGAGATACCAGTTTTGCTGCCAGCAGAAATAGCGCAGCAAAGAACAGCAGTCCTCCGGGAAACAAAAAAGACTTCCACGATTCATTGCGCCAGAGATCCACGCCCTTCCTTCCTGAAACCGAAAACTTCGCAGCTTAATTATGGTTTGCAGCACGCTGAGATGGCGAGTGCCGGGACAGGTTCGTGGAACAGGGCTCAATTGTTGTCGACACATCCAGGTTGAAGACGGTTCGGCAAACATGATGGCGGCTTTTTGAATAGAGTGCTTGCCTGTCCCACTTCAGGAACCACCGTACCTTCGTGCCTATCTAAACTCTCTCTGGCCACATCAGGCGGTGGCTAGAATCGAGCTAGCACTATTAGAGGGAGCCTCATGCGCGTTCTTATTGCGGAAGATGATGCAGCGCTGGCAAGTTTCGTCAAAAAGGGATTGGAAGCCGAGCATTATGCAGTGGATGTTTCTGGCGACGGTGAGCAGGCGCGAGCCATGGCGGTCGAATTTGACTATGACCTCGTGGTGCTTGAGCTGAACCTGCCGCGCCTGGATGGTATGTCGATTTTGCGGCAGGTACGAATTCGTAAGCCAAGTTTGCCGATTCTGGTGCTGACCGCACGCACGCGAATTGAAGACCGGGTTCAGTGTCTTGACATGGGGGCTGACGACTACCTGGCCAAACCTTTTTCCTTCTCTGAGCTCTCGGCCCGCATTCGCGCACTCTTGCGGCGTAGCCATTTGCCGGCGGAATCGGTGCTCGCGGTCGATGACCTTAAATTGGATCGGGTGGAACGAAGAGTGGAACGCGGAGGACGGCGGATTGAGCTCACTTCCAAAGAATTCGCCCTGCTCGAGTACCTGATGCGGAATGCGGGTCGCCGCATCACGCGGGCGATGATTATTGAGCACGTTTGGAATTTATCTTTCGATACCTGCACCAACGTAGTTGACGTATATATCAACTATTCCAGTTCGCAGGTCGATCAGCGCAAAGTCGGCAAGCTGGCCATGGCGATCCAAGTGGCGTTCCAGGAACTGGGAGTTTTCCCGGCTTCTAACACTCAGGTTCCCGTAGACTTCAAAGACCCAATGCCGTTCAACACTGTGCAAGCCATCGAAAATAGCGAGCGCACGGCCGCCATGGGACGCATCGTCCCGCCCTCGTCCGGTGTGCTTTCCGGCACAGAAGAGAACACAGACCTTAGTGAGCTGCGCCGTGAGCTCGAGAAAGTACTGGCTCCAGAGATCTCTCGCAATGAAGTATCAGTGCGTGGCGGACCGGATGGCCTGGTCATCAGCTTGCGCGAAATCGGCTTCTTCGACAGCGGCTCGGCCCATCTGAAGTCCGCGTCCATTCCTGCCTTTGATCGCATTGCTACGGTGTTGCTCGAACGACATTATGGAGTTCGCATCGAGGGCCACACCGACAACGTCCCCATACACACGGCGCAGTTTGCGTCGAATTGGGAACTCTCCACCGCGCGCGCCACGGAATTGGTGCGCGTGCTAATTGTTCAGCACCACTTCTCACCCGAACTGCTCACCGCAGCCGGATACGCCGAGTTCCACCCTATCGCGAGCAATGCTACGCAAGACGGGCGCGCGCAAAACCGGCGGGTGGATGTCGTCATCCTGAGCAAGCCAGCTTGGCTGAAGTATGCTCAGTCGCCTTAGGCCAAGGTGCCGGGATCGCCGCTTGTGCCGAGATAACTCCCCGAGAGCCCTCGCCCAAAAAAAGGAAAGTGATTTGTCCCAAGGTGATCCCCAATTCGTGAAAAAATCGAAGCTCATGTTCCGGTCGCTTCTTCCTCTTGTGCGGATGCAGATATTAACGGTTAGCTTGGGCATTTTTTTCTCCCAAAGGGCTCATCCCATGACCGGCATGGGAGCCGACGGACTGCTGAGAATGCAAGCGATTCTGAAAGCGGGAGGGATGACGCCAGGCCAGGACGAGACCAGTTGTGCGGTCTATGGAATGCCTCGGTCTTGCGCGGAGGCCGCGTCCTGCAGCGCGCGGTCAGTCTGTTTCAAATCCCACAACAAATTCTAAACGCCACACATTACTGCCGTTCAGCGCTGACACGCTCCACTAAGTAAGTTCGTGATAAGACCATACATGCAATGCTTACCGTGATGCAGTGCGATTATCGTGTCCGCCCTAAGACAGTCTGCTCAGGATCAACTAATAGCTTTCGCGTGCCTGCGGGAGCGTTCAGACGAAATGGAGTCTCCTCACCCTCCGCAAAAACTCGCCCAAGAAATACTCGTCGATTCTGCAGCAATGCGAAGATGGGAACCGACGTTACCAAGTCCTTCGGTGCGGACTTCTGCACAAGCGTGCCAGTCACCACGGTTAAGCCAGCCTTGTCGTTGTACTTGACGCTGCTCAGTTCGAGCCGCGGCACTGCGGTGCCATTAATCCACTGTTCGTAAAACCAAGCCAGAGATTTCTTATTTTCATACCACAGCGATGGAGGAAGTTCCTGCTCAAAGGCTCGCAACAGTTCTTCCGTTGTAATTGCCTTGCCTGCATACAGCTCTCGGACTTTTCGCAGAACTCGCACAAATGGCTCTTCCGTCGGAGCGCCGCCCATCGCTGTCGCCCGCCTGTCAGTTTTTCGTTCCCCATCGCGCATCATTGTCCGCAGCATGTGCAGGAGCCATGTGCCCCGGCCGTAGCTGATAGCTTCATATCCGCCGGGTGAATGCGAAGACGAGAGCCGGGTTCCCAAGCTAACAGGCCCTGCATCCATCAACGGCTGGCCTTCCTTATTCTTCTGCAGCAAATCGTCCCGATATTTAGCCATTACTTCGCGGAACCTTGCCGGATCTCTCGATTCCAACAGCATCAGCGAACTGTAGTTGGCCAAAGCTTCCATCAGCCACTGGTCGCGATAACCACTCCAGCTCACCAAGTCACCCCACCACTGATGGGCCGTCTCGTGTGCAATTACGCTTTCGCCCAGAACGATATCTGTGTTGCTCAAGTGCAAGTCGGTCTTCTCCTTGGGCGTGAGGAAGGAGAAGCTGGACAGAAAAATCAGTCCAGGCCAACCTTGGCTAAGAGGACCTGGCATTTGCGTCAATGCCAGCTTGTCGTAGGGATAGGGACCAAATCTGCGGGCGTAGAAGTCGATTGCTTCGGCTGAGCGCTCGGCGACCAGTTGCGCGTTCCGCGCGGGAGAAGGCAGCGGCGGAGTGACATCAATCGTGGGTTGGGGCATTCCAGGGCGGCTAGGCATCCCGGGCACAACCGCCTCCTGCGGAGGTGGCTTCGGAAATCCATGTTCCACGCCGGCAGTCGCGTAGGTCTCCACCGCCACACCCCCCGCTTTGGCATTCACCTGAGTGTATTTCCCCAAGTTGAAACCGGCGAGCGGAATCGGCCGCTCTGAGACCCAACGCGCCACCTGCTGTTCAGGAACTTCAGGTTGCTTCCCGTCAGCCGCGGACTCGGCACGCCTGCCGGTTGCAACCAGCGTCCAGCCCACCGGGTAGCGAAATCCCAGGTCGAAGTCAGCCATCGCCAATCCACGATTCGGATACCAGGTTCCACGCGCACCCACGTACAACAAGCCTGCGCCCGCATCCGACAATACCTGGCCTCCGTACTGGAATCGCAAACGCATTCTCTGCCCAGTCCGCAGTTCTCGCGGGAAGACAACCACCAGTTGATCGTTTCCGCGGCGCGCCAGTTGAGTTCCGTCCATGGCAGGATTATGAATGAACTCAATCGGCTGTCCGTCCGCCTGCACCTGCTTCACCTGCAGAAATCTGGACAACTCAAACAACAGCGTGCGATCTCCACCCTGACGCACTTCCATATCAAGAGTGGCATCAGCGTCAAGTTGCTTCGGAGGGGTCACTTCAGCATTAATTTTGTAACGTCTAATTTCAACCGGACCTGGTTTCCCTTCTTCTCCGGCGACAGCGCTGATCTCCTGCTCTCGCTTGCTTGATTCTCGCACCGCAAAGGAGGTCCACACATCGAAGTAGGCAGCCTGATCCACGATCCGAGGTTGTCCGGCCCAGACCTGCTCGTTTGCCAGAGAGTCATAATAGAGATCGAAAGTCCCGAGTTTTCGTCCCTGCAAGCGGGCGTGAAGCATGCGGTCATCAGCCCTTTGCTTAGCTGCTTCTTCTTCGGAGGACTTTTGTCTTACCGTGGGCAGGAACTTACTAAAAGTAAGCAGCAGCCGCAAGCCATCGGCTTGCGCAAGGTTTCGCGCAGTTCCGTTCCACCGGGGGACGAACTCCGGCCCACCATCAGCGGGATTAAGCGATCCCTGTAAATCGGCGAAGGTCGCATCGTTGAAGCGGAGGTATGCGGTTGTAAATTTTTCTTCCAGAATCGCTGCACCGGTAAAGAGCGCCATGGACGCTCGCTCTACGCGGTTAGGCGGCTGCAGCAGGACTTCGCCGTCTCCCTCAAAAAATGCACCTGTTACACGCCCGCGGACATCCTCTGTGAACGCGATAGTTCCATCATCGAGGCTGATGTGTATCGCGCCACGATCGATGGCGGCATCGCGAACGCGATATACGCGCCGGGAGTCGAGCCCAACACTACCAAGCTGAAGGTACAGCGACTCCGCAGAATCTCCGGCGGGAGGTGAATTCACGGGGAGCGCCGGCGACAGTTGTTGTGCCCAGCTCAATGGGCCCGTGAATAGCAAAACCCCGGCCAACAGTGCCCTGCGCCAGACTCGCTCCATTACCTTAGTCACCTAGGTGTGACATCTCCCCATTGCTAGAATTTGCCCAAGTGCGATTTCCCGTCATCCTCTTCGCAGTGACGTTCGTGGCCGCAGTCTGCGCACCCGCCGAAGTCATCCACCTCAAGAATGGCCGGAGCATCTGGGCGGAGCACGTCCACGAAAACGGATCGCGCATCGAATATGAACTCGGCGATAACTCCTATGCTATCCCGAAATCCACCGTGGAGCGTATCGAAGCCGGCGGTCTTCCACCGCAATATGCCTCATCTGCCAGCAGCAGGAGTTCTCACGAAGTGCCCGAATTCGCGGTTTCGGGAACTCTGCGTAACGAAGCCGGACTCTCCGACAAGGTCATTCGTGATGGCAAAGTGGATGCCGGCGCACTCAGCGCAATCGAACAGCAGGGCAACGCCCCCGCGAGCGCGTCGGCCTACTTCGCCGCAGGCAAGTTCGAATTGGAGAGGGGAAACTTCGCCCAAGCCCGCATCTACTTCGAAACCGGGCTGCGCCTGGACTCACAAAACCCCACTTTGCTGACTTACTACGCAGGCCTGCTTGTACGAATGGGTAATCCGACCGAAGGCCTTGCATATGCCGAACGCGCGGCGCGCATCGCGCCCGATTCGCCCGACGCTCTCGGAGTTCTCGGCTACGCTCAGTTCGCTGCCGATCGGACGCGCGACGCGATTCGAACCTGGAGACATGCTTTAGAGCTTCGCCCTGATCCCACGCTGCAGTCCTATCTTGACAAAGCCCAGCGCGAAGCCAGTGCCGAAGCCGAGTTCACTCAAAACGAGACTAGCCACTTCACCTTGAGGTACGAGGGCAAGCAGACCTCCGATTCCCTGCGGCGCGCCATCATCGACACCCTGGAATCGGAATACGACGATCTGGTCCGCGAGCTCGGAGTCGCCCCGCGCAACAGCATCGCCGCGATCCTTTACACCGATCAAGCCTTCTTTGATGTGACAAACGCTCCCTCTTGGAGTGGCGCGGTCAACGACGGCAAGCTGCGAATCCCGATAAACAAAATTAGTTCGGTCACGCCGGAACTGGCCCGCGTACTCAAGCACGAACTGGCCCATTCCTTCATCAATCAGCTCTCCGGCGGACGCTGTCCGCAGTGGCTAAATGAAGGGATAGCCCAACTGGTTGAGCCGAAATCCGTTGCCGCGGGTGGCCGCCGTCTGGCCCAATTATTCCAGGCGCAGCAGGAGATTCCGCTCAATGCGCTCGAGGGCAGCTTCATGCGGTTTTCTCCGGTGCAGGCTCTTGTCGCTTATGAGGAATCTCTCGCCGCCGCTGAGTACATCCAGGACACATATGGGATGAGCGATTTGCGCAGAATTCTGGAAAGACTTGGCCAGGGCAGTTCCGCCGAGGCGGCTCTTCGCGCCACGATCCATTCCGACTACGGCTCGCTGCAAGAAGAAGTCGGCAAGTATCTGGCGAGCAAGTACGGCAGTTAAATCTCCCCGGCAACTACTTCAGGCAACTGGCAACTTGTCCCGTCCTGTGCTAAGTTCTCGGCACCGCTGTATATGGTTAGTGCTTCTAATTCGGTGAGATCTGCATCCGCGACGGCTCGTCCACCTCTGCCCAGTGACATCCCCGAGCTCTCTGGCGCCGAAGTGGCGGCTGTCTATTATGGCCAGCGAATGGGCGGCGATTTTTACGATTTCATTCGTGTCAGCGCAAACCGTGTCTTGATCGGTCTCATGGATGTGGCGGGACGCAACCTGGAAAATCGCAGCATTCTCGTCGCCGTCCAACAGACATTTCGTTCGCGCGGCGCAGAGTTGCTGGCCAAAGAAGAAATAAACGAAGCTGAGGCGATGATTAGGCTCTGTTTAGAGCTCAATCGCACCGTCATGCAGGCTGCCGGAGGCGTTAGCTCCTGTCCAGCTTTCGCCGGATGTTACCGCGAAGATTTGGGCACGATCTGCTACTTCAATGCGGGCCACACTCCCGGACTGCTGCGCGACGCTACCTCAATAATGGAGTTGCCCGCTACGGGCCTGCCACTTGGGTTATTCTCACATACCATGTGCGATGCTCCAACCGTGGCGCTGCTGCCTTCGGCTGCGCTCTTGATAACGTCGCGTGGGATCATTGAAGGGAAGCACAAGAACGAGGAATTCGGCTTGGAGCGGCTCAAGGGAACCTTCCAGCAAACCGCGTCTGACACTGCCAAAGAGATCTGCCTGAATGTGCTGGGTCAAGTGCAGCAGTTCATGCGTACGCCTCCCACCCACAACGACATCACCGCAGTCGCCTTGCTACGCGCTCGCACCCTGTCCTAAATTTCGCCCCGGCGTGATCTTCTCTTTTTGGTCGTCTTCTTGGGTGTCTCGGGCGCAGCCGTCTGTTTCGAGGTTGGAGCAAGCTCCTCGGCGGTGACAAAGATAGGCTCGATGTCGGTCGGAATTCCCTGGAGCCTGTCGAGCGCCTTCTTCAACGGCGGCCGAATGACGCCCAAATCAGCCAGCATCTTCTTTGCCGCCGCATAATCGCCTTCGGCCTCGACCGTAAGCAGATCATGATCCAGATCGATGACAGCCTGCTTCATCTTCGCCACATCGACCGAGAAAGTTCCATCCCTTTGCTCCACAAAAGCACCGTGGTCCACAAAAAAGTTGAATTGCACGGCCATTCCTTTTCCATGAGCGTCATTCAAACCGAATCGCAGGCTGCGAAACGCGGACGCAAGATACGTTGTGTAAAGCTTCCGCTGCGCCGCCTCGTCGGAGGCTAGAATCTTGCTCAATCCCATGTCTTTGGCGTGATCCATCATGTATTGCAGGGCGAAGAGCCCAGTGACGTCGGCTTTAGCCTCCTCGATCCCGCTGTAAAGTTCTTTCAACTCCAGCCGAGGACTCGTTTCTCGTCCCTGCACCTTGATCAGATGAGGTCCCAGGCCATGCATCAACTCATGCGCCACGATATGCGTGAAGAAAGGTTCAAAGCTCACGTCCACAAGCGCCGATTTTGGCAACATTCTGCGTGCAATCGGCAGCAACACGGTGTGGAACTTGGCCTCTTGCACGTTTTTCAGCATCACACGCTTGCTGCCTTTTTGAGCGACAACCCGGTCGTCATTGGGCAAGTTGTAAGCCGCGGTTTGGATCCCATGAGCGCCATCTCCCGCGCTCAAAATCTCATCCACTACACGAATCGGCGCAGCCGCGCCCAATTTGGGATTGCGATACTGGGGATCAATCGGCAGATTGTCTTCGATGTCCTGGAGATGCTGCGAAAATGCCGCTAGCTTGGTGCTCGCCTGGTCATCCCGCAAATTGACATAAGCTTCGAAGGCCGCCTTGTAGCCGAACAACTCGTCGTTATAGGTTTCGTACGGGCCGATAGTGATATCGAGTGGAGCGTCCAGGTCCATCCAGGCAAGATCGCTCTCATAGTAATCATTGGAAAGGAAAGCATCGGCGCGCAGACTTAGGAATTTCTTCAACGACGCATTGTCCGTCAGCCCTGCAGCCTCTTTCAGCAACCCTGCAGCGCGCGTTAGATCATCTCTGTATTCTTCGCTGTAGGGAACAAACATCAGTTCCTCGCGAGGTGTCTTCCAGTGAATCAGGGTGAAAAAGCCCTTTGCCTGTTCCTGCTGCTCTTTCGGCAAAGATGCTACCCAGCTCTCAAACTGTTCCTTGGTCATGTCCTCCGGATAAAAGTTCGCTCCATCGGGTTTTCGTGGAGGCACGCCCGGCACAAAGGCCTTGTAATCGTCAATTTCCGACCAGGGGCCTTTATTAATCCAGAAATAGTGCAGACGAGCCTGGCCGAGCGGTGTCGTATCTTTCTGCAGTCGCTGATATAAAGCGACATCTCCGCTCCAGTATTGCTTCATAAAAATGTCGTTCAGAATTCGCGAGGCCTCGAGCATCTTGGTTAATGCTTGGCGATCGGCGGCTGAGAGCTTCGAGGTGTCCACCCGCAACGGAGTCGGGGCGAACCGCGCGATCATTTGCTCCAATTGCGACAAGTTGGGAGTGCTGGTGCTGCTCTGGGCTGCACACCACACCGCGGAAACGATAAAGCAGGTCGTGCAGGTCGTAAAGATAAGGAAGAAAGAGAAGTATGAGCCGAGTTTCACGTCCCCCCCGCAGTGAGCTTGCAGAAAACCCCTCATCATAGCAGCACCGCTGGCTCGAACTCGGGCCCTGGAGTTACAATTTATGAAGGGTCGTCATCCCAGAGTTCCTGCGTTTTCAGGCTGCGGCACGGCTGCCGAAATCTCTATGCGAAAAATAACCCTTCCTCTGTTCCTGCTGTTTCTGATCGCGTTGTCCCTCAGTGCGGATACGGTAATCGAAGAGATTATTGCCCGTGTGAACAATTCCATCATCACTCGCTCCGAGTATCAGCACAGCAAGGAGCAGCTTATGCAGGAGGCCCAGCAGCAGGATGCGTCCAATGCCGATCAGCTCTACAAGCAACGTGAGAAAGACGTCCTCCGCGATCTGATCGATCAGCAGTTGCTGCTCGAAAAGGGCAAGGATCTTGGCATTACCGCCGACACCGAACTGGTGAAGCGCCTGGACGAAATGCGCAAGCAGATGGACCTCAGCAGCATGGAAGACCTGGAGAAGGCCGCCGAATCCCAGGGAGTCTCGTTCGAAGATTTTAAGCAGAACATGAAAAACCAGATCATCACCCAGCAGGTGATCGGCAAAGAAGTCGGCTCCAAGATGGCCATCAGCAAGGAAGAGGTGCAGAAGTTCTACGAAGAGCACAAAGACGAAATGTCGCAGCCTGAGCAGATTCGGCTGGGCGAAATCCTGGTCTCGACCGAAAAGAAGAAAGATCCCAATATTACCGATGAACAGCAACTTGCTGCCGCCAAGGCCAAGGCCGACGACCTGCTCGCTCAAATTCGCAAGGGCGCCACCTTCGAGGACATTGCCAAGAAGAATTCCGACGGCCCCAGTGCCGCTCAGGGCGGTGATCTCGGATACTTCAAGCGTGGAGCGCTGGCCAAGGAATTGGAAGACACTACCTTCGGCATGAAGCCCGGCGACGTTTCCGACGTGATCCGAACCAAACAGGGTTTCGTCATCCTCAAAGTGAGCGAGCACCAGCAGGCTGGCGTACCGGCACTGAAAGATGTCGAACCGAAAGTGCAAGACGCTCTCTACATGCAGAGGCTTCAGCCGGCACTGCGGGCGTACCTCACCAAACTGCGCGAGGAAGCTTTCATCGAAATCAAGTCCGGCTATGTCGATTCGGGCGCCAGCCCCAACGAGACTCGACCGATCGAGACGACCGCCAGAGACACCTCCGCCAAGGCGCTCAAAAAGAAGAAGAAGTTCGGCGTGTTTTAGTTTAAGCTGAGCAGGATCCGAGACGGCTGTCCTGTGTTCCGCGTCCCGTGCCTGATCTGCCGCTATGAAGGATTTCTTCATTGCCGATTGCTGCCAGCACGAGAATAAGGTGATTACTTCCACCTTCGTGGTGGTCTCCAAGCAAGTCAAGCCCAAGAAGACAGGAGAACCTTATCTTGCGCTCACGCTCGGCGATCGCAGCGGCCAGCTCGAAGCCAAGATGTGGGATAACGTCGAAGACGCGATCGACGTATTCGAGCAGGACGACTTCATCAAGGCCAAAGGCCTGCTCAACAAGTACAAGAACCGTTTTCAGCTCACCATCCACAAGCTGCGCCAGATGGGCGATTCGGAAATTGATTTTTCGGATTACCTGCCCAAGACCACAAAAGACATCGACGAGCTGTGGCGAACTCTTGCGGCGTTCGTAGAGACCTTCCAGAACCCACATGTCAAGGCGCTAGTTCAGGCATTCATGAGCGACCCCGAAGTTGCTCAAGCCTACCGCGAGGCCCCCGCAGCCAAGACTCTGCATCATGCTTACATCGGCGGGCTTCTCGATCATGTGGTCTCGCTGTTCAATTCTTGCGACCTGATCTGCCGCAATTATCCTCAAATCAATCGCGATCTCCTGCTCACGGGAGCGTTTCTCCACGATATCGGGAAGGTCTTCGAGCTGACCTACAAGCGCTCGTTCTCCTATACCACTCGTGGACAATTGCTCGGCCATATGGTCATTGAGCTGGAAATGCTGCAGGCCAAGATTGCCCAGGTGCCGGGTTTTCCGGATGAGCTGAAGACCTTGGTCGAGCACCTCATCATTAGCCATCACGGACAATACGAGTTCGGCTCCCCCAAGTTACCAATGTTCCCCGAGGCGCTGATGCTCCATTATCTGGACGACCTCGACTCCAAGATGGAAAGCATGCGGGCCCATTTCGCGCGCGAAGCGGAACTGGAAAGTCCCTGGACCGGCTACAACTCTTCCCTAGGCCGGCCATTACTAAACACAGCCAAGTTCCTGGAGAAGAAGCCGGCTGCTACCAGTGCACCCGCTGAGAAGCCGGGCGAAGCAACACCTGGGAATTCCACTCCGGTGGCCTCAGGCTTGGAAAAATCGGAGAACAGTCCAAACGCGCAACTGCCGCTTGCTGCAGCGGCCCGGCCGGGAGAGGATTAGTCGTCCGCGCCTCGTCCTGCCACTCCCCTGGCCGCACGTTTGCAAGGCGATGAGGGTTTCTGATAAACCATGCTGCATCGGAGAGAACCATGCATAAACATTTAACGGTACTCACCCTGGCTCTGTACTTCATCTTTGGCCTGATCGCCTGCAACAAGCCGCCGGCTCAGAACGCTGGTGGGGAGGCGAATCAGCCAGGAACCACCACTACTCCGGGGTCCTCAGCTCGTGCTGGCGAAAAGCCGCGCGGGATCAACCCCGTTCCTGCGCCCACTATCTTGCCCGCGGGCACCGTGATCACGGTTCGCCTCGGAGAAGCCGTGGGATCGAAAATCAGCCAGCCCGGACAGTCATTCACTGCAACCGTAGCTGAGCCCGTCGAGGTCGACGGAAAGACTGTCATTCCCGCTGACGCAACGGCCACAGGCACGGTGGTTCAGGCGAAGCCACTTGGCCGCTTCAAAGGCGGGGCGGTTCTGCAGTTGAAGCTCGCGTCTATTTCCGTGAATGGAACTGATCATCCCATTGAAACGTCGTCTGTGGTTCGCACAGAAAAAGGTAAAGGCAAGCGGACTGGCGTGATGGTCGGAGGAGGAGCGGGTCTCGGGGCGCTCATCGGCGGACTGGCAGGCGGAGGCAAAGGCGCAGCTATTGGAGCTATCGCCGGCGCTGGCGCTGGAGGCGCGGGAAGCGCATTCACCGGCAACAAGGAAATCGTGATCCCCGCCGAGTCAGCTCTCAGCTTCAAGCTGGAACAACCACTCGACCTCAAGTAGCTCGCGAGACACTGCGCTGCTCCCGGAAGCGTTTTCTGGGAGCAATTTCTTTTGCCGGCGGACTTGTCTCCCCTGGCTTTGTTGATGTTGGAAAGGCCTACCCATGCTCGACTTCGCCCGATTTCGTGCCATAACCTTTGACTGCTATGGCACTCTCATCGACTGGGAGGCGGGAATCTTTTCAGCCCTTAAGCCGATTCTCGCCACACGCGCCCTGAAGATTTCCGATGCCGAGCTCCTAGCGCACTATTCTGAACTGGAAGCAAGCGCCGAAGCCGGGGAGTTCCACAACTATCGCGACGTTCTGCAGACGGTAGTCCGCCAATTCGGCGAGTGCTTCGGCTTTACCGCATCCCATGCCGAAGTGCGATCCCTGCCCGACTCGATGGCCAGTTGGGAACCTTTTCCCGACACGGTTGCAGCTCTGCGCATCCTGAAATCGCGCTATCGACTGGCCATCGTCTCCAACGTAGATGACGAACTCTTCGCCGCTTCTGCCCAAAAGCTGCAGGTCCCCTTCGACGCAGTAATCACCGCCCAACAAGCGCGCTGTTACAAACCGGACTTAAGAATTTTCAGACTTGCTCTCGAAAGAATCGGATTGCCGCCCGACCAAGTGCTCCACGTGGGCCAGAGCATCTATCACGACGTGATTCCCGCACAATCTATGGGAATGGCCACGGTGTGGGTAAATCGACCCTCGCCCAGGAGGAATGCAGGAGCGGCCAAAGCGGCTTCGGGCAAGCCTGATCTTGAGGTTCCGGATCTGCAGACTCTGGCAGAGCTGGCGATTGCAGAGCCCAAAAAACTGAAGCAAGAAGCGTAAGATCACGGCGCGGAGATGCTGTAGGTTTCAAGGCACAGGCTTAGTCATATTTCCCTAACAACTTTTGGACTTCCTGGTTATCTTTTCGAAGAGCTTCCATGTTAGTATTCAATTGAAAATAGTAGGCTGCGTGCTTCGGTTCAAGTTGTAGAGCCTGCTCGAGTAAGCCAGTAAACAAAGGCGCCTCCCAATACTGTCACAATGAGAGTGATAATCGACGAGATTATAAGTTGTCGCCAATTCATGGTTGAAGCCAGCTCGCACTGCGCACGCCAGCAATTGATAGTGCGGCTAATTCGGGGGAAGGACGGCTGGTATTGTAACCAAACAAACCCAAGAAACACAGGGCGCAATTTCTTGCGCCCCTCAGGTTAGATCGCGTGTCCGAGATCTCTACTGAAGCAGCCCGCCATTCGGCTCTTCTTGTAGCGGGATCACCACGGCCGCGGCGACACGATCTCCCGCCTCAAGGTGCAGCAGCCGCACACCCTGGGCCGACCGCCCGCTTTCGCGGATCGTGCTCGAATCCATGCGGATGATCTTTCCGTACTGGCTGATCAGCATGACCTCCGAGTTCTCCGTGACTTGGGCAATGCCGCTCACTTTGCCATTGCGCTCGGTAGTTTTGACGTTGATCACGCCCTTGGCTCCGCGATAGCTGAGACGGTATTCGTCCGCCGGCGTACGCTTGCCAAATCCATTTTCCGTGACGGACAGGATCAGCGAGCCTCTCACCGGCAGAGTCTCGTCAGTCGCGACGGCTTCAGCGACTCCGGCTTTGGCCTTGGCTTTTTCAGCATCGGCCTCTGCTTTCTTCACGTCTTTGGGCGTGGTGGCCATGCCGACGATGTAGTCCTTCTCGGCCAGGTTCATGCCACGCACTCCGGTGGCATTGCGGCCCATGGAGCGAACATCGTTCTCATCGAACCGGACAGCCAGCCCTTCATGGGCAGCAAGGAAGACGATCTGATTGCCATCGGTCAAAGTCGCCGCCACCAGTTCATCGCCCTTATCAATGTTGATGGCGATAATGCCGCGCGACATCACGTGCGAAAAGTCCTTTACCTCGGTCTTCTTCACCGTGGCGTTGCGGGTGGCGAAAAAGACGTACTTGTTTTCTTCCTCCAGATTGCGGACCGCCAGCATGGTGCGCACACTTTCGCCGGGCTGCAGGGCCACGAGGTTGCCCATGTGCTTGCCCTTACCGGCGGCGCCTACGTCGGGAATCTCATATACCTTGAGCCAGTACACCCGGCCCGTGTTGGTGAAGATGAGAATGTAGGCGTGGGTCGACGCCACAAACAGATGCTCAACGAAATCCTCGTCGCGCGTCTTCATGCCCGTGCGACCCGTGCCACCACGGCGCTGCATGCGGTAAGTCGAAATCGGCGTGCGCTTCAAATAGCCGGAGTGGCTAACCGTGACCGCCACCTGCTCATCGGCAATCAGGTCTTCAAGCTGGATCTCGGCGGCTTCGTCTTCGATCCGGGTGCGGCGCTCGTCGCCATACTGTTTCTTGATTTCTTCCAGTTCCTTCACGATCACGCCGCGCAGTTTCTTCTCCGAGCCCAGAATCGATTCGAGTTCAGTGATGTTCTCCCGCACCTGCGCCAGCTCTTTGGTGATTTCGTCAATCGAGAGCTTGGTTAACCGATGCAATTGCAGTTCGAGAATCGCGTCGGCTTGGAGCGCGGTGAACGGCTTCTCCGGATCAAGCTTGGGCGGCCGGCCGGTGACGTTGATGCTAGTTTTCTTCCCTGCGAAGTACACAACCAGGTTTTCGCGCGCCTCGCCACGATTGGCGCTGCCACGGATGATGACGATCACATTATCCAGGTGATCGAGCGCAGTCTTGTAGCCTTCCAGAATGTGCTCGCGCTCTTTGGCCTTCATTAACAGGAAGGCCGTACGCCGCCGCACCACATCCACGCGATGATCGATGAAGTGCTTGATCGCCGCGATCAGTCCCAGTTCCTTGGGCTGATTGTTGACGACCGCCAGCAGGATCATCGAAAAGCTTTCCTGCATGGAGGTGTGCTTGAAGAGCTGATTCAGGATGATCTGTGGCTCCGCGCCGCGCTTAAGTTCGACCACGATGCGCATGCCATCACGATCGCTTTCATCGCGAATGTCGGAAATGTCGTCGACGACTTTGTCGTTCACCAGTTGCGCAATGCGCTCAATCAGCCTGGCCTTGTTCACCTGGTAAGGAATTTCGGTGACGATAATCGCCTGACGGTCTTTGTTGATGTTCTCAATCGCCGCCTTGGCGCGCATCATGAAGCGGCCGCGTCCGGTGCGGTAAGCCTCAAAAATTCCCGCCCTGCCGTGAATAATGCCCGCAGTAGGAAAGTCGGGCCCTTGAACGTATTTCAGAATCTCCGCCAATTGAGCGTTGGGATTGTTAACCAGCGTAATTGTCGCGTCGACAATTTCCGTCAAATTGTGTGGCGGAATGTTGGTTGCCATGCCGACTGCGATTCCATTCGATCCATTCACCAGCAGGTTGGGAACGCGGGTGGGCATGACCACCGGTTCCATCGTCGACTCGTCAAAGTTGGGGACGAAGTCCACCGTGTCTTTGTCGATGTCCGCCAGCAACTCTTCCGCAATCCGCGTCATGCGGCATTCCGTGTACCGGTATGCCGCAGGAGGATCGCCGTCCACCGAACCAAAATTTCCCTGTCCATCCACCAGCGGATAGCGCAACGAAAACGGCTGCGCCATGCGCACGAGCGAGTCATATAAAGCGCTGTCACCGTGCGGATGGTATTTACCCAAACATTCACCCACGACCTTGGCGCACTTCACATATTTGCGATTGTGAAAGATGCCCATGTCGTGCATCGCATAGAGAATTCGCCGGTGCACGGGCTTCAAGCCGTCGCGAATGTCGGGTAGCGCGCGGCCGATGATCACCGACATTGAATAGTCGAGATACGACCGCCGCATCTCCTCTTCAATGTTGACGGGTTGAATGTTTGCAGCTCCGGGGATGCCGGAGCCATCGCCGGCACCGGGGGGCGGAGTCAGGGGAAGTTGGGGATTCTGATCGTCTGCCATAAGAAAAATTTCTAGCTCCCGGCTACTAGCTGCATCTGTCGGCTCACGCTACAAGATGAAGTCGAAAATGTTTGCCGTAGAACGCTCGTAAACAATTGCAATTACAGGCAGTTAGTTGCTTGGGAGACACTTCAAATTATACCACGAATTGGGGAATCTTCGCGGTGATCGGTTTACTGTTTCGCCTCTGCGCTAAGCCCTTCCCGGAGGACACCGCTAGGCCTGGTCATGCCTGCTTTCCCAGCAATTAACAGCTTGGCGCACACAGCACTCAGGACACAGAGTCCGGCGCACATGAACATTACCAACCGGAACGCGGAAAGGAAGGCTCGATCAACTGCGGTCTTCACGGCAGTCGCCACATTCGGATCCAGGCCGGACGGAGTCTCTGTTGCAGCCAACCTGATCCGGTTCGCTTTCAACTCTTGTACCGCCTCAGGCGGCAACTGCAGTCCGGCGATATTACGCTCGAGATGCGTGCTGAACGATCTCACCATAAAAATCCCCAGCACCGCAATCGCCAGCAATCCCGCCACTCGGGCAACTGCATTGTTGATTCCCGACGCCGTGCCGGCGCGGCTCTGGTCCACGGCATTCATCACTACCGTGGTGAGAGGCGCGACACTTACCGCTAATCCCAGGCCGAGCACCACGAAAGCGGGAAAGAAGCTGGTCCAGTAACTGCTCGCCATCCCGGAAATAGCAAGCAGGCAAAATCCTGCTGCCGCAATGAGCGGGCCGGTGGCCAGCGGCAGAGTCGGCCCGTAACGCGCGACCAAGCCCCCCGACCACGAAGAAAGCAGAAACATCAACAGGATCATCGGCAGAGCCGCGGCTCCGGCGGCTGTCGCGGAATAGTGCTGCACCTGGATGAGATCGAGCGAGAACAGAAAAAAGAGGACGCCGATTGCGGAGTAGAGAAAGAATGTCAGCAGATTAGCTCCAGCGAACAGACGCGAGCGAAACAGTTCCAGCGGCACCATGGGGAAACGCGCTTTCTTTTCGACATACACGAAAGCAAGAACGCAGGCTGTCCCGCCGATCAGGCTGCCCATGACGCGCGTATCTCCCCAGCCGTTGTGGGACGATTCGATCAGGCCATATACCAATCCGCCTAGCCCAACTGTGGCAAGAACAGCTCCCAGCCAGTCTATGTGCCGCTCGCCGGTGCTGCGTGATTCCGGCACCCGCCACACGGAGATTCCAATTACTGCTGCGGCGATAGGGACATTGATAAAAAACGCCCACCGCCATGAGGCATGCTCAATCAGCCATCCGCCTAGCACCGGCCCCATGGCCGTCGTGATTGCGGTGAAGCCCGACCAGGTTCCGATCGCCTTGCCTCGTTCTTCTTCTCGGAAAGAAGCGCTGATGATCGCCAGGCTGCCGGGCACAAGGAAAGCGCCTCCGACGCCCTGCAGCGCACGCGCCGTAATGAGTTGATAAATGTCCTGCGCGAATCCGCAAGCCATAGATGCCAGTGCGAACATGGTCACGCCGACCACAAACACGCGACGGCGTCCAAAGAGATCTCCGACCGATCCACCTACGAGAATGAGCGCGCCGAGGAAGAGGCCATAAGCCTCGACCACCCACTGTACGTCGACAACGCTTGCCCCGAAGCTGGATTGCAAGGCAGGGAGCGCGACATTCACCACCGTGCTGTCGATGAACGCCATGCTCGATCCCAGGATGGTAGCGGCCAGGATCCACGGACCGAGGTCCTGTGAGCACGGAATTGCCGCAGGCTCGGACCGAACCACAGCCTCATCACACGGCGGCTTCATTCAGCCTATGGATGCAATGTAACCATCACGAGGTTCGGAACATTACTTGGAACTGCGCAGGCGGAAACCGTCAGGGCCGCGATCTCGATAACCGATGAAGTGGCCGATTCGTCGCCCAGCTTTAGAGTGAACGTCACGGCCGAGTGATTACCTCATTCGAGGCGGAAGGAAGAACAAAGCTGACGCCGCGTTGCTGGTTAGCGGCGAGGGTGGCGGGCACATTGAGCAACGACAGACGGATCTCGCGATTCCAGTAGCCATCAACCCAATAATCCCCGTGAGCGTAGAGGATCCCGTTGACGATGGCATAATTGCGCACCTCTTGCGTTTGTCCATCACGGAATATCAAAACTACGGAAGGGAGTTCTTTGGCAGACGGTGGCTGCGAATCTTCCGCCGTCCGGCGTGAGCTTGTCCTTTGTGGGTGCCCCGCAGGCTGGGTTTCGGTTTGATAAGCAGCAACGGTACCATCGCGACGCACGTAGTGGCTGCCATCCCATTCAATCAGTAGCGCAGCGGGTTTGTTTGTCTCCTGCACCGCGGCTGCCGGTGCGGCCTGCACGACAATGACTTGCGGCTCGGCAGGAACCACGCCGGGCTGATACGCATAATCGGAATAGAAAAATGGTGAGCCAAGAAAAACCGCTGGATGAGCGAAGCGCCGCTGCTCAAAACGCGGCAGAAACCCGCCGACGATTCCTCGAGCAGGCGCCGAACCAACTCCACGAACGGGAGCCGGTGCTATGCCGCGCACCTGGGCTGAGAGAAGCGGAATGAAGAGCGGCGGAGCAAGGACCGTCGCAGCCAGCAGCGCAATGGCGCATCGGCGAAGCATGAAAGTCAATCAGGTGGTCGGAACCTTGAAATCGGTACCGCGATCTTCATTCTTCTGCGCCGTGGCGTTCAAGTCCAGTTCGGAAAGCGGTACCTTGCGGCGATGTCCCGGCGTCATGTCATAGAGCGTGTCCCCGATGATAGCGTAATTCTGAGTCTCGACCTGATGCCCGTCTTTGAACACCAGCACGGTTGGCGGCTGGTCGGCGGTAGTGTCGTTGGAAGTTGCCGCAGGCGCGCTCGCAACCTCTTGAATCTGATTTTCAGGCTGAGGCTGAGGAGCATACGCCGGCTGAGCCGTAGTCCCGGGACCGCGCCGGTCAAAAATTGTCGGGCCGCCATTGTATTGATCTTCCTCGTAATCCTGCGACTCTGCTGGAACCGCCACCTGAACGGCATAAGGCACCGCATACGGAATCGGGTACACGAGGACGTTGCCGCCAAACGGTCCGTTGTTGCGATGATGGTGATGTGGGAAAAGCGGCGGATGCGGCTGCGTCGGAATGAACGGGCTCTGGGTAATAAAAGTACGATTCGGTACCAGTCCGGCCGGACTGATCGAGGTCACGCTGGGAGGCACTCCCGGTGGACGGCTAAAGTTCCCGCCGAACCCGATGGAAGTCACGGAAGCCGGAACGCCATTAATCTGAGCTCCCGCGGTCGAAACAAAGATGAAAATAAGCCCAAAACCCGCTATTGTGACCAGAATTGAACCTCTTATCAGCCGTCTCACCAGCCAATAATAACCCTGATCCGGGAACATGGCGCGCCTCCGCCCCCCGGGCTGTGGAATCTGCCCTACCCATTAGAACTGAAATAACCAAGGGAAGTTGCGTGAAGAAAGGTCGAAAAGGTCGTCATTTTGAAGCCTCGCCTAGGTCGTGCGCAACCTGGGGCACATGGAGCCACGCCGAATCAATCACTTAAAGTTGCGGCCGCGACCCAGAGTGGATGTCTCTTAGTGCCGGAAGTGCCTCACACCAGTGAAGATCATCGCCAAACCCAGGCGGTCGGCCGCCTCAATCACCTCCTGGTCCCGGACTGACCCACCGGGCTGAATAATCGCGGTCGCCCCAGCCTCGGCAATTTCCTCGACTCCATCAGGAAATGGAAAGAAGGCATCCGAAGCGGCTACGGTTCCCTTTAATGGCAGCACTGCCTTCATTGCGCCGATTTTGCAGGAATCTACGCGGCTCATCTGTCCGGCCCCGACGCCGACAGTCTGGCCATCGCGGGCATACAAAATCGCATTTGACTTCACGTGTTTGCAAACTTTCCAGGCAAACAGCAGGGCGCGTTTCTCCTCGGGGGTAGGCTGGCGCTTAGTGACGACCTTCAAATCACTTTCCGCGAGAGGACGCACATCTGCATCTTGCACCAGGATTCCACCCGATACATTTTTAAGAACCCACTTCTCGGGCGAGCCTGCAATCTCCACCAGTCGCAGATTTTTCTTGGCAGCAAATTTCGCTTTGGCGCACTCGTCGAACGAAGGCGCGGCGATCACTTCAAGAAAAAGTTTGGCCATCTCCTCGGCAGTTTCGGCGTCCACCGGCCGGTTCACCCCGATGACACCGCCGAATGCCGACACCGGGTCGCACTCCAGCGCCTTCTTGTAGGCTTCAGCCAGGGTCTTGCCCGTTGCTGTGCCGCAAGGATTGGTGTGCTTGATGATCGCGCACACCGGCTCTTCAAACTCCTGTGCCAACTCCCAGGCCGCCTGCAGATCAACAATGTTGTTGTAGGACAGCTCCTTGCCTTGTAGCTGGCGAGCGTTGGCGACGCCCGAGCTCGAGCCATCCGAATACATGGCCGCCTTCTGGTGAGGGTTCTCGCCATAACGCAGGTCCATCACTTTGTTGAACGATAGCCGCAGCGTCTGCGGAAAGCCGCCCGCTTCGCCATGCAGCTCATATCGGCCATTGGAGCTGACCCGCTCCAGAGTCGAGGCAATCGCCGAATCATATGAAGCGGTAGTGGCAAACGCTTTCTGCGCCAGGCGCCACTTGGTAGCTGACGAGAGTTCTCCTGCGGATCTCGCCATCTCGTCTGCGATCGCATCGTAGTCAGTGGGCGAAGTCACCACCGCTACATCGTGGAAGTTTTTCGCCGCAGAGCGAATCATCGACGGCCCGCCAATATCGATATTCTCGATCAACTCCTCAAAATGCACGCCTGGTTTGGCCGCTGTCTTCTCGAACGCGTACAAATTAACCACCACCATATCGATGGGCTGAATGCCGTGCTCGGCCACCGCGGTGCGATGGGACGCATTCTCTCGACGATGCAGGATCCCGCCATGCACTTTGGGGTGCAGCGTCTTGACCCGCCCATCGAGCATTTCGGGGAAGCCGGTCAATTCAGAGATGTCTTTCACCGCAATGCGGGAATCGCGCAGCAGCTTTGCCGTGCCGCCGGTAGAGATGAGTTCCACCCCCATGCTGGAAAGCTTGCGCGCGAAATCGACGAGCCCGGTCTTATCGGTAACACTCAGAATGGCGCGCTGAATCTTGGACATGGCAGCCTCGTGTAGGAAGAATGATTCCTGGGATCTAAAATTTTACCAGTAGATGGGCCCGCGAGGCGTGGTTGAGCGCCACAATTTGGCGGCGGGCCTTCGCTGGTTCGTGCTCAGCCCACGAATGGACTCGATCCAGGAGAAGAGACAATTTTTTTAAGGCGACATCTGAAGACTGAACGGCTAGGTTTTCGCTTTTGCTTTCAGCTTCACCTGGCCGTCCTGCATCTCGACGGTATACTCCACCTTCTCGCAGCCGTGCTGGTTGCGGATCTGCGCGGTCTTTTTCTGGACGAAGGCGGTGAAGCTTTCGAGGTTGCCGGAGACCGCCTCTCCGGCCCGCTTCTTGGCGTCAGTAAGTACGTGGTAGAGCTTCTCCACTCCCGCGATTTCGGATTTGGGATCCGAACATTCGATGGCAAACGGCTGTTCGAGGGCCGGGGCCGCCGCAGCACCGGAGTGGCCAACTCCATACGTTTTGTGCTCCGGCTCATGTTCCACCGGACGCACTCCCTGCACCGACAGCAATGCGTCCTGCGGACGCCGGTATCCTTCTTCGCGAATGCGCGCCTTCTTCCGCCAAAGATCGCTGTAAATGGCGTAACGCTGCGCTATCTCGTTGTAGCGGAAACGCTGCGAGAAACTCATCCGCGAGCCATCGCTAAACTTGCGCAGCAGGGTCAGCACCTTCCACTCGATATCCGTGGGCGGCTTCTTGGCGGGATTATTGAAGTAGATCTCGTACTCGATCTTCAGCCGGCGCAGATGCGATTCGAGAAGGTTCATTTCTTCGTCGATGGTCACAGAGAGCTCTCCAGCCGCTAGTCTATGCAGGATGACAGCCGGAGGCGAGGTTCCCATTGGGCACAGGAGGGATAGAACGAAAGTAAGCAGACCAGCCGTTAGCGATTAGCCGCTAGCATCCGGCCAAGCCAAGGTGATCAAGACGATTGCCCACAGCCATACATTTGGTTGTCACTCCGAGCCGTTTGCAGCCGCGGTTTGCCTGGTGAAAATGAGCGAGGAATCTGCAGTACAGACGACTATGGTCCTGTTACATTCACGACAGCATTCGTTGATGTTCCGGTGATCCCCTGCACTGCCGCAGGTGCGGTACATGTAGCAGTCACAGTATTGCGCGGTCCGTGGTTAAGGGGGAGAGAATTGGTGAGCGTACATGCAACGGAATCGTCCTTTGTGGAGACTACATCCATCTGGTAAACATCTGTACTGGTCTCGGTAATCATGCCGGCAACGTGTTTCGTAATTCCGAGACCATAGAAGTACATCGCTCCGTTACACTCGCCTTGATACGGGTTGTTTGAGTCGCCTTCGCACCAAATCCAGAAGCCAAATGGTGTGACGCTATCGAAGGCGCCAGTGCCGCTGAAGACGATCTGCTCAGAATTGTTAGCTGCCCGGAGCGCCGGCACGGCTGCTATAACGAGAACGGCTACCAAAGCGAGTGACAAACAGTAGAGTATTGAGATACGCATATGCGGGTCCTTTCGAGGAATTGCAAGGGGGGCAACGTGCAAGATTCACACCAAGGTGACGCGCCCGTCTGCCCATTAACAAGAAAAGTGTTAGGTTCTCTTCTCTCCCCTCTTACCCAGCCGCTTTGCGCGAGCTGCCGAGTTCTGGGTGTTGTTTGCCCTTTTGAGACGTTTTGTCGGCCCGGATTGTACGCTCGGCTGAGAGGCTGTCAAGATGGACTTCCGGCCCTGTCACGGCTCCCTTAGCCTTAAGATCAAACTCCTCAAGCCGCTGCAGCTGCATAATTTTCGGGATAGGAAACGGACAGGGAGCTACAGATAAACCCAAACGGCCAAGTGCCAATCGCTAGCTGCTAATTGCTGCCTTAGCGCGCCGCATTCGACGCCATTTTCTTCACCATGGCCAGCACCAGCTTGCGGTCACTGTCGTTGAGGCTGACAGAGTAGCGGCGAATCTGGCTTAGGAAGCGGACTTCGTCATCCGAAAGCTGCGGCAATCCCTTGTTGCCGTTGGCGTGTCCGCTGTCGGAGAAGAATTGGGACAAAGCAAGTTCCATCGCGCCGGCAATTTTCGACAAGGTGTCGAGCGACGGGATGGTATGGCCGTTCTCAACCCGCGAAAGGTAGCAGCGCAAGAGACCGGTGCGCTTCTCGATGTCGCCCTGCGACATTCCTTTCTGCAGGCGGTAATTTCTGATTGTCTCGCCGATATTCATAGAAGAGCTGCTCGACTGCGGCTGCTGAGGATGCAGAATAGTAACCAGAGTAGTACCTTCTGGCAAGCAGAATTTGCTTGATTTTGAAATTCAATTTAGTGGCGCATCCTAAGCTGCTTTGTCCACAGCGCGGTTCATGCGCTTTGCACAATTTCTAATTGAGGTTTATCACTTCTTTAATATGCCCGCTAGGAAGTTAACCGTGTCGCCGGTCCGCGTCAGGCATTCGATGGCTATTTCGAACTACATTAAATCGCATTGACAACTCCCGCCTTTCTCCGCTACCGTCGAATAACCCCTAAATTAAGGGTTCTTGTCAATTTTTCTTGCCATGGAGTCTTGCTGTGACCCTCAGCCTTGAAAACTATCTTTCCGCCGTTCGTCGCTTTCACGAATCTGTCTCTGAACTCGCCGCCAAGCTGGAGGAAGTCAACAACGCTCGCGACCAGGCGCTGAAAGCCAGCGGTGATCTGCGCAAGGAACTGGATGCGACCGACGTCCAGATGCAGGACATCACCGGCGCGCTGCGCCAGCAGATCGCAACCGTCTTCACCAAAGCCAAATCGGCGGCCTAGAGCGGATCTCGCTCTGGTTGGCGTAACCGATTCCGGACGATGCGCCCCATTCTACACTCCTGAGGATCACGGGACCTTTACGGATTCCTCCGCGGGCCGGTAGGTTACCGCCGCAGTCCGCTCCAGTTTGTCCCAGGCGAAGCGCTGGCCTTCGATGGCGCGCTTGAGTGTCTTCAGGAGAACAATCGAGAACAACTGGCGGTAGGCGAAGCGTTGCAGCCAGACCTGGCTGAGCAGCCACACGTCTTCGCGGGCTTCCGGCTGGCGGCGTTCCAGGGCGAAGGCAATCGCCGACGTGACGAAGTCGATAATCAGGAACGCCGCGAAAAATACGACCAGCCGCTGGAAGCTGGCGGGATCAGTGGACTCCGGATGGAACGACTTCTGGATGAAGTACCAGAGCGCCCCGATGCCGAACATGAGATCGATGAATGGGGACACCAGGGGCAACAAGATTTGGAAAATCGCAATGTTGGGCAGGGCAACCCAGCCCAAGACGCCTTTGCGACCGAATACGGCGCGGTGCTTCCAAACGGCCTGCAGAATTCCGAATGACCAGCGGAAGCGCTGGCGCATCAACCCGTTGGCATTCACAGGAGCTTCGGTGTAAGCAAGCGCCAAGTCTTCGTACTCCACGCGATAGCCGCGGCGCAGCAGCGCCATGGTGAGGTCGGCATCTTCGGCAACGGTGTCGGTGTGATATCCGCCGGCTTCGCGCACTGCCGATGTGCGCCAGGCGCCGATTGCTCCGGGCACAACGCTTACCGCTCCCAAAGTATTCAGTGCGCGGCGTTCAAAGTTCTGGCTGGTGATGTATTCCAGGGCTTGCCAACGGGTCCACAAGTTCACGCGATTACCGACTTTGGCATTGCCTGCGACCGCGCCAACTTTGCGATTTAGGAAATGTGGCACGAGGCGAGAAATTGCATCGGGCGCGATCACCGTATCGGCATCGATGCCGATAAAGATCTCCTCTTCCTGGAGATGCTCCAGCCCGTAGTTCAGCGCTTCGGCCTTGCCGGAGTTTGGTTTGGTAAGGATGAGCACACGCCTCGACGCCTCCTGTGTAGCAAAGGCCAGACGGGCGACTCCCAGTGTACGGTCCTTTGAGCCATCGTCAATGACGATAACGTGCAGGTTGCGATAGTCGGATGCGAGGGCGCCGCGCACCGTGCGTTCGATCACTTTTTCTTCGTTGTACGCCGGAATGAGTACTGCCACCGGAGGCTTGTAGCCGGCAATCAGGCTCTTGTCATGGCGGCGGCGACGCAGGCGATCGAAGATGGCAAAAGCACCGACAAATAGCAGGCGCCCGGTCATGAGCACATCGCCGATGAGGAAGATCAAGGCGATGCCCTTGGTAACCACATCGAACATCCCGAAGCCCAGCCAGGTCAGGCGTGCGCTCCACCGCTCGTTGGCCGGCAGCGGCGGCATCACGTCCGCGCGAGTTTTCCCCAGCAACTGATAGACCGGGACGACTTGGTATCCCCTTGCCCGGATGCCGTCGATGATCATGGGCAGCGCGCGCACAGTCTCGTGGCGATCGCCGCCGCCATCGTGCAGCAGGACGATGTTGCCGCAGCGCACGTCGTTGGGCCCACAAGGCGGCAAATGGGCCAGCACGTGGGCCGAGATCTGCTCGGCGGTGCGGTGTGGATTGTCACGCCAGTCGTTGGGATCGATCTTGTCGCCGATGGTGGTGTAGCCGAGATCCTGCGTAAGTTCGAGAGGACGGACTTGGTCTTCCGTGTCTGGTTCCTGGTCGATGGAGTATGGCGGACGAAACAGAATAGTGCGCACGCCCAAGCGGCTGGCGAAAAGGTTCTCGGTAAGGTTGAGCTCGACATTCAGGTATTTGTGACCGATGTTGCTGATGTCGGGATGGGTGAAAGTATGATTCCCGATCTCATGCCCTTCGCGATAGACGCGGGAAGTGATGTCGGAAAACCGGTCGGCTTGGATTCCAATCAGGAAAAACATGGCTGGGGCATGCTCACGCTTTAGGACATCGAGAATTTCCGGCGTCCATTCCGGGTCGGGGCCGTCATCGAAGGTGAGAGCGATTTGGTTGGGACTCGCGCCATAGCGTGCGACGCGATACGGTTCGGGCATCGAGTCGAATGACTCGTCCGTAATCTGCTGCGAATTGGCGTCAATCGTGAGCGTGCGTTCGCCATTGGCGGGGCGGGCTTCGATGCGCAGAACCTCCCCGGCTCCTTCCATGTCGACATCCTGTCCGGGGGGAACATCCTTTAACTTGTCGGGCGCAGCGGGATCGCCAGGCATGTCCCACACGCGCCACAGTGAGCGGTCCTCCGAGCCCAGCCGCCAAAGCGCAAAGGTCTGAATGCCGACTGCCTGCGCCGCCCGCATTTCGTTGAGCGCCGTGACGGCGTCGAGAAACCAGATGTCGTGCCGGATATTGTGTTCGTCGTCGTAGCTGACGTGAGGATTGAGGCTGTCGCCGTCAAACTCGACGTCTTCTTCGGAATCGCGCGCCGCAAGCCAGGTATCTTGAACCGTTTGGTTCTTGTCGGCCTCGCTCGGAGGCAGCTTCCCCTTGACTCGCTGTGGCCAGTCGTAACCGTAGTTGCCGATGGCGCAGATGAACTTGTCCTGGGGAATATTCTTTTTTGCGGCAGTTAAGTTCGCGACGAACCAATCCTGCGAAGCTACCGGCCCCGGAGTTCCGCCGGGGTAGTGTTCGTCATAGTTCATCACGACCATGCCGTCCACAACCTTGGCGATTGCCGGATAATCGAAGTCTTGGTTGCGCGCCTGGACGCTTACGTACAGTTTCATTCCCTTGGTGTGCAAGTCGCTGGACAGTCCTTCCAACAAAGTCAGGTACCCCAGCTGCCCTTTGCTGGGAAAGTCTTCAAAATCCACCATCAGCCCGCGATATTGGTCAGTCGCAAGAAAACCGGCAACCTGCTCGCGAAAGCGGGCACGGGACTCGGGGTTGTTGAGAAAGCCGGCGATGTCGATCCACTGTGAACCATCGAAATTGTTCACCAGAGGAAAGACTTCCATGCCCGTGTCCTCGGACTTGACGAACGGCATAACTTTCACGTCGACGGTGTGGATGGCCGAACCTTGAATCACGTCGAAAAACTTTATGGTCTCGGGATCCTCCCCCTGCAGGTGTCCGTCTGCTGTGAGGACGTGAAGCCACTCGGGATAGAGCAGGTCAATCTGATGCGCGTATTCCCGCAAAGACGAAAAGCTGGCCGCATCCCAGGGAACGTAGAACGCGGCGCGGATACCTTCAGTCGTGTTGAGTTGCACTTGGGATGGCGGCTTCTTCGACCTGCGATGACCACGGCGGAGCTGCGCGCGGCGCACCCGCTCCCGTTCCTTTTCTTTCTCGTTTTCTTTCAGCGCATGATAAGGCCTAATCTCATTCCGCCATGACAATTCGGGGAGCTTTTCGTTGCGGAGGGCGCTATACACGAAGAAGACGATGAGCAGTGAAACGATAAGCGCAGCAAGGTCGAAGAAGCGTCGAAGCCGCTTCCAGCGGGCTCGTCGGGGATCATAGAAAACCGGTTGCGCCATGAGGAAAAGGAGCCATTGCCATCCTAAGCTGCTGCTTGGGGAGGGTCAATCCGGATCAGTCAGTCTTCAGACATCAGACATTATCGAGAACAAAGACTAACTATTGTTTAGATGCATTGGCAGGGAGGCCATGAGTTGCGGACTTTGGTGTCCAGACTTCAGCAACTCTTTCGGCGGATGGCGGATGACTGACCACTGAAGACCAACTATATTCGTAGCGTGCGCGAACTGGTGCGCAGGCATCCCTGGTGGTTCACTCTCGCGACGCTGGCGGCGATCGCTCTGCGCCTACTGTTCATTTTCCGCTTCAGTTTCATCACGACAGATTCCTTCATTTACGGAGACATCGCGAAGAACTGGTTGCTACATGGGATCTATGGGATCAGCGATCCCTCAGGTGCGATTCCTACGTATATCAGGTTGCCAGGTTATCCGGCATTTCTGGCAGCCATCTTTGCGATTTTTGGGGTGGAGCACTATCGCGCTGTGCTGGCGGCACAGATGTTTGTGGATGTGGGCACCTGCTTCGTCATCGCTGATATGGCGCGCCGGACGGTTTCAGCGAGGGCGGGCAAGTGGGCGTTTCTGTTGGCGGCGCTGTGTCCGTTTCTGGCGAACTACGTTGACACGGCGCTTACCGAGACACTGGAGATTTTCTTCACCGCCTTGACTTTGGATTTGGCGATTTCGGGCCTACAGGATTCCCGATGGCGGGCATGGATTGGATGTGGACTGGCGACCGGGGCTGCCATTCTCTTGCGTCCAGACGGTGGGCTGTTGCTGATTGCGATTGAGGTCTATCTCTTCTGGCGACTGGCGATCTCGCTCTTCGGCCGGAAACGGGTCGGAGCGCCCGCTTCAAAGATTTCCGGTAGACAGATTTTTCTGGCCGGGGTCATTGTCGGCGTGCTAGCTCTAGCTCCTCTGGTGCCGTGGACTTTGCGAAATCTGCATATCATGCTTCGTTTCCAGCCTTTGGCTCCCCGTTATGCGAATGAAGAAAACGAATTTGTGCCTGCAGGTTTCAATCGTTGGGTCAAAACCTGGATTGCCGACTATGCCTCAGTCGAGGAAGTTTATTGGAGCGTGCCGGGCGGCGAGATCGATCCGCAGAAGCTTCCATCCCGTGCGTTCGACTCGGAAGAGCAACGAACTGAAACGCAGCAACTGCTCGCGGACTACAACGACCAACAGCACGTGAGCCCCGAACTGGATGCGCGTTTCGCCTCTCTAGCCGCTCAGCGGGTTCGTCATTCCCCGCTGCGTTACTACCTCTGGCTTCCGCTGGTGCGTATCGCCGATATGTGGCTCCGGCCGCGGACCGAACTCCTGCCCTCTGATTCGCGTTGGTGGGAATTTAACGATGAACCAAAGTGGTCGGCGCTGGCGGTAGGTGTGGGAGTGATCAATCTTTTGTATCTTGGGCTCGCGGTCGCAGGCGTGGTGAAGGGACGATTCGTCCATCTAGGGCTATTGCTGACCTTTGTGGCCCTGCGCTCGGTCTTCCTGGGCACGCTAGAAAATCCCGAGCCGCGGTACACGCTGGAGTGTTACCCAGTCGTGATGGTGCTGGCAGCGGCAGCATTTGTCACCTCGAGGCCGCCCGTCCCGTTGAGTCGGGACTACGGAAATCCGTATCTCCTCCTCCGAGTTTCTGTATTCCCGGTCGTCTCCGCCATCGTAAATCATTGCACCTGTATGCGGTTTGCTGTGGACAGGTGATTGCAGAATAGCTGCCTCAAAGGCTTCAAGAGCGATACAAGTTGGTCAGATTCCGCTGTTAAATCGTTTTATCGAGGACAATCATGAAGCACCTGTTGGTCTCGCTTCGCCGCCTTTCCATTGGGGTTTGCCTCCCCGTTGTCCTTCTCGTCCTGATGGCCGGTCGTGCCGTCGGCCAGCAAGCTACCGCCCAGCTCACTGGCACGGTCAAGGACCAGACGGGCGCCGTTGTCCCTGCCGCCAAGGTCACTTTGAAGAACTCTGCCACAAACATTGAGCGTACGGCCACTTCGAACAAAGACGGTGACTATCTGTTTACCTTGGTGTCCATCGGCACCTATGAGGTAACAGTGGAAAAGCAAGGGTTCAGCAAGTACGTACAGAAGGGCATCACACTCGACGTCAACCAGAACGCCCGTCTCGACATCCCTTTGCGTTTGGGGACGCAAAACGAGGTCGTCGAGGTAAGTGGGAACGTCACTCAGGTGGATACTGTCAGCGCGACCTTGGGCAAAGTAGAGACCCAGCAGCGCATTCAGGATCTGCCGCTGGTGGATCGCGATACCCTACAGCTGGGATTGCTGCAAGCCGGCGTCTTCGCACCTGATCCGGACGACGGTTCAGGAAATCCGTTTTCGGTGAGCGGACAGCGTTCCGAGTCCCTCACTTTCCTCCTGGACGGCGCCGACAACAACGATTTTCTCAGCAACAATATCGTCGTCAGCCCGAACCCGGACGCGGTCGCGGAGTTCAAGATTCTCACTAACAACTACAACGCCGAATACGGGCGGACTTCGGGCGGAATTGTCAACCAGGTGATCAAGTCGGGAACCAACGCCTACCACGGCGACTTGTTCGAATTCCTCCGCAACGACGTGTTGAATGCGCGCGACTACTTCCTGCCGAACCGGACCACCTTCAAGCGAAACGCGTTTGGGGGAACTTTGGGTGGGCCTATCATTAAGGACAAGACGTTCTTCTTTGTTGCCTATCAGGGCGCCCGCCGACGCGAAGGCCAAGTCGCTCCCGTTCTGACCGTGTTGAGCCCAGCCGAGCGTACCGGGGACTTCAGTGAGCTGTACACGGGGCAGATAGATCCCAATACCGGGTTTGATATAGGCCAACTCTTCAGCCCGATCGATGGCTCCGCGTACACAAATAACCAGGTCCCTGTAAATCCGGTAATCGCGAATTACATTGCGAAATACATGCCCACTCCCAACTTGCCTAATAATCAGTTTATCTCGGGGCCGGTGGCGCAGATCCGCGATGACCAGTTTATCGTGCGTGTGGACCACAACTTCTCCAGTAACGACACCCTGTCCGGCGTGTACCTGTTCGAAGACACGCCAGACTTTTACCCCTTCCAGATCCTGCATGGCGCCTCCACCGGTGGGGACGTCCCTGTGGGTTCTGGGTTCAGCGACAAGAATCGCTACCAGACAGGCTCGATCACCTGGACGCACACCATTTCGCCGACCGTAGTGAACGAGTTCCGCGCCGCGGCCAATCGCAAAGCCTTTTTCCAGGCAATTCCGCAGGACACGACTTCGCCCCAGCAACTTGGGTTTACCAACGTTAATGCCGATGACCCCGCCGGCACTGCACCGCCGTTGATGTTTGTTGATCCCCTGAGCCTGAACCTCGGACCTTCACCCCAAGGCCCGACGAAACTGCATGATGCGACGTTCCAGTATCAGGACACGCTTTCAATTACCCGCGGCAACCACAACCTGAAGTTTGGCGGTGACCTGCGGTGGGTTCGCAACAATTTTGCCTTCGATTTCTTCAACAATGGCAGCTACTTTTTCGGCGATTTTGGCGCTTTCACAGGCGATCCTTTGGCTGACTTCGTGGGCGGCTTCTACGACAACTACTTCCAGTTCTCCAGCGCCAAGTACGGCATCCGCACGCACTCGCTGTATTTCTTCGGCCAGGATTCCTGGAAGGTGATGCCTCGGCTCACCCTCGATCTCGGTCTCCGCTATGAATACAACTCGCCGCAGATGGATCCGCATAACAACGTGATCGGATTCTTCCCCGGCCATCAATCCACCGTCTTTCCGGCTGCCCCTCCCGACCTTCTATATCCCGGGGATCCAGGCACGCCTAACCAGGCGCTCGTGTACCCGGACCGCAACAACTTCGCGCCGCGTTTGGGTTTTGCCTGGGACATGCTGGGAAACGCCAAGTTAGTTATGCGCGGGGGCTACGGCATCTTTTATGACCTGGAAGATGGCGCGCTTAACCTCCAGTTCGGCGGCCAGCCTCCGTTCGGCGCTGTCTCTAATATCTTCCCGACGGGTTTCACAGCTGGCACGGATCCAGTGGCAGATCCCTTCACCTCGAATGGTTTTACCAACCCATTCCCGTTTGCTTCCGCGGGTAAGATTGGAACGTTCGAAGATCCCAAGCTGCCGTTTGCCTTTGTCGTGTCGCCGCGCTTCCGTACCCCGTACGCCCAAAACTTCAACTTCGGTTTCCAATATCAGGTCACCAATGACACGATGGTGGAAGCCGTGTATGTGGGCAGCTTGAGCCGCAAGGCGGTTGCCAGCAATGAAGTGAATTTTCCTCTCTTGAGCATCCTGCAGCAGCAACTCGCGGCGAACGGCGGTGACCCCAGTCTGCTGAATCCCGAGTGCGCTCGTCCTCTGGCTGCCTGCACCGACCCACTGGATCCCTTTGGCGTCCCGCATGGGGCCCAGACGTTATTCACCAACCAGAGCAACAGCAATTCCTCAAGCCACCAGTTCCAGCTCACGGTTGATAAGCGAGTAAGCCACGGAATCAGTTTGCGTGCCGCTTACACGCTGGCGAAAACAATTGACGTCAGTTCGGGGTTCCGTGCTCGGTCTTCCACCTACACTGATCCGACGAACCCCAGGTTCGACCGCGGTCTAGCCGACTTCGATGCGACACATCGCTTGGCTTTGAGCTGGAGTTGGCAGATTCCTTGGGACAAACCTTTCAAGGGCGGCAATGCGTTTCTGAGCAAGTTGACGGAGGGCTGGATTCTGAATGGGATTATGACTTTGCAATCCGGCAATCCGTTTACCTTGTATTCCAACAACAATTCCAGCGAGCTGGACAATTTCCTGGATCGTCCGGACGTGGTCGGACCGATTCAGGTGTTCGGCAATCCGCGGCATGAGCGGACCTTTATCTTTCCCGATCCGACCGTGGATCCGATTCACCTTAGCTGCGCAGTTCCCAACGGCACGGATCCAAGCACCGGCGCGCAGACGGTTACCGGCCATTTCTATTTCGATCCCACGAATCTCAACTGCGCAAACGGCCAGTTCTCGACCGGCGGTGTGCCCCTATTTAGCCACGGCAATCTGGGACGGAATACATTGCGCGGCCCAGGAATAAACAATTGGGACCTTTCGATCCTAAAACGGATTAAGTTCACAGAGAGCAAGAACCTGGAATTCCGCGCGGAAATGTTCAACGCATTCAACCACGCGCAGTTCCTTAATCCCGATCTGAATGGTTTCAGTCCGACATTCGGCCAGATCACGAGCGCCAGGCCACCGCGGCTAGTGCAGTTCGGGTTGAAATTGTATTTCTGAGAAGCGGATGCCATGAGCGAGGGCAGGAGTTTCCCTGCCCTTTGCTGAATCTGCAGAATTGCAAGTGCCAGCCGTCGCGATTTGATTACATAGTGGAAGCGAGTCCGCGCGCACTCTCGCATGCGATCAGGCGGCGAACAAAGATTGGGAACTCTATCCTAACGGCGAATCACTCATGCGGAAGCGGGTCCGCACGTGTTCGGAGAGCAGTTCGATGGCGGAACGGTTGCTGATGGGATCGGACTGGGCCAGGTACTTCATCGCTTCGACCAGCAGACGTTGACCATCGACATAGCGTGGGTCCGAAGTACGTTCGCGTTTTCGGGACCTGACATTTGGGGGAACTGGAATCGTAAAAACTTTAGCCATGAGACCCACAATCTTTGGCAATCAGAACTTCTACTGCCTGGTCGTCATATGAGGCAATGCCCCGAAAGTATAACAACCCGAACATAAGTTTTCAGCATTAATTCTGCTCCGGTTCGCGACGGAAACCCAGTTGCTAACCTTGCGGTGACACAGTCTTCGTCTTGCCGGTGGTCTTGAGTTTGAAAACAGTGTCGGGAATCTTGGCGTTGATCTGGATATCGGAGTACCTGGCAAGCCGATAGTCTCCACTGGGCTCAAAAAATTGCTGCTGCACTGAGACGCCGCGGGCGGGGTCGATCCAAAGCAAAATGTGCTGAAAAGTGTTACGCACCTTCTGCGATTTGGGGGTGAGGTCGAGCTTAGCCGTGTCGACATCGTTCACCTTCTCCATGCCTTCGTACTTTACCTCGAATTGTTTGAGCAGGTTGTGACCGCTGCCGCCAAACCCGAGCACGATAAAGCTCTCGAATTCTGCCTTGTTTTTCCCCGCATTGTAGACCGTGACCTGATCGATTTTCGGCTGATAGATTTCAACTTTACTGTCAGCGTAGAGAACATACTTCTTCTCGGGCTCCACGATATCCGTGGCCATTTCCACGCCGTTTCCCGAGCGGCGGAAATAGATTTTTCCCTTCTGGGTGTCGGTCTCGTCAACCACTTTCTGGTATTGCTCCCAGACGAAATTGGCCTCCGCGCTGCGGAAATTGGCCGCAGCTTTGTCCATCTCGTCGAGAACGCGCAGGTTGGCGCTGGCGGGTGCGCTCGCGACCCTCGTGGCCACAGGAGCAGGCTTGCTTTGTCCGCCTGCCCTGCCGCTCAGTTCAAAGATCGCCACGACGAACAGCGCCACCAGCAGCAATCGAGGTATCAGATTACGAGTGTTCATTATGTTCTTTGGTTCCGCCACTACTGTCTCTGCACCCACACTTTGTAGGTCTGCACCTTCCCAGCGCGATCCTTGACGGTCTCTACTTTGGAAATGCCTACTTCACCCGAGATCGGCTCAATGATCTTCAGCAACTCGGCGCGTACGGCCTCGTCGTCACCACTGGAAACGGCGGACCCATCAATGTTGTAGATCAATCCACCATGGCTGTCGGGAACAACCACTACTCCAGTTCGATGCGGAATGCGTTCGACAGGTTTATCGTTGAAGTTGATCCAGAATGGCGAAAGAAACACAAACAGCAGGATAAGGCTGACCATCACATCATATTGGATGGTGCCGCGTTCATACGACCAGAGTATGTAGCCGCGAATTGTGCGCCAAATGGCGTTCATCGGCACCGTGGGCGTGCCCGCAACGTTCGTGGTTACCTCGGCCCGATCCAAGTTTATTCGGTAGTCGCTTTCGTTGACAATGTAGATGCGAAAAGCCGGTTGCAAGTAACAATTGCCCGGCGCTACTCACCGCAGGCTGCCGGCTACGATTCGATCCGTCCCCGTATACTCCTGCAGAGCCTCTGGAATCAATACGCTACCGTCAGCTTGCTGATAATTTTCGAGGATCGCGACCCAGGTACGACCGACTGCGAGACCACTGCCGTTCAGTGTATGCACGAACTCAGTCTTGTTCTTTCCCTGCGGCCGATAACGAATATTGGCGCGGCGCGCCTGAAACGATTCGAAGTTCGAACATGACGAAATTTCGCGGAACAACTGCTGCCCGGGCAGCCAGACCTCAATATCGTACGTCTTGGCGGAAGAAAAGCCCATGTCGCCGGTGCACAGTGCAACTACGCGGTAATGCAGGCCCAGCTTCTGCAGGACCTCTTCGGCATCGTGCGTCAGCTTCTCAAGTTGATCGTAGGAATCTTCCGGCTTGGAAAATTTCACCAACTCGACTTTTTGGAACTGATGCTGGCGGATGATTCCGCGCACGTCTTTCCCGTACGAACCGGCTTCGCTGCGAAAACAAGGGGTGTAGGCGGTCAGCGAAATCGGGAGCCGGCCGCTGTCGAGGATTTCGTCGCGATAGAGGTTCGTGACCGGAACTTCCGCGGTGGGAACCAGCCATAAATCCTTTTCGCCATAGGGCACGCGAAAGGAATCGGCAGCAAATTTGGGGAGCTGGCCGGTTCCGTACATGGACTCGGAATTCACCATGTACGGTGGGAGTACCTCGGTGTACCCGTGCTCGCGAGTGTGCAGATCGAGCATGAAGTTGGCCAGCGCGCGCTCCAAGCGGGCGCCGAGGTTCCAATAAACGGCAAAGCGCGCACCGGAAATTTTGGCGGCGCGCTCGAGGTCGAGCACTCCGAGTTGCTCTCCCAACTCCCAATGCGGCTTGGGCTGGAAATCAAACCTTGGTGGCGCGCCCCAGCGGCGGACCTCGACGTTTTCCTCAGAACTACATCCGACCGGCACGCTGTTGTGGGGAATATTAGGAATTCCGGACAAGATATCTCGCAGGCGAGATTCGAGATCTCCGGCGATTTTTTCTCTTTCCTGAATCTGTTCGCGGAGTTCCTTGGTTTGGTTGATCTGGACTGTCGCGTCCTGGCCGCTCTTCTTCAGTTTGGCGATTTCTTCTGAAGCCTTGTTGCGCTGGGCCTTCATCGCTTCGGCGTCGGTGATCGCCTGCCGGCGCTGGGTGTCGACTTCGCGGAAATCCTTCAGCACTTCAGCGGGATTCATTCCCCGCTGGCGCAGCTTCTCTTCGACAAGCGGCAGGTTATCGCGGACAACATTCAGATCAAGCATGGGAAGTCAATACTGTATCGGAAACCGGGCGGCGAGTGCACGCGCCGCCTATTCGGGAACACTTAACTGTGGCATCATTAGCTCGCTCACGACTAGAAACGACATGGACCAATCAAACCACAAGTGGCTGACCTTCCGTTTCATGACAATAGCGGTGATCCTACTGGTGTTGTGGAACGCGCTTTTCCGCTTGTGGCTCGCTCGTAACGTCTCTGTGGTTCGCCGTCAGTTTCTCCCAGGCTATGAGCAGTGGGGCTTCCCCAGGGTGCTGAACAACCCATTCGTGCTCGGTGCTTGGTTACTTACGCTGATTTGCGCATGTGTGTTCCTTTATCGCTACAAGCACAGATCGGACCTTTACCATTGGCGGATCGTCGTCTATGGCGTGCTGCTTGCGGTGTTTGTTTCAACAGCCGTGAATTTTGTGCTCCGCTTCATGTTTAGGTGATGATCTTGTGAATCCCACTCAGCGGAACCACAGCGACCAGACCACATCGACAGCGGTATGCGTGATCACGGAGGCGAGCAGTTGGCTTTGTGCACGCCAGGCGCGTCCATAGAAAATCCCGGCAATCGTGGCGAGCAACACGTACCGCGAATTCAATGCCGTGCCTTTGTTGAAGTGTGATAGGCCGAACAGGAGGGCTGCAAGAATGAGCGCTCGCCGTGTGCCCAGACGGGTTTCGAGTAGGTTCTGCAGAATGCCGCGAAAGAATAGTTCTTCAGGGATTGCGACGAACAGAAATGTGACGAGGATCGCGGTAAGCGCGGCGGTCAGCAAGGGCATCTGAGGGTGAAAGTGGATGAAGTGCATAGCAAATCCGAGGCCGATTCCAAAAGGCAGAAAAAAGAGCCACTCGCGCATGCCTATCCAGAGGGCGCTGGCGGACGGAATAAAGCGGTAGCCCACACCCTCGAGCTGGCGGAGTATCAGGTAGAGGTATAGCGCGATGTCGGCTATGTAAAGCTTGGGCAGGCCTGCTAGTCCCGGATAAGGCCAGGCGGCAGCGAATACCTTGAACATGTAGAGGCCAGCGAGAATCGTCAGAGTAAGCGTGTCTTGCCAAAGCAGCTTTGGCGATCTTGGAGCGAGTTCGAGCAGAGCGGCTAGTGCGACTGGGACACCAAAGATCGCAGCAGCGATCGATGCGTCGAAATGATCGACGCCATAGGCGAATACGAGATACGGAATGCCCAGAGATGCTGGGGCGACGATACGGAGTATGCGGAAACGTAACCTTTGGCGAAGCCAGTTTCCCGCTCCAAAGCCGAAGAACCAGAGCGGCGCTACCAAAAGCGCGAAGCTGGCGAATGCAAAGCGCAGATGGGGACCGAGCGCCTGGCCCAGGCTCGAGCCTTCCAAGCCGACGCGGAGCACGTACAAGATTGCGGCGTAGCTCGCTAGCGCCCAGGTGGTGCGATTCACCCTCACCTGTTTCTCTCCCGATTTCACCCCACATAGTGCAAATCAAAAGATGCCAAGAAGCGGATCTTTCGCTGCGCTCAGGATGACCAACACATCTGTGAGCAGTCGGCTTTGGCGATGTACATCATACGCTGTACACTACCGTCGCGATGCGACTCTTCTTCCGCTCCGTGCTTACCGGATTGCTGATGTTTTTTCTAAGCGGCATCAGCTTGGGTTCAGCGTATAACGGACATCCCAAGCTGGTCGTGGTAATTGTGATTGACCAGTTCCGCGGCGATTACCTGGAACGCTATCGTGACCAGTTCGGCGAAGGTGGTTTTCGCTTGTTCCTCGACCATGGTGCATATTTTCCCAACTGCTACTACAACTACGCCAACACCCGCACCGCTCCGGGCCATGCCACGCTATTCACTGGAGCCTACTCGGACCGGCACGGAATTATGGCCAACGAGTGGTGGGACCCGCAGACGAAGCGGATGGTCACCTCCGTCCAGGATGACGGCACGAAGATAGTTGGGATTTCCAGCACTGCGCCCGGAGCCTCTCCGCATAACCTGATGGCGGATACGCTGGGGGATGAGCTCAAGCTTGCGACTCAGGGCAAGGCGCGCGTATTTGGCATCGCGCTGAAGGATCGCGCGGCAATATTGCCGGCGGGGTTTTCCGGCGATGGCGCTTTCTGGATCGATCAGAAATCCGGCGCATGGGTGAGCTCCACGTACTATGGCAATGAGCTTCCCAAATGGGCGCAGGACTTCAATGCCGGCAAGCGCGGCGAGAAGTATTTAAACCGCGAGTGGATGGACGGCAACGGCAAAACGCTGCGCACGACTACGCCCGGGACTGGGAAAACGCAGAGCTTCTACGACCTGGTCGGATCGACTCCATTTGGCAATGATTACGAGTTTGAATTCGCGCGCGAGTTGATTGCCAATGAAAAGCTGGGCAGCGGCGCGGTGACGGATCTGCTGGCAATCAGCCTTTCTCCGAACGATATTCTTGGTCACCAGGCTGGGCCGGATTCGGCGGAAATAAAAGCGATGTCTCTGGCGATGGACCGGCAACTGGCTGACTTCTTCGCTTTCCTGGGACATCAGGTTGGATTGGCAAATGTATGGATTGCGTTGTCTGCCGATCACGGAATTGCTCCGGTTGCAGCAGTCGCCAATAAACTGCGCATTCCTGCAGCGGTTTTTGCTGAGGACAAGCTCCACGATCCGTTGAACGGCTTGCTCTCCGCAAAATTATCTTCCGGCCGTCCTGCCGAGTGGGTAAAAGACTTCGATTATCCTGTGGCCTTCCTGAACGAGGAAGCGTTCGCCGGCATTCACATGAAGGAAGCAGATGCCGAGCGCGCGGTAGGCGAAGCCATGAAGCAAATGGGACTACGCGGCTACTACACCAAGGCACAACTGGCGCGCGGCGATGTGCCCAACACCGAAACTGGAATGCTGTACCTGCACAGCTATTCTCCGGAACCCGGTTGGTATGTGATCGGAGTGCCTCCGCCATTTACCTTTGCCGGTACAAGCAGCGGGACGAACCACACGTCGCCATACAGCTATGACACGCACGTGCCGCTGGCGCTTTATGGAGTGCCGTTTCAGCCCGGAACATACCGGACGCATGCTAAGCCTATAGATCTGGCGATGACCTTTGCTTCGTTGCTTGGCATCAATGCACCCACGCATGCAGTCGGGAGAGTTCTGACCGAGGCGTTGGTGCCGGCACATCGTCAGGATGTTCCCCATCCATCCAGCGCGAAGCCTGCTGGTGAGCACGATTCATCGGAACAAATCGAGCCGACTTCATTTGTCGCAGCGCAGGAGAGAAGTCGATGACGCCACCTGGCAACAATGGCCCGCTGCGTCCTGATCTGAGTGTCAGTTTTGCCGGCATCGAGCTGAAAAATCCTGTGATCGCGGCCAGCGGCACGTTTGGATACGGGATTGAGTTCGAGGACGTGGTGCACCTCGACCGGCTTGGCGGCTTCGTGGTAAAGGGGCTTTCGAAGGAGCCCATGGCGGGAAATCCTCCGCCGCGCCTGTTCGAGACGGCTGCGGGAATGCTGAACGCGATCGGACTGCAGAATATCGGGGCCCGAGCCTTTGTTGATGAAAAGCTGCCCAAGCTGCGCGAGATCAAGAACATCGTCGTGTTTGCCAATGTATTCGGCTATACGCGCGAGGACTACGAACGAACCATCCAGATTCTCAATGAAGGGGAAGGAATCGCGGCATACGAATTGAATGTGTCGTGTCCCAACACCGCGCATGGCGGGATCCAGTTCGGTTCCGATCCACGCCTGCTCGATGATGTGGTGCGAACGGCGCGGCGCTACACGCAGCGGCCGCTGATTGTGAAGCTGTCGCCTAACGTAACCAGCATCGCTCAGATGGCGCGCGTGGCCGAAGAGGCAGGGGCGGATGCAGTGTCACTGGTGAACACGTTTGTGGCGATGGCGATTGATGCCGAGAGCCGCAAGCCGCGCATCTCCAACGTGACGGCAGGGCTCTCCGGTCCTGCGATCAAGCCCATCGCTCTCCGCATGGTCTACGACGCTGCCAAGGCGGTGAAGATCCCGGTGATTGGGATGGGCGGAATTTCGACCGCGGTGGACATTATTGAGTTTATGTTGGCTGGAGCCACCGCCGTGCAAATTGGGACTGCCAGCTATTGGGATCCGGTAGCGACGGAGAAAATCGTTGCCGAGCTCGAAACCTGGTGCGCTGAGCACGAAGTGGAGCGCCTGGCTGAGATTACGGGCGGGTTGGTGATGGAATAGACGCCCCTACCTCGGCCACACCGTGAAGATCACCGACATCACCAGATAACACACCAACTGATATCCCGTATTGATCAGAAATAATTTGGTTGGCTTCTTGCCGAAGAGCATGTCGGTCAGTTGTACCGTCATGACGAAGCCCAGCCAAATGGCAAACCCGATTTTCAAACCATAGGGAATCCGGTTCACCGTCGTGACCGCGATGATCTTGTCCAGGACGAACGCCGAGATCAGGCTGGCGATAAAGGCAATCCCATAGAGCTTGCCCGTGCTTTTCTGCATTTCCTGGAGCTTCGCTTTGTCGTCCGGGTCGTACCCCATAAGAATCGTCCACGGACGTGCGAACAACAATGGTGAGTACCAGAGGAATCCTATGATCATGGTGGCGATGGCAGCCACCAGAACAGCCATCAGATTGACGCCAAGGAATGCCATAGCGCGCCTCCAAGCGGAAAGGGGAATTGCCTAATGGTATGCCGGAGAAGATGGGAGAAAGATGAGCATGTAGGTACCTCGCGGATGCATGTGATGAAATAGGGCTGTAATGCTGCTTCGCGACGCACTCTCCTCCGCCGTTGGCCGGCTGACATCGGCAGGCGTCGGCTCCCCTCGCATGAATGCGGAGGTGTTACTCATGTTCATCCTCGGTATCGATCGTGCCTACTTATACGCACATCCCGAACGCGAACTTAGCGCGGAAGAATGCATGCGCCATGAGCAGGCGGTGGCTGAGCGCAGCAGGGGTGTGCCAGCACAGTACATCACTGGACATCAGGAGTTTTGGGGGATGGATTTTGTGGTCAGCCCGGCGGTTTTGATTCCTCGACCAGAGACGGAGCATGTCATAGAGAAAGTGTTGAAGCTGGTCAGGAAGAAGAATGATTCCGGCCGACAAACGGCGAACTCCGTTCCTACGACAGTTTCCGCCGGAAAGGGTGGCATTCGTGTGGTCGATGTGGGTACGGGGTCGGGCTGCATCGCAATTGTGCTGGCCAACGAATTGCCCGATACGAACATCTACGCGACGGACATTTCTTCGGCCGCGCTGGATCTCGCTCGCGCCAATGCGGAGCGTCATCAATTAGGAAGCCGGATCCAATTTCGCCAGGCTGACCTGCTGGACGGATTGCCATCACAGTCTTTTGACCTGGTGGTTTCCAATCCGCCCTATGTAGGCGAATCGGAAGAAGATCAGGTGCAGTTGGAAGTTCGTAAGTTCGAGCCACGGAATGCGGTGTTCGCTGGGCATACGGGCCTGGAGGTGATCCAGCGTTTGCTGCCGGCGGCCTGGGCCACCTTAAAGCCTGGAGGGTGGCTTGTAATGGAGATCAGCGGCACGATTCTGGCGGACCTCGAAGGTTTACTCGCCGACTGGAGTGAGGTGGAAATCATGAATGATCTCCAGGGGATTCCGCGCGTCGTAAGCGCAAAAAAGCCAAGCGCAAAAAAGCCGAGCGCAAGAAAGCTGAGCGCCAGAAAGCCGAGTTAACCAATCGCTCAGGGAAGAAAGTGTGCGGTGTACGTTGCCAAGGCCAAACTTCTTTCTGCACTACTAAGGTTGGTAGTAGCTAGTGGCACCGCAGTAGCATGATGTGCCGTTTATTACGTCAGCCGACGCACTTCCTCCGGCTGACCACTTTGTAAATCATTGGGGCTATCCTGTGAAGGTTCGTTCTCTTCCGTGGGTTTTTTTAGTCGCTCTTCTTCTTAGTGTCGTAGCCACCTCGCAGACTGCTGTCGAAGGCGTGGTTCACGACAAGACGGGAAAAGCAGTGTCCTCAGCAAAGGTGCTACTGCAGCGCGCTGAGGGCAGCGTTGCTCACGAGACAACAACCGATGCCGCCGGCAAATTCCGTCTTCCAGCCGTTGAAGGCGGCGATTATGTGCTGAAGACCGAAGCCACGGGATTCTACCCCGCGGTTTACAACTTCACACTGCGCCCGCGACAGCCGATTACGCTTCAGTTGGAACTGACGCCTAAGACTTCCGTGGAGGAAACGGTCCAGGTGCACGCCGGGTATCTCACCGTTGATCCGGAAAAAACCGGCAGCTCGTACACCTTCACCAGCCGGGAACTCGACAGTCTGCCTGCGCCGTTGGTCGATTCGACGAACGACCTGGTCAACAATCTGATGCCGGGGGCGAGCGACAGCCACGATAACTTTCTTGCGGTACGCGGCACCGAATTCTCTTTGCATGAATTCATCAACGGAGTGTCGTTCCTGGACAACACGCAGCCGCAATTCAGCCCTGGGGTAAGTCCGCAGATTTTCGAGACTGTTGACCTGATGACGGGCGGCTTTACGCCCGAGTACGGCAATCGCTTTGGCGGCGTGCTCGATGTGACCACGCGGTCGGGTGCGGACTTGGGCGGGCACGGCAGTGTGAACTTTCGTGGCGCGACCGTGAACACTTTCGACCTGAATGCCGAGTACGGCGGGCAGGCCGGCAAGTTGGGGTACTACGTGTTTGCCGACGGATTCACGTCAGGCCGGTTCCTGGATCCTCCCGAACCGCACGAGCTTTTCGATTTCGGAAAAGGCACGCGTGGAGCGGTGCAGCTTGACTGGCACGCCGGCAATAAAGACGGCCTCAAGCTCTTGCTGATGGGTGGTGGCGATAATTTTCAGCAGCCGAATATCCTCGATGACCAGCTAGTCGGACGTGATGCTCAGCGCCACCTGCGGCAACAGACGGGGATTCTGACCTGGCTGCACACTTTTTCTCCCGACACGCTGTTGGCGACTTCGCTGTACGAACGCAACGGATCGGACCGGGTGTTGCCCACCACGGATCCGATTACGCCGTACTCGGTCGCGTCGCGCTCGCCGCTGACCATTGGCATCAAAAGTGATCTTTCGCACTACTGGCATGGGCATTTCTTCAAGACCGGCGTCGACTTGGTGCGGCTCCGTGAGAACGAGCGCTTCTTTTTCGATAGCCGCGGCGATCCCGATGTTTTTCCCTCCTTCAGCGGCGGCCTGAAAGGTGGCCAGGCTAGCATCTATGCTCAGGATCATTTTTCGCCGTTCCGCAATCTGACGGTCGATCTGGGAGTGCGTTATGACTATTTCGATCTAGTCGGCACGGGAGTTCAGACCAGTCCTCGAGTGGGCTTGGCATATCACATCACCAAAACCAATTCGGTTATTCACGCGGCCTACAACCGGTATTTCTCGCCGCCGCCGATAGAATATTCTGTGCTGGCCAGCTTCATCGGTAACAATGCGGTGGACCCCGATCAGCGCGTTGGGAACGTTCGGGCTTACACCCAGAATTACTTCGAGGTGGGGTGGGCGCAGGAGTTGCATCCCCGGCTGAGCATGGAGCTGAATGCCTACGTGCACACCGGTCACAACAGTTTTGAGAATCACGAGATCAGCATTTCGCGGATTTTCGTTCCCATCAATTTCCACACCGCGCGCTCGCAAGGAGTAGAGTTCGTCGTCAACATGAAGCAGCTGGAGCGGCTCGGGATTTCGGGGCGCTTCCAGTACGCGCTGGCTCGGACGTACTTCTATGGCCCGATCACCGGCGGTTTCGCAGGAGACGAACCTTTGGCCGCGGGAGAACGAATTGTTCCGGCATTCGATCAGACACATACCGGCACAGCGCAGATTTTCTATCACAACCGTTGGCGGGGGTTGTGGACGGGCAGCGCGTTGCGCTACGGCAGTGGCACAATCATTGAGCACGGCGCCCGCTTGCCCCAGCATCTCACCGCGGACCTGGTGGCGGGGATTAACGTATGGAATGCCGAGTCGCGTCGTCTCGATCTGGAATTTGACGTGACCAATGTATCGAACAACATTTACCAGATCGCGAAAGAGAGCGAGGAGATTCCGATTCAATATGCTCCTTCGCGAACGGTTGGCGGAGCTTTGAAGTTTCATTTCTGACGCGGTCGGGAGTGCCTGTAAACTCTCGGTATGCAGCTACTTAGGGTTAGAGTCGATGGACCGCTTGACAGCCAAGAGTCGGCTGCTAAGCTGTCAGGGCCGCGCAAACTATGGCGTGCGTGGTCCCGCAGGAGTTCGTGAGCCGGGCTTGCACCCAATGAGCAGACTCGCTCGCGGCATCTCCTCAATTCAACATCTCACGAGACTCGAATGAGCAGAATTTTCGAATTGTTTCGACCATCTCCCGCAATTCAATTTGGCCCGCTTGAGAGGCAAGTGCTGGATTCGCTGTGGCAGCGCGGCAGCGCTACAGTTCGCGAGCTTCTGGATCAGAACGACATCAAGCTGGCCTACACCACCGTCATGACCACCCTTGACCGGCTTTACAAAAAAGGCGTTTTGGATCGCAGTGCGGAAGGAAGAGCCTTCCGTTATTCGCCACGCTTTTCCGCGGAGGAACTGCAGAGAGAGGCTGCGGGGGAGGCGATCCGGCAATTGTTGGGATCGCATGAAGCCTCGACGCTGCCGCTGTCTTACCTCGTCGAGGCTGTGGGCAAGCATGATGTTGAATTGCTCGACCAGTTGCAGACGTTGGTGGAACGCAAACGTCGTGAATTGCGAAACCGTGAATTGCGAAACAAGGAGAAACACTGATGTTTGTTCTGCGCGGCTCGGGAGTTTCTCTCGCCGTCTTGGTTTTGCTGTACGGCGCGCTCTCGCTCGTGGTAATCAGCGGACAAAACCTCGTGGTGCGGCTCGGCCGCCGGCTGAGTCCGAGTCTTGCCTCCGACCTGTTGTTCGCATGGCGGATTTTCCCGCTCGTCGTTTCCGCTGCCATCACCGTGTTCTATGCGGTGCCGTCATTTCTGCTGCTGGAGCCGGTTCACGCCGATGAACCTTTCGGCGCAGACCTTGTTGTGCTGTGTGTGTGTTGCCTGGCCATTATTGTTGCCGGACTGTTCCGTGCTTTCATGGCGCAACGGAAGACCTCGCTGGCGCTCGCCACGTGGTTGAACGGAGCCGAGGAAATGGGTTCGGCGGAGGCGGTGCCGGTGTATCGCACTGGAACCCACACACCTGCGCTCACCGTGGCGGGGGTGTGCGCGCCGCGTGTGCTGGTGTCAAAAACGGCGGTCGCGTTGCTGAGTGCCCAGGAGCTGCAAACTGCGCTGAAGCACGAAGCAGCGCATGTGCGGCGACGCGATAATTTGAAGAAGCTGCTGTTTCGATCCGCCGTTTTTCCTGGAATGTCGAAGCTCGAATCGGCGTGGTCGGAGGCGGCGGAAATGGCGGCGGACGATGCTGCCGTAGACAGCCAGCGCGACGCTCTTGACCTGGCTGCTGCATTGATAAAACTCTCGCGCTACGCTGCCGGGCAGCCTTCGACAATGTTGTCCAGCGCTTTGCTGCACAGTTCGGCCGCTTCCCTGGCAGCACGGGTGGAGCGCCTATTCGCTTGGACGAAGATCCGCTCGACAGGAAAGAAATTTTCCATGTATGTTCTGCCGGCAGCGCTTATGGCGTTGTTGTGTGTGGTCTCGACGTACAGCACGGTGCTGGCGGGCATGCATGTGGCTACGGAGTGGCTGGTGCGGTAGCTTGGCACCGCTGAAATACTGAGAGCCCGGAGCTTGGCTCCGGGCTCTTTCGTTATTCCTCCCCCTTATCGGTTTGTACCGCGCCTCCTGCTAGTCGCTCTCCATCTCGGGCTCATTCGGGTTCGGCGGGGGTGGATCGTACTTGTCGAAGTACTCAGTATTCACGTGGGCTTTGAAGAGCTTTTCGATGTTCTTTACCGCCTCGGTAGACTTGTCGTTCTGCATGCGGACGGTTACTTGTTGGCGCACGGCCTGGAACGGAGGAACCTCCCTGGAGACCATCTTGTATATGAAGTAGCCGTTGTAGTCGTCAAGGAGGGGCGAGATTTTCCCGGGAGTCAGGTCAAACACGACATTCTGAAGGTCCGAGAGATCGCCGCGACGAAGGTCCTCAACCTTAACCGTGGGCTCAGTTGCGATTCCCGCCTGCTGGAAAACTTCCTTCTGTAACTTCGCGAAATCCTCACCTGCTTGAGCACGCGTGTATACCTGCTCGGCCAGAGCCTTCATTTCTTTTTCGGAAGAATCGCTGGTGTGTTGCATTGCCGATTCCAGGTCGGCAGACTTCGGTTGCTCGACGCGTTTCTCTTTCGGCACAAAAAGGCGCTCGAGGTTGAAGTGCTCAAACAGGGACTTGTGTTCCGCATAGTATTTCTCGGCATCCTCGGAAGGGCTGGCCAGCGCCTCCATATAAAGCTCTTTTGCCATTGCATTCGCCAGGGTGTGCACCCGGATGTAACGAAGCTGCGCCTGCACACGCGGGTCGCGGTCCAGGCCTTTCTTTAGTGCTTCCTCGGAGAGCGCGAGCACACGACCGTATGTGTCGGCCAGGTCCTGACGCTCAGGCTTGATCATGCGCGGGTTCATGACGTTGACCAGATCTTCAAATTCTTTGCGGGTCACGATGGTTTGGCATTCGCGCTTCGCGGCTGACTTGGGACAGGGCGTCTGTATGCTGACGACCGGGTAATCTTTGGGCAACGTGGCGGTGGAGGGAAGCGCGGGCGGAGCCTCAGATTTCGTCGAGTTGGCTTCCGGAGCGGATTCCTGGGCGAAAATGGCTACAGGCGAGGCCAACAGCAGGCACATAACAGGAAAACACAAAAGTTTTAGCGACATGGATTCCCCAACATGGATTCGGATTTTGCAAAACTTAAGGAGGGCAGGTTTGCCTCCGAATTTTAACGTACCAAGGCCGGGTTTGCCAGTGCCGGCGCATCACGGAATCTCGGCGTGAGCGGTTCCCAAAAAAGAACAGGGCGCCCGTTAAGGCGCCCTGGGAAGAACCAGTAAAGGTGTAGTTACTGGCAGGTTGTGAACTTAAAGCTGTTCAGACGAGTGCTCCAGTTGAAGGCGCCGGAGGTCTTGTAGTACTCCTCGGCGAACCAGAAGGTGCAATCGTCGCTGGCGTCGATCTGCATGCTGGCGTAATCGCCCCAGCGGTTGAACGTGTTCGCATTCTGCACGCCGGTACCTTTAACCACGATGAACGGCGACTCCATCTTGCCTAGCGCGTCCGTCGGAATACGCCCGGTATATACGACGCTGGGCTTTACCGTGGTGCTGGATGCGCTCATGCCCATGGCGATGTCGCCAACCTTATCCATCGCAATGCTGGCCATCCACAGGCTGATTGTGTTGTTCTGGAAGGTGCCTGACTGGAAATTGGTGAAGGCACCACCCGGAGGCGTGGAGCGAAACTCGTACCAGCGGCTGGAACCCACTGCCGTGCCGGAGGCCGGCTTAACGGTGTGGTCAACCACCATGGCCTCATGGTCGCCGAAGTTGCGATACGCAAGACGGAACATCAGGCGATCGCCCAGCGAATCCAACTTCTCGCCCGGTGATGGCTCTACAATGCAGGCCCGCGTGGTCGGACAGATCTGCGTCCAGCTTGGAATCGTGATGGCCATCGGACCGGTGAAGGTGGAATTGGTGGGAGTTATGAAGTCGACGTGGAAATCGAACTGGTCGATCTTGGTGAAAGACACGGCATCGAGTTCTAGGAAGTGATTGGGTGCGCCGACCGGCGGCGGCAGGGTTCCGTCCAGATCAGATGGAAGGAAGCTGTAATTGGAGGAGACAGGCGCGAAGCAGACTGCGGTTGCGGTTGCGCCCGCCAACATCTTGATTCGGTCAAATGCGCAGGGCTCAGCTCCGATGAATGTGACCGCGCCCTGGAACCCGTTGAACGACATGTAGTAGGCATCGGGCCAAACCGCAGTCTTGGGGTAATCCGCCAGCAGGCCGTTCGGGAAGTTAAAACCGTAGCGGTTATAGCTTCCGGTTGCGTCGGTGCTGGTGGAAACCGCATAGCACTCGGTCGAGGTGAAGTTGCTGAGGAAGGCCAGGACGCTGATCACCCAGCGCTGCCCCATCTTGTCCCAGAGGACGACCGGGTCGCTGGTGCTGCCGGTCGAGCAAGTTCCGCCAAAGCCCGAGAATATGCTGCTGATGAGGGTGGGAGCCTTGATCTGCGCGCCGGTGGTCTTGTCATACACGGCGTAGCTGAGGTTGACAGTCTCCACCACTTGAGTCGCTCCAACGGCTGCGTTGGTATCCGGCGGCGCGAAGCCGGTGTGGGGAATGCCGTCCACGTTGACCAGGTTGGTGGTGCCGACGGTCGGCAAATGCTCGACCTGGCCTACCGGATCAGGTCTGGTGTTTCCGGCTGCACCCAGGATGCGATTCGGCGAAAGCAGGGCGGTGCGATTGCCGAGGGATTGATTGGGCGCCACAAGGTCGCGAACTGGCGGTGAAACATCGTGGTGATATTCGTGAATTACGAAGGCGCCGCGTTGCACTTTCTGCGCCGCCGCCGGAATCCATAGCAAAAGGCAACAAGCTAGCAGCAGAGCTGTCACTCTGACTGCGCGTGTACTATTCATGCATCCTCCTCAAGATTGACAAAACGGTAAAGTGCGGGAACGGCGAGGCACAGATGGTTCGGTACAATCACCAACTCCCCGGATTCGGAATAGCAAACAAAACGTTTGCAAAGAAAGAGCCGTTCCAACGCAGAATTCGGTGGCGGAAGCCTGGGAATCCGAATTCGCAGTTTTCAAGGCGCAAGTACTATCCTGCATCGTAGACGAGGTGTCAATGAGTCCTTCTACTCACACGCGCGAGTGAAAGGCCAAATCAGGCACGGCTTCTCAAGTTTGCGTGGATGCTTACATTAAGTTCCGCTTGCTGGGGAAAGCAGGGAGACCTTGCACCAGTTCGAGCTACTTACCTTCTCGCAGCGAGGGTGAATGTTCTTGCACAGGAGACTTTTTTCTCTGGACAGCTTCTTAGGTTCCGTCAGGAAAAGTGAGAGATGGGCAATGAGCAAGCCTGCCCCGGGAAAATCTTGAGTTTCTCGGCAGCCTCTACGGCTTGACGGTTGCAGGCTGGATCTCTTCGACATCGACCCAGTTGGTGGGATACACGCCGGTGTAGCAGGCGGTGCAATAGGTAGTCTTCTCACCATCGCCACAGGCCTTCTTCATGCCTTCAAGCGAGAGATAGGCGAGCGAGTCGGCGCCGATGTATTCGCGAATCTCCGCCACGCTGTTGTTAGCGGCAATCAGTTCTTTCTTGGAGGGAGTGTCAACCCCATAAAAGCAAGGAGAAATCGTCGGTGGGCAGGAGATGCGCATGTGCACTTCTTTAGCACCGGAGTTGCGGATCAGGCGGACAATTTTTTTACTGGTGGTCCCGCGCACGATAGAGTCATCAATCAGGACAACTCGTTTTCCCTCCAACAAGGAGCGCACTGGGTTGAGCTTCAGCTTCACTCCAAAATCGCGGACGTTCTGTCGCGGCTCAATGAAGGTACGCCCCACATAATGGTTGCGGATCAACCCGAAGCGGAAGGGAATGCCGCTCTCCGCGGAATATCCCATGGCCGCAGTCACGCCAGAATCGGGCACGGGAACCACGATGTCCGCATCGGCGGGCGCTTCCCGAGCGAGCTGACGGCCTAATTCCTCGCGACTCTCCTGCACCGGACGCCCGAATACCAGACTGTCTGGCCGCGAGAAATATACGTGCTCGAAAATGCAACTCGATTGCGACCCGGAAGGCGAATAGAAGCGCGAGGTCATGCCTTCGGGCCCGATTACAACCAACTCTCCCGGCTTAACGTCACGCTCGTAGCTCGCGCCGATCAGATCGAAGGCGCAGGTTTCCGAAGCGAAGACAACGGTGTCCTGCTTCTGGCCGGGTTGGGCCGGAATTCTTCCCATGGCAAGAGGTCGGAAGCCGCGGGGATCGCGAGCCGCAAAAATGCGATCCGGACTAATCATCACCAGGGAAAAGGCGCCTTCCACGCGACGCAGGGCGTCAGCCATGGCTTCAGGAAGAGTCTGTTCTTTGGAGAGCGCAATCAGGTGAACGATGACTTCGGTGTCGCTGTTGGTCTGGAAGATGGATCCCTGCGACTCCAGGCGATGCCGAATCTCCTGCGCGTTGACCAGGTTGCCATTGTGGGCCAGTGCCATGCTGCCCTTGTTCGATTGCACCATGATGGGCTGCGCGTTGAGCAGCGCCGAATCTCCGGCAGTGGAGTAGCGCGTGTGGCCGATGGCCAGCGTCCCGTGAAGGCTGGTGAGCGCCTCTTCGTTGAAGATGTCGGCCACCAGGCCCATGGCTTTGTGCATGTGCAGCGTCATGCCGTCGGAGGTCACGATGCCGGCGGATTCCTGTCCGCGATGCTGAAGAGCGTGCAATCCAAGATACGCGAGTTTCTCCGCCTCAGGATTGGCGTAAATGGCGACGACGCCACATTCTTCCCGGAATTTGTCGGAAGGCAGCATTTAAATTTGCTTCAGTTTGCAGCGACTACTTCCGGCTCAGCCTTCAGGGCCCGCTCCAGCGCGTTTTCGTATACCTCGTGCAGGTCGGCCACTCTCGCCGACACGACTACCTGGCCATCAAGCTTTATCTCCACCTGTTCGGAAACCGTCTCACCCAGCTTATCAATAGAGAGGCCGTATTTTACCGCTACTTGTTGGATTCGTGAGAGGTTATCGCGGTCGCAGGAGATCAGAATACGGCTCGCGTCCTCGCCGAACAGCACGAATTCAGAGGGAAGGCCATTCGAATTTACATCGACGTTCACGCCGATTCCTTTGGGGAATGATGCTTCGGCCAGAGCAACGGCCAAGCCGCCTTCCGAACAATCGTGGGCGGAGTCGAGAAGCCCCGACCGGATCATTTCTACAATCGCCTTCTGCAGGCCAGCTTCTTTCTCCAGCTCCAATTCCGGCGGATAGCCCCAAGTGGCGCCCAAGACCTCTTTCGCGTATTCCGACGAGCCGAACTCCGACTCCGCATCGGTAACGTCACCCGGCTCGGCGGCTCGCAACAGGGCGACCGCGCGTCCCGGCTCACGGAAGTGCGGGAACATGGCCTGGTGCATATCTTCGAGGATGCCGACCACTCCAATGACCGGTGTCGGGTAGATGCCCTCGCCCAAGGTTTCATTATAGAAACTGACGTTGCCTCCGGTAATAGGAACTTCAAGTTCTTCGCAGGCTCTCGTGATGCCGTCGATCACTTGCGAGAACTGCCACATGATGTTCGGCTTTTCCGGATTGCCAAAATTGAGACAATTGGTTGCGCCCACGGGAGTGCCGCCGGAGCAGGCTACATTGCGGGCTGCTTCGGCGACGGCGTGCATGGCCCCCAGTCTGGGATCGAGATAGCACCAGCGGCCGTTGCCGTCGAGAGCCATGGCCAGGCCGCGCTGCGACCCCTTGATGCGGATCACGCCGGCATCACCCGCGCCCGGGCCTTCGACTGTATTGGTTTGCACCATGGAGTCGTACTGTTGCCAGATCCAGCGCTTGCCGCAGATGTTCGGACTTGCCAGGAGTTGTTTCAGGTTCGAGGTAAGATCGCCGCCGTCCACCAGCTTGATGTGCTCCGGCATTTCGCGGGGAACAGGAGGCTCCCAGCGCTCGAGCGGCCGCTTGTAAAGGGGAGCATTATCCGTGAGGGCCTCATTGGGAATCTCGGCCACGACTTCGCCGTGCTGGAGTACACGCATCTTGCCGTCAGTGGTGACGCGTCCTACCTCAACTGCGTCCAGCCCCCACTTCTGGAAGACGCGGAAGACCTCGTCCTCTCGGCCCTTCTGCGCCACCAGCAACATGCGTTCCTGCGACTCGCTGAGCATGATCTCGTAGGGAGTCATACCAGTCTCCCGCTGCGGCACGCGGTCGAGTTCGATTTCGACGCCAACCCGTCCGCGGCCGCCCATCTCGCAGGTGGAGCAGGTCAGGCCGGCAGCGCCCATGTCCTGAATACCGACGATCGCGCCGGTCTGCATGGCTTCCAGGCAGGCCTCGAGCAAGAGCTTTTCCAGGAAAGGATCGCCGACTTGCACGTTGGGCCGTTTGGCCTCAGAGGCCTCGCTGAATTCTTCGCTGGCCATAGTGGCGCCGTGGATGCCATCGCGCCCCGTCTTCGATCCAACGTAAATTACGGGATTGCCTTCGCCGGCGGCGCGGGCGTAGAAGATCTGGTCGCGGCGAACCAGGCCGAGTGCGAACGCGTTCACCAGTGGATTGTTGGAATAGCACGCTTCAAATTTGGTTTCGCCACCGAGGTTGGGCACTCCGAAGCAGTTGCCGTAGGAGGCTATGCCGCTGACAACGCCTTCGAGCACTGAGTGATTCTTGTGAATCTCTTCTCGCGTAGCGGCGGGTGTCCACACCTGCCCGGCAGAAGCATGCTCCGCCGCCGTGATCGGCCCGAAGCGCAGCGAATCCATAACCGCCACAGGCCGTGCGCCCATGGTGAAAATGTCTCTCAGGATTCCACCAACGCCGGTTGCCGCTCCCTGAAACGGCTCGATGTACGAAGGGTGATTGTGGGACTCGATCTTGAAGGCACAAGCCCAGCCGTCGCCGATATCGATGATGCCGGCATTCTCGCCCGGTCCTTGCACCACACGGCGGCTCCGAGTCGGCAAGCGCTTCAGATGCACCCTGGAAGACTTGTAGGAGCAGTGCTCGCTCCACATCACGCTGAAGATTCCCAACTCCGTGAGGGTGGGCTCACGTCCGCCGAGGAGTTGCTTAATCTTCGCGTATTCTTCAGGCGTGAGGCCGTGTTCGCGGACGAGTTCCGGAGTGGTAAAGACAGCAACGGATGAATTCATAGATGGCTCGGAAACTATATTGTCGCATCTGTTGAATGAGGTGGGAAGGGGCGAGCCCGGTCCAGAAATTGTCAATGCCGATAACCAATTGGCCGCTAACAGGCGTGATCCGCGTCTGAGTGTTCGAGTCGATAACTGGCAATTGACAATCAGCAACAAAAGCCAGCAGGATCCCCGGCTAATCGAGCCCTGAAACATTTTGCCAATGTTCTGTTAGCAGAACGCCCTCTGAGTGCGTCTAGCGACTAGCGTCTCCTTCTATACTGACACGAATGAAGTCTGTCATCGTCGGCACCGCCGGACATGTCGATCACGGCAAGACTGCCTTGGTGAAGGCTCTCACCGGTATTGATACCGACCGCCTCGAGGAAGAAAAGCGCCGCGGCATCACCATAGACATCGGGTTTGCGCACCTTGATCTCACCGGACCGGATGGTGAGCCAATTCGCCTCGGTTTCGTGGATGTTCCCGGCCACGAGCGCTTTGTCCGCAACATGCTGGCCGGCGTGGGCGGAATTGATTTAGTGCTGCTGGTGGTAGCTGCCGATGAGGGGATTAAGCCGCAGACCAGAGAGCATTTCGACATTTGCCGGCTGCTCTCAGTTCGGCGTGGCATCGCGGTACTGACGAAATCCGACCTGGTGGATCGGGAAACGCTTGAAGTGGTGAAGCTCGAGGTAGAAGAGTTCCTGCGCGGATCGTTTCTCTCGGCGCGCAAAGCGCCTATTATCCCCGTTAGTTCAGTGTCTGGAGCAGGATTGGAACGTCTCAAGCATGCTCTTGTCGCCGCAGCGGCGGAAATTCCGGCGAGAGATTCCAGCGCTCTGCCTCGTTTGCCCATTGATCGCGTATTCAGCATGAAGGGATTTGGCACGGTGGTCACGGGAACGCTGGTGGCGGGCAGCATTCAGAAAGAAGATGAACTGGAGGTTTTTCCCAAAGGCGATCGTGTGCGTGTGCGCGGAGTCCAGGTGCACGGCGCAGCGGCGGAGAAGGCCGTAGCCGGGCAACGCACCGCATTAAACCTGGCGTCCATGCAGAAGGACGATCTGGAGCGTGGCATGACGCTCGCTCCGCCCTCGACGTTTCATGCCACATGGCGGGCGGATGTGTCGCTCTCGCTTCTACCCTCAGCCAAGCCTTTGAAAGATCGCGCGCGGGTTCACCTGCATGCCTACACGGCTGAGACTGTCGCTGAGGTAATTCTGAACGGACAGAAGCAGATTGGGCCGGCGCAGACTTCACTGGCGCAATTGCGGCTTTCCGATCCTGTTCTGTTATTGCCGGGAGATCGCTTCATTGTGCGCCAATTTTCGCCGGTGGTGACCATCGGCGGCGGTGTGGTGCTGGACGCGTCTCCATTGGCGCGGAAGGTGGTCGTGGAAGACAGGATTCTCTTCCTGGAGAAGATGGACAAAGGATCTCCCGAGGAGGCTTTGGCGGCGCGGATTGCCCGCAGAGGTAAGTCCGGACTAAGTGTGGCCGCTGCTGTGGCGGAGACAGGATGGCCGAAGGAGCGCGTTTCCAGCATCGCAGCGGCCCTGCTTGCACAGCAAAAGATCGTGCGCGCCAACGAGGTCTTGCTTTCTGAAGAAGCTTTTCGTGGCGCCCTGGACGAGGCTCTGATAGCGGTCAAGGCATTTCACCAGTACAACCCGCTGGTCGAGGGGATCAGTCGCGAGGCCCTGCGCGAACGGCTTGATCTCAGCGTCGAAGTTTTCTCGACAATCCTCGATCAACTGGTTAAAGACAAAAAACTTGAACTCACAGGAGAACAGGTGCGCGCGGCTGGCCGCACAGTGGTAATGAAAGACGACGAGGCGGAGTCGAAAAACATCATCGAGAGGGCGTTCGCGTCCGCTGGCCTGAAAGTGCCGGCGCTCAAAGATGTCCTTGCCGGACTTAAAGTGGATAAGGCGCGAGCGCAGAAGATCGTCACTTTATTGTTACGGGATAAGGTCCTGGTGAAAATATCTGAGGATTTGGTATTTCATCGCGAAGCATTGAACGACTTACGCAGTCGCATGTTGGTACAGAAAGCGAAGTCCGAGAAAATTGATGTGGCCCAGTTCAAGGATTTGACTGGCGTCAGCCGGAAATATGCCATCCCTTTGCTGGAATATCTGGACCGCGAGCGGGTTACGCGGCGAGTGGGGGATGCGAGGGAAATCTTGTAGTTTCGAGTTTCAGGTTTCGAGCGAATGTCCAAGAAACCGGTAAGACAGGGGAAGAATCCGAAAACTTCAAACCCGAACCTTGAAACTATCTGATAGATGGTCTTCGGGATAGTTGGGGAAATTGCCTGTGGGTGTTGAAAAAGTCACGTCGATTCGCAGGATGAGATTCAGCAAAAGCGTGTTAGAAGGAAGCATTCGCCATGCTCTGTTTGATCCCGATCATCGGAGGCCTGCTGATCATGA
>Ga0070697_100000114_pt1 | contig 63225 bp, 56 predicted proteins | sample KBSK1501metaG_FD_65475 | JGI IMG/M metagenome (GOLD analysis project Ga0070697, IMG submission 65475) | Corn, switchgrass and miscanthus rhizosphere microbial communities from Kellogg Biological Station, Michigan, USA - KBS K1-50-1 metaG | ecosystem: Host-associated > Plants > Roots >... | reverse complement strand
GCTGATCGGTACTTGGTCTCCGTTTTTCTTTTTTCGCGCGAAAACGGGGGTGTAGCCGAATTTTTCCCGAAGTGTACCACCTCCGGCTCGGCCCTGCGGTATCCGTTTAGACGGGCTAATGCTCGCCTATGCTCTTGTCCCTGAGGACTTTAGTTCTGTTTCATCTTTTGGGGTCCGGACTTTCATCTTTGCAAGCCGAACTTTCATCATTTGCGCACACCCACAGCAAACTCTTTCAGATCCCCCTCGCCACCATCTTCCCCAACCCATCCCTCTCCACGTACGCCCACGGCGTCTTCGGATCGTGGGTAAACACCATCAACCACCTCCCCGGCACCGACTGCGCGTAGCACTGCTTCTTGCTCTCGATAGTCTGAAGCGGAAAGAGATCGAAGGCCATTCCCCAAACCAGATCAATGTGCGCGGTGGTTGGAATCAGATCGGAGATGTAACACGCCGTCTGGCCGCCGCTGGTTACGACCACCGCTTGCATATGCGCGGTGTGGCCGGGAAAGACTTTCACTGAAATGCCAGGAACTATTTCCTGGTCACCCTTGACCAAAGTCATCTGGCCGCTCTGAACCAAGGGATCGTAATTCTCAGGAACGTAGCTAATCGCATCACGCGGCGAAGGCTCGCGAGCATACTGCCATTCGCCCTCCTGCACATAATATTTTGCCCGCGGAAAAGTGGGGACGATTTTGCCGTCTTGGTTGCGGATAGTATTCCAGCCGCAGTGATCGAAGTGCAGGTGGGTGTTGATGACGATGTCGATATCTTCCGGAGAAATCCCGTCAGCCGAGAGGTTGTCGAAGAGCTTGGCGGGCTGGCCAAAAATCTTTACCATGCGCTCCGATAGCTTGTTGCCCATACCGGTTTCGACCAGCACGTTCTGCTTACCCGTGCGGATAAGCAGAGAGTTGAGCCCCGCCGTCACGTAGTTCTTTTCGTCCGATTCGACTTTGCGCGACCACATCACCTTCGGAATCACGCCGAAGAAAGCGCCCCCATCCAAAGGGTAGGTGCCGTCAGAAAAAATTGTCAATTCGAAGTCGCCGACCGTAATCCGATGCATGCAGCAAGTTTGCCATAAAGGAAACACAACCCGCCCTGCAGACGACGAAAGCCGCAGAAACCAGCCGCCTCGCGGCGGCAGAATGCAACCCACGGCGTAAGCCGTGGGTGGAGACTTGGGCTCGGCCCAGCCCCGAAGAGGGGCGGTAGAAATAGAGCAAACCAACCTTCCAAGTGCCACAATCGCGATGGATTTTGCTGAAAACGACCACACTCAGGATCTCCAGAGATGTCCGCCGTCGCCTCAAAACCATGCAATATCCAACCTCGCTTCCACCCATAAACTCAGACCTTCAGGGTCAAAGGCGGAGCCGGTGGCGCGAGCCAGGGCTACGACAGGCCTAAGTCCCATGGGGAGGGGTACCGCGGCAACACGCAAAAATCCCAGATTGGCATACGCGTAAGCAAGATCAAATTGACGGTTTTCCAAAGTTTAATTTCAGACAGAAATCCACAACCATCCGTAGCGGTCTTGCAGTCGGTCGCCGCGAATCCTCCCGTTTCGTCCCGCATCTAAATGTCGGTACTAAATAGTTAACAGAGCGAGAGCACAGCATGATTCAAATCAGAAAAAGCAACGAACGCGGCGGCGGAGATCAGGGCTGGCTGAAGAGCCATCACACCTTCAGCTTCAACGATTACTGGGATCCAAAATGGATGGGATTCCGTTCGCTGCGCGTCATCAACGAAGATTGGGTCGCACCTGATAACGGCTTCCCCGCACATCCGCACCGCGACATGGAGATCATCACCTACATCCTCGAAGGCAAACTCGAACACAAAGACAGCCTGGGGACGGGCTCGGTCATTCTGCCCGGCGACGGCCAGCGCATGACCGCCGGCAGCGGCATACGCCACAGCGAGTTCAATCCGTCGAAAACCGAGCCGGCGCACTTTCTGCAAATTTGGATTGTGCCAGAGAAGGAAGGCTTGCAGCCCAGCTACGAACAGAAAAGTTTTCCGGAAGCAGAGAAGCGCGGCCAGTTGCGGGTGATTGCTTCGCGAGACGCGCAAGATGAATCGGTCAAGATTAATCAGGATGCGCGGCTCTACGTCTCACTGCTCAAACCGGGCCAAGAGGTTGCGCATGAGTTTGGAGAAGGACGTCACGGCTGGCTACAGGTAGCGCGCGGAGTCGTAGAGCTGAACGGCCATAAATTGGTCCAGGGCGACGGTGCCGCCATCAGCGCAGAAAAAAAGTTAAGCATCAAGGGCGCCCAGGACGCCGAAGTATTGTTGTTTGATCTAGCCTGAGCACAGATCCGCAAAATTCATTGCCGCGGATTTACGCGGGTAACACGGATCTCTTAACATCTCTGGACCATCCGTGTGAACCCCGTGAAAATCCGCGGCGCTCTTGTTTTGCGGACAAAAACCAAGGTTAGCGTTTCGCCCTGGCTGGTTCCTTCTCTCCGACGCGCTTGCTGATCGCAAACGTCATCTTGCCAAGGCGTTTGTCGGCGTCGACGATTACGTGGTCGCCGTTCAAGATTTCGCCGTCGAGAATCTTCAAGGCCAGCGGATCCTGCACTAACTTCTGGATAGCCCGCTTCAACGGACGCGCGCCAAAGTTCGGATCGTAGCCCTGCGCGAATAGCAGTTCTTTGGCTGCGTCCGTGAGCTCAAGCGAAATCTTCCGGTCAGCCAGCAAGCGACGCACATCTTCAAGGCGAAGCTCGATGATTTTGACCAGTTGCTCCTTGCCGAGCGGGTGAAAGACGATGATATCGTCCACCCGATTAAGGAACTCGGGCTTGAAGTGAGCGTGCAAAGCCTCCAAGACCTGCCTCGAGGCCTCTTCGAAATCACGGTCAGAACGCACCCCTTCGGCTTGCAGATACGAGGATCCGATGTTCGAAGTCATGATGATGATCGCATTCTTGAAGTCCACGATGCGGCCTTTACCGTCGGTGAGGCGGCCATCATCCATGATCTGCAACAGAACGTTGAACACATCGGGATGTGCTTTCTCGATTTCGTCGAAGAGCACAACCGAGTACGGACGGCGACGGACCTGCTCGGTGAGCTGCCCCCCCTCTTCGTAACCGACGTATCCGGGAGGGGCGCCGATCAAGCGGGCGACCGAATGTTTCTCTTGATATTCCGACATGTCAATGCGGATCATGGCATGCTCGTCGTCGAAGAGAAAGTCAGCAAGGGCGCGAGCGACTTCGGTTTTGCCGACACCGGTTGGACCGAGGAAGATAAATGAGCCAATCGGACGCTTCGGATCGCTAAGTCCGGCGCGCGAGCGACGGATGGCGTTAGCCACACGTTCAAGAGCCTCGTCTTGGCCGACAACACGGTGGCGCAAGCGCTCTTCCATGGTGACCAGCTTTTTCACTTCGCCTTCCAGCATTTTGGAGACTGGGATGCCGGTCCATTTGGAGACGATGCGCGCGACGTCTTCTTCGTCAACTTCTTCCTTGAGCATGCGCGAGCCCTGACTCTCCATTTGTTTCGTGAGCTTGGCGAGTTCGTCTTCAGCCTGCCGGATGAGGCTGTAACGGATTTCAGCTACGCGCTGCAGATTGCCTTTGCGCTCTTCGGCCTGCTCTTCAATCCTCAGCTTCTCGATGCGTTCTTTCAGTTCGCGAGTGCGCGCAATCAGGTCCTTCTCTTTTTTCCAGTTAGCCTTGAGCGTGTTGGCTTTCTCGCGTATCTCGGCCAGTTCACGGTCGATGATGGCCAGCCGCTGCTTGGAATTCGGATCGCTTTCCTTCTTGAGCGCCTGCTTCTCGATTTCGAGCTGTGTGGCCCTGCGCTCGAGCTGATCAATGTCCGTGGGCATGGAATCGATCTGGATGCGCAGTGAGGCAGCAGCTTCGTCGATGAGATCGATGGCCTTGTCAGGGAGAAAACGGTCCGAGATGTAGCGATGCGACAGGGTGGCAGCCGCGACGATAGCGGAGTCTTTGACGCGCACGCCGTGATGCACCTCGTAACGTTCCTTCAAGCCGCGCAAGATTGCGATGGTGTCTTCGACATTGGGTTCGCCGACAAAGACAATCTGGAAGCGACGTTCGAGGGCGGCGTCCTTTTCGATGTATTTACGGTACTCATTGAGCGTGGTCGCGCCGATGGCGCGCAACTCTCCGCGGGCCAGCGCGGGCTTGAGCATGTTGGAGGCGTCAATGGCGCCCTCGGCGGCTCCGGCTCCGACCAAAGTGTGAAGTTCGTCGATGAAGAGAATGACCTGGCCCTGGGATTCTTCGATCTCCTTGAGAACGGCCTTCAGGCGGTCCTCAAATTCGCCGCGATATTTTGCGCCCGCCAGCATGGCGCCGAGGTCGAGCGCGACCACGCGTTTGTGCTTAAGCACCTCAGGCACATCGCCCGAGATGATGCGCTGGGCTAGGCCTTCGACGATCGCGGTCTTGCCTACGCCAGGTTCGCCGATGAGCACGGGGTTGTTCTTCGTGCGGCGGGAAAGAACTTGGATCACGCGACGAATCTCTTCGTCACGGCCGATGACTGGGTCGAGCTTGCCGCGGCGGGCTTGCTCCGTCAGATCGCGGGCGTAGCGCTCGAGCGCCTGGTACTTGGCTTCGGGGTTCTGGTCGGTTACTTTCTGCGACCCACGGACGACGGTCAGAGCTTTGAGGATGGCGTCGTAGGTTGCGCCATGACTCTTGAGAATCTGCTGGGCCGCGTCCTTGAGGTGCGTGGCTGCGAGCAAAAGGTGCTCGGTGGAGACGTATTCGTCTTTGAAATTCGAGGCTTCTTTGAACGCCTGGTCGAGCAGCCTGTCGGCGGCATTCGAGATGGTGGGCTGGGCCGCTTCTCCGGAAACTTTTGGAAGCTTCTCGAGTTCGCGATAGAGATCGCCAAGCACGGCCTGCGGGCCGATGCCGATCTTTTCCAGGATCGGGGGAACGATTCCCGCTTTGTCTTCCATCAAGGCCGCGAGCAGGTGGACCGGCATCAACTCTGGATTGCCGTGCTCAGACGCAAGTTCGCTCGCGCGCTGGACCGCCTCCTGCGCTTTTACGGTGAATTTGTCCCAACGTATTGCCATACCTTGTTCCTCTGATTTCTTGTGGTTCTGAGCGCAGCGAAGAACACTGCATCGGCTAGAGGAAGACCAATACTCGGTCCTTCGCTTCGCTCAGGATGACAAGTTTTTCGATGTAAAAAGAATGGGAGGCGGTCGCTTTCTTCCGCCTCCCGGTTTCTCAGATTGATGTCCTTCAGTGGCTGAAGCCGACTGTTAGCTTGCGTTTTGGCGGCACGGCTTACAGTTGTGCCCTGCCAAATACAACACCTTATGCGGCTTTGCTGGGCCCCTTGCTCTCGATCGTTTTCTGCCCTGCGCTCTGGCCTACGTTCACCTTGATCTGCTTGGGCTTGGCTTCGGCCTTCTTGGGTAGAGTGATCTTCAAAACGCCTTTGTCGTAGTCAGCCTGGACTTTTTCGGCGTCCACGGTGGCAGGAAGATTGAAGGTGCGGGTGAAGCTGCCGTACTGACGCTCCACACGGCGATAGTTCTCTTCCTTTTCTTCCTTTTCGATTTTGCGCTCGCCGTGCACGGTGAGAGTGTTGTTTTCGACGCGTACATCGATGTCTTTCTCGTCGATGCCCGGTACTTCGATCTTCAGCGTGACGTTATGCTCGTCCTCGTAAACGTCGACTGCCGGGGCGAAGCTCGAGCTCGTCAGAGACTCATCCTGGCTATTGCCCTGCGTTTCACGAAACAGGCGGTTCATGCGGTCCTGCAGGGTGGAAAACTCACGGAACGGTTCCCAGCGTGTAAGTACGGTCATTGCTAAATTCCTCCTTCAGAAGTTTCTTGAATTTGCTTAAGAACTGATGTTGTTAAGAAGCTCGGCACAGCGGGCTTCCGTCTCCTATCAGATGCCTAGTTAGCGTAAAAGAAGCATAAAAGCTGAGTTGATTATTGTCAAGTACAAGTTAGGCTGTATTTTCAATTACTTACATGCGCTATCACGCACTTTAGGTAAGAGGTTTCGGGCACATTCAGCAGCACGGGATGGTCCTTTGCCTGGCCGCGCATCTCGACTATTCGCAGGCCTCGGTGGGCATCGCGCGAAGCCTGGGCAAGCATTTGAAGGAAGTCGGCTTGGCTGACGTGGTATGAGCAGGAACAAGTCACAAGCAGACCGCCGGGCCGGAGCATTTTGAGAGCCCGAAGATTTAGCTCTTTATAACCACGCATCGCAGTATCGAGGTCGCGCTTCGACTTGGCGAATGCGGGAGGGTCCAGGACGATGGTGTCGTAGCGGCGTCCCGAGCCGGCATAGTCCCGGAGAAGGTCGAAAGCATTGGCTTCGATCCATGCAATGTCGCGATGATTCAGGGCTGCGTTTTGGTCGGCCATTTCCAGCGCTGGACGGGAACTATCGACGCCCGTGATGGATGAGCAGCGTGGAGCCAGGTGCAGGGCGAATCCACCCTGATAACAGAAGACGTCGAGCGCCGCTCCGCCGGCATAGCGAGCAGCGGCGGCGTAATTCTCCCGTTGATCGAGGAAGGCACCGGTCTTCTGCCCTGCCAGTGCGTCATAGTGAAACTGGACCCCGTTCATGGTGAAGATGGCGGTCGCTCTTTCGCCGTGCAGCAGGGAGGAATCACGCGGCGGTAGCTGTTCGAGCTCCCGTATTCGCGGATCGACGCGTTCGAAGATAGAAGCTGGCTGTAAGCGATCGGCTAAGTCAGAAATGATGGTTTCGCGAACTGGCGTGGCATCCATGGCTTGGGTGAGGATTTGAACCGAGAGCACGTCGTTGTAACGATCGACGATGAGGCCAGGCAGGAAGTCGGCTTCGCTGAAGATGACCCGATAGGCATCGGTGTCGCCGATGATGGGCTCGCGATCGCGAATAGCCGCAGCAATTCGCTTGCGCAGCAGAGCCGGAAGATCCGCGACAGGCTCGCGGGAAATGAGGCGAATCGCTATCTGCGAGGCGCTGGAATAGAGCGCCATACCAAGCGCCTGGCCGCGATGGTCTGTGACGGTGACGAGAGAGCCGGGAGAAACTCCATCCGCGGAAACAATGTCGGAGCGATAGACCCAGACGTGGCCGTCTTGCAGGCGGGCCGCGCCGCGAGCGGAAACTTTCACCGTAGGGAGATTCGCGGCGCTTGAGGTAATCCTTTTAGACATGATGAAATCTTAAACCGCGACTCTTCCTAAGGATGGAACCCGGTCATACAGCTCAGACTATGCCCATAAAACCAAGGTAATCGAAGAGTTTGTAGGAGAGCTTTAGCTTGCGGCTTGCTCAGTAGCTGGGGCGGCGCGCTTGGTATGAGATGCAGCAGCGCTGGCTTCGGCTCGCGCAGCCTCGAGGTCGGCTTGTAGAGCATCGAGGACGACCATAGGGAGTTCCGCACCCCATGCTTCCAGGTCGGCCTCGTCCCAGCTTCCGTTCAGGCGAATAGCGTCCGCAAGGTCTTCGGGAAAGGCCGCGTGATACTCGCCCTCACGGATGAGGATATCGCCGACCTGCCGCCCGTTATGAACGTCGTAGACCCGGCGAGTGGATTGGCCCTGGTTCTTGATGAAGCAGAGGTAGGTCTCTCCCGCTTCGCCATACTCGCCGCGGTAGTACCAGGCCTGTTTGGCGTCCATTTTGGGATGATGGCGGCGAGGACGCGCTGCGACCGGCTTATTCGCGGCGAGTTCATGGGCAGGATTGAAATAGAGGATGCGCTGACAGGAATCGCATAGCACAGCGTGCTGCCCAGTGCGGACCTCATTGTAGGTCTGGGGGCGCAGCATGACCTGGCATGTCGTGCACTTGTGATCAAACGCTTCCGAAATGCCGGTTCCGCGGAATTTGGCGACTCGTTCGTAGTGGCGCAATAGGTCGGCATCAATTCCACCCCGCAGTTGCTCGCGTTGGGCACGCCATTCGGTGAGTTGCGTTTGATCTTCGCCGGTTCGTTGGTGGGCGTCGGCCTTTTCTTTCTCGATTTCGGCAGTCTCGGCCTTGAGTTCAGCCTGTGCCAGTTTTACTTCTTTTTCGCGAGCATCCGTGTTCAACATCAGCTCGAGAATCTTGTCCTCAGCGGCGGCAATTTCTTTCTCTGCGAATTGAATCTCATGCAGAAGCGCTTTGTATTGATCGTTGGTCTTGACCTCGAGCGACTGATCGCGGTATTTGGAGATTTTGCCGCGAAGATCCTGAATGGAAGTCTCGTGTTTTCGGCGTGCTGCTTCATCAGCCTTGACACTGGCTTGCGCCCTTTCCAATTGAGCTTTGGTGCCGGCCAGTTTCTGTTCGATAGCGGCCACACGCTTGGGCAATTCGGCGATTTCCTCCTGCAGGCGGCGTATTTCTTTGTCCGCGTCTTGCAGTTTCAACAGGTTTTCGATGTCAGGAAGCATCCCGGAATGAAGCTGCAATCATTTTAGCACCTGCATGCCGGAATTCGACCGAAGGACACGACTGGTGGCGTTCTTAGGGTGTACACTCATCCGGCGGTTCTTCCTTCTGCGGCATCTTGCAGGCAGTCAATTCTCTTGGCAGGAGTCCCTGGTGAAGCGTTTTGCGCCCATTGTTGTGCTCGCCCCACTGCTGGTCCTAACGACGCCCTTCGTGGTTCCGCCGGCTGCGGGACAATCCGCGCCGCAAGGCGTAAAGCCGCTAACGATTGAAAGCATCTTCGCACCCGGTGGTTTAACCGGACGCGGCCCAGAAACTGTGGAGTGGAGTCCGGACGGCACGAAACTTTCATTCGTACAGCGGGATGCTGACGGCGAAAAAGGGGAGCTTTGGTATGTGGATGCGGCCACAGGCGAAAAGAAAGTGTTGGTCAGCGCCGCCAAACTGGCGTCACTGGCGCCCGATTACAACAAAGTCACCAACGAGCGGGAAAGAGAGCGCCTTACCCGATATCACGTGGCCGCCTATTTGTGGGCTCCGGATTCGAAGCATCTGATGTTTGATTCGCAGCGACAGCTCTGGCTCTATGACTTGAACAGCGCCACCGCAGTGCAGTTCACCTCGGCTCCCGACCCCAGCGGAGACCCCAAGTTTTCTCCGGACGGCAGCCATGTCTCATACCTGCGCAAACATAACTTGTATCTACGAGCGGTGACCGGCAAAGACGAAAAGCAACTCACCAAAGACAAAGATGACAACCTGTTCAACGGCGATATCGACTGGATTTATGCGGAAGAGCTGGCGGTGCGAAGCAACTACTTTTGGTCACCCGACAATAAGGAGATCGTATTCCTGCACATGGACGAAACCAAGGTGCCCAGCTATCCCATCTCCGATTGGATACCCACTCATCCGACGGTGGACTATGAGAAATATCCCAAGGTGGGAGATCCCAACCCGGTGGTGAAGCTGGGGATCGTGAAGACTGACAACGCCAAGATTCGGTGGATCTCCCTGACGGATGACAGCGATACCTACATTCCGCGTTTTGGCTGGGTGCGCGCGGGGCTGCTGTGGGCTGAAGTGCTTAATCGCACCCAGGACAAGATGGATTTATATTTCGTGGACGCCAACTCGGGCAAGTCCGCAAAAGTTTTAACCGAGACCAGTCCGGGCGCGTGGATCAACGTGAATGACGACTTCAAGATCCTGAAATCGGGAGACCGCTTCTTGTGGTCGAGCTGGCGCGACGGGCACACGCATCTTTACCTCTACAGTTTTGACAAGCAAAATCCGCTGGCGGCTGATGCCAAGTTGGAGCGGCAGTTGACCCAGGGCGACTTTGAGGTGCTGGGACTAGAGGCAGTGGATGACGCGGCGGGCCTGGTGCTGTTCGCTGCGAACAAGGATGACCCACGGCAGCGCCACTTGTTCTCGGTGAAGCTCGATGGTTCGGGTATGCAGGCGCTAACTCACGACCAAGGAATGCACTTTGGCGAGTTCTCGGACGACGGCAAGCACTATGCCGACACGTACTCGAATGTGCTTGCGCCGCCTCAGCTATCTGTGTGTGCGGTGGGCGCATCGTGCAGCCCGGTGTGGCAAGCGCGCAGCGTGTCCGCTTACGGATTGAGCGCACCGAAATTTCTAGAGTTCAAGGCAGACGACGGCCCTCTCTATGGGCGTTTGCTCTTGCCGGCGGACTCGCCTGCCGGTGGAAAGATCCCGCTGATCGTGAACATATACGGTGGCCCGGCCGCGCAGATGGTGCTTAAGGGCTGGGGCGGCTCTAGCGAACTCTTCGATCAGATTCTGATCCGAAAAGGTTTCGCCATCTTTGCCGTCGACAACCGCGGGACGCCGGGGCGCGATCGTAAGTTCCAGACTGCGATCCGGCATGAGTTTGGCGCGATCGAATTGAAGGATCAGCTCACCGCGCTGGATCAGCTTTTTGCGCAGTATCCGCAGCTGGATCGGGACCGCATGGCGATTTGGGGCTGGTCGAACGGCGGCTCGATGACGATTTATGCGATGACACACTCGGAAATCTTCCGCGCCGGCGTGGCGGTGGCTCCGGTGACGAATCAACTGAACTATGACACGATTTATACCGAGCGCTACATGGGTTTGCCAAAGGACGACGCAAAAGGATATGCGGAGTCCGATGTAACAAAGTCGGCCGCCAAGCTGCACGGGGCGCTGCTGCTGGCCCACGGCACCAGCGATGACAACGTGCACTTCCAGAACAGCATTCAGATGATCGAAGCGTTGATCAAGGCCGGCAAGAAGTTCCAGTTAATGGTGTATCCGAATAAGACCCACAGCATTGCTGGTCCCGAGGCTCGCATTCACCTGTTCCATATGATCGAAGATCACTTTGAGCAGGAGTTGAAGTAGGAACCGTAGTACGGAGGTTGCGGGCACCGAGTACTAGTCTAGGGTCGAGAACCTGAAAGCGCGGGGCACAGGAAGGCAGAGCGGAGGCGAGACGGGGTCTGCTACCCGTTCTTCTCGGCCTTTTTCGAAGAACTTTCCTTCGAACCACTTTCTTTAGAAGAGACTTCTTTCGACGAGCCCTCCTTGGAAGATCCCTGTTTCGAGGAACTTTCTGACTTGGACTTATCTTCCTTCTTGGAGTCTTTGCCGGAACCGTCGGAAGAGGATTGCGAAGAAGACTTCGTCGCGTAATCGGTCACATACCATCCCGAGCCCTTGAACTGCACCGCCGGGGCGGAGATCATCTGCTCGACCGGACCGCCGCAGTCCGGGCATTTCTTGACCATCCGGTCGGAAAATTTCTGGATTTTCTCAAAGCGGTGATGGCACTTCTTACACTCGTATTCGTAAAGGGGCATGGGGCGTAAGACTTAAATGAGACTCTTGTGAGGGCACTCACGGCTTGCATTTTGATTTTAGGGGTGCAGCTTCCCTGGCGTCAATCCAGGCTGCCAAGTCAGGGCTAAACTCTGAGTGATAGACTTCGGCGCATGAAATCAAGAGTCAACCCGTCGGATGAGGCTCAAGCGACAGACGCCACGGCCGCGGATCGCAATCGCCGTGACCTTGATCCAGGAGCGGCGCTCTACCTGGTGGGCACGCCCATCGGTAATCTGGAGGACATCACTCTGCGGGCTGTGCGAGTTTTGAAGGAAGTAGATGTGATCGCCTGCGAAGATACGCGGCAGACGCAGAAGTTGCTCAACCACTACGGCATCACCACGCGCACCATCAGCTATCACCAGCATAATGAGATGACGCGCTCGGCCGAACTGGTCAAGGAAATGCAGGAAGGTGCGAGCGTCGCCCTGGTGACCGATGCCGGAATGCCGGGAATTTCTGATCCGGGATTTCGGTTGGTGTCGTTGGCAATTCGGCATCGTGTGCCGGTTGTCCCAATTCCGGGGGCGGCGGCGTTCCTGGCTGCGCTGGTGGCGAGTGGGCTGCCCACGGATTCGTTCCGCTTCAGTGGATTTCTTCCGGCGGAGCGGGGGGAGCGGCGGGCGGCGTTGGAGGCGATCAAGAGTTCGCCGCGCACGCAGGTTTTCTACGAGACTCCTCATAGAATCGTGCAGGCTCTGGAAGATATCGTCGAGGTTCTGGGGGCGCGGCGGCATGTCGTGATTGCGCGGGAAGTGACCAAGCTGCATGAGGAGTTTCTACGCGGGCGGGCGGGGGAGGTTGTGGAGACTTTGAAATCGCGGGATGGAGTGAAGGGGGAGATCACGCTGCTGATTGGTAAGCCTGAGGAAGCGCCGGTTCAGGTTTCTGCGGAGTCACGGGTAAGCCTCCGCCACAGGGTTGCGCAAATCATGGCAGCAGAGAAGGTCGACGAGAAGGCGGCCCTGAAGAAAGCGGCCAAAGAGCGGGGCGTTTCGAAGAGCGCAGCGTATCGGGAACTGCAGAGGAGCAGGTGAAACCCGCTACTTCCCCGCCAGCTCCCGCTTCACGATTTCACTGACCACCTTGCCGTCCACGCGCATGCCAGCTCCGGCGAAGCGGGCCATGACGTTTTTCATCACCGTACCCATATCTTTGATGCTGGGCGAGCCCATTTCAGCAATCACCGCCTTCACCCCAGCGTCGACTTCCGCCTCGCCCGCGGCTTTCGGTAGATAGGCCTCGATGATGCCGATCTCGGCGGTCTCTTTGTCTGCCATCTCCTGGCGTCCGCCCTTGCTGAACTGCTCGACGGACTCCTTGCGCTGCTTGATCAGCGTGGTCAGCACGGCCTGGGATTCTTTATCGTCGAGGGGCGCCATTTTCTCGATCTCGCGGTTTTTCAGCGCGGTCTTGACCATCCGAAGAGTGGATAGGCGCTGCTCTGCGCGCGCTTTCATGGCGGTCGTGATGTCTTTCTGGATCTGGTCGACGAGGCTCATGGTGGGATTATAGCGGTTGGCATTGTCGACATTGACCGAATGTTAGGCGGGAAAATATTTTACACTTCCCCACGGACTCGCCTTGGTCCACCATTCGTTAGTTCGCGACGGATAAGTAGCGAATGCGTAGGTCGTGCATCTGATTCGAAGGAGGAAAATCACTATGGGAAAGCTTGCCATTTGGGCACAACTGGAAGCCAAGCCGGGCAAGGAGCAGGAAGTGGAGAAATTTCTGAAGTCCGCGCAACCGCTTGCCGAAAAAGAACCGGGGACGATTACCTGGTATGCCGTAAAAATGGGACCGTCGAGTTATGGCATTTTTGATACATTCGCCGACGAGAGCGGCCGGAATGCGCACCTGAACGGCGAGATCGCCAAAGCTCTCTTTGCCAAGGCCCAAGACCTGTTCGCAAAACCTCCGGAAATTGCCAAGCCCGAGATTCTCGCGTCCAAGTCTGCGCGCGGATAAATTCAGGCGTACGCACGCCTAACCTGGGACTCTTGTGATGAGGGGTAAAGGCGCTCTGGTGCCACAATCTGCCATGCTTCCGGTAAACTCCTAGAGAATGGCATTTTCAGGATCTCGAGGACTTTACCGGAATGCTGCGCAAAAATCGTCTTTTTACTCCCGGACCGACGCCCCTGCTGCCAGCGGCGCAAACGGCAATGGCGTCGTTTACGGCGCATCATCGCACCGCTGACTTCCGTGCGCTGTTTCAGCGTGTGCTGTCCGACATGAAGGAATTCATCGGCACACGGAATGATGTGCTGGTGCTGGCTTGTTCGGGCACGGGCGTGATGGAAGCTTCGGTCTCGAACCTCACGTCCCCTGGTGACAAGGTTCTAGTGCTGACCGCGGGAAAGTTTGGCGAACGCTGGACCGGACTGACCAAAGCTTTCGGTTGCAAAGTCGAGGTGCTTAGCCGGCCATACGGCGAGACCTTCTCGCTCGATGATGTCCAGGCCAAGCTCACATCCGACGTCCGCGCTGTGTACGTCCAGGCAACGGAGAGTTCAACGGGCGTGCGACACGACGTGGAACGCATCGCGAAGATGGTGCACGCCCAAGACGACACCCTGCTCATCGTGGACGCCATCACTGGGCTGGGCACGACACACCTCGACGTTGATGCCTGGGGAGTGGACTTCATCATTGGCGGCTCGCAGAAGGCTCTGATGATGCCTCCCGGCCTGGCTTACTGCGCCGTCAGCGAGCGGGCATGGAAACGCATGGAGAGCACTACTTCACCTCGCTTCTATTTTGATCTGCGCAAGGAGCGCAAGTCCGCGGCTAAGGGCGAATCCGCCTATACGCCAGCGACCTCTCTGTTTGCGGCGCTGGGGGCGGCGCTGGACTTCATCCGCGACATGGGCAACGGAAATCTGGCCCAAGGAGGCAAAGACCTCGTTCATAATGCTGGATTGTGCGCCGAGATGACGCGCGCCGGGGCCAGGGCGCTGGGATTAAAACTCTACGCGTCTGCACCCGCGTCGGCGCTCACTGCCATCTCTTCGCCTGATGGGGTCGACGCCGGCGTGATCGTGAAGGAATTCCGCGAATCGTTCGATGCGGTCGTAGCCAACGGCCAGGGCGAGATGAAGGGCAAGCTCTTCCGCATCGCGCACATCGGCTACTACGACTACCTCGATACAATTGGCATTCTGGCCGCGCTCGAACACGTATTAGCGAAAGTGACCGCCAAGCCCGTCGAGTATGGCGCGGCGGTTCGGGCAGCGCAGGAAGTTTACGCCGGCAGTCTGTCCGACAAGCGACAACTGATTGGAGCTTGAAGACTGGGCGCCGAGGCGATCCTTGATCTCCATCCCAAGTCCCATCCCAACTAGTTGATCGTAAAGTTCATCGGGGCTGAAGTTTCAGGCAGTGTGCCCCCGCCGTACTGTCCGCCTGGGGTACCGGAATTCGTCACGGCAACTGGCACAGTGCCGGAATTCATGTCGGCTGACCCCGGGATCGCGGCGGTAAGCTGGTTTGCGCTCACGTGCGTGGTCGTCTGGGCCGCGCCGTTGAAGTCACAGCCGCGTTGCTTGCAAAGTTACTCCCGTTAACGGTCAAGGTGAAAGCAGCACCCGCATTTGCATGGTTAGGACTAAGCTGGGTAATGGCGGGCATCGTTCCCGGTTGCGGCGGCGTGGTCGTATGGGTTGGAGTAGCCGCACGCCAGTCCGATCGCCAGTAGCCCGGCGAGCGCTACGATTTGCATAGTCTTCATGATGAGCTCCTCATGGGCAATAGCCCAATGGTAGCAGTCTAGGAACGAACACCAAGCTGTATGTCAGCAGGGCGTCATTTTGCTGTAAAGGTTTTGTCACGCCTGGCGCAAAGGCCATTGACAACAAATTTCGCTACGGGGAAGAACACATTGGCAAAAGTCATCATCGCGGAAAAGATCTCAGCAGCGGCAGTGGATGAGCTCCAAGAGCCGGGCTGGACCGTGCTCACATGGGACCAGCTGGATGGCAAGCTGACGACGCATCTGGAGTCTGCCGACGCACTGATCGTCCGCTCGGCGGTACAGGCGGACGCGGCGCTCCTTCAACATGCCAAAAAACTGCGTGTGATCGGACGCGCTGGTGTGGGAGTCGACAACATCGATCTCGACGCCGCCACCCATAAGGGCATTGCCGTGATGAACACTCCGGGTGCGAATGCCGTGGCCGTGGCAGAGCAGACTCTGGGTATGATGCTGGCCATGGCCCGCCATCTGTGCCGGGCGGACGCACTGATGCACGCAGGAAAGTGGGAGAAGAAATCACTGCAAGGCACGGAACTTCGAGGAAAAACCCTGGGAGTTGTGGGTCTGGGGCGCATCGGCATCGAAGTAGCCCGGCGCGCCCGCGCGTTCGGCATGGATATTGTGGCGCACGATCCGTTTGTCTCCGTGGGAGTAGCGAAGGAACAGGGAATCCGCATGTCTGGTCTGGACGAACTTTACGCCACTGCCGACTACATCACCCTGCACGTGGGCCTCACGCCACACACCACGGGAATGATTGACGCCGGTTCGATCAAGAAAATGAAGAAGGGGGTACGGCTAGTGAATTGCGCTCGCGGAGAGTTAGTGAACGAGAGCGATCTTGTGCAGGCACTGAAGCAAGGCCGTGTAGCAGGCGCGGCGCTCGATGTCTTTGCCGAAGAGCCTCCGAAGAATTCACCCTTGCTTGCGCTGGAAAACGTAGTGCTCACGCCCCACACCGCTGGATCCACTTACGAAGCGCAGAACGCCGTGGGAGTACAGATTGCGCGCCAGGTCAGGGAGTATTTGAAGCATGGGGTCATCCAGAATGCGGTGAATGTGCCCTCAGTTTCTGCCGAGGAATATGCCGTGATGCAGCCCTACATCGTGCTGGCCGAACGCTTGGGAGCTTTTCTCGCTCAGGTCTCCGAAGGGAGCACTGAGGAAATTTCGCTGCACTACAGCGGTCACATTGCCGAGTGGAAAACAGAGCTGATTCGAAATGCGGCCATCAAGGGCATCCTGAACCAGGCCCTAGAAGAGAAAGCCAACTTGGTAAATGCCGCGTCCATCGCTGACTCGCGTGGCTTGCGCGTGCATGAAGCGCACAAAGCCAAGGGTTCCACGGGGGGTTCGGGCAGCGTGCTCTCGATTCTGCTCAAGACCGCGAGCGAAGAGCACTGGGTAAAGGGCGCGGTGCTGCACAAGAGCGCGCCGCGATTGCTGCACGTAGATGACATCGACGTGGAGGCTCCCCTCGAACGCAACCTCATCTACTTGCGAAATCGCGACGTGCCCGGTGTGATCGGTAAGGTGGGCACGATTCTTGGCGAGCACAAAATCAATATCGCGAATTTTTCCTTGGGTCGACGGGCAGCCAACGGAGAGTCGGCGACGCAACCTGAGGCGATTGCGGTGGTGCACATCGACGGACGCGTACCTGAAGAAGTACTGAAGAAGCTGCGTAAGATTCCAGCCGTGCAGCAGGCCAAAGCTGTCCGGCTGTTCTGATCATTCCCGATGGGCGGCTTCACCAAGTCGCGAATTGCAATCGGCAACGGGAAATCGAAAATTGGAAATCACAGACCCCGACCGCCGGGGTGAGTTCACTCTGCGCCGTCCCGTCGCAGTTTCCGGCTCTCTGCCAGCAAGGCCATAGAGTGCATCAAGTTCTGCAAAGTCACAATACCTATGAGGCGCTGGTCTTCGACCACGGGAATGATGCTGAGGTTGCGGGCCGTAAGCTTTCGGAACGCCGAGGCGAGTGACTCCTGCCGCGCGGACACTTCAAAAAGTTTGTTCATCACCGCCTGCACGTAGCCGTTGCCTTCCAGGCGCAGCGCATCAAGGATGCGCTGTTTCGAAATCACTCCTACCATGTCACTGCCGCGAACGACTGGAAAATCGTCCTGTAAGGAATGCACCGCCTTTTGCAGGGCGTCTTCGAGCGTGTCTGCGGGCGAGAGCGTGGCGAAGTCGGTGAGCATCACTTCCTCAAGCCGTACGCTGTCGAGCACGGACTGAAATACGACTGCACGCTCCTCCAGTTGCGCGGCCGAGAACACAATTACCCCGACCATGGTGAGCCAAGTGTCGCTGAACAGGCCGGAGACGATGAGCACCATTGCCATGGTGTTACCGATGGAGACAGCCCGCCGAGTTGCTGCGGAGGAATCCATGGTCCGCGAGAACAACGCTCGCAAAATGCGGCCGCCATCGAGGGGATAGGCAGGCAGAATGTTCAGGCCAGCCAGATACAAATTGGCCCACACCGCGCTACGCGGCAAATTGGCGGACTGGAGGAAGGGCCACTTCCAAAGATCAATGCCCGGGGCCATTGCAAAGACAATTCCGGCGGTGAGTGCGGCAAGGGTCAAATTGACCAACGGGCCCACCAGCGCAAGGCGGATCTCGCGCTTCCAGGCGGCCACTCCCGACTGCGGCTTCTCCACCCGCGATTCGTCTGCCACGGTCACTCCACAGATGGGCAGCAGAATGACCGCTTTGGGGACAATGCCCGCGCGCGCGGCCGCCAGCATGTGCCCGAGTTCGTGGGCGATGACGCAGGCCAGAATGATGCCCACCAGCGCGAGATCGCGGGGCCCGTTGGCCGAACCGTGTGCTCCGTATTCAGTCCAGAAAATGAACAGAGGTAGGACGAAGAATGTAAGGTGAATGCGGACTTCAACGCCGAACAGACGCCCGATAGAAACCGACCAGCTTCTCATGAAACTCCCGCCACTACCGTTATTCTACATGGATGGATATCTTGGTTCGGCCAACCGAAGGTGCATAAGACATGCGAGTGATCGCCGGCAAATATGGAAGCCGTCCGCTGCATTCGCTGCGCGGAATGAATATTCGCCCGACTTCGGATCGCTTGCGCGAGGCGCTTTTTAACGTTCTGACCGCGGGAAATCCTGCTGCACTGGAGGGCACCGTCTGGATCGATTGGTATGCCGGTACCGGAGCAGTGGGCATCGAAGCGCTAAGCCGCGGGGCCGGTCAGGTTTACTTCGTTGAATCCTCCACCGCAGCCGTGGAACTGATTCGCCAAAATCTGAATAGTCTCGGTATCGAAAGCGGTTTCAAAGTATTGCGGGACGATCTGGCCCGAGCGGTCTGGCGGATGGAGCGACAACATGTGGCTGCCGACGTCGTTTTTCTTGATCCACCCTACAAGATGCGTGATGCGTACAGCGAGACACTGAGAGCGCTGGCGGACTCTAAGCTGGTGTGGGCCATGTCGCTAGTGGTTGCGGAGCACGAAAAGAAATTTGATCCTGGGGAAAAGTTTGGACCTCTGGTGAGATTTCGAAAGTTGGTCCAAGGGGATGCGGCCCTGAGCTTCTACCGCCACGGCTAGCCATAAAACACTCACCGAGGCCTCCATCTCCAGCAGCTTGAATCCTACATCAGCAGCTCATCGGCGCGACGGGCGATGGGATGCTGCATCTCCTCCAGGTCGTTTTTCACCATATTTAATCCGTAAACGCATCCTTCGAAATTTCTCGAGAGGTTCGCAAACAGCGGCGCGACCTTGGTGTACTCGAAATGTTCGAACTTAGAGACGATGTAATAACTCTCTTTGCCGGCTTTCACCCAATCCACGAAATTTTCCAGACGCTGATGGCGGAGGCGGAAGTGATTGATGCTCTCGGGAAACATGCCGGTGAAAAACAGGGTGTAGTCCCCGATATGCTTGCGCACCTGGCGCTCACGATCAAATGAGGGCGCCGGGCCGGAGACTGGATCAGACTCCAGTAGCATCTCTCCCACATCGGCCAGCGGGCGATCAGCCGTATCGTGAATCTTGAATAGCTGATCGGCGTCACAAAACTCGGCCAGCAGATGCGCGACATATGCGACCAGCTGCGGGTCACGAAGGCCGATCTCCTCGGCGTAGTGGCGCCCAACCAATTCTTGAAAGAGCTGCTGCAGGGGATGAGATTCCGAAATCATCGTGTTTGTCCCTCCCAGAGCACTGCGCTGCTAGGACTTTCAATCACTCGACTTGCAATCACTCGACCTGCAATTGCCTATGGTGACTGATACCTCACTTCGACTTCAAACGCAAGTGACTTTTGTTTATCGCCGTGATCCATATTTCTAATGCATTAGACGTGAGTAGCCGCGCCGGGGTTTTCTTGGGCATAGACGTTGGCACTCGGCTACGCCGGCTGCCAATTTCCCATTAAATAGGCGCCCGTAACCAGGCTCGATGGAGCCAGTAACTTGCGACCAAGAACTCTGTAGAATGGACGCCGGTCGAGGATGAGTGTCATGGAAGCACGAATCGAACGGCGAAATTTTTCGAGCGGCGCACCCTGGGAACCCATCGTGGGATACTCGCGCGCGGTGAAACTTGGTCCTCATGTTCACGTCTCGGGAACTACGGCCACCGGGGCCGATGGGAAGATTGTCGGCTTGGGAGATCCTTACGCCCAGGCTATGCAAACTTTGAAAAATATTGAAACTGCTTTGAAGATGGCTGGGGCCAGCCTGAAAGACGTCGTTCGCACTCGGATGTTTGTGACCAATATTGCGGATTGGGAGAAGATCGGCCGAGCCCATGGCGAGTTTTTTGGTGGGATTCGGCCGGCCACGTCCCTGATTCAGGTCAGCGCGCTAATCTCTCCCCAGATGCTGATTGAGATTGAGGCCGACGCCTATGTCACTGATGGAGGCACAGAGTGAAGCACTTTGGTTCCTGGCTGTTTCTTAAATGTCTGCCGTGAGCTAAGTTTCCAGGATGACTTGCGCGATGGCCTGATCGACAGTGTGAGAAATGGAGAGCGCGGAGTTTTTCACTCCCAGCTGGGCCGCGAATTCCGCAGCCTTCCCGTGAAAAACAATGTTCGGGCGTCCCCCCGGCATGCGCACAACTTCGCAATCGCGCCAGCGCACTCCGTGGTTCCAGCCCGTTCCCAGAGCTTTCATCGCAGCTTCCTTGGCCGCAAAGCGGGCGGCGTAACGTTCCACCCGGTTGGCCTTCGAGTCACAATAGCGGATCTCGCCGGCAGTGTATATCCGTTGCAGAAACCGGCCATGGAAGCGCTCGATCGCTTTGCGTATGCGCGGAACTTCCGCGATGTCAATGCCGGTGCCAACGATCATAGGAAGAACTTTCAATTTCCAACTTGCAATGGCCGACGGTTACGAGCTCCTTCGCCATTCCACGAAAACGGCTATCGCCAATCCGAAATCTAGAGCAACCGGTCACCGCGATAGATCAGCCGTCCGTCCACGACGCACGCTTCGGCAGTGAGCTTATGAGGCCGCGCCGTTCCGGGGCCATCGATATGCTGCACCTCATGACCGTGAGCGACCAGCCAATCTGACACCAGCATACGATGACAGCGGAAATAAACTCTCTCCGAACACATGTAGGCTGTCGGCGATTGCTCCGCCAGCGAAGACAATTCGGCCATGGCATTCTCAAATTCGGGCGTGAGCATGTGATCGGCGTAATTGCGAAAGCTGACGTTGCGTAGACCAAGGTTGGGCGATTCATCAAGAATCTTCTTGCGATAGCCGCCGAGAGACTTCATCCAAACGTAGTTGATTCCGGCCACCGGCAAGCTCTTCTCCAGAGATTCGTGATTGAAATGCGGCAAGCGTCGCGACCTGGGGAAGGCGCGGATATCCACCAGGGTGCGAATAGCATGGGCATGCAAGGCCTCAATCAAGTCCTCGAACGTGCGAGTTGAATGGCCGATTGTGTTCAGGCGCGCCAATATGAGTTTGGATGCCAGTTGATCATGGACAGATTCGGTTCACGACATCTGCGATTGAACAATCCTGCTCTGGAAATACAGTTCGCAAATCCAGTAGCACCCGCCCGTCTTCGACGCGTGCAATCACCGGCGGATCGGATGTGCGAAGCCGCGCGGCAAGCTCCTCAGCGCTAAGGTCCTTACAGCTCAACGCCAAAAGCCGCGTCGGCAACACAGCGGACGGCGCGGCGCCGCCGCCGATGATTGACTCTCCGTCAACGATCGCGACTCTCCACTGCGATGCTGCGCATCTCGCTCTCAGAGCCTCGGCTCGATTTCCAATTGCTTCTTTGGAAAGCCGCATCATCCGCAACGCTGGAATGGCATCGTGATCCCGTTTCACATACGCCAGCAGTGTCGCTTCCAGAGCAGCGTACGTGAGCTTGTCCACGCGCAGAGCACGGAACAGGGAATTCGAACGCATGCGCGCAACCAAATCTTGCCGTCCGCTGATCAACCCCGCTTGCGGGCCACCGAGCAGTTTGTCGCCGCTGTAAGTGACGATGTCCACTCCGCTGCGCAAGCGGTCGAGCAAGCCCGGTTCACCGGTAATGCCAATCGCACGCAAGTCAAACAGCGCACCACTGCCCAGATCCTCCATCAGAGGCAGGCCGCGACCCCGCGACAGTGTCACCAGGTCATCCACGGAAGGTTGCTCAGTAAAGCCCGTTATTTCGAAGTTAGAACGGTGTACGCGCAGCAGCAGGCGCGTGCGTTCATTGATAGCACGCTCGTAATCGGAGATCCGTGTTCGATTAGTAGTGCCAACTTCGCGCAGAATTGCCGCCGACTTCGTCATCACATCCGGAATGCGGAACGATCCGCCAATTTCTACCAGTTCGCCGCGTGAGACGATGACCTCGCCGCCTTCGGCCAAAGTATTCAGCGCCAGCAGCACCGCTGCGGCGTTGTTTTGACGACAATGGTGGAGACGGCGGCCTGTGCAGGGACGGGGCCGCCCGTCCTAGCCGACCCAAACCCGGCGGATTTCGTCGAAACGTCTGCTCGCAGGTAATGGTCGCCGAGAAGTTTGCGAAACAGGTGGTCGACGTGGACATCACGCTGGCCACGATTGCCCGATTTGAGATCAAACTCCAGATTTGAGTAGGCGGCTCCAGCCTGGCGAACATGCTCCAGCGCAACCTCGGCCAGCGGAGCTCTGCCAAGATTGGTGTGCAGGATTACCCCTGTCGCATTGACCACCGGACGCAGTGAATAGCCGAGATCCTGGCGAAGTTGGCCTTCCACCGCAACCTCGAGGTTCGAGAGCGCGAGGTCGACACCCCGATCATCGAGTTCTCCCGAGCCGATCTCGCGCCGCAAACCCTCGAGCACGGCGCGAACCGCGTCCAACGCGGCGGCATGGCCATGATCGGCCCTGAGCGAGGACACTGCAGGAGCGTGCATAAGCTCATCCACAGAAGGGAGCAAACGGAAAAGGTCTTTTTGCGCAGCTTTCTTCACCGGGAAATTATCCCACGAACGGAATCTCATGATGCTTCGATCTCCGGTCTTGTGCCGATACCGAAGCCTTCAGAGCGTATGCAGATAGGCCAGCAAATCAGCCGTCTGCTGTGGAGTGAGCACCTGGCTGTAACCCGGCATGTCCTTGCGGCCATGGCTTATGATGTCTAACACTCGCTCGTCATTCGCGGGAAGTGCGCTCACCGAAAGATACTGATGCTTGAACAGGCCTTGCAGTCCCGGACCTTTCTTGTCTTTGGTCGAATAAGGCTCGTGACAACGCTCACAGCGATCTTGGTAAATCCTGCGTCCCGTCGCCTGCTGAGCAGTTAATCCCAGCTCCGCATCCGACTTCCGTCGTTGAACGTCACAGTCTAAAGTTGAGGCAAGAGAGAACCAAGCTACAAGCGCGGCGAGAACCCCCCGAAGGCATTGCGCTCGCGATGTTGCGACTGCTTTCTCGGAACGCTGCGGTAACCCTCGCATGCGTCTCATCGTGCCCGGATCTGTCAACATAGGAAGCGCGCCCACCTTACAATAATAGAGCAAGCCATGCCCGTTTCCTTGAAGCGCATTTATGAACCAGCCTCGCGCAGCGACGGAGCCCGCATTTTGGTGGATCGTCTCTGGCCGCGCGGTCTCAGCCAGCAGCGCGCCTCAGTGGACCGGTGGCTGCGCGATCTTGCTCCTTCCCGTGAGCTGCGTGAGTGGTACCATGCCCATCCTGGGCTATGGAGTGATTTCCGACGGCAGTATCTCAAAGAGCTAGCGCGTCCTGAAGCCGAACAAGACCTGCGGACGCTCTACAGTTTCCCGCACCACAGGAAGCGCCTCACGCTCCTGTTTGCCGCCAAGGATGAAAGACACAATAATGCAGTCGTGCTGAAAGAGTTGCTGGACGGGATGCGGAAGCCACCGACCGGCACGGGTCCCGGCGCCATTCGCGCCATCAGGAAGCAAGATGCAGCGATGCGGCGCCGCTAGGCAATCCCTCAGATCGAACCCAGATTTTCTCCTACTCACTTTTCTGCCTTTGGCCCCGAGTTTTGCTACCTTCAGTTAGAATCGACCCAGATGAGAGCCGTTTTTCACTGGAGCCTCGGAGCGCGTGCCCTAGAGCTCGGGAAACGCACGCTGATCATGGGAATCGTGAATGTCACGCCTGACTCTTTTTCTGACGGCGGCTTATATCTCGACAGCGGCACAGCGCTGGAACACGCTGTTCATATGCTCGACGAAGGCGCAGATATCATTGATGTTGGCGGTGAATCCACGCGTCCCGGAGTGAAAGTGGGGGCTGCGGGAAATCCGCAAGCGCCGACGGAATCTAACCAGCATGGAGTCAGCGCAAAGCTCGCGGTCACTGCCGAACAAGAACTCACGCGCATACTCCCGGTCATCTCTGCGCTCAAAAAACAGCGACCACAGGCAGTAGTCTCCGTCGACACCTACAAATCGAGCGTAGCGCGAGCGGCAGTGGAGGCAGGAGCAGAGATCGTAAACGACGTCAGCGGCTTTCGCTGGGATCGGCAGATGGCAAAAACGGTTACGGAATTGAAGTGTGGCGCGCTGCTAATGCATATGCGCGGACGGCCAGAGCAATGGCGGAGCCTGCCGCCGCCCGGCGACGTTGTGCTCCTGGTAAAGCGCGAGCTCAAAGAATGGACGGAATCGGCCATTCTCGCCGGTGTGCGAAGGGAACGAATCGCGGTCGATCCGGGTTTCGGCTTCGGCAAAAGTTTTGACGAAAATTATCCGCTGCTGGCTCGGTTCAGCGACTTGCAAGCATTAGGATTCCCGTTAGTCGCAGGCACTTCCCGTAAGTCCTTTATCGGCCGGTCGCTCGCCAAAGATGGTAAAGACGCGCCCCCGCAAGAGCGTTTGTTCGGAACTCTCGCAACGCATACTGCGCTGCTCTTGAAGGGCGCACACATTCTGCGCACTCACGACGTAAAGGCGGCCGTGGAAGCAGCTCGGGTTACCGACGCCATTCTTCAGGCGCGCTGAAATAGACCAACGGAACCTAAAACATCTTTGTCGAGTCCAGCAGGATGGTCACCGGCCCATCATTGACGAGTTCCACTCGCATCATTTCCTGGAATCGACCCATTTCGCAGCGCAAGCCGGATTTTCTCAGCTGTTCGACGAAGAATTCGTACATCCCGCGCGCATTCTCCGGTGCGGCTGCATCGTCGAATGAGGGCCGCTTGCCTCGGCGGACGTCTCCATACAGCGTGAATTGCGAAACCACCAGGATTCCGCCGCGTATGTCCTGAACACTGCGGTTCATTTTCCCACGTTCATCTTGGAAGATCCGCAACCCAACAATTTTCTCGGCCAGGTAGGAGGCGTCCGCCTCAGTGTCGGATCTGCCGACGCCCAGCAAAACCAGCAGCCCAGCGTCAATCGCGCCGACACTCTCGTCGATCACCGTGACTTGGGCACGGCTCACGCGCTGCACGACGGCCCGCATGTGGTTTGACCGGTACGAGTGACCGCAGTTAGGATGCAGAAGGTATACCACAAGCCTGGATCGGTCACCGAATCCGCGCTTCCTTTACAGCCATTTAGCCGGACTATTACACTACAAACTCGCCTTTTTATTGACGTGGCACGCGAAGGTGGCGAAATGGTGGACTACCCGAGCGCGGCCTGACCGGAAAAGTAGCGGACCGCGACCCCGGCGACCTGGAATCGGCGTTCGAACAAAATCGAGGCAAGCGAGGAAAAATATGGCAGCAGTGGACGAGAAAGTTAAGCAAATCATTGTGGAACAACTGGGCGTCGATGAGGGCGAAGTCACATCGAGCGCCTCGTTCGTAGACGATCTGGGCGCGGATTCGCTGGATACGGTCGAACTGGTCATGGCTTTCGAAGAGGCCTTCGACATCGAAATTCCCGATGAAGACGCGGAGAAAATCCGCACCGTGCAGGACGCGGTCGATTACATCTCCAAGCACTCGAAAGGTGGCAAGTAGTTTGGGACGCAGGGTCGTCGTTACCGGCCTGGGGCTGATCTGCGGAGTGGGCAATACCACCGGGGACGTGTGGAAAGCCCTACTTGCGGGCAAGAGCGGGGTTGCACGCATCACGCAGTTCGACGCCGGCAATTTTGCTTGCCAGATCGCGGCCGAGGTCAAGAACTTCGACCCTTTGAAGTTCATCGAGAAAAAAGAACTGAAAAAGATGGGACGTTTTATCCATCTGGCTATCGCGGCCTCAGACGAAGCCATGCAGATGTCAGGCCTCAAAATCACTTCAGAGAATGACGAACGGGTTGGGGTCCATATCGGCTCGGGCATCGGAGGCTTCGACATCATCGAGCGCGAGCATACCGCGCTGATGGAAGGCGGCCCGCGCAAGATATCTCCCTTCTTCATTCCCGCGGCCATCGTCAATTTGGCGGCTGGGCACGTCTCCATGCGCTATGGTGCAAAGGGACCAAATGAAGCCACAGCTACGGCCTGCACGACCAGCGCACATTCCATCGGGGATTCCTTCCGCATCATTCAGCACAACGACGCCGATGTCATGATAGCCGGCGGCTCGGAAGCCGCAATCACTCCCATGGGGGTTGGCGGATTCGCGGCCATGCGCGCTCTTTCCACGCGCAATGACCATCCCGAAAAAGCCAGCCGACCGTGGGACAAGGACCGCGATGGCTTTGTCATCGGCGAAGGCGCGGGCATCCTGATCCTTGAAGAGTTGGAATACGCTCGGAAGCGCGACGCTCCGATCCTGGCTGAAATCGTTGGCTACGGCATGAGCGGCGACGCATATCACATGACCCAGCCGGCGCCGGAGCATGAAGGCGGCTTCCGCGTGATGCGCAATGCCGTGCGCGATGCCGGCCTTCGTCCAGATGTCGTCGGTTACGTGAACGCGCACGGCACATCGACTCCGATCGGCGATACGCTCGAAGCTCACGCCATCCGCAATTTCTTCGGAGAGCACAAAGTTCCCGTCAGCTCCACCAAGTCAATGACAGGCCATCTTCTCGGTGGTGCGGGCGGGCTCGAGGCCGGAATTACCGTGCTGGCGCTTCGGGATCAAGTGCTGCCTCCAACCGTCAACTTGGAAAGCCAGGATCCGGAAACTGCGGGAATGGATTTTGTTGCCAACCACACCCGCAAGACGGAAATTGAATACGCCATGTCGAATTCTTTCGGTTTCGGTGGCACCAACGGGGCGCTGCTGTTTCGTCGCTGGTCGGCCTGACCGGCTCGAGAGAACTCTAGCTTTGCGTCGCGGCAGCCCTTGCGGTACAACGAATGGTTGGATTGCTGCTTCTTAATCGGCTAGGGGGACTCTCCCAATCTGCAATAGATCTATAGACTTGCGTCAATTACTCCCGAGTGCCACTGAAGTAATGGCACTTTTGTACTTGTCTGACTAGCCCGTTCGGGTCTTTCCAAGTGCCAGATCGCAGGCCAGAATAGACTTTCGTTGCCTACGCAGTTCCCGACCATGGAAAAAGCCTTCGCTACCGCCTTCGCTACCGTCTCTCCCGTAAGAAAGGCCGCAGCCCGTACCGCGCTGGTCAACCTGAAAGACTCGGCACGAAGCCTTCTGTCCGAGTGCTTCCGGCAATTTGGCATCGAGACTGTGGCCATGTCCGCAAACGCGGCCGAGCGGCTTCAAACGGAGAAGTTTGAGGCCTGCGTGCTGACGCTTGACTCTGGCGCGGAGGCCGTGATGCAGGCAGCCCGCAGCTCGCGGTCAAACAGCCGCCTCGTGATTTATGGCGTCGGAGGCAATGCGCAACACGCCATACGCTACTCCAAGTACGGAATCAACGCCATGTTTCAGGAGCCCTTGGAGCGGCCTGCTGCTCTCAAGTTAGTTCGTGCCACCCGTATTCTTGTCCTCCACGAATTCAGGCGCTATGCCCGCATCCCGGTCATGACTGAAGTCTCGCTGGTATGCGCCGACGGGCGCAGGTTAAGCACCAGCAGCGCCGAAATTAGCTCCGGCGGCATGTCGTTGAAGAGTGCGGAAGATATTTCTACCGGTACCAACGTAGACGTTTCCTTCGCCCTGTTGACCCTGCCTCGAGTCAACGTTCGGGGCGTGATTAGCTGGCGCAAACCCAAATCGTTTGGGGTACGTTTCGATTCCGCTGATGAACGCCGCCACAAGATCAAAGAGTGGATCGATTCCTACCTTGAAAGCTAGAGCACCCTCTGATTTTGGATGGCGCAGCGCGCTGCAATCAATGCCTGCCACTGTCCAGGACCGCTGTCCAGGGCTTTAGCCCCTGTGCTCCCGCACATTACAATAGCCAGGTGAGCCAAGTCAGCACACCTCCAGCCGCTCCTGCTACCGCCCAGCCCGCATCCGGCGCCCGCCGCTTCACCCTCCGTCAAAGAATCATTCTGAGCCTGATCGTCGGGGGTGGATCCACGCTGATCCGCCTCATCGGCGCCACTCTGCGCGTTTGCGTCTCCCGCGAAGAAGAGGCCCCCGCCCGGGAAGCCCGTCCCCTGATCGCCTCTTCGTGGCACTCGTGCATCATTCCCTCGACCTACATATGCCGCAATCTCGGCATACGGGTGATGAGCAGCAACAGTTACGACGGCGAGTATATGGGCCGCATCGCCATCAAGTTCGGCTTTGTCCCCGTGAAGGGCTCGAGCAGTCGAAATGCGGTCCGCGCTCTCCTCGGATTGCGTCGCGCACTGCAAGGGGGTTGGACCGTATCCTTTACCCTCGATGGCCCACGCGGTCCACGTCACAAGGTGAAACCTGGTCCCGTTGCGCTGGGACGAGCCACCGGCGTGCCTCTGGCGATGTTTCACATTGCAGTCGACAAAGCCTGGGTTCTTAACACCTGGGACCGATTGATCATTCCCATGCCGTTCTCGCGGGCCATGATGCGCATCGGTAAGTCCATTGCGGTTCCCCCTGACGCCACCGATGAAGATCTCGAGCGATACCAAGCCCAGCTACAGGAATCGCTCGACCGTGTGGTGGAGTTCGCAGACGCCAACGTAAGCAAGGTTGGTTCAGCCGAGTTTCCGTGTTACAAGCGAGATGCCTGATGCCAAGCCCAGTGCACGATAAAAATTTGACTTCCACAACTCCGCCCCGGTAAATTCCTCACACGAGTTTTTTCTCGCTCTTTCAAAAGTCTTTCGATTTGCGCGTCTTTGCCATTTCGGCAAAGACAGGGAAGCGGGTGAAAATCCCGCGCTGCCGCGCAACTGTAAGCGAGGAAATAGCAGCCGGTCACTGGGGGATGCCCGGGAAGGCCGTCTGCCGCAATCGGATGCTGTCAGATCGCCGCGTTTTTAATGCGATCAAGCCTCATCCTCACTCGCAAGCCAGGAGACCGGCGCAAACCGTCCACCGCAACCCTTTCGCGTGTAAAGGAGGATGGTATGCGTGCACTTTGCGCTCTGCTTTTTGTTTGCTCATACTGGGCCGCGTCATTAGCTGCTGATCTCAAAGTCAAGGTGGTTGATCCCCAATCCGCAGCCGTCTCCGGGGCCCAGGTATCGCTGCTCAGGAACAACGGACCCGCCCTGCACACTGTCACCTCCGCCGGAGATGGAACTGTCTCGTTTGAGAATATCCCCGACGGTGAATACCAGGTGCAGGTTCTCGCCCCGGGATTCGCCAGCCTCACCGTCACTGTTCCCCACCCGGCCTCGCTCACGGCGCAACTCCAGTTGGCCTCGGCCACGGAGGTGGTGGTGGTGGTCGCCACGCGAACACCTGTTCCCGCAGCCGAATCGGGAGCCAGTGTCGCGGTCTTGGAGGCTGCACAGCTCCAGGTGATGCAGCCCCTTGACGCCTCCGATGCACTCCGCTTCCTGCCTGGCGCCATCGTGGACACCGCGGGGCAGCGCGGTGGCTTGGCCTCGTTGTTCGTGCGCGGCGGGGATTCCCGTTACAACAAGGTGCTCATCGACAGCGTACCGGTGAACGATTCCGGGGGCACCATGGACTTCGGGCCCGTCCGATTGACCGATGTCTCTCGGGTCGAGTTTGCTCGTGGCGCCCAGAGCACGCTCTACGGTTCCGACGCCATGACCAGCGTTGTGCAGACGTTCAGCACCACAGGCAATACCCACACTCCCGAACTTCGCTTTGGCGCCGACGGAGGAAACTTCGATACCGCCCATGGTTTTGCCAGCCTCTCGGGCGCACTGCGTCGCTGGGACTACAACTTTTTCGGCGATCAGTTCAACAGCGCCGGCAAAGGTCCGAACGACGATTACTCTAACTCTCTCCAAGGGGCCAACATTGGCCTCGAGCTCAGCCCCAGCGCGCTGCTCCGCGTGCGTGCGCGTCATGCCAACAGCCACACCGGCGTGCAGGGCGAATGGGAGTTCAACAACCAGCCCCGGCTTGCGCCCGACGCGGATCAGCAGGCACGCACCAACGATCTTTTAGGAAGCGCCGAATTGACCCTGAGCGGGCCATCGGGCTGGCAGCACCGCCTCACCGGCTTCGAATATAACCACAGAAGATCCAACCAAGATAGCGTCCCCGATCGGGGCTGCGATCCTACGAACTTTGTTTTCCTCGACTGTCCCTTCCACGCCGTCGACCATTTCAACCGCGCCGGATTTGACTACCAGGGAGATTATTCCGAGCGCACCTGGGCGCACACTACCCTGGGCTATGAATTGGAAGACGAAAACGCCTTCGTGGGCGACACCAACTTCCCGCCCGTTACTCACGGGTTGCGGCGGAACCACGCCGGCTACGCTCAGCAGGTGCTACAGGTCAACAGGTTATCTGTGGTGGCCGGAGGCCGCTTCGTTCACAATGAAACCTTTGGCAACAAATTCGTGCCCCGGGTGGCATTGAACTACCGGGCGCTGCGTGGCGGCCAATTCTTTTCCGGGACCCGGCTGCGGTTTTCCTACGCCACCGGAATCAAAGAGGCGCGTTTCGAAGAGGCCTTCGCCAGCGGACCGGGAATCGTTCCCAATCCTCATCTGAAAGCGGAAGAAAACCGCGCCTTCGAGGCCGGGATGGAGCAGTTATTCCTGTCGGGACGGTATACGTTTTCGGCCATCTATTTCAACAACCTGTTTCGGAACCAGATTGACTTTGCCCTCGTCGATCCCTCCACATTCACGGGCGAATACGAAAACATTGACAAGTCTTTCGCGCAGGGCGCAGAGGTGGAATTCCACGGCCGACTGCTCTCCCGCCTATCCTTCGACGCTGCCTACAACTATGCCTCCACTCAGATCCTTGAGCAGCCCTTCGCTTTTGATCCGCAGCACGAGCCAGGAAATCCATTGATCCGCCGTCCCAAACATTCGGGAAGCCTGTTGCTCTCATACTTGGGTAGCCGCTGGGCCGCGAACTTGGGCGGCAGCTTTGTCGGACGCAGACCGGATTCTGATTTCTTCGTGTTACCCACCCCAGTGGATCACGCCGCAGGCTACGCCCGAGTCGATCTCGGCGGCTGGTACGCGGTCCATCCCCGCGTCACCGCTTACCTGAACATCGAGAACGCCCTCGAGAGGCGGTACAACGAAGTCGTGGGCTATCCCGCCTTACCCATCAACTTCCGCGCCGGATTGCGCTTCCGAATCGGAGGAGATTAAGAATTCACCTAGGGACAGCCGCCCCGGCTGTCCACCCGAGCGCAGCGAAGGTCCTTCTGAGTGGGGCGTGCCGGCTCGGCGCCTAGCTGGCCTTATCGGGCGAGGCGCCCGCCGGCGCGGGCATGGAAGCGGCCATCTTTGCGCCAAAATACTTGGCGCGCGCCAGCAGTAGTTTTTCGACCTCATCTTCCCCCAGCGGCTGCTGCCGGCCGAGCAGGTGCGTGACTAGGGCAATTTGGGCAAAGTGCTCTACGGTTTCCATCTTCATGTAAGCGTGCTCAAGGGTGTCGCCATAGGCCACTACCCCGTGGTTCGACATGAGAATGGCGTCGTAATGGGGAACGTAGGGGGCGAGAGTTTCAGCCAGTTCAGAGGTCCCGGGGGTTCCGTAGCGCGCCAAAGGAATCGACCCCAGCCCAATGACGACCTCGCACACTAACGGCTCATTGAGGGCCATGCCAGCCGCCGCAAAGCCCGTCGCCGTAGGCGGATGCGCGTGCACGATGGCCGTGATATCCGGCCGCAGGTCATAAATCAGAAGATGCATGCCAATTTCGCTGGTCACCGCCCGGCGCCCGGCGAGTCGGTGTCCTTGCCGGTCCACCACGACCATATCCGCCGCTCGCATGGCTCCCTTGCTCACGCAGGTGGGGGTGACCAGAATTCGCCGGTTGTCCAGCCGGATCGACAGATTTCCGTCCATCGCCGCAACGAAGCCACGCTGGTGCAGCATGCGCCCGAAGCGAACGATTTCTTCCCTCTGTTTGCGATCAGCCGCCATGGAGAGTTTGGGGGGAGCGGCGAAAACAAGCCGCAGTACAGCCTCCGCATACTACAGCACTGTGCGCCAAGAGACAATCCAATTTACTCATAAAAATATGAAATTTTCTCGGCCGATTCCAGAACAGTTTAACGCAGCCTTTCCCACCCTCTCCCTATAATCTGACTGGGTGCAGATTTCCGACTTCCACTACCATCTTCCCCGCGACCTGATCGCGCAAGAACCCCTTGCGGATCGCTCTGCATCGCGGATGCTGCACGTGGAGAAATCGAGTGGCCGCTTCTCGGATCGCCGGTTTCTCGATTTCCCAGATCTCTTGCGATCCACGGATCTCCTGGTCTTCAACAACACTCGAGTGCTTCCCGCCCGGCTGTATGGCCGCCGCGCCGGCATCCAATCGCAGCCACTGAGTCCGCACAATCCCGCCGCTAGGGATTTCCTTCAAGGCCGCGTCGAAGTCCTGCTAATCCGCCAAATCTCAACAGATGCCAACGACTGGGAGTGCCTGGTCCGCCCCGGACGCAAAATTTTGGTCGGAGAGCGCCTGTTTTTTGGAGAGAATGACGAACTTCAAGCGGAAGTGATCGCCCGGGCTTCATTCGGAGAGCGCAAGATTCGGTTTCTCCCCGTGCATGACTTTTTTTCCAGGCTGGAGCAACTTGGACACATCCCCCTTCCCCCCTATATTGCCCGCCCGGATTCTCCCGCCGACCGGGAACGCTACCAGACCGTCTATGCAGAAGCACGAGGATCTGTAGCCGCTCCCACCGCGGGTCTCCATTTCACCCCAGAGATCCTGGCTCGCATCAGGGAGCGCGGCATCGAAACCGCTAACATCACCCTCCACGTGGGCCTGGGAACATTTCAACCGGTACGGGTTGAGCGTGTGGAGGAACACAAGTTACACTCCGAGTCTTATTTCATTACCGCCGAAGCCGCGGCAAAGATTGCTGGGGCACTAAGGGCATCTCGCCGCGTCGTTGCCGTAGGTACAACAACAGTCAGGGCTCTGGAGCACGCGGCCCAGCGCGGATCCGGCACCGTCAGCGCGGGCCAAGGCGAGGCCAATATCTTCATCTATCCGGGATACGATTTTAGGGTCGTCAGCGCGTTGCTAACCAACTTCCACTTGCCGCAATCCACGCTGCTCATGCTGGTAAGCGCCCTGGGTGGCGGCAAAAACATTTTACGTGCCTATCAGCATGCCATCGCCGCGCGTTACCGTTTTTATTCCTACGGCGATTGCATGTACCTCGAGTAGTGTCCTAGCCCCGCCTGCACCCCTGCGCTATACTTTTTCTCCGGAGCAGATCATGACCACCTTGGCGAAAACGGTCTCCATTGCGGATTTCGTAGCCGAATTGCGGAAGTTTCCCGACGCTGCCTTCGATCAAACCAAACAGATCTGGAAATTTCTTCAAGACACTCCGGTCGCTTCGGATTCGCTGGCCCCCTATCTCGCCTGGGACGCGCAGCATTACACCCGCAATTTGGTCGATAAGACTCCACTCTATGAGTTGGTTGCCATTTGCTGGGAGGTCGGCCAGGTCAGCTCCGTGCATAACCACCGCGACCAGAAATGCTGGATGGCTGTCCCCATGGGTCGCTTACAGGTTGAAAATTTCCGTGTCCTCCATCAGGACGTCGATGCCGGCGTGTGTAAGCTGGAACCCACCGATACCATAGAGATGAATATCTCCCAACCATGCGCCGTCGACCCGCGTGAGCCCGTGCATCGTGTGCTCAATCCCCGCCCCTTCAATGCGCGCGCTGTCAGCCTGCACGTCTATTCCCGGCCCTTCGACACCTGCATCGTCTATTCAGCCGAACAGGGTACGTGTGGTGAGATTAAACTGCACTACACCACCGAATACGGCAAGTCCTGCAAGTGACTTCCGGAATCTTGGCGAACCGGAATCCGTCGGCGACAATCCATACTCAATGAAGGCCTCGCAAGGACCACGCCAATGATGAAGAGATTCTCATGGCTGCTGCTCGGTGGGCTATTGGCATTAGGCTGTGGCTTTGTCCGCGAAAATCCGAAGCAAAGGTTGTTAGCCGTGTTCAATCGACTGCCGCAGGCCGACTCCGGTGAAGCGGAATCCACAGAAACCGAGCCGCCACCAGCCCCTGAGCCGGCCACGCAACCAATGATGAAGGTTGTCAGTCCCCTAGCCTCGTGGATGGGCAAAGACGAATCGGAACCACCCAGGCAGGAACCTTCCGCACCCAGAAAACCGCATCCCTCGGATCACATCGCTGGCTCCCCGGTGGGCAGCACGAACAGCATCCTGCATAGAACCTTCGCCGTCAGCACGCTGATAAAAGTTCCGTTCGAAATTCCAGCCCACGCCGCCACACCGCACCTGCACGGGACCTTCCGCTCTTTTGTCCAGCAGGCCGGAGCCCAGTCCGGCGACGACAGCGCGAACGTGGACTTTCTCATTCTGAACCAACAGCAATATGCCGAACTGGCTAATGGGCGCCCGAGCGAAGCACTGTTTTCAGCAGACGCGACCCATGACCAGGAAGTAAACCTCGGTCTTCCCGTCTCTGAGGCCGAACCACAAAAGTATTACCTGCTCTTCCGCAACAGCTCCAGGGAAGAGGGCAAGAAAATCGTGGAAGCAAACTTTACCGTGGATTTCTAGCCCGCATTTTCTGCTGATAAACTATCAAGTTGTCTCCACGAAAACAATCTTCGCTAGCAAAGGTTGAGGCTACCATTCCTTCGCCCGGACCTTCGTCTGCCCGCAAAGTGGCGCAGCCGCAGGCCGGTGTAGACAAAGGTCGAATCTTCCTGATCGACGCCATGTCGTTCATCTTCCGCGCCTATCACGCTATGGCGCGGCAGCGCCCGATGTCGACCAGGACTGGTCTTCCCACAGCGGCGATTTACGTCTTCCTCAATATGCTGCGCAAGCTGCGTGATGATTTTGCGCCAGAGTACTTGGCAGCGGTTTTCGATGTGGCCGCACCTACCTTCCGCGATCAGCAAGCCGAGGCCATTACGAAAGTCCGTAAGTTTGACATCAAGACCCAGACCTTCACCGAGATCGAATACAAAGGTTACAAAGCCAATCGCGTCGCCATGCCCGAGGATCTGGCACAGCAAGTCCCATACATCCGCCGCGCGCTGGAGGCGTATCGCATACCGATTCTCGAGCTTGCGGGTTTCGAAGCCGACGACGTGATCGGAACTCTGGCCCGCCAGGCCGCAGCTACTTCGCACTTTGTCTACGTGGTCTCCAGCGACAAGGACATGATGCAGCTGGTGAATGAAAGAGTCTGCGTCCTGAATCCGCCTAAAGACAATTTGATCTGTGACGCCGCCAAGGTGGAAGAAATCCTCGGCGTTCCGCCCGAGCGCGTGATTGATATCATGGCTCTCCGCGGTGACAGCATCGACAACATTCCCGGAGCTCCCGGCATTGGCGAAAAAGGGTCCGTCGAGATCATCAAGCGCTTCGGCTCCGTAGAGCAAGCCCTGGAGCGCGCCGCCGAGGTCGAGCGCAAGACCTACCGCGAATCCCTGCAGAACAATCGCGACACGATTCTCTTCAGCAAGAGCATGGCGACCATTGCCACGAACGTTCCCGTGGAACTTGATGTTGAAGCCATGCGCGCCGGCAACCCCGATGCGGAATCGCTGAAAGCGCTTTTCACGGAATTGGAATTCACTTCACTGCTCAAAGAGTTGTTGCCGGTCACAGAAGTTACGGAAGCGCACTACTCTGAGGCAAATTCTGCCGCGGATGTGGAAGCGGTCCTCAATTCCGTAGTCGTAGGTGGCGCGCTTGCAATCGCCATCGAGCAGGCGGAAGTCGCCTCCACGCCAGAAGAAGAACCCGCCCAAGAGGAGTCGCAAGGAGGCATGCTGCCGCTCAGCGCGGCTACCGCCGCTGTAACCACAGCTGCATCGCGCCGCGCCGCGATATCCGCAGCTGCGGGCTCGGCCATCACAGTGCGTCTGGACTCAGGCGAACCAGCAGCGAAACTCCGTGCCGCCCTGACCGACAAGTCCGTGGCCAAAGCGATCCACGATTACAAATCCGCCATTCACGCGCTCGATGCTCTCGGTGTCAATCTTGCGGGTGTAAAGCACGACTCCACGCTGTATTCATATCTGCTCGACCCCACGTACTCATCACACCTCCTCTCTGACGTAGCTCTGCGCCGCTTCAACCTCAAACTCTCGGGAGAGCTTGCGGAAGCAGCCGACATCACCTTCAGGCTAGCCGTTGCTCTCCGCGAAGAACTTGAACGCGAAGGACTCGCGAAGCTTTACGAAGAAATAGATCTGCCGCTCATTCCCGTGCTCGCCCGCATGGAGCATTGCGGAGTAAAGATCGACACCAAAGCCCTGGCCAAGATGTCCACAAAGCTGGAGCGCGAAGCCGACGCCAAAGCCAGAGAAATCTACGATGTCGCTGGAACCGAATTCAACATCAGTTCCCCCAAGCAATTGGGCGACGTACTCTTCCACAAGCTAAACTTGCCTACCCCGGTCAAATATGGCAAAGGCAAGAAAATTTCGACTGCGGTCGATGTGCTCGAAGGCCTTGCCGAAGATCATCCCATCGCCCGCATGGTTCTCGACTACCGCCAGCTCACCAAGCTCAAATCCACTTACGTCGACGCACTTCCGTCGCTTCTCGACCCCGCCAGCGGTCGCCTGCACACCACCTTCGGCCAGACCGGAACCGCCACCGGACGCCTCTCCTCCGCCAATCCCAATCTCCAGAACATTCCCATCCGCACCGAGTTAGGACGCGAAATCCGCGCAGCATTCATCGCCGAGCCCGGCCACGTTCTCCTCGCCGCCGATTACTCGCAAATCGAACTTCGCCTGCTCGCCCACTTCTCCCGCGATCCCTTGCTGGTTGAGGCCTACCGCCGCGGCGACGACATTCACACGCTCACGGCCTCCCAAGTGTTCGGAGTTCCTCCGCTCATGGTGACGTCCGATCACCGCCGACAGGCCAAAGTGGTCAATTTCGGAATCGTCTACGGTCTCTCCGCCTTCGGCCTCTCACAAAATCTCGGCATCGAGCCTGCCGAGGCCAAACAGTTCATCGCCGCCTATTTCGAGAGATACAAAGGGGTTCGCACCTTCATCGACAAAACACTTGATGAAGCTCGTCGTGACCTGAAAGTGAGAACGCTCTTTGGACGGGTGCGCCCCATCCCCGATATTAATAGCAAGAACACCAACCAGCGAGGTTTCGCCGAGCGCACCGCCGTAAACACTCCGCTGCAAGGCACCGCCGCCGATTTGATCAAACTAGCCATGATCCGCATCGATGCCGCCCTGCAAGAACGCAGCCTGAAATCCCGAATGACCTTGCAGGTTCACGACGAACTGGTCTTCGAAGTTCCCGACAAAGAAGTAGAGACCATGCAATCTCTGGTCCGCGAGCAAATGGAAAAAGTTCACACCCTGGCCGTGCCGCTGTTAGTGGAAATCGGCATCGGCCCCAACTGGAGAGATCTCCAGGACTCCTAGTTTAAATCTCGTCATCCTGGCAATCTTGTCATCCTGGCGCTCTTGTCATCCTGAGCAAAACGAAGGACCTCTGCATCTTCTGCCTGCTCCACCGCTCAAGGGCCTCATCTCCTAGTGAAAGCCCCTCTAGGCCGCGCTCTCGCTTGCGCCAGCGCGTGCCAGGTGCGTGAGAAACCAATCCCTGGCCAATTCTGCGACACGCTCCAGCGCTCCTGGCTCTTCGAAAAGATGCGTAGCGCCGCGGACAATTTCCAGCTTCTTCTGCGCAGGAATGAGTTCAAACGCCCTCTGCTTGAGTGCCATGACCTGCGTGTCCCTGCCGCCCACAATCAGTAAAGTGGGCGAAATCACTTTGTGCAGCGCATCGCCCGGCCAGATCAGGCCTCCCTCCGCGTGCCACCACCGCCGAGATCAGATCAGGCAACTCCGCCGCGGCGACAAGCGCCGCTGCGGCCCCGGTGCTTGCGCCAAAATAACCGATTGGGAGTTTCGCGGGCTGTGATTGATCGGCCAGCCCACAGGTTGCGCGCAGCAGACGCCTGCCCAGCAGGCCGATATCAAACCTCAGCACGGTAGTTTGCTGATCGAAAACCTCCTCCTTCTCCGTCAGCAGATCCATGAGCAGCGTGCCGAACCCGGCATTCTGCAAGACATTGGCAACATAGCGATTGCGAGGGCTTAGGCGGCTGCTGCCGCTGCCATGAGCAAACAGGACGACTCCACGCGCAGCCTTGGGAAGCACGAGGCTGCCATCAAGCCTGATCCCATCAACTGGAATGTGGACCTCTTTTTCATGGATTTCGGGTCGCAACGACTGCCTTTGAATATCCACGCTGCAGCGACGAATCGCTTAAGATTTTGATTGAATATTAATCTGATCAGTTGCCCGGTTTTTTCGGTGCCAAGGCTCGACTGGTGGATTCGCTAACGATGCCTGGTCGTGCAGACACTGTTTACTCCGGCAGGCTACTAACCCCCGCGACTTACTACCTACACGGCTATCGACCAAAAGCTCTATGCCTTAAGACACGGACTGTTTTGTAGCCCCTGTCATCCTGAGCGAAGCCAAAGACCTTTGCACTTTTTTACTTCCGCGAGAAGAGAATTCGGGAGCGTCACATCCCGAGGGCCTTCTGAATAGCGCCAGCAATCACCGCCGACAGCGCCTTCATCTTCTCTCCCGACTCCGCTTCCACCATGACTCGCGCCAAAGCCTCCGTCCCCGAATACCGAACCACCACGCGCCCGTTTCCATCCAGCTCGCGCTCCGCCGCTTCGATCGCCCGCTGAATCTCGGGAACCTGCGAAAACGGAACTTTCTCCCGCACCCGCACATTCTGAATCTTTTGTGGAAAAACTTTTAGATCAGCCGCCAGCTCCGCCAGCGAGCGTCCGCTTCGCAGCATGATGTCCATCATGCGCAGTGCTGTGAGCAAACCATCGCCGGTGGTCGCCTCGCCATCTCGAAAAAGAATATGCCCCGACTGCTCTCCACCCAGAGTCGCGCCAGTCTTCAGCATCTCCTCGAGCACATACTTGTCGCCAACATTAGCTCGCAACATGGAAATGTGAGATCGCTTCAGCGCAATCTCCAATCCCATATTCGACATGGTCGTCGCAACCAGCATTTCTCCGTTCAATTTCCCACGGCTGTGCAGATCGCGTGCCGCAATCAGCAGCACGCCATCGCCATTGACCACGCGCCCATTCGCATCGCAAAATAAAGCCCGGTCCGCATCGCCGTCAAACGTCACTCCCAGATCAAACTTCCCCTCCGACTTCGCCACAGCCACAGCTAGCGTCTCCGGATGCAGCGCCCCGCAACCCTCGTTGATATTTTTTCCATCCGGAGCCACATGCATGAACGTCGCCTGAATTCCCATCCGACGAAACAACTCAGGAGCCTCAGCCGTAGCCGCCCCATTGGCGCAATCCACCCACACGCGCATCTTGCTCAAGTCGGAAGACACGCTGCCCGCCAGCCACTCGATGTAAGCATGCCGCAATCCCGCCTCTCCCGGAAGACTCGGCGCCGGAGCTTTGCCAGTAACTCCCTCCGCCGCCGCTGGATTCTGCAATAGCGCAAAAATTTCTTTCTCAATGGCCAGCTCGCGCGCGTCAGTCAGCTTGTAACCGTCTCCAGAAAAAACTTTGATCCCGTTATCCGTCCACGGATTGTGGGAAGCGGAGATCACGACCCCCGCCGCCAACCCCCGCGACCGGGCAAGATACGCGACCCCGGGGGTAGTGATCACACCAGCGCTATGTACTTCCACACCGACCGAAGCCAGTCCCGCTGCCACGCGATCCGCGATCCATCGGCTGGATTCTCGCGTGTCCTGACCAATCACCGCTTGCGCGGTCCGGGTTAACCGAATCAGATCGTGCCCCAGGGCCCGCCCAATCAGATACGTGCACTGCGTCGTGAGCGGAAATTCTCCCGCCACACCCCGAATGCCATCCGTCCCGAATAATTGCCGTGTTTGCTGGCTCATAACAAGTCCAATTTCACACGAAATGATCAAACCGAATAATCATAAGAACAACGAGGATGATAAACGAGGACAGTAACCGGAGGATAATATCGAAGGTCCCGACTGTGCGTCAGGGTGCGCTCGGCGCAGGCGACTTTCCCATAATTACAGTCACATGAATCGGTGACGGCTGCACCACCTGCACCAGCGGATCGGACACATACACGTTGGTCACAAACGCAGCTCGTGTCATGGTCCCGGATGCGTCCACGGGATCGGTTGTGGCAGAGTCCACCAGTTCCACGTGACGTCGCGGCCCGGTAATCGTGATTTTCGCGGGATCGACCAGCACCTGCGCAATCTGCTCACCCGCCACGAAGCTGCCGGTCACCCGCGCATGCACTTCAACTTCACGGCTGAGCCGCGTATCAAAGTCCAGGTGCACCTGCCCCGGCAACACTTGTACGACACTCACGTCGCGGGGCGGATGGATTTGACCTGAGGTCAGATCAAAAGTCCGCTCGCCCGGTTTGACATCCGCTAAGTCGATCTCAGCATGCACGTCCGTAGACCGCAACTGCCGGATTAATCGCTCCGGTCCGCGCACCCGCACTTGCGCCTCCGGAATGTTCGCCGAACTGATCTCAATATTATCCGGCACCCGGTGAAACTCGATCGGTACCCGCAGAGCCATTTCCGCCGGCTGATTCTCGGGAGAAATCGCCATCCACAGGCCAGTTGCGAGCAATAGCGACAATACTTTCAATCCAAAGTTGTGCAGCACATAGCGCCGAAACAATTCCTTCATGGCTAGCGCCCCGATCCCAGCAGGGAGTCCGTGTCGTCACTTCGTGATCCAGTGGCCCGCCGCGGAGAATCCAGTGCTGCATCGCTTTCATCTTCCTGCGCAATCGCAGTCGGCAACGTGACCGGAGACATGTAGCGGCGCAATTCACTGCTCAGCCGTTCACGCAGTTGCTCCACCGAAAGGTCACGCTCGATCTTCCCGCCTACGGCGACACTGATCGCCCCGGTTTCCTCGGAGACGATTACCGCGATGGCATCCGTTTCTTCGGTTATGCCCATGCCAGCCCGGTGACGCGTCCCCAATTGCGTGGAAAGCACCGGATTCATCGAAAGCGGCAAAAAACATGCCGCGGCCGCAACGCGCTCTTTTTGGACGATAACTGCGCCGTCATGCAACGGGGCGCTGGGCCGGAAAATTGTCGCCAGCAGGTCGTACGACAAACGTGCATCCAGCGGAACGCCACTCTCGACATAGGTTCTCAGTCCAATCTCCCGCTCAATCACGATCAGCGCTCCGGTCTGGTGCTGGGAGAATAGATTTGCCGCCAAAACAATGTCATCGTACGTGTCGCTCTCGCTCGCCGACCCTCGCCCAAACCTCAGGCGTCGTCCCACATTCGCCAGGACGTGTCGAATCTCTGATTGGAAAACGACAATGAGAGCAAAGAGAACGTAGGGTACCAACCGGCTTATCAACCAGTTGAGTGTTGTGAGTTCACCGACACGGGCCAGGTAGAAAATGATGGCAACTACGGCCACGCCGGCCAGCATGGGTGCCGCGCGCGTGCCGCGAATCATCACCAGCACCTGGTAAATGACCACCCCTACCAGCAAAATATCGAGGGCCACCGATATTGTTGACCAGGGCGCCAGCAACTGCGTCATCGGGACCTCGCTCCCCCGCGAATCCGAGGCAGACCGAGCTCATTGTAATGCACCCGTCCTGCACAGGGTTTACGCGCGTTTCTTTTTCACCGTCGCGTGAATCTCTCCGCGTGCCAACCGGGCCGAGATCTCCTCCCCAGCATGCAATCGGCTCGCGTCCTTAACCAGCTTGCCCGAAGCATCAAAAACCAAAGCGTAACCGCGCTCCAGAATCGCCATCGGCGACAGCCCTTCCAAAGCCGTGCCCAAGCGGTCGCTGCGGACTCGATTTTGCCATAGCCGGTTACGCATTGCCGCCAGCAGAGTCCCTGTCACGGCGCTCAATTCCTTCCGCATTCCAGAAAGCACCAGTCGCAAGTCATAGTGCCGCACCGTCGCCGAGGCTCTTTCCCACCGCCGCCGCATGTGTTCGAGCAGTTGCCTCTCCGCTCTCTCTGCCCGGTAGGTCAAATCGTCCAGTTTCTGCTGCCGCTGGTTGATCAAGTCCACCATGCGGCCGAAAGCCCCGTGCTGCGCCAACTGCGTGAGCGTCTGCCGCATGATAAGCAGTCGATAACGCATCGCTCGAGACAGGCGCTCGTGCAGTGCTGCCGCATGCTCGTCGACTTCCTGGCGCGAACGTATCACCAACTCCGCCGCGGCCGAAGGGGTGGGCGCGCGTAAATCGCATACGAAGTCGAGAATCGTGAAATCAGTCTCGTGCCCTACCGCCGAAATCACTGGAACACTGGAAGCTGCCACGGTGCGCGCTAGCCCCTCATCATTGAAGGCAGCCAGATCTTCGGCCGACCCACCCCCACGCGCCACCAGGATGACCTCCACATTGCGTTGCCGGCTGAAATAACGAATGCCTGACGCCACCTCCGCAGCCGCCGTTTCACCCTGCACCTGCGCCGGGTAAATGACCACATTCACCGAGCGGTGCCGCCGCCGCAGCACATTCAGAATGTCGCGCAGCGCTGCCGCCTGCGGGGAAGTAACGATTCCAATGCGGGTCGGCAAAGACGGAATCGCCCTCTTGCGATCGGCAGCGAATAGCCCCTCGGCTTCCAGCTTGGCCTTCAGTTGCTCAAACGCAACTTGCAACGATCCCGCGCCTTTGGGCTCGATATACTCGGCGGAAATCTGCAGCTCACCCCGGTCTTCATAAATCGTGATTCGCCCCCGGACCACCACCTGCATGCCATCTGCCGGACGAAAGCGCAGCAAACGCGCTGCGGAGCGAAACATCACAACGCGAATCTGGGCATTGCCATCCTTCAGCGTGAAGTAGAGATGTCCGGAATCCGGCGCCCGGAAATTCGAGATTTCTCCCTCCACCCAGGCGTCGGAATACTCGCGCTCGATGTGCGACCGCACGGCCGCCACCAAATCCCGCACCGTCCACACCCGGCGGTCCGACGGAACAAAGTTAAATCCGAACTGTTCACTCAGAGAAGACATCGAGGGCAGTGTACCGCAGCAGCCAGCTCCATGAGTCCCCGGCCCTTCAATTCGGTAGGAGCAGAGGTCGGCGACGAGATACTCGCGCCCCATTAGAGGGGAGCCTAGCGACGAAACCGGCCGATCAGGTACAGCAACAACGAAAGCACAACACTCAGAAGGAGTGACGTAGCCAGGGGAAAATAAAACGTCGTATTCTTTCCCCGGTAAAGAATGTCCCCCGGCAGCCGTCCTAAAGGCAAACCCGTCCGACCCAGCAACACCATCACCATGCCGGCCACAGCCAGAATGACTCCCAAAAGCAGCAAGACCTTACCAAAATCTGCCATAACGAAAGTCTAATCCCGCAGCTCTCGACAGTCTCTTCATACTCGCGGCTTACAAACATTTTGCTGCTTACGTAAGGACTTCGCTGTAGAGGTCGTTCCCTCAGCCCACCCTTTTACTTTGTTATACAAAGTACTTGACATAACCGAATGGCACAGCTATCCTGGCCGCGATCATGGTAGAGCACCCTCAACACCGCATCCGCCGCCCGCAACATTTCCATCGATCACTACCCGGCGCGGCCGACGACCTCCGTTTCATCCGCCAGACCATGGAGCGCTCGGTCGAGTTTACTGCCGTTTCGGGATGGGGCCAGATCGTCCTCGGGCTAACAGCTTTCGCCGCGGCATACCTTGCGGCCCGTCAGCCTAATGCTTTCGCGTGGCTTCGGGTGTGGCTCGCCGAGGCCATTCTCGCGGTTACGATCGCTCTGCTTTCCATGGCCTGGAAGGCCAACCGCCGAGGCTTGCCGCTGTTTACCGGCCCGGGACGCAACGTTGCGCTCGGCCTTCTTCCTCCTCTCACCTCGGGAGCAGTGCTGACATTCTTTCTTGTTCGTGCCGGCATGCAATCCGCGTTGCCCGCCACCTGGCTCCTGCTCTATGGCGCAGGCATCGTGACGGGAGGCGCTTTTTCCGTGGCTCTAGTTCCGGTCATGGGAATTTGCTTTATGGCTATGGGAGCGCTGGCTGTCATGGCGCCCATGGTATGGGGAGACTGGTTCCTGGCCGCAGGTTTCGGCGGTCTGCACATCTTGTTTGGAGCACTCATCGCGAGGCGGCACGGTGGCTAAAGCTTCAGCCCAACAGCGAAAGCCAGCCAGGATGGGATCCCTCCCGCGGCCCGGCGCTCGGCAACACGCGCCGGCATTGCCGGAACTCGATCGCTTGATTCACGAGCGCATTCGTCTGGGAATTGTGAGCGCGCTGTCGACCAATGATTCACTGAGCTTCAACGACCTCAAGCGGATCCTAAAGACCACTGACGGCAATCTCAGCGTGCATGCCCGCAAACTCGAAGACGCGCAATACATCTCGTGTTCGAAATATTTCAAGGGCCGCGTCCCCCGCACCCAATATCGTCTGAGCGCTGCTGGTAGACGCGCCTTAAGCCAGTATCTCGATCAGATGGAAGAGTGGATCCGCCTGACCCGCGAGGACTGAGGCTTTTTTTTGCCTCTATAGCTTTGTGCCACAAAGTACATGATTGGCTCGGAGGTCCATTCATGTGTAACCCACACATCAGTAATATGAATTTTCCACCACCGGCATCGGTGCTCGGTCTCCTGGCCGCCTGCGGAGGAACCTTTGTCGCCGCCGCGACTGCGCTCGTCGCCTGGTTCATACGCAAGCCCAGGATTGCTCGCGCCATGGCGTTGCTCGTGGCCGCTGGAGCCGTCGTCTACTTCAGCCTGCTTTTCGGCCTTTCGCTCGTCAGCCACGACAGCGTGCTGAAGCGCGGCCAGGAAAAGTATTTCTGCGAAATCGACTGCCATCTGGCCTATTCGGTGGTTGAGGTAAAAACCGAGTCCGCGGCCGTCACGACCCGCTACTTGGTGACCCTGCGCACGCGCTTCGACGAGACCACCATCTCTTCCACACGCCCCAAGGACGCCCCTCTCACTCCGAACCCCCGGATCCTGCGGCTCATCGACCCGAGCGAGCGTGAGTATTCGCCCGCGGCCATTCATGGAACACCCTTGGATACGCCTCTGAAACCCACCGACTCCTACACCACGCAGCTCGAATTCGACCTTCCAAAGGGCACCTCCGCCTTTCGCCTGCTCGTCACCACAAAGGGTTCCGAGCAGCATCTGATGATCGGCGACGAGAACAGCTGGCTGCACAAGAAAACCTACTTCGCACTTTAAAAAAGCAATCAGCACTCTGCATTCAGCCAGGAAAGACTGTGCGGAAGGCTGAGTGCTGAATGCTCGGCACCAATGTCAGGCTCCATCGGAACTGGCGTTCTTCCTGTGCTCTCGTGCGTGTGTGCCGCTGGGGGAAGCGCCTTACGCATTAATTGCGTGTCCCCATTTCTTCGGATAGCATTTGCCGAAAGTGCGAGGCCTGTTCGCCAGCACGCCGGCAAACGACCCGGTGCTTGGGCGCGCCGGTGACAGCCTGCATGTTCGCTAAGGCTGAATCTTAGGAGGCTCCGGAATGGACAGCGGCATCGTGACCGAAGCTGCGTTTCTTCTGCTGATTGTCGGCGTGGCCACCTACGTTGTTATTCTCTACAACGAATTGGTACGCCTGCGCAACGACAACGACCGCGCGTGGGCCAATATTGATGTGCTGCTCAAGCAGCGTCACGACGAGATTCCAAACCTGGTGGAGACAGTGAAGGGATACATGCAGCATGAGCAGCAGACGCTGGTAGCGGTGACGCAGGCGCGTGCCGCCTCGATGAACGCGGCCAGCGTGCGTCAGAAAGCGCAGGCCGACTTGATGATGACAGGCGCGCTGCGCGGCCTATTCGCGGTAGCGGAGAACTATCCGCAGCTGAGGGCCAATGAAAACTTTCTCAAGCTGCAAAACCGTATCAGTGAACTCGAAGAGCGTATCGCTGACCGGCGCGAGTTTTTCAACGACGACGTCAATACCTACAACACGCGCATCGGCCAGATTCCGGAGGTGTTCGTGGCCAGCTTTATGAATCTGAAGCCGCGCGACATGTTTAAAGTGTCCGACGAAGACCGGCGGCTTGTGGAAGTGAAGTTCGCCAGCGGCCAGGGCGCGACTGGCGCGTAGGCGAAGTGTTCGCGCGGAACACGAGAGCCCACAGTGGAAAGTTCCACGTGGAACACCCGGAAATGGTCAAAATTGAGTGGGTTGGAACTCTTGAAAACGGAAGCGATTGGAGCCACCCGCAGAATCCCTTGCAGGTCACCGCAGCAGCTTAGCGGCTTCTTTGGCGTAGTAGGTAACGATAATACCTGCACCGGCGCGGCGGATCGCGAGTAGAGATTCCATCATGACGCGGTCGCGCTCGATCCAGCCATTGCGGGCAGCGGCTTCGATCATGGCATATTCGCCGGAGACCTGATATGCGGCTAGCGGGAGGTCGAAGCGGGCGTGAGCGGCGGCGATGACGTCGAGATACGGAAGGGCTGGCTTAACCATGATCATGTCGGCGCCTTCCGCGATGTCGAGGTCGATTTCGCGCATAGCCTCGCGCAGGTTTGCCGGATCCATCTGGTAAGAGCGGCGGTCGCCGAATTGCGGAGCCGAGTCGGCGGCTTCGCGGAATGGTCCGTAGAAGCCGGAGGCAAACTTGGCCGCGTAAGAAAGAATGGGCGTGTTGATGCAGCCGGCGCCGTCGAGGGCGCGGCGGATGGCTGCGACACGTCCGTCCATCATGTCGGATGGTGCAATAACGTCGATGCCGGCGCGGGTAAGCGAGACAGACGTGCGTGCTAGCAGGTCGAGCGTGGCGTCGTTGTCAATCTCGAATTCGGGCTGCGTGGCTCGCGCGGCAACTGCTGCCGCAGCCTCGATGGCCTTCATCTTCTCATGGGGCTCGACCGCCACCGTGATGGCACTCGTCGCCGCCGCCCCGAGGGACTTGGGTGCTGACGGCTTGCGTACGATGCCGCAATGACCATGCGACATGTATTCGCAAAGGCAGACATCGCCAATAAGAATGAGGTCAGGAATTTCGCCCTTGATGGCGCGGGCCGCCTGTTGCACGACGCCGTCGTCGGTCCAGGCTCCGGTGGCTACTTCATCTTTTTTCTCGGGCAGGCCAAAGAGAATTACCGAGGACACTCCCAGCCCACGCGCTTCACGGGCCTCTTTAACAACCTGGTCGACGGAGAGGTTGAAGACTCCGGGCATGGAGCGGATTTCCTTGCGCACGCCCTTTCCTGGGCAGACGAAGATGGGATAGACGAAGGATTCTGCGCTGAGGCGAGTTTCGCGAACCAGGTCGCGAAGTGGTCCGGTGCGACGCAGTCGGCGAAGGCGAGTCTCCGGAAATGCCATGATTGCACCGCAAGCTTTACAGAATCAAAAATCAAAGTGAAAAAGCAGGGGCAGGAGTGCCCGCTCTACACGACTGAGTTCGACACGGTTCAGCTCCCACCGACAGGCAATTCCCCATGTGATTTTAGCAGATGCTGATTCTATTGGTCTTTCGCGGGCCGCCCAGAATTTGAGCGCTCTTGGAAGTATGACGAAAGTAACTTCGCAGACCTAGAAGCTGACCGCGAAGGCCGATTCTCATCAATAAAATAAAACAGGATGGGTGGGTTAGGGCGTTATCGCTGGTTTGCGACCGCAGGCGCAGTGTCGCTGGCGTTCGCCGCGGTGTGTCTGACCGCGCACCGCAGCGCCGGACTGACCGCATTTTCCGACATTTTCGGCTTTGTGGCCATGCTGGTCGCGGGCGGCATTATGGTGGCGAATGCCATGATCAGGCCGGGGCGGGAGCGCTGGTTTTGGGGATTAATGGCAGCGGGCCTTGTCGGCTGGACGTTTAACCAAGGAACTTGGGTGTATTGCGAAGTGGTACTGCGCAAAAATGTCCCTGATCCGTATTTCGCGGACATCGTTCTGTTCTTCCACCTGATACCCATGATCGCGGCTGTAGCCTGGAGTCCGCACCAACTCAGGAAGGGGCAGAGATTCCACCTCAGCACGCTGAATTTTCTCATGCTGCTGGTGTGGTGGATGTTCCTGTATGCGTTTTTAGTTTTTCCCGATCAATATGTCACGCTGAATGTCGCCTCCTATGATCAGCACTACCTTTTGCTGTACCAAGTGCAACATGTGCTGCTAATTACGCTCATAGGATTTGCCGCATGGAGATCCTCGGCATCGTGGAGGCGTTTGTACCTGAACTTTTTCGTGGCGTGCGCGTTATACCTCGTCAGCTCGCAACTTACGAATGTTGCATTGGCAAGTGGCCGCTATTACTCCGGTAGCTTGTACGACGTTCCCTTAGTGGCCGCAATCAGTTGGATGGCAGCGACCGCTCTGACAGCACAGCAATGGCAACTGGAGGCTGCCCCCTCGAAGCCTGCGATCGAGCCCCCAGCGATTACACCGCGACTGGCCATGTTGGCGATTCTTTCCCTGCCCGCGCTGGGATTGTGGACGTTCCTGTTCGACCGGTCCCCTGAAGAGTCCCGGGTTTTTCGATTGTTCACCGTCTTGGCAGCCATGGTCGTGCTGGGCGCGTTTGTTTTCCTACGGCAGTATCTGCAAGACCAGGCACTAATGCACCTTTTGGACGAATCGCGGAGCGGCTATGAGAACCAGGAGCGGTTGCAGAGTCACCTGGTCCAGAAGGAAAAGCTCGCCTCCCTGGGCCATTTGGTGGCTGGGGCGGCGCACGAGATTGACCATCCCCTGACGGCTATTATGACGTACTCCGAGCAGCTCTGGTCGAATCAACGGTTGACCGACGAGCAAGACGTCCTGGTGCGCAAGATTGTAAACCACGCGAGGCGAACTCGTGACTTGGTGTCAGACCTGCTCAGTTTCGCCCAAGAGAGTCCTGCCGAGAAGACTCTGGTAGACGTGGCCATGCTGGTGCAGCGTAGCATTCTGATGCTGGAGCTTCAGCGGCGAGCGGGCGGGATTCGAGCGGAAACCTTCGTTGATCCTGAGCTTCCGCTGGTTTGGGGAAACGCCAACCAGCTTTTCCAGGCGTTCGTGCAGATCGTGGAAAACGCAGTGGACGCGTTGCATGAAACTGGCGGCGGATCGCTGCACATCATCGCGCAGCGGCAAACCCGGGAGGTGGTAGTACAGTTCTCCGACACTGGGTCCGGAATCCGCGAGCCGCAGCGGGTGTTCGATCCTTTCTATACCACCAAGCCGATCGGGAAGGGCACGGGCCTGGGCCTGAGTGCAGTCTACGGAGTGATCCAGGATCACAAGGGACAAATTACCTGCCAGAACAAGCCGGAAGGTGGAGCTCTTTTTGTCTTGCGGTTGCCCGTGGCGACTGACGCGGCGGTCAAGGCTGTGGCGGCGAAGGCGTGACCAGAGAGTTCCGGTTGTCAGTTTCCAATTGTCCCGGTGTTCCATCGCCAGGCTAGCGGGCTGCACAAGGAGAAATCCACGGCTACCTGTTCTGCGGGCTTCATCCGCCTCTAGTACCATCATCTCTGATGGATTCTCTGCCACTACTCCACAGCTCAGCGCGGGTTCTCGAGTTCGACGCTTGGCGTGAACTGCTGCGCGGATATAGCTCTTCGACCCTAGGTCGGCAGCGAATCGATGGGCTTACACCTTCAACGGACCGCAATTGGATCGACGAGCAGCAACAGTTGGCGGAGGAGGTTCGAGAATTCTCTCGCGCCGGAGGGCGTTTCGATTTTTCCGGACTGCTCGAGATTGCGAAGCTCATCGATAAGGCGCGTATTGCCGGGGCAGCATTGGAGACAGCGGAGATCCGGGATGTAGTGCTCGTGGTGGATCGCGCCGCCGAGTGGCGGGAAATTGCGTTACATCCGCCGGCGAGCATGAAGTCCCAGTGGTGCCGGGTGCGGGCGCTTTCGGAACGGGTTACCGACTTCACGGAATTCCTGCGATTTTTCCGCAACAAGATCCAGCCGGATGGAACTCTCGAAGACCGCGCGTCGCCAGAACTGGCGCGGGTACGCCGAGAAATTGAAAAACAAAGGCGAGCGATTCAGGAATCGCTGCGCGCTTACTTGCGTCGACTGGCCGAGGATGGCGCAGTGCAGGATGAGCTGATCACCATACGCGGCGAGCGCTTTGTGATTCCGGTGAAGACCGAACAAAAGCGCCGGGTGCAGGGTGTGGTGCACGGTGCCAGTTCTAGCGGGCAGACCGTGTTTGTGGAGCCGCTGGAGACGATCGAGCAGAACAACGAACTGGTGAGGTTGCTGGATGAGGAGCTGGCGGAGATGCACCGCATCCTGCTGGAGATGACGCGGCGTATTGGTGAGCTGGCAGAGGCGATAGGGGCGGCGGCGGAGGTGCTGGGCAAGTTGGAGTTACAGTTTGCCAAGGCGCGCTTTGCGGAAGATTACAAGTGCGTCGCAGTAACGCTCAGCGCCGAGAATGTGTCGTCGCACAGCAGCCGGCTTGTTCTGCAGAATGCCCGGCATCCATTGTTAGAGCGGAATCTCAAGCTCAAAGGGTCGAGCGTCGTTCCGCTGAGTGTGGAACTCGAGGGCGAACGGCGGCAGTTGGTGATCACGGGCCCCAACACTGGCGGCAAGACCATCACCCTCAAAACCGTTGGGCTGCTAGCGCTGATGGCGCAATCGGGCATTCCGGTTCCAGCCGATCGGGCGGAGCTGCCCGTGTTCGACGCGGTGCTGGCAGATATTGGCGACTATCAATCGATTGAACAGAATCTTTCGACGTTCTCGGCTCACGTCACCAACATTGATTTCATTTCGCAGACTGCGACCGCGCATTCTCTGGTGCTGCTGGACGAGTTGGGATCGGCCACTGATCCGGAAGAGGGCGCGGCCCTCGCGGTGGCGATTGCCGGGCACTTTGCCGCGGTTGGCTGCATGTCGGTGATTTCGACGCATCACACGTCGTTGAAAGTTTATGCGGCCAATACGCCGGGCGTGGTGAATGCGGCAGTGGGTTTCGATGAGGCCTCATTGCAGCCGACTTACCAATTGAAAGTAGGCGTGCCGGGGGCGTCGGCGGGGATCAACATTGCCAAGAGGCTGGGACTGAACCCGGCGATCATCGAGGCAGCCCGGGGGCGGTTAGGGACGCAGGCGCGTGATGTGGGCGAGTTTCTCGCTCGCCTGCATGCCGAGCTGGGCACGGCTGCGAGCGAGAGGTTACTTCTGAACCAGCGCGAACAGGAACTGGAGCGGGAGAAGGCGCATCTAGCCGTAGAGGGCAAGAAGGAACAGCAGGCGAAGATCCGCGAAATGGAAAAGAAGCTGGAAAGCGTGTTGCGCGATTTCGAATATCATGCCCGCGAGGCGGTGAATGCGATTCAGGAACGGGCAGCGGCGCAGAAGCTTGGCAAAGATGCCGAGCGGCGGATCGCGAAATTGCGTCGCGAATTCCGCGAGCAGTTCGATTCGACAGTAGTGGCACACGCGACCGGGGCGGATCGTGGCGATCCTCACGCCCAGCCGCAGGTGGTGAAGCATGTTTCCGAGGGCGACAAGGTGAAACTGAAATCGACAGGACGTCCGGCGCTGGTGTCGCGAAAATTGGATGAGGGTCACTTCGAAGTCGCTGTTGGCGCCATGAAGATGAAGATCGCACGTGACGATATTGCGGAGGTGCTGATCGGCCAGGGTGATGCACGGGCGGCGGATTCTCCAGTGAAAGCGGCGCGGGCGCGAGGCATTTCGGTGTCGCTTGAACGTGAGAGCCAGAACGTGCCTAGCGAAATCAACGTGATTGGACGCACGGTCGACGATGCCTCGCGTGAAGTCGAGAGATTCATTGACCAGGCATTTCTCGCCGGCCTGACGCGCGTGCGCGTGGTGCATGGCAGCGGCATGGGCATTCTGCGCAAGGCGCTGCGGCAGTTGTTGAAAGAGCATCCGCACGTGGAGTCGGTGGCGGAGCCTCCGCAAAATGAGGGCGGAGCGGGGGCGACTGTGGTGGAGTTGCGGGTGTAAAGGAGGCACCCATGTTGAGTGGCGTGACTCCTGACCAGACGGCGACCTCTCACTACGCTCAGCATGACAATGCAAGAGTAAGAGGACGCTTTTCCTATTTCATCAACGATTAAAGTCACCTTTCCACAGGTTTTCCGCAGTCACACTCTCCTGCTATATTCCCTTCAGAGATTTTCTAGGTCACAATTCCTAGGGATTCTTGTGTCTCATTGATGGCTAACCCCGGCGACTTCGCTTACACGGTTAAACAGCAGGCGGACATCGTTCGCATTGTGGGGGACTACGTCAAGCTGAAGCGGGCGGGGGCGCAAAACTGGTCGGGGCTTTGTCCGTTTCATGGAGAGAAGACAGCGTCATTTTCGGTGCATGCGACGCGGCAGTTTTATCACTGCTTCGGGTGTGGCCTCTCCGGGGACGTGTTCAGCTTCGTGCAGAAAATCGAGAATATCACCTTCCCCGAGGCCGTGCGATTAGTGGCGCAGAAGCTGGGGATTGCGCTGCCTAAGGCCAGCTATTCGAGTCCAGCGGAGGCTAAACAAGCGCGGCTGCGGACTCAGTTGCTGGAGGTCCACGAGCGGGCTTGCGGGTTTTTTCAGGAATGCTTGAAGCGTCCGGAGGGAGCTCGGGCTCGGGAATATTTGTTGGGCCGGGAGCTGGATGAAAAGACGATCGCGGAATTTCGCATTGGGTATGCGCCGGATTCCGGATTTCTGCTGCGCGATCGTTTGAAGAATGAGTTCAGCGAAGAAGTTTTGCGGGAGAGTGGGCTGTTTTCGTGGAAGCAGGAGAGCGGGCTTCAGGCTTCAGCTTCCAGGCTCCAGCCAGGCCGCTCTCAGCTGTCAGCGATCAGCTCGCAGCCAGAGCAGATTGCTCCCGGGCTTGCACCCGCTCGCAATGACAACAGCCTGCAGGAAAAGGCAGAAGCTAGCAGCCGGAAGCTAGCAGCCGCCTCGATGTATTCCAAGTTTCGCAACCGGGTGATGTTTCCTATTCGCAGCGAAGCGGGCAAAGTGATTGCTTTCACCGGGCGCACGTTGGCTACAGACGAAAAGTCCCGGCCGAAATATTTGAATTCTCCGGAGACAGCGATTTACTCCAAGGGGCGAGTCCTATTCAATCTGGACCATGCCAAGGAGGCGATGCGAAAGCTCGACTACGCCTTGCTGGTCGAGGGGCAAATGGATTGCATTTCCGTTTACGCAGCTGGCTTTCACAACGTGATTGCCAGCTCAGGCACGGCATTCACCGAGTTGCAGGCGAAGCTGCTCGGGCGCTTTTCCAAGAATGTTGTGGTGAATTTTGATCCGGACACGGCTGGGGCCAAGGCCACGGAGCGGACTCTCGGGCTGTTGGTAGAAGAGGAATTTCAGATCAAGGTCCTAACGCTGGAGCAAGGCTTCGATCCTGACCTGTTCATTCGGCGCAAAGGCAAGGACGCTTATGGGACTGCTCTCAAGAACTCCCAAAAATATTTCGATTATTTGATCGAACGCGCCCGCGCGCAATTCCCGGTGCGCAGCGCGGAGGGTAAAGTCAAAGCCGTGAACCACCTGCTGCCACACATTCAGCGCGTTCCGAGCCGGATTGTGCGCGACGAACTGGCGCAGGAAATTGCGCAGAAGCTCGGCATTGATTCATCGGTGCTGCGACAAGAGTTGAAACACGCTGCCGGGACGCGGGCGGCGGTGGCGGTGAAGGCCCCGGCGGAGGCGCAGGTCACGGATTCTGAGCGCATCCTTATCCGGGCATTGGCCTCGGCACAGCAGATGCAGCCCGGAGAAGAACATCTCTCTGCGCGAGATGGAGCTGAAGAAGAGTTTGATCCCGCGCGGCAGGCGCGGTATGCGTTGCAGAATGAAGGTCTGCATCACGGGCTGGCAACTGAGTCGCTGGCCGAGGCGCTGCTCAATGCTGATTCGGATGTTGCCGATGTAATGGACCTACCCCGCTCGGAGGCGGACCGCAGGCTGCTGGCTTCAATCCTGCTGAAAGAAGATGAAGAATTAAGTGCTGAGCGACTGGAGGGGGCAGTACGGGCACTCCGGAAGATTCATTTGCGTCGGCGTCTGGAGCAGGTGCAGCGGGAGCTGCAGTCTGCGGGCGGTAAGGAGCCGGGACAGTTGCAGGAACTGCTGCAGGAGAAAATGCGCCTCAAGCGGGCGCTGATGGATCCGGGAATAGCGGACAGCGGGACCGCAATAGCTGTCTGAGCGCATGGAGACTGCCTGAAAGGTGTGAAACAAAATAGCACCCGCAGCCATCTAAGTATCTAGGGTGCTTGGGGATAGAGGCAGGGCGGAAGTTCTGCGGCAAGTGATAGACGCTATGGCACTTATGTGCTAACATTAACAAGTTTGTGCTAGATGCACAATCCCGCGCCACCCCAGACTCCCACCATTGAGACTGTATCACACGCTCCCAGGAGAGCGAATTGAGTGGTTTGAGGACACGTTTTGGCCCTAGACGATAAATTCGACGATATTAAAAAGCTGATCGATACCGGGAAGGAAAAGGGATATCTCACCTACGACCAGGTCAATGACCTGATCCCGCACGATGTGCACAGTCCCGAAGACCTGGATGATCTGCTGACCACCATCGGTACGCAAGGAATCGATGTGCTGGAGGGGCCGAAGTTGCCTTCCTCCGCGCTCGATAAAAAATTCGAAGAAGCTGAGGAAGGCTCGGAGGACGTTGAGCTGGACTTGACCCCTGGAGCCCTGGAAAAAACCAATGACCCTGTCCGCATGTATCTCCGCGAAATGGGGACGGTACCGCTGCTCACGCGCGAAGGCGAAGTGGAAATTGCCAAGCGCATTGAGCGCGGACAGTTGCGAGTGCTAAAGGCTCTGTCTCGTTCGCCTATCGTGATCCGCGAATTGCTGGCGATGGGCGAAGACCTCAAGAAGGGCGTCCGCTCGATCAAGGAAGTGGTCACCTTCGATGAGGAAGAGATCACCGACGAAATCCTGCAGAACCGCCTCAACGAATTCACCGGCAAAATCGACGACATGGCCAAGCTGTACAAGAAGGCCAACGTCCTCGAAGAGAAGTACGCGACCGTTTCGCAGAAGAAGCGCCCCAAGGACCATCGCCGCGCCCGCCGCAATCTGGCACGGGCGATTGTTCGCGTTTCATTGGCGATGCGAAAGTTGGGATTCACCAACAACGAGCGCAAGCGGCTGATTGAGCGGGTCAACAAGACCGTGGACGGTATGCGCTCGCTCGATCGCCAGTCGCAGAACCTTGAGCGCAAGGCGGACGCGACTCGCAGCGAGGAGCAGAAGAAAGAATATCGCCGCCAGTCGCGCGCCGTACGCAGCGAGGTAGAAAAACTCGAAGTCGAAGCGGGAGTGTCGTTTCAGGAGCTCAAGCGCACTCAGCGCGAGATCATCCAGGGCGACATGGACGCGGAGCAGGCTAAGCGCGAGCTGATCGAGGCCAACCTGCGTCTGGTGGTTTCAATCGCGAAGAAATATACGAACCGCGGTTTGCAGTTCCTCGACCTGATTCAGGAAGGCAACATCGGCCTGATGAAGGCGGTGGACAAGTTCGAATACCGGCGTGGATACAAGTTCTCCACGTATGCCACGTGGTGGATTCGGCAGGCGATTACTCGTGCCATTGCTGATCAAGCGCGTACGATTCGCATCCCCGTCCACATGATCGAAACCATCAACAAGCTAATCCGCACTTCGCGGCAGCTGGTGCAGGAACTGGGGCGAGAGCCTACCTCGGAAGAAATCGCCAAGCGCATGGATATTCCCGTGGCCAAAGTGCGCAAGGTGCTTAAGATCGCGCAAGAGCCGATCTCGCTCGAAACGCCAATCGGCGAAGAGGAAGATTCGCACCTCGGCGATTTCATCGAAGACCGTGCCGTAGTTTCGCCGGCCGAGGCTGTGATCAACGTGAACCTCAAGGACCAGACAGGACAGGTCCTGCGCACGCTGACGCCGCGCGAAGAAAAAGTCATCAAGATGCGCTTCGGTCTCGAAGACGGCAGCGAGCACACACTGGAGGAAGTGGGACAGTCGTTCGCAGTCACCCGCGAGCGCATCCGCCAGATCGAGGCCAAGGCGCTACGGAAACTGCGCCATCCGTCGCGTTCGCGCAAGCTCCGCGCATTCATGGATGGAGTGAGAGACTAGCCCTACCCGCATCGACCGGAGCCTAGCAGAGTGATTCGTGAATGCGAATCACTGGCGGTGTCGATGGATCCCGAGTAGCGTCAATAAAAGCAACGCTTGGCCGTGGGTTTTGTCATGTCGCGACCTCCCTGGGCTTCAGCAGCCGGCGTTATCGCCGAGTCTCGGCGCGGGCGCGATCTCCAAGGCTTGATGCGACAACTCCAAAACCTACATCTGAGTTCCTGATGTAGCGAGGCCAAAATGGGCGCTATGGTTCAAAACCGCAGCCACTGCGCTAACCGCAACCCGGTCAAGAAGGTCACGCGGTGACAATCGCTCCGGACCTGCGAATACAAATTTCACCCTATTTTTTCCATCGCTTTCCACAAGTAATCCGCATAGTTCACAGCTTCTGCACAAGCAGACGAGCTTTTCCTATTGCGGACAACTCCGGCCTGCCGCAGAGTGTCGGCAGTGAAAACGTGCGATCTTGAGCTTGCTGGACGATTGCGGCAGAGCCAGTGGCAAGCCGACGATTCTCGAGAGTGAATCGGCCGGGGACATTCCAGACCGCGTGTGAGCGCGTGCTGGTTGTTTGGGCATTGCGGCCTCCTCCTCATCCTGTCTTGGAACAGGATCAGGCCGCTGGTCCCGCAGTGGACGCAGAGCGGTGATGAAAATCATGATCTGCGACCAGCTCAGGTAAAAGCGGCACTCCTCCCGAGGAGCGCTGTCGGACCTCGAGCCTCTCCCCGCACAGCGGGAAAAGCAAGCTAGGAAGTCCACGTACGATGCGGCTCGGGTGGCTGGCCCGGGCCGCATTTGTTTTTGCAGACATGCCTGCCAACCGGAGTGCCTTGCACCTCGGACTCATTTAAGTAAAGCCCGCTTTATCGAAGGCCTTCCACAGTTATCGGGACCGCTGCACAGCTTCTGCACAAATCATTTTGATTTTCGCTTTAGTTTCGCTATGCTGGTAGCCCTGGCGGGTCCAAAGTAAGCGAGGCAAGCATGGCGACCACCGACTACAGCATCAGCAGTCTTCCCGCAAACGTAGAAGCCGAGCGCTCCATCCTGGGTGCCATTCTGCTGGATAATTTTTCTTATAACCAGGCTGCGGAGCATCTGCGTGCGGACGATTTTTCGCTCGATTCACATCGCCGTATCTATTCGCGCATGATCGATTTGGCCGAGTCCTCGCGTCCGATCGACATGATCACGCTGATTGAGGAACTCGACCGGCACAAGGACCTGCAATCGGTCGGCGATGTTGGCTATATCTCGAGCTTAGTGGACGGAGTACCGGACCGCCCCAGCATTGAGCACTACGTCAAGATCGTGCGCGATAAGGCGCTGCTGCGCGGCCTGATCCATGCCGCCAATACGGCCATCGCCCGCGCCGCCGATCAATCTGACGCTGCTGAAGACGTCCTGAGCGATGCTGAGGCAGCGATCTTCCAGCTCTCCGACAAGCGCATCGGGCGCGGCTTCCTGGGGGTGCAGGAGATCGTGCGCGAGTCGTTTGGCTCAGTCGACGCCCTGTTGCAACGTGGGCAACGCATCACCGGGCTGGCCACGCATTACGCCGATCTCGACGAGATGACCAGTGGCCTGCAGCGCGCTGACTTGGTCATCATCGCCGGACGGCCGTCGATGGGCAAAACAGCCTTCGCCATGAATATCGCGGAGAACGCCGCCATCGAGGATCAGCAGGTGGTCGGTGTATTTTCGCTGGAAATGTCGCGCGAAGCTCTGCTGTTGCGCCTGCTCTGCTCCCAGGCCAGAGTGGACGCCCACAAAATGCGCACCGGCTCGCTGTGGCAGGATGACACCAAGAAATTGGTGCGCGCTATGGAACAACTGGCGCATGCGCCGGTTTATATCGACGATACTCCCGGCATTACCCTGAGCGAGATGCGGGCCAAGGCGCGGAGGTTGAAACAGTCAGCCGGCAAGCTCGACCTGATTATCGTGGATTACCTGCAACTCATGTCTGGCGGTGGCAAGCGCTACGAGAATCGCACCCAGGAGGTCTCAGCCATTTCCCGGGGCCTGAAGGCCTTGGCGAAGGAGCTCGCAGTTCCGGTCATCGCGCTGTCGCAGTTGAGTCGCGCCCCGGAGAGCCGTGGCGGCGATCACCGTCCACAACTGGCCGACTTGCGGGAATCGGGATCGATTGAGCAGGACGCCGACGTGGTGGCCTTCATATTCCGCGAAGAGGTCTACAAGCAGGACGATCCTGACCTGCAGGGCAAAGCTGAACTCATCATTGCCAAGCAGCGCAACGGCCCCACGGGTAGGGTGAAGCTCGCTTTCATAAAGCATTGCACGCGCTTCGAGTCGCTTGCCGAGGAGGGCATGCCTCCCGAGAATTGAGCCTAATAGCAAGCATTCTGGCAAGGGCAGCTTTGTGCCAGAATCCACCCGCCGCCTGTGGAAAGCTTGTGGAAGTATTTCCTGGCTTTCAATTCTCTTTTGGCAAAGACCATTCGGTGGGTTGGACGGAATAGCTTTATTGGGCTTTAAATATATGAGTAGTAATCAGTTATATAATTCATTACAAATTAACATTGCCTCCAAGGTGAGTCCGCTAAGAATCGGCAATTATTGAGATTTGCACAACTGCAGGGCAGTGACCCCTCCGCTTCAACTTACCGATTTTCGCCCTGAATAAAGGGCTAGGCAAGTCCGCAAAAGAGCAGAAGCCGTCTAAAACTGGCAACTTCGCCCGGGTTAGGCCCCCCACCGCGTCCACTCAGATTGGGGAGCTGTCAAAGGCGTCGAATGCTTCCGACTCCCTCTCCTCCACGAAGCCGGGATGGCTTTGCAGCAACCGGGCGCAACGGTTCCAGCGAAGGATAGCGTCATCGTTGCCCGGGGGACGAATCGCTTCCGCTTCGGCGAAGTAGCGCATCGCCTCCCCAAAAAGTGGAGCGAGAGTGTGCGGCGAACGTCCCACGCGCATTTGCGCCTTCGCTCGCCGTTCATGAAGCAGCCCAGTGTAGTAGAGGCGTTCATAACGCTCCACCAGCCTCTCGAACAGTTTTTCTACTTCTCCAGAACGATCCGAGGCGTCTCCACAGAACTGGTCAGTAATCGCCAGGCCCAGAAGACGGAGCGCCAACTGGTTCTCCGGCTCGACGGCCAGGACGTCCCGGCAGATCGACTCCGCCTCTTCCGGTTCATTGAGCGAGCGGTAGAGCTCAACTTTCGAGATAGCTTCCGGAATGCCGGCCTTCGAGATGCTCTTCAGCTTGAATTCCACAGGACCTCCTTTACGTCAGCCCGATTCCTGCTTCACTCCTATTATTTTATTTTGCCCCTCGAATCTTCCGCACCAGCAGTAGTAGCAGGTGACCCGGAATCCCAAAGGCCAAATCAAAATCAGCAGCGCCGGTGACAGCGGCCACCACCGGTGGTGCGGATCAATGAGAGGGGAGTAAAACGGAGAAAGGTAAGGCCCTCGTAATATTTCCCTTCGAAGGCCCGCAGAGTGGCATAGACTCCGAATCCCCCCAGCAGAATAACGACCGGCAACAACTCCAGCCACCACGCATCCCGCCGCATAGTGCCGCCGAGGTGCCGCGCTCCCCTCGTAGTTGAACCCACCCAGGTCGAACCTGCCGACATAACGCCACCGCCTAGTGGTGCACAGAGTAAACAGCCTAGACTAAACAGAAGCCCAGTTTTTTCAAGTCAAAAATGTCCACGATGTCATCCTGAAGGCAGCGGAGTGCTCCGCGAAGCGCAGGACTCCCCACGAAGGACCTATGCACACCATCCCACTGCGTCCGTGAGATCGATACGGGGCGGCGCTCATCGGGATATCCGTAATAGCCATACCGGGCAGTTTTGTTCCAAGCCGCGTCCGTTCGAGCCAAATTTCCCGTAAGATGACTTCTTCGCAGCGCCGTCCTCGCACTCTGCAATCTCATTTCCGATGAAGCAAGCCCGAATCGCCGAGCTGCTCCAGCCTTTCCTCGGGATCTCCACCAAGGCTGCAATCTGGTCAGAACTGTGTCATTCCGAGCCGGCGAAGACGGGCGAGAAGGCGGCTCTCCTTTCCCCATTCCAACTGCAACGTATATCGACATACATCGATATACTTGTGCGCTGGAATGCTCGCATGAACCTTACTTCCATCCGCGATCCGGAAGAAATCGTCACCCGCCACTTGGGCGAAAGCCTGTTCGCTGCCTGCCACTTGTTCCCCAGTGCTTCCTCTGTGCCTGCCCTGAGCGAAGCCTCTGTGCCCTCCATGGTCAAAAATTTTGCTCGGCCGCGCGTCGCTGACCTAGGCTCCGGTGCTGGCTTGCCCGGACTCCCCATCAAGCTCTGGGCCCCGCACATCGCGCTCACCCTGATCGAATCGAATCAGAAAAAAGCCACCTTCCTCCGCGAAGTGAGTCGCACCCTTATATTGACAGACGTCAATGTATACCCCGACCGCGCCGAGACCCTGGCGACCCAATCCACCTTCGACCTCGTAACCCTGCGTGCCGTAGAGCGCTTCGCCGACGTCCTTCCGATCGCTGCCCGTCTGGTCGCTCCCCCAGGCCGCCTCGCTCTGCTGATCGGCACATCCCAACTTCATCGGGCCCAAACCATTCTTCCTGATTTTTCCTGGCAAGACCCACTCGCTGTCCCGAGCTCCCAGTCTCGGATCCTGCTCGTCGGCCGCCGATACTCCTAGCCAGCTATGCAGGAAGCTCTGTCGTATGATCTCTGCCGCCCGCCTCACCACTCCGTGGTCGGACACCACCCAGCAAGTGAGCTGCGCACCAAGATGATCAACCGGTGGTAAACAAATAGTCAATTTGTCGTTTTAGACCGATAAGATCGGCGTTAAGACCCCGCAACCAGGTTCCAAAGTGGGAAATAGTCCCCTCTTGCGGTAATTTCGGTGAACCAAATTGGTAAACCCACCTAATTGCCAGCCCCGACACAGAACGACAAGTCGAAGAGCGCGAACCAAGAATGTAATAGTGGGATAAATCCGCAGTCTAGCCAGGAGTTCCCGACATGTGGAAGGGCGCCGCATCGAAAATGTGGCCCACATGGCTACAAAGTCTCCCATCCCCCCGTCGCTGCTGGCAAAAGCGAATAGATCCCCCACACTGTTCCACCTGGAATACTATTCGGGTTTCTGGACTTTGTTACGAGGTTTGTCTTGGCACCTGCCAGCATTCGCTATGGGCCCGCGCTGCAGAGCGGCTTGCGGCCTTCTCAAACATTGCAAGTGCAAACTATGGGTCTTCCCCCCTATCGCAATTTTGCTTGTTCTTTGTGGAACTCGACGCCACAGCGGTGAGTCACTGATGTTTCGGGTGGAGCATATGGTGCATGGGCACATGACCACTGGCGCCATTTATGTCGCTAAATAGGAATTAGGTCTTTTCTAACTCCGAATCAGCCAATTCTGAACCAACGTCTCTCGCGGGGGCAGGCAATCGGCTCGGCGCATGTGTTCCACGTGGAACACTCTTCTCCTTCTCCGCAACGCTGTCCCTCTGAAAAGCCATCGCAGAAGCTTCCAGCCGGAACATTTAGGTTTCAAACTGCACGCCTGGGACAAGCGTTCGGCACGGTACGTCTTGCAGCTTCTCGAAGCGTGTCCACGGAAAACAGAACGTTCCATGTGGAACATGTCGGGCCATTCAAGGCGTATTCATGGACATCAAGTGTTCCACGTGGAACACAAGACACATTTTGCACAGAAAAGTGAACCACTCACCTGAATGTGCATTGCTTTTGAAACGCGAATCGCATTATGCTGCGAGTGGCTCTGGAATCTTCCAACAATTAAATGGGACGCGTTATCGCGGTTGCCAACCAGAAGGGTGGCGTCGGCAAGACCACAACCGCCATCAACCTAGCTGCGTCTTTCGCGGCTGCGGAAGTGAACACGCTGCTCATTGACTGCGATCCGCAGTCGAATGCCTCGAGCGGCCTGGGTTTTGTGAAGGACCCGGAACGTGTCAGCACCTATCATCTGTTAATGGGCGCGGCCGAGGCGGACGAAGCCCTGCAGACCACCGAGCTTGAACAGCTTTGGCTGATTCCCTCCCACAAGAATCTGATCGGCGCAAACCTTGAGCTGGTCGAGGCGCACCGGCGGGAGTTTCGCCTGCGGGACGCGCTGGCGGCTATCCGCGAACGTTTTCAGTTCGTGGTGCTGGACTGTCCGCCGGCGCTCGACCTGCTCACCCTGAATGCGCTGGTGGCCGCCGATACGGTGCTGATTCCGATGCAGGGCGAGTACTTTGCACTCGAAGGCATCAGCGAGCTGCTCGATACCATCGAACGGATTCGCGCGGGGCTTAACCCGGAACTGGCGATCGAGGGCGTGGTGCTGACCATGTTCGACGACCGCACCAACCTGGCTCAGCAAGTGATGGGCGAACTGAAGAAATTCTTTGGCGAGAAGTTGTGCGTTACGTGGGTGCCGCGGAACATTCGTCTGGCGGAGGCTCCTAGCCATGGGAAGGCGGCGCTGGTTTACGATCCGCGGTCGAAGGGGGCGGAAAGTTACATTCGGCTGGCGAAGGAGATCATCGGGCACTATGGGCCGGCGGAGTTGGGGGTCCAGGCGCCGGTGGAGCAGCCTGCGGCGGAAATGGATAAGTCGGCTTAGTATATTGATATACATCGATCTTTATATATTGACCATTGTCGATATATAGAACCGTTGCCGGACGACATTACATCGATATTTATCGATACACTAGTTTGCGCGCGATCTCTAGTTGAGCGGTGGCAGTTCCTGGGCTGGCATAGGTCCTTGGCTTCGCTCAGGATGACAGAGTTCGAAGTCAGAATGGCAGATTCGGCAAGATGGACTGTCCCGGCGTGAGCGTCGAAATGGTTGGCTTGGAGAGAGCGAACTGAATGACTACTACTAGAACGGCTGCGGCTGAGAAGTTGAGCGGCGCGGTTGGTACTTCGCGGGAAAAGCCTGCGGATGTTTCCAAGGACAAGGAAAAAGGCGAGAAGCGGCGCGCGCTGGGGCGCGGCCTGGAATCTTTGCTTCCCGGCCCTCGCATGGTCGCAGGCGGTGCTGCCATTGCCGTGGATACGCGTGGTAGTGGAAGTGTCAGAGTTGAAACTCCGGTTCATGGCAGCGCTGCGGCGGCGGACCATGGGGTTCCTCACTTCGTTCGGGATGGCGGGGGAGAGGGAGTGGGCCCAGGCAGCGGGACTG
>Ga0070697_100000113_pt1 | contig 63284 bp, 52 predicted proteins | sample KBSK1501metaG_FD_65475 | JGI IMG/M metagenome (GOLD analysis project Ga0070697, IMG submission 65475) | Corn, switchgrass and miscanthus rhizosphere microbial communities from Kellogg Biological Station, Michigan, USA - KBS K1-50-1 metaG | ecosystem: Host-associated > Plants > Roots >... | reverse complement strand
CTTAATCCCGCGTACAAGCGCCTCCTTAGCCGCGAGACCAACGACAAAGACACGCGCAACTACGTAAAAGAACGCTATAAGTCCGCCATCCAGCTCATCAAGAACATCGAGCAACGCAAGCAGACCATCATGAAAGTCTGCTACTCGATCGTCGCACGCCAGCAGGATTTCCTTGAGAAAGGCATCGATCAACTCAAGCCCATGATGATCAAAGAGGTGGCCGAGGAAATTGGCGTGCATCCCTCGACCGTCAGCCGAGCGGTGGCCAATAAGTACGCTCACACTCCGCAGGGCGTATTTGAATTGCGGTACTTTTTCAGCGAGAGCGTGAACGGTCCCGAGGGCGGCAATACGTCATTGCTCATTCTGAAGCGCCGCGTCAAGAAGCTCATCGAAGAAGAAGATCCCACCCGACCGTTGACCGACGAGCAGATCACCCGCATCCTCCAATCGCAGGGTATCCAGGTCACTCGTCGAACGGTTGCGAAGTACCGGGAAGACATGCGCATCCCGAGCACCCACCAGCGCAGAGTGAAAAAGTAACACACCAGGGTTAGAAGTAAGAATGCGGAAGTGAACGATTAATTCTTGAATTCTGAGCTTTTGCTTCTGACTTGTTCCAAATGCAGTGCCCAAAAAAGTTTTGGATGAAAGAATTCAGGAGGGGCGCTCATGAACGTGGAATACACCGGAAGGCACTACGAAATTACTCCTGCTGTTCGCCAAGAAGTGGAAACCGGGCTCAAGAAGATCCGCAAAATCCTCGCCGACAAATTCGAAACCAAGGTCATCCTTTCCGTCGAGAAGCACCGCCACAAAGCCGAAATCGCCATCAGCCCGCGCAACGGTCCGTTGGTCGGACTTGCTCAGGCTGGCGACATGATCAGCGCTGTGAATCAGGCGCTGGAACACCTGGAGAAGCAGGCGGTCAAATATAAGACCCGCTGGCGTACCCGCAAACGCCAGGCCGGACGCAAGCTCAACGGTCAGTCCACTCCGGAGCACATCGAAACCGCCGTAGGCCTGAGCGAAGATAGCGCGGTGCCCATCACGGTGCACAAATTTCCCGCGCTGGCCAAGACCACCGAAGTTCATCTCGTGCACTCGAGTGACTCGGTAGCCATGCGGCCCATGACGATAGAAGAAGCTATCAAGGAGGCACATTTCCGCGATCGCGACGTCTTCGTCTTCCGTGATCCCAAAGGGAAGGTAATGGTGCTGCACCGCACCCGGGACGGCAAGATGGAATTGATCGAAGCGCCATAAGATTTGGATTGAATCGGGCGCGCGATTGCGCGCCCCGTTCACGGTTACGTCTTGCAGCCGGTTTACGCCGCCGGCGTATAATTACAGGCGCTGTGGCGTTTGGTTTTTCTGCCAGCGCTTAAGTTCCTTCCCTCGCGGCCAACGCCTGACAGTTGACTCAACATCCTGCAAGGAGTTCTTGCTATGAGGTTATGCTGTCTTTCTTTTCTTGTGCTTCTTTTCCTGACGTCAGCGTCAAACCTATTTGGACAGTCCAACCCGATACCTACCGTCGACGGGCCGGTAAGCCCTCAGGCGGTGATACCTGGCAGCGCCGCTTTTACCCTCACCGTGCGGGGTGCGAATTTTGTTCCTGGCGCAGTGGTGAACTGGAACGGCAGTGTGCGGAGCACCACATTTGTCTCGGCGGGGCAGCTGCAGGCGCAGATTCAGTCATCCGACGTGGCTGCGCAGGGAAGTGCGCTGATTACCGTAACGAACCCTCCTCCCGGCGGCGGCTTATCAAGCTCAAGCTTCGGAATGCTAGAGATTCATCAACCGATCGCCAGCATCATGCTTACCCAGCCAAAAGGATATGCCGGCCATAGCGGTGTTCTTTATACGGCCGACCTTAATGGCGATAGCAAGCAAGATATCGTACAGCTCGGCGGGGGAGTAGGGGGAGTTACAGTTCTATTAGGGACGGGGGACGGTTCGTTCACCAAGTCTGCGTCCTTGCCGGCTCAAAACAACGCCGTCGGTCTGAGCTTCGGCGACTTCAATGACGACGGGAAAATCGATTTCGCTTTAGCCATGAACTACAAGGGACTTATCTTCGTGGCGCTTGGCGATGGCGCCGGAAAGTTTCATTTCTTACCCGGATTCGGTAGTTTCACGCGGCCCGTACAGACTGTCGCCGGCGATTTCAACCGCGATGGAAAGCTCGATCTGGCGGTGGCAGATAGCAACGGCGTTAGCATTTTGCTGGGGAATGGCGATGGCACCTTCCAACCGCAGCAGAGCGCCTCGTCGTTGGTCTTTGCCAATAAGCTCATTGCAGCCGATTTCAACGGTGACGGCATCTTGGATCTGGCGTTCGTGTCAAATGGTACCGGTTATTCGGATTCGATCTCAGTCTTGCTAGGGAATGGCGACGGGACGTTTCAGCCGGCGATTGAAACCCAAACAGGCGGCTTGGTGGAACCCTTGGTAAGCGATTTCAACGGAGACGGGAAACTCGATTTCGTCATTTTAGGTCCGACAATTCCGATACCCCTCGGAGTTTTACTGGGCAACGGCGACGGAACCTTTCAGCCACCTGAGTTCTATTCTACGGGGTTCTCAGGCGGGGCCCCGTTCCTTGCCCTGGGAGACTTTAATTCGGACGGGAACTCTGACGTTTTCAACTATACCGACTTTGGTAACCTCGCGGGATTTCTGGCAGGAAATGGGGACGGCACATTCCAGCGGGTTTCTCGCTTCACCATGCCTGGTCCGATGGATAAGGGAAACGCGATAGTTGGGGACTTCAACTCGGACGGGCTTTTGGACTTTGCCGTGGGAGCGCACGTGGGAGCACAGGTCTACCTGCAAGCGCCGCAGTAGAAGAAGTTGTCAGTCTTCAGTCGTCAGCGATGGGACGGGGTTTTGCCCCGTCCCTATTTTTGTGTGCAAAATCACTGCATCTTGACATTTGGGTATCCCGGCAACAGAATCCTTCCGCCAAACCCGCGCCAAACGGCCCCCTCGTGCAGATAAACATGTCGTGTAAAACTCCTGCCAGATTCGCTCTGATAGCTCTGCTATTCGCTTTCAGCGGAGTTGCCGCGGCCAACGTCATTCATGTTCCGGCCGATCAGCCGACCATTCAGCAGGCCATCGACGCTTCACTCTGCGCTGGTGGGTGCTCGGGATGCGCATATCTTCCCGGTACTTCGTCGGGCCGCTCTGGCTCTTCACGGTAATGGTTCGCGACCCCAAAGGGAAGGTGATGGTGCTGCACCGCACCAGGGACGGCAAGATGGAATTGATTGAAGCGCCGTGAACGCGCGAGCAACACCTTCACCACAGAGGCACAGAGACACACAGAGAAATACTAGTTATTTGGTTCGGTCCGGATGCGAGCTGCCGTGTGAGCCAGAAACAAAAGCAGGTTCTTCGCTTCGCTCACAATGACAAATCAAACAAGAAGTGCCAAATCATTGTATTCCTCTGTGTCTCTGTGGTGAAAATCGTACTCGGTTTACGCCGCCTCAGCCTTCTTCGGAGTGGGCACGCCCTGAAACTCCAAAGGCAGGTGCGCATTCATCAGTGACGCTCCGCCATCTACGTCAATCAACGACTTTCGCCCCTTTTTCCGCCAGCTTCAGTCCAATCCCGCGACCGATGCCGCGCGGTCCGCCCGTAACCAGCGCATATTTTCTCTGAAATGACATACGCACCTCCGGCACTGGGCCGGGGATGTTAGTGCTGATCCCGCCAAAGGTCAACGGCCAAGGCAAAATATGTCATTTATCCCGGTGCACGGTTTCCATTGAAAAAGCCGGCAGGCAGACGGCGATGTATTCCGCTCCGCCTTCGAGGGGAGTTGAATACTGTACCCATTCCCCTCCATGTGCAATCACCGCCTGTCCCTCGGTTACATCCATTTCACCGCCACGGTAGCGCACCCGGAGCATGCCTTTCAGCACGACCGTGAACTCATCAAACTCGGGGGTCTGTCCTGGCTCTTCCCATCCCTGAGGACTTCGCATGTGTGCCACGCTAACCGCCGAAGTCGCGGAATTAACGCGCCCGATGTATTCATCGATCAATTTTGGCTTTGTGCCCGCGGCACGGATGCGCGTGGGCTGGGAAATCAAAGTAGGCATGAGTTCTCCCTTCGACAAGGAAGGAAGATAGTAGCAGGAAAGGAAATGTTGGATGACGGGATTGAATGCGACGACCGCTGCGGGTCGGGATTTTCACAGCCAATGATCTGCACTCGAGGAGCACTATCAGAACACGTTGGCTGACCGTGCCTTGCCCGCCGGCGCCGCGAGCTGGTTCAGTGCGGGGAAAGAGATCGGCGCCATCATGGTGCGTTCGGGCGGCATGCTGCCTTTCTGGACGGACTGCACCAGCATCTCAATCGCTTTCCCGGTATTCGCCGGCACCACAACCGTTGCCGCCAGCAAGCCACTGCGCACCCAAGCCTGGCCAGTAGCCGGCATACCATCCACACCGACATACGGCAGGCTCAACCACCGGTCGCGCGCCGCACTTCCCGGCAGTTCCTGGAACGCTTTTCGCGCGCCCATGGCCATTGAATCGTCTTGCGCGGCGATCACATCAATCCGAGTCTGTTGAGAAGTCGACAAACGCAGCCACGAACTCACGGCCTTATATGCGCTGGCCTCGGTCCAGTTTCCGCGCATTACCTTCACCTGCACCTCCGCAGGCTTGGACTCGTACATTCCCGATGTCCGCTGCTTGGCCGCAGTGCTTTCCGCCGGGCCTTCGATATATAGCACTGATCCACCATTGGGCAGCAGAGCCGCAAACTGGCGGCCTTGAATGCGTCCAATCTCCTCGTGGTCGGAGGTCACCGCAAAAATCGGGAGCCGATGCAGCTTGCGCAGTTCCGAAATGTAGTCCACGTCGCGGTTCAGCACCACCCAGCCGATCCCGGCCAGAGCTGCAGCCCGCGCTACCTGCGGGAACCCAGTCCCGCCAACAGGTTCGAAGATGATGGCATCCGGACGCGAGCCAGAGCACGATTGAATAACGTCCAACAACTGCCGGCTCTGAGTAATGCTGTCATTGTCGGCATAGATGATCTTTGCGTCGACGCCGAGCCGACGCGCCGTCTCCTCAGCCGACTTCGCCTGCTCAATTTGATAGTCATTATCAGCGGTGGTCAGGGAGACCAAGAAATTCAGCTTGTTCATAAGCGCCCGAGATGAATGATAAGGCACCAAGCGTTTCAACACATGATGACGAGAGTAACCATTGTTTCTCTTCGAAGTTCGTTCGCAGGACGCCGCTCGTCATCGCTTCCCCGACTCAGTCGCATTCGATGCTACAATTCGCGCTTCAGGAGAACTACAAGTGCGCTATACACTAATCGTTTTAATGGCTTTACTGCCAGTCGCATCCTGGTCGCAAGCCAAGGTCTCGGTTCACTGGGAAGAGCTCACCGGCCCCGATTTCGTGCAAGCCATCCACCAATCCGGAGGCACTTGCGTCTTGCCTTTTGGCATTCTGGAAAAGCACGGCGCACACCTGCCGCTCGGCACCGACTTGCTCGACGTCCGCTACGCGACATTGCACGCTGCGGAGCAGGAATATGCCATCGTGTTTCCGGAATACTATTTCGGACAAATTTTCGAAGCGCAACACGAGCCAGGGACTGTTGCCTACAGCACCCATCTGCAACTCGAACTGCTGCAGGAAACTACCGATGAGATGGCGCGTAACGGCTGCAAGAAAGTAGTCATCGTGAATGGGCATGGCGGCAACGAGAACCTGCTCCCATTCTTCGCCCAGACTCAACTTGAGAAGCCACACGATTACGTGGTTTATGTCTTGGGATTGGTGGAGGTGCCGCCGGGCGGCCCGCCAAAGACGGATAAATTAGATATGCACGGCGGACAGTCGGAGACATCCAGCATGCTGATCGCGCATCCCGAGCTGGTGCATATGGAGCGCGCCAAACAGGAGTCCGGCACCGACCAGGCTCGCCTCAAGCTTCCCGATAACCTGTATACCGCGATCTGGTGGTACGCGCGCTTTCCCGAACATTATTCCGGCGATGGCTCGCTGGGTAATAAAGAGCTGGGGCAGTTCAAAATGAATGCATGGATCAACGCCATCGTGAACTCGATTCGCGCAGTAAAGGCCGACCCGGAGAGCCTCAAGCTGCAAAAGGAGTTCTTCGAACAATCCAAGCACCCGCTGGATACGAAACAATAGGTGTTTAGTGAGCGGCAATGGGCGCAACGCACGACGAGGCTGGAAACCACGCCCGATGGCCCTTCTCTCCATTCCTTGCTGAGAATTACAGACGATCCTAAGCTGTCTCACCAATTGCGCTCTTTGCCTGCTCGGCAAGGCTCTTGAACGCGCCAGGATCATTCACCGCCAGGTCGGCGAGAATCTTGCGATCCAGTTCCACGCCAGTCTTCTTCAAGCCGCTGATGAACTGGTTGTAATTCAGTCCATGCAGGCGGGCAGCGGCGCCGATGCGTACGATCCACAGCGAGCGGTATTGGCGTTTCTTCTGGCGGCGCCCGGAGTAGGCGAACTTCAGCCCGCGCTCCACCGCTTCTTTGGCCGAACGGTACAGCTTGGATTTTGTCAGGAAGTAGCCGCTCGCGCGATCCAATATCTTTTTGCGCTTGGCGCGGCGTTTGGTTCCACGTTTAACACGAGGCATGACAGGCTCCTTTTAGTTTCGTCTGGGTGGCGGCTGGAGGCAGGAGGCGCGAAGTCTGATCGCCTCTTCACACGCCGTGTTTGTGTAGCGCGGGCAGTCTTGCCCGCGACGCGCACAATTGTGCGCGCACTACACAAGCTAGTACGGGATCATCCGCTTCACTTTGCGGACGTCCGCATCGCTCACCAGGACGGATTGTCCCAACTTCTTTTTGCGTTTGTGCGGCTTGGAGGTGAGGATGTGGCGCAGATACGAATGCCCACGCTTCACCTTTCCGGTCGCAGTTTTCTTGAAGCGCTTGGCAGCGCCCTTATGAGTCTTTAATTTAGGCATAAATAAGCTCTTAGCTGTTAGCTCTTAGCGTTTAGCCAGAACTCTACGGTCTTAGCTGTTCGCTAAGAGCTAATGGCTAAAAGCTGATTCACTACGCTTGATTCACGCGCTGCACTGGCGGCGCTTGCGGTTGCTGCGACTGTTGTTGCTGCGGTCGCGGTGTTCGCTGCTGCTGTACCGGAGGCTTGGTGCCGCCTTCCTTCTTCGGAGCCAGAATCAGGTGCAGTGTATTCCCTTCTTGCCGCGGCCGGAACTCGACGATCCCATGATCGCCGACGTCTTTGATCAGCCGCTCCAGGATCTCGCGTCCCAGTCCTTGCCGTGTCATTTCGCGTCCGCGGAAAAAGATTGTGGCTTTAACCTTGTCTCCGTCATCGAGAAAGCGGAGCACGTGATTCTTTTTTGTTTCGTAATCGTGGTCGTCCACATTAATGCGGAACTTGACCTCTTTTACGGTAATCGTTTTCTGGTGCTTCTTCGCCTCGCGCTCCTTCTTCTCCTGCTGATACAGAAATTTGCCGTAGTCCATGATGCGGCAAACGGGGGGTTGAGCGGTGGGTGAAATCTCGACCAGGTCTAGATTTTTCTCGCGGGCCATCTTGAGCGCTTCGAAGGGAGACAGGATGCCGATCTGCTTGCCTTCATCATCAATCACGCGGATTTCCCGCGCCCGAATGCGCTCATTTGTGCGGATAAAGCGTTTGTCGATAACAGTCCTCCGTCAGCGGTTACGGCTGAAAAATAGACTTTGATTATAGCATGCGGAGTATCCGTTCTGGGGCGCGACCAACATTCGGGCCGTGTCCTAGATTGCTTTCTCAGGGTTTGCTTGCGGTCGGTCATTATCGTCTTGAAGTCGTATTTTCGCTGTGCCTCTCTGCTGTTACAACGTCGAAGCGAAGGTAGTTCTTTACCACACCCAAGCAGACTAGAAACATGTTGTTCTTGCATGTCCCGAAGAGCATCCGTAAACAGTACGTCACAGGTGATGGCTTCCAAATTGCCGCCGGATGGTCACAAAGTTGACCGCGCATCACAATGCGCTGATCTTTCATTTCTCTGGCTTGAAACCAAACGGCGACCAGGGTGAACAAAGCTATGGAGACTCCAACCGCACTTATCAATACCAGCAAGCCATCGAAGATAACGCCAGTCTTGTCCCACCAGTTCTTAGGACACTATGGACTCCCGGGGTGAGGAGACATGGCTTGCGGGTGCGTAATTCCAGAACGCGAGTCACGTTACTTTGGTGCGTGGCTGGAATAATCGGTGGTGGGCGGTACAGGATTCGAACCTGTGACTTCCACCGTGTGAAGATGGCACTCTACCGCTGAGTTAACCGCCCATTTGAAACCGCGGGCGAGGGCGCCAGCGCCACACAACCCGCTGCACAGGAAGAGGCTATATTGTAGCAAACGAACCAGTTTTCCGATGGTCTGGAGCGTGATAGCCTAAGGGTTCCCGCAACTCTGCGCGCAACTTGATGCCGGGTGGCGCGGGGAAAGTTCCCATGCCCACCGATCCCAGACCCGCCGAAGAGCCTACCACTCCTTCTGGACGGGGTTCCTCTTCGCCAGCGTCGGACGGCTTGCCTGCACAACTTTCTGAGCCGAAACGGGTTCATTCAAGTGTGAGCAGCGTAGCCATGGATCGCGGGTTGCTCGCGCTGGGCGGTGGCGGTTCGCAATCGCACGCGGAAGCGGGTGTGTCCCTGCCTGGAAACGGCTCAAGCGATGCCGAGGTCATGCTGCAGGTAAAGGCAGGCAGCGACTTGGCGTTCGAGTACCTGGTGCAGAAGTATCGCCGGCCCATGGTGAGTTTCATGTATCGCATGGCGCGCAACACGGCGGTAGCGGAAGACCTGGCGCAGGAGGTTTTCCTGCGGGTCTACCGGTCGCGCGAGAGCTACGAGCCGAGTGCGAAATTTACGACCTGGCTGTATCGCATTGCGACCAATTTGGCGGTAAATTACGTTCGCGACACACGGCATGAGCGTCCGGAGAATACGGTCAACCTCGACGAGGAGAATAAAGAAACCGGATTGACGTTTGATCTTCCGGATGGATCGCTGAGCGCGGAAGAAATGATCATGCGGCGGGAACGCATGCAGGCAATCCGCCGGCGGGTGCAGGCATTGCCGGAGCGGCAGCGGATCGCGGTGATTATGCACAAGTACCAGCAAATGGACTACCGGCAAATTGCCGATGTTTTGAAGTTGAGCGAGTCAGCCACCAAGTCGCTATTGTTCCGCGCGTATCAGACGCTGCGCGGACAGCTAAGAGAGTTTGTGTGAAGGAAGTCATTATGAACTGCAATGAGATTCGCGAACTGATGCCGGATCTGGCCGCCGGAGTGAGCAGGGCCAATCCTGAGATGAACGAACACCTTCGCGGCTGTGCGATGTGCGCAGGCGAACTGGAGGAATTCCGCCGCACCATGGCGCTGCTCGACGAGTGGCAGGTGCCCGAGCCATCGCCATATTTCGATACGCGGCTCCAGGCGTGTCTGCGCGAGGAAAAAGAAAAGCAGCGGGCTGGCTGGTTGCAATGGTTCCGTAAGCCGGCGCTGGCGGTTTCTTTCGCAGCGCTGATGGCGCTGAGCATTACCCTGGTGCGGATGAACCGTTCAGATCCAGGCGCGGGTCAGATAGCAGGCGGGCCGGTGGAACCCGGCACCGCGGTCGGCGACTTGCAGGCGTTGGACAAGAACCATGATTTGTACTCGGATTTCGATGTGCTCGACGACTTGCAGGTGCAGCAGGACGTGAACGCGAATCCGTAAACGGATTTTACGGCGCCCGAAAACAAACCGAGAATTGAAGAGTTTGCGAGGAGCGCGCAGCAGGATTGAAGTTTGGGGAGCGAGTGAGGCGGGGGAACGGGGACTGAGGTGCGGAGGCTGATAAGAAAATTCGTGTGGCTGGCGTTGAGCGCGGTGATGATGCTCGCGGGCCCTGCCCCCAGCGCGGCACAAGGTCGGCGGAACCAGCGAAACGAGCAGCGGCAGCAACGCCAGCAGCAACAGCATCATGCCGGGGATTGGCTGCGCCGCTACAAGAATCTGCCACCCGATCAGCAACAAAGAGCGCTGGAAAACGATCCCCAGTTTCGCAATTTACCTCCTGAGCGGCAGCAAAGGTTGCGCGAGCGGCTGCAACGATTCAGTAGCCTCCCACCGCAGCAGCAGGATCGCATTCTCAATCGCATGGAGACCTGGGAGCACCTGACTCCCGAGCAGAAGGAAAAAGCGCGAGGAGTGTTCCAGGAGATTCAGCAACTGCCCCCGGAACGGCGCCAGAGGATGGAGAACGCGATTCGTGACTTGCGGGCAATGCCCCCCCAGCAGCGCCAGCAGGTGATCAACTCCGACCGTTTCAAAAGCGAATTCTCCCCGCAAGAGCGCGAAATGCTGAACGGTATCTCGCAGCTCCCGCTGGCCCCGGCGGAAGCAAACCACGAGAACGAATCTCCCGAAGAGTAGCGAACCAAACTTCGAACTTCAGACTTCAGACCTGAGAGCTCAGCCGGACTTCACCAGCCTTCAGCATCGCAGGTCAATCTCCTCACACACTTCGAGGTTGGGCTTGTCTATCTGCGCAGCAGATTCCTCGCAATAAACAGGACATTCGCGGGCCGCTCCGCTAGGCGACGCATAAGGTAGGGGTACCATTCGGTGCCGAAGGGGATGTAGACGCGCATGCGCCAGCCATCGGCGGTAAGACTTTTCTGCAGGTCGCGGCGAATACCGTAGAGCATTTGAAATTCGAAGTGGTTGCGGGGAATCTTCTCGCGGATAGCGAACTCTTTGGTGGCCCGAATGATATTTTCGTCGTGAGTGGCGATGCCATGGTAAACATCACTCTTGAGAAGAATTTTCATCAGCTTGATGTAGTTGGCGTCTACGTCTGATTTTTTCTGGAACGCGATCTCGGGCGGCTCTTTGTAGGCTCCCTTACACAGTCGAATGCGGATGCCTTCTGCGAGCAGGTTTTCGATATCTTCCTCCGAGCGGCGCATGTATGACTGGATTACCGCGCCGACGCTGTTGTGGTTGCCGGGCATGCGATGGAGTTGGTGGACAAAATCGAGCGTGCGCTGGGTGTAGGGCGAGCCCTCCATGTCCACGCGAACAAAATTCGGAGGATTCAGGGATGCGGCCTTGGCTACCAGGCTTGCGACTTGCCGAGTGGCAAGCTGCGGGTCCACGTCAAGGCCCATGTGGGTAAGTTTGACCGAGACATTGGCGTTGAGCTTGCGAGCGGCGATTTCGTCGAGTAGATGATGGTAGAGCCGAGCGCTGGCGATAGCTTCGTCGGTGTTGGTGACGTTCTCTCCCAAATTGTCGATTGAAACACTCATTCCCAACCGGTTAACCGCCTGGGCGGCGCGGAGAACGTCTTCCGGCTGCGTCCCGGCGACGAACCGGGACGACATGCGTTGGCCGATCGCGGAACGTTCAGCAATCGCGCGCAGAGAGCGGCTCTCGGAGAGCGAGATGAAAAGCGCCCTCAGCACGGAAATCCGGGGCGGTATCGCAGGATGACGTTAGGAGTTCCGTACGCGTACATGAAGTTCACAGAAATTTGTATCACAACCGGTGGCAGTATTAGGTAGGACCGCGATCACAAGCCTCGGTGCAATCGGAAGGTTCCGGCGGGAAAAGGAAACAGCAAACGGCACGAAGGAACAAAAAAAACGGCGACAGAGTCTAGTCGGGATTAAATCTGAGCTCGATCAATTGCCTTGTTTCTTCTTTGGCGGGTTCCCACTTCCATTTGTGGAGAGCATTCTGTGCGGCCTGCACCAGCACGGGGTGGCCGCCCTTCACATTGATTTCTTTGAGGGTACCGTTGGGTGCCACCACCGCCTCGAGTCTCACCGTTCCTTTGACGTTCATGGTGCGCGCCAGGTCTGGATAGACAGGGACCACACGGTTGATCACCTTGCGCTGAGTTTCTACCTGGGCCTGCTGGGCAAAGGACGGTTTCGCCAGCATGAAAGAGCCGGCAAGCAGTAGTACGAAAGACGCAAGGGAGAGCCTGATCGACATCACTGCGGCAGATTACCCCGGCACTGGATTTGGCTGTAGATCACCGAAGTAACTGAGAACTTTCCCGATTTCAGACCCATTGCGGTGCCTCGTGGAGCGAAAGTTCCAGGGCCAGGCATCCGATGCTCACAAAGAGCGCCGGAAACGTCTGAGGCGGAGGCCCCGAGGGCGGCATGGACAAGCAATCCGCGAGCCCGCGGAATGCGTCTTCACCGTCCCTGTTCTTCCAGGAATTTCTCAACTTCCAATGCAGCCATGCATCCCGTTCCTGCGGCAGTGATTGCCTGGCGATACCGGCGGTCCTGCACGTCCCCGCAGGCGTAGATGCCGGGAACACGCGTGAATACGTAATCCGTGGTCTTGAGGTAGCCGTCCTGGTCGGTTTCAAGTTGCCCGTCGAACATCTTGGCATTGGGGATGTGACCGATGCCGAGGAACATGGCGCTGGTGGGGAAATCCCACACCGCGCCATTCTGCACATTGCGCAGCTTCAGACCGGTAACTTCCTTTTTGTTGATGTCATGCACGTCCTCAACCACGATGTTAGTGAGGAATTGAATTTTTTCATTATGCCGGGCGCGGTCGAGCATGATCTTGGAGGCGCGGAATTGTTCGCTGCGATGAATGATCGTCACCCGAGTGGCGAATCTGGTCAGGAATAGAGCTTCCTCCATGGCGGAGTCACCACCGCCGATAACGGCGATATCTTTGCCGGAGAAGAAAAAGCCGTCGCAGGTAGCGCAGGATGAGACGCCATGTCCGATCAGCGCCTGCTCATGGGGCAGTCCCAGCCAACGCGCCGAAGCGCCACTGGCAACGATAACTGTTCGTGTCTGGATGGTCTCTTTGCCAAGATGAATGCTGAACGGGCGCTGGCTCAAATCGACGTGGTTGACATGTCCGAGTTGGTAGTCGGCGCCGAAACGCATGGCCTGTCGGCGCATGTTCTCGATGAGTTCAGGCCCCTGGATTCCTTCCGGAAAGCCGGGAAAATTTTCCACCAGAGTAGTTAGTGAAAGCTGGCCTCCGGGCTCATGGCCTTCCAGCACCAGCGGTTTCAAGTTGGCACGCGCGGCGTAAATGGCGGCGGTATGTCCGGCACAGCCCGAACCGATGATGACGACATTGCGGATGTTGTCCATAGTTTGTGCGTACAAGTCTTAGATTGATTATTGCAGATTTGGTCGCAGAGGCATCGGCGCGCGCAGGCGGGGAGTCCGAGTAAGCTAGCCCGGCCTCAAAGCTGGAGAGCCAGCGCTATTTCTTTTGTGGGACATTCTTCTTCGTCGTAGTTGATTTTGGCTTGCTCGCGGTTGCATTGCCAATTCTCGCCAACTCTTCGGGAACCGTGCGACCTGCACCAAGGAGATTACGGTAGTCCGTGATGACGGCTGACGCGCTGCGAAACAACGGCTCATAGGCGCTTTGATCGGGCGCCGGACCAGCTTCAGAAGACGAGCAGCGGGCCAGCACGACCGATGATTTCCCGAAGCGCTCGAGCTTGATGCGGCTGGCGGGAGTAGCGGCAGCCAACATGGTCGCGGGCGAGGTGACGGTGGAAGCACTGTCTTCAATCGAGACCTGCATCACGTCCTTGGGATCGCGCACGCGAAAGACCAGTGTCTCGACCATATTCCTGGGATCGGTGCTGAATGAATATTGGACGGTGGAGAACATCGCTTGGACGGCGAGTTCACGCCGAATGCGAACGTATTCGGCTGCGGCCGAGTCAGAGGAGAACTGGGCCCCTTCGCCGGCCTGCAGAAATCCTGGCTGTTGTTCGAGGCTGGCGCGTCCGCGGGAAACCTCAAAGTCGGGGCTGAACAGTGGCTGCTTGGGAATTTTGCCGAGCGCGGCGGCAATTTCCTGCTGGTCCTCTTTCGACGGAGAGCAGACGTTCAGCACGTTCACTTTGACCGGTGGCTGGCCCGGCTGTTGCGCACCGGCTGGAAGCACCACGCCGAGGCTGACCAGGATCACTAAAATATTTCGGAGCACGGCGGCATTCTAGCAGGATGGGGCGAGAAACAGGTCCCAGCTCGCAAGTACACCTAAATCCGTCTGGCACCAGACATCTGAACCTCATGTCTGAGAACTGAAATGTCGCCTGATATGCGGTCCCGAAGTCCGCTCTGTAGAATCAAATTATGGCGAATCTTACGCTGGTATACGGAATGCGTTTGCTGCCCAGCGACGAAGTGGTGGAAGTCGGAGACGCGCCGGTGAAGCTGAAGAATGGCCGCGAGGCGCGTGTCACCATGCATGTGTTGGAAGGCAGCAAAGAAGAGATCGAAAAGCAGTTGAAAACCAGCCTGGAGGCTTTCTTTGACTTCTATCCGGAGCTTTGAAGACAGAGCTTGGAGTTCAGACCCAGTTCTATAATCGAATCTGCTGGTTGCCACGGCCATGGAATTCTCGTTCCCATATCTTCGTCTTCGGCTCGTGGACTCTGGGCTTTGGCCCAGGAGCCGCGTGGCGCGGATTGCATGGTATCTGCTGGCCCTGGACCTGTTGCTTTTTGTGCTGGAGAAGTCGCTGGGAACGTTGAAACCCGGCTACGGCTCGAGTTTGGGTGGCTGGGTTCGGTTCCTGGGCCTGTCTGCGATCGCTCTCTTTTCATTCCTCTCATATCGCTGGCTCAAAGCCAAGCTGCTGTGGCGGTTACGCAACCGTCTGATCGTGACCCACATTTTCATTGGAGTCATTCCCGTGGTCTTGCTGGTGGTGTTGGCCCTCGCCTCGTTTTACCTGTTTGCCGGCCAGTTTGCGACCTTCATTGTTACAAGCGGGTTGAATACCCAGTTGCAAAACCTGGAGGCAGCGAACTCAGCGATCGCACATGATCTGGCGTCGCGACTACAGACCAGCAGCCAAAGCCAGCCCGCAGCCTTGCAGGGATTGCGTCAGACCGATAAGGGTTGGGCCGATCGCGAGATGTACGCCTGGTTGAATCAGAAGCTGGTAATGGGAAGTTCACCGACAGGCGTGGCTTCTTCGGCTCCTGTGCTAACGGCACACGTGAAGGACGGCTTCCGCAACGTCGTGCGCGATCATGACCGGCTGTTTTTACGTGCCGTGACGACCATCCCGACGCGAACCGGGAACTTGACGGTGCTGTCGAGCGAACCGCTGGACCAGCATCTGCTGCAGGACCTTGCGACTAACCTCGGCGAAGTTACCTTGTACGCATCGGGACTGACCTTCAGCAAGGTGGAGCAGCCGCAACAGAACAGCGTAACGGTGACCCAGGACCGAAAACAGAGCGTACAACACTCGTCCATCACAGTTCGTAAGCCGGAAGGCGAATACGTGTTGGACACCGGCAAGACGCCCCTGGTTCCGACTTACACGGTGGGCAGCGTCCCACCTCCGGCACGCAGCCTGGATAAGCAAGTCACCTTTCCAACCACGATCACGGTGGTGAATTGGGCTACAGGGGACACATCCCAGCCGATCGCCGTCAGTGTACAAACGCGGATGTCGAAGCTTTACGAGCGATTGTTTGATTCCTTGGGTGGGCTCGCCCCGGCGGTCGAGTTCTTCTTATTATTTGTGGCGATATTGTTCGCGGTGATCGAACTTATTGCTCTGTTAATCGGCACACGGTTGACTCGGACCGTCACCAAAGCAATCGCGCAACTCTACGACGCCACCAAGCACATCAACCGGGGGGATTTTCGCCATCGTATTCCCGTCAAGTCCAGCGATCAATTGGCTACCCTGGCCAATTCGTTCAATTCGATGACTGCTTCGATCGAGCAACTGATCGAAGAGCAGAAGCAAAAACAACGCCTGGAAAACGAGTTAGCAATCGCGCAAGAAGTGCAGGCGCAGCTTTTCCCCAAGCAGATTTCGCAACTGGATTCGCTGGAAGTGCACGGATTCTGCCGTCCGGCGCGAACCGTCAGCGGCGACTACTACGATTTCTTAACCGTGGACTCGGATAAGCTGCTATTGGCGGTGGGCGATATCAGCGGAAAAGGTATTTCGGCGGCGCTGCTGATGGCGACGATCCACTCTGCTGTGCGTGCCTACAGTATCGAGGGAATTCCTTTGCTGCGTGCGACAGTGGCCGTGGGAGCGTCGGCGGGTTCGGGATTGATGATGGCTTCGGGTTTGCCGGGAGCAGAAGTTTCTGCGAGTACGCTGCTAGCGTTGTTGAACCACCAACTCTACGAGAGCACGCCGGCGGAGAAGTACGCCACCTTGTTCCTGGGAATTTACGATGGCACGCGGCGCACCATCACTTACAGCAATGGCGGGCACTTGCCTCCCATTGTAATGAGCGAGGATGGATCGGTGCGCAGACTGGATCGCGGAGGGACCGTCGTGGGACTCTTCGACAACATGTCCTACGAAGAAGGCTCGCTGCAACTCCGGCGCGGCGAAATCTTCGTGGCCTACAGTGATGGGGTGACCGAGCCAGAAAATGATTTTGGAGAATTCGGCGAGCAGAGGTTGATTGAGTTGCTGCGCGAGAACCGGGAGTTGCCGCTGCCACACATCAGTGAGATCGTGACGGCAGCGGTGGATGATTGGATCGGAGCGAACGAGCAACCCGATGACATCACGCTGGTGCTGGCGCGGGTCCGATAATTGCGATAATGAGGCCCCTTCAAACACTGTCATCCCGAGCGCAGACGGAGGATTCGTCACGAATCCTCCGTCGGAGTCGAGGGACCTCGCGCTTCCACCGACCGGTGCCGCCAGTGCTGCCCCTGCGGAGGCAATCTAACGAGTTCCCGCCGACATCCGCCGGCCAACCTCTGTCAGCCGGCGAACCACTCGACGTTTCAGAACGAGTAAACCAAATCGAACTGATAGCGGTTAAGGTACGGCTCAACCTGGCCGGCAGTCTTGACTCCGCCCTGGACAAGGGCGGCATTGTTTTCCAGGCCCGTGTTCAACGTTCGTCCGCGCCACAAATTAAACATAGCCACAGTGTTGCTGCGGATTTTCCAGGATGCGAAGATGCGATGCTCCAGGATGTTGGTAGAGGCTCGCTGCTCACTCTCAGAGAACGTCGCCAGAATCGCATCCTGTTCCTGGCGCCAGAATCCGTAGCCGAACTGGATATCCCCCTTGTTCTTTACCTGGCCCAAGCTAACCTCGCCCAGGTATCCCTTCCCCTGGCTCCCGAGACTGGAAATAGTCTTGCCAGTGGTGTCAAGAGGATGAGCAGCGGCATCGAGGTTGTCCTGGAATTCAAGAATCAGGTTGAACGGAAATCCCTTCAACCCTGTCTTGAGTTCGTTTTGCAGAAGATAATCGGTATAGAAATATCCCGATAGGAGCCTGGGCAGCTTAGTTGTGGGATCCGTGTACACACCGTTGGTGAAGCCGTTTGAGGCAATGGCGCAATTCGGGAAACTCGGCAACACGGTTTTCGGAAAACCCGCCTGGCAACCCGGCCCTTCTCCCGGCACATTGAAACTTCCTGCAGTCGTGCTGCCCGCCTTTGTCGCCTGCACAGCGAAAGCGCTGGCCTGGAGGATGGCGCTGGGATTGTTCCATTTGATGGCGACAAAGTTGGGCGTCGCCGTCCACGGGCCGAGCTGAAACCTGGCTGACGCGTGAGCGCCCAGCGCATAGGAATCCGTGGCAGTGGACAGCTCATTGAAGAGGAGCTGAAACAGTCCCATTGAGATGCTCTTTACACCACGCTTCTTGAAGTCCCAGGAAACTTTCTCCGCGAATCCCTCCGGGTTGATATCGGGATCAAAAGTGAGTGAGGTTCGCGTCCAGGTATAGGCGAATTTTCCGCCGGTGAGCTGCAACCACTTGTGTGCGACCGGTTGGTAAGTGATGAATGCCTTGTCGACGCCGATGGTCTTGCGATTGAAGAAATTAGTTAGTGTCTCGTTGGCCGAGGTCAGGTCCCCAAGCGATCCCGTCGCAATGTAAACGCCGGCGCTGAAGTCTTCGTTCAGCTTGCTATCGAATCCGAAGCGGGCGCGGATGCGGGCTCGGTTGCGATCGAAGAATCCTGGCGCGTTTTGAAAGAAGGTCTCACCCCGCAGCCGGACATCGCCATTGAAGCGAAACCTTCCGACCACATCGGTGAGTGCCGAGATCTTCTTGGTTTCGTCCTGCGCGGTGTTGTTCACGACTGAGAGAGCCGTCTTAGCCTCAACCGCGTTAGCAGAGGCTTGATCGGCCAGGCGCTCCGCTTCAGCCGCGGATTGCTGGGCCTGGACGGCGATGGCTTGAGCCTGCTCTGCGCTGGTTTGCACCTTCTGCGCCGCAGAGTTGGCCTGCTGTGTGGCATCAATCAGTTGCTGAAGCTGCGACTTCAGTTGCTCGAGTTGCTGGTTCTGTTGCTGTAGCTGAGCTTGCTGCGCTGCTACCGTTTCCTGAAGTTTCTCGACCTGTATGGCGGTATCGGCCGTGGCTTTCTTGGTTTTCGCCTTGGGAGGCGGTGCCCCCAAAGCAGTTAACGACATGGCGAGAACTGCAAGACATACCAAATACGAAGACGGCTTCATTTCTTTTCTTTCTCCTCCGTTTCAATTCCAAAATTTACTTGCGCGTCAAGCGTCCGATTTCCCCAAAGCTTGAAAGCCTCTGGAGGGAAAGGGCGCAGTTCGCCGGGCCTTGCCAATGTTCGTAGCTCATGGCTCGATCTTGCCTGCAGCAAAACCATACTGGCGCAGCAATTCGGCAATTGCCGGGCTCTTCACGAATGCCAGAAACTGCTGCGCTGTCTGCTTGTTCCCTGACGTCTTGAGGATGACTGCCGCCTGCTCAATTGGGGGATACTCGTTGGCGGGTACTTCCACGTATCGTCCCTTCTCTTTAATCGAAGGAGCCAAAGCCAGCGAAAGCGCCACGATGCCGATATCGGCGCTTCCCGAAACCACGAACGACGCGGTCTGCGAGATGTTTTCTCCCAGGACGAACTTTCCCGAAACTTTGTCATACACACCTTCGTGGCGCATGGCTGCCACGGCCGCGCGGCCGTAAGGTGCGTGCTCGGGATTGGCCATGGCGATCTTGCCAACGCTCGGATCGAGCAACACCCGCAGCCCTCGGCTCAGATCGAGCTTCGATTCGTTGCGCACCCAGAGCACGAGCTTTCCCGTGGCATAGGGATACAGGGTTCCCGGTTCGGCTAAATCGGCAGCCTCGAGTTTTTTGGGATAGTCGATGTCCGCCGAGAAAAACAGGTCGAAAGGAGCACCGTTTTGAATTTGTGTGAAAAAGTTTCCCGAAGAACCGAAGATTAGCTTGACATGTTTTCCTGTCTCCTTTTCAAAACGCGCAGCTACATCCCGAAAGGCGAACTGCAGGTCGGCAGCAGAAGCCACTGTGATCTCCTGCGCTGCCACGGATGGGACAAGCAGAGCGGCCGTCAATAGCATGGACACGCAAAAGCGTTTCATTTCACACTCCTGGTGTGGTGACATTTTGGACAAACAAGGCCTGAAGAAGGCCGAGGCGCGGATCGAGACACGGCAGGGGGCTGTGCGAAAACAGGCCCACCGTGATCTTTGCCTAATCTATTGCGACTTGCTTTGTTTATCCCGCGTACCACGATCATGTCAAGAGTGTCCCTACTGCTTAGTGAGGTCCAGATGCAATATGTAACTATGTCCATCAAGTAACTTGTGTTTGGAGCAAAAGAACATCCCTGCCCAAATCCTGTTTTGTCCCTCAGTTGTCGCGGATCTCTATGTTGCCGGAGTCAATCCCCACTTGGCATGAAGGCGACGTTCAACCGTCTTGAATACAAGTCCATCGACGATGTAGCCCAAGCCGATGATAAGAATCATGACCGCGAGCACCTGGCTCATGTCATTGAGATCGCGTCCCATCATGAGGACTTGTCCCAATCCCAGACTCAAGTAAAGCATTTCCGCAGTAATGAGCGAGCGCCAAGCGAACGCCCATCCTTGCTTGAGGCCGGAAACGATGAATGGCAGGCTGGCAGGCACGAGCACGTGCCAGAACAGCTTGAATCCACGAGCGCCGAGATTGCGTCCCGCCATACCGTAGATCTTCGGCATCTGCTTGCGCCCGTCTTCCATGGCCAAAGTCACAGAAAGCAACGATCCCATGATCACCACAAATAGAATAGCGTTCTGGTTGAGGCCAAACCAGAGCAGCGCCAGCGGCCACCAACAGATGCTGGGCAAGCTCTGCAGGCTTACCAGCAAACCGCCCATAGTTTCCTCAAGAAACTTGTTGCTGGCCACGCCCAATCCCAGAATCATTCCTAATACGACCGACACTCCGTACCCGAACAACACACGCCGCATGCTGACGGCGATCGCGATCAAGAAACTATGATCGGCGAATCCAGCCCATAACGCTTGACCAACGCTCCAGGGGCCGGGAAACAAGTAAGGTGGCCATATCTTCAACTCCACCAGGAGCGTCCACAGACCCAACAGTACGGCATAGAAAACTAGATAGCGAGTAACACGCTTCATTGACCGACTCCAGGTTCCACGTGAGGCTTCACTCCTTCGCTGTACTCAACTTCCAGCGAACGATTAATCTCTTCCCTCAGATCTTGCAGGACTTCGCGAGCCTTAGCTGCCACTTCCATATCTTCCAGATGCCGCGGACGCTCCAGTTCAATCTGGTATTGGCACTTGATCCTTCCGGGACGGAAGGTCAAAAGCACAACCCGGTTGCCCAACCGCACCGCCTCGCGGACGTTGTGGGTGACGAAGATGATGGTGCGTCCAGTCTCAGCCCAGATGCGCTCCAGTTCATCGTGCAGCAGGTCGCGGGTTTGCGCATCCAGAGCGGCGAACGGCTCATCCATGAGCAGCACATCGGGTTCGGTTGCTAAAGCCCGAGCCAGTGCCACGCGCTGCCGCATGCCGCCGGAAAGCTGGTGGGTATAGCTGTCCTTGAATTGAGAAAGGTGCACGAGCCGGAGATAGTAATTAATTTTCTCCTCCCGCTCCGCTTTCGCCACGCCCTTCATCTTCATGCCGAACTCGACGTTCTCGGCCACCGTAAGCCACGGAAAGAGACCGAGCTCCTGGAAAATGAGGATGCGATCGGTGCCCGGAGCGTCCACCACTTTGTCATCCATCATCACGTTGCCGGAAGTCGGATGATGCAGCCCCGCAATCAGGTGTAACAGCGTGGACTTGCCGCATCCCGAAGGACCGACGATGCAGAGAAATTCACCGGCACGCACCTTCAGGTCGATATTGTCGAGTGCCAACAGCCGCGACCCATTGGTGGTCCGGTAACTCAGCGAGATTCCGTTTAGATGAACTTTGGGAGTCTCTTCGCCAATTACCGCTGAGGCCGGCAGGGTTGACACGGGTTTCATGCGGACGGCACGAAATGGGCTTCTGCGGTCGCCAGGAAATACAGGTTGAGGAGCAGCTGTCATTGGATCGCCTTCCTTCCCTTTTCCCCCAGCACCTGGTTCAGGAGGTTTAGGTCGTAGAGACCAGACAAATTCGGCATCTCTCGCCCGAGAAAGCCTGCTTCAAACGCGGATCGCGCGGAAGTCAGCAGCGTGTTTCGCAGCGGATCATAGGTAATCTCGATACGGGTAAAAGCGTCATCGATGGTTGCTGCCGGCAGCGCTTTTCCCGTTTCTTTCTGGATCTGCTGATTGATCAACTTCTTGGCTTCGGGAAGATGGCCGGTGATCCAATCTGTCAGTTCGACGTGGGCGCGAAGCCAGTTCTTCACCAAGTCAGGATGCTCTTTCAGAAACTTGGTGTTAACAATCAGGTTGGTGACAATAAACTGCCCCTTCGGCCATAGCGTGCGCTCATCAAGAAACAGCCGGCCATTCCCGTCGCGAATCAGGCGCGTAGCCCACGGCTCCGGTGCCCAGGCAGCGTCAAGCTCCTTCTTCTGGAAAAGTGTGAGCTGGTCGGGATTCGCCATCGGCATGATCTGAACGTCGCCGCCCTTCTCGATAGGCTTAAGGCCGTTCGCCTTCAGCCAAGCCCGGAGTGCGACGTCTTGCGTATTTCCCTGCTGCGGCGAAGCCACTTTCTTGCCGTGGAAATCCTCGGGCTTCTGAATGCCAGAATCGTTGCGGACCACCAGCGCCGCCCCGCCGCTCGCCGCTCCGGCAACCACTTTCAGCGCTTCTCCCTGGGAACGCACATAGCCGCTGATGGTGGGATTCGGGCCGATGTAGGTCATATCGATTGCGCCCGCGAACAGAGCTTCGATTGCGGAAGGACCGGCGTTAAAACTCTTCCAGTCGACCTTTACGTTTGAGCCCATGGCCTTTTCGAACCAGCCATTTGCCTTCCCTACCATGGGCTGCGGATGGGTGATGTTGGGAAAAGCTCCAACCCGAATAACCGTTTGTGCAAATCCCTGAATAGAAAAAATTAGAATTGCTGCCACACACAGCAGGACCCGTCTATTCATCTTTTCCCCTGTTCCCGTGAACAACCATAGGAAGCACGCCCCCGTGCTCTGCTTTTCTCTTGCGTTGCTGTTTGCCAGGCTTGTTTTCTTTGCCACTCAAGATGTCGGCCAAGGTGGTGTTTTCCAGAATGCGCGCTGCGGCATCGCGGACGTCGAGAAACACCTGGTATAGCGCGCGATGCTCATCGTCGCGGTCGATCAAGGTTCGAAGCTGATCGGCGTCGCCAAACGGGGCCAGCGCGCCATCAATCAGGCGGATGATTTCGCTCAGATGAATTTCCGCCGGTGGCCGCCGTAACTGGTATCCGCCCTTGGCTCCGCGTACGCTTTCCACCATGCGCGCGTTCTTCAATTCCAGAAGAATGAGTTCCAGAAACTTTTCCGGCAGGGCCTCTTCATAAGCGATATCGCGGATGCGGATGGCCCCCTGGTTGTAATGCCTGGCCAGCATCATCATGGCCTGCAGCGCGTACAGCCCTTTTTGCGAGATCTTCATGGCAGATATAATCCCATAAAGTCGATTCTTTTAATAGACTTTATTAACATAGAGGACATTGCAATCCGCTTTCCACTCGCAGCGTTCAAACGAAAAGAATTTTCTTGCTTGATTTCAGCTACTTAGAGGAGATTTGCCAAACCGCGCTCACTCTGGGATGCACCGATTTGCAGCTACCAGAGGAACCGGGTTGCGGGCCGGCAAACTACTTCCAGAGGAGTCAGCTAATTCGCACGATCTGCAGAGTAATGTTGTCAGGCCCTCCGCGCGCTTTGGCGAGCTGCACTAGATCGCGGCAGGCCTCGGACGGGTTCTTGGTGTGCACTGAGTGTTGCAATTCTTCGTCCGGCACCATGCTCCATAGCCCGTCGGTACAGAGCACCAGGATGTCGCCGTTCTTTAGCGTGATCGGCTGCGCCGGATGATCGGGCGCGACCTCTTGCCCCGCTCCGAGCGCCGCGGTCAGAATGTGCCGTTGCGGATGATGCTCGGCCTCTTCGAAACTGATCACGCCATTTTCCACCAACCGGCTGACATAGGAATCATCACGGCTGAGTCGCGAGATACTGCCATTACGTACCATATAGAGGCGGCTATCGCCGACATGCGCATAGTAAAGATTCCGTTCCAGCAGCGTGATCGCCGTACAGGTGGTTCCCATACCATGCAACTCGGGATGTTTGATTGCCTCTTGTAGGATGCGCTCATGCGCCGCGTAGAAGCCAGCCATCAGACTGGACTGGGTATCTCCCTCGTGGTTGGCGTATGCTTCTTCGATGACCTGAATGGCGATGCGACTGGCTTCCTGGCCGCCTTCATATCCTCCCATGCCATCGGCTACGATGACGAGTCTTCCCTTCTGCCGGAATGCTTCCTCATTGGCGGGTTCCCAGTAGGAGTAATTGTCTTCATTATTCTGGCGCTGGCAGCCAATATCGGTGAGGCTGGCGAGTTCGATTCCGGGCCTGATTTGCATCTCACCTCGGGCGCTGTGGCTCGCCATCATGAACTGCTGTCTTCCTTTCTCACTTTCTCAGGCCGAGAAACTTCGGCATCGCTGGCTTGGCGAAGCTGGATTATACCCAAATGTCGCGCCGAACTCCCGGCACTAAGGCACGTGTCCTGATAATTGAACTGAAGTCTCTTGATTGTGATTGCGCCACTGAGAATGGAAACAGCCTGGCGAGTGTGCGAAGCAGAATCGTCCGGGGAATGTCTTTCCAGAACTCTTTCGACGGCACATCAACCTGACCCAGAAGAACTGCTACTCTCGGGCGAACCCGCGGCTCCTACCGCGTTAGCGAAAAGATTGTTCCTCCACTTAACTTCCCGCCGTATTGGCCGCCTTCCGACGTGGTGCCGTACAAGGTTCCAGAGGCGTCGAATTTCAAAATCCCCCGTGGGGTAGATCCGTCGGTAAGCGTAAAGCTGTGTAGCACTCTCTTGGTCCACTGGCCACCAACCATGGTTGGAGGGACCAACTTAAACACCGTGCCGAAATTAGATCGGCCACCGTTCTCGGTAGTTCCAAAGAGTGTACCCGCCTTGTTGAGAAGAAGATCGGCTCCAGGAATCGCTCCATCTTTGCCGCCAGCAAAGCTGTAGAGGATGGTGTAGGTCCATTGATTCCCGGTCGTAGGTGGAGTTAGTTGAAATATCACTCCAAAATCCGATGCGCCACCGAACTGGGCAGTACCATAGAGCGAACCGGTGTTGTCGATGACCAGGCCAGCAACGGGACCGTCCCCGTCAGGACCTTCAAAAGTGTGGAGCACGGTTTGCGTCCACTGTCCGCTGGAAGACGGCGTCAGTTTGAATACCACCCCGCAGCCGGCAAGATCGCCACAGTGGATAATGTCACCGGCCATGTTAGTGGTGCCGTACAGAGCGCCAGACTTGTCGAAAACCAAGCGACCCAGGGGATTGCCGCCATCCGAGCTGAATCTAAAACTGTAGAGTACCGACTCCGTCCATGCACCTCCGGGAATGGCCGGCGGCGCAAGCTTGAACACAGTTCCCTGGCCAAACGTGCCGCCCCCCAAAGTCGTTCCATAGAGATTGCCGGCGTGATCGAAGATCAGACCGTCAAAGGGACCTGACCCGTCACTTAGCGAAAAGTCGTGAATCACAGTCTCGGTCCATTGGCCGCCCTGCATCGCTGGCGGAATCAATTCAAATACCGTGCCCCAGCCCTTGGCTCCCCCACCGGCCGTGGTGCCATAGAGATTTCCTGCTTTGTCGAAAATGAGCGGCCCCTCCGGAGCAAAGCCGTCGCCGGTGCCGGTGGTGAAGTAATGGAGCACGCTTTCCGTCCACGGGTCTCCAGGTTGGGCCGGTGGCGTTAGTTTGAACGCTACGCCAAAGCCCGAGGTCCCGCCTTGAGAAGTTGTTCCATACAGCGCGCCCGTGGCATCGGAGACGAGGCCCGCCAAGGGAAGGTTGCCATCAGTACCGCCAGTGAAGCTATAGAGTGTGTTTAAAGTTGGGGAGGCTAGGGCACTTCCCACCAAGAACAGGATTACCGTCGAGATGGACATAGCGGCATTTACAAATTTGGCCGCCCTGGAGTAATGATCCATATATGCTCCCCTGGACACGGGATTCTACCGCCGTTCGGCGCTACTAAATAGAGCCGTTCGTCCCATACTTGGAAATCTGTCAAACGCATAATCCCGCTCTTGGATAGTCGGCCTTGAAGCAAAGCTATGGGAACTCAATAACCTCGACGCAAAACCGTAGCGGCCATTGTGATTAGGGCTTAGAGCGGAAACCTAGTCTCTACCCTTTTTCTTAATCTCAATATTCAGCCGTTTGATTTTTTGATTCAGAGTGGAGAGTGGGACCCGGAACTGCTCGGCGGCTTCGGTCTGATTCCAGTTGCAGCGCTCCAGCATCTCGACGATGATCTGGCGCTCGCATTCTTCCATGATGTCGAATAGCGAAGCGTCGCCGCGATGCTCCATGAGCGGAAAGGTTTTGCCGCGTCCCGCGATCTGGTCGGGAAGCAGCTCTGGCCCGATCTGCACTCCCGAAGAAAGTACCACGGCACGCTCCATCACGTTCTCGAGTTCGCGCACATTTCCGGGCCAGGAGTAGGTCATCAGCGGCCGCAGAGTTTCCGGCAGAATTCGGCGCAATGGGCGCTCGTTTTCGACCGAATACTTCTGCAGGAAAAAATCGACCAGCAGTGGAATGTCTTCGGTCCGATGGCGCAGTGGAGGAAGGTCAATGGTGATGACATTGAGCCGGTAGAAAAGATCTTCCCGGAACTTTCCATCGTGCACCTGTTGTTTCAAATCAACGTTGGTAGCCGCGATGATGCGCACGTCAACCTGGATTTCGTGCACCCCGCCCAGGTGCATGAACTTCCTGTCCTGCAGCACGCGGAGAATCTTGCTCTGCGTGTCCATCGACATGGTGCCGATCTCGTCGAGGAATAAAGTTCCGCGGTCCGCGACTTCGAACAGACCTTTCTTGGAAGCGATGGCGCTGGTAAAGGCGCCCTTCACGTGCCCGAAGAGAATGGATTCCAGCAGATCCGGCGGCATGGAGCCGGTGTTTACCGGCACAAACGGACGATCACGGCGCGATGAGTTCAGATGTATCGCCTTCGCGATCAGTTCTTTCCCCGTCCCGCTTTCGCCTTGCAGCAGCACGGTCGAGCGGCTGGACGCCACCTGCGCGACCAGATCGAAAATCTTGAGCATGGGCTCGCTCTTGCCCACTATGTTTTCAAAGTTGTAGCGCTGCTTGAGGGCTCGCTTGAGTTGAACGTTTTCTTCTTCCGCCTTACGTCGCGCGACTACCGCACGGACATCGGCGAGGAGCTTCTCGTTGTCCCACGGTTTCTGGACGAAATTGACCGCACCGGCCTGCATGGCGCGAACCGCGCTCTCCACCGTCCCGTATGCGGTAATCATGATCACGGCCAGCTCGAAATTGACCTTACGGATTTCGCTCAGCAAATCGATGCCGTTGCGATCCGGCAGAGCCAGATCAAGTAGCACCAGATCGAATTGCCGCTCGCCCAGTCGCGCCAATCCTTCTTCCCCATTCTCGGCGCAGTGCACTTCGTAGCCTTCGAGCTCAAGCAGGGTCTGGAGAGACTCGCGGATCTCTGCCTCATCGTCGATGATGAGTACCGCGCCAATGGACGCAGGCACGCTTTCGCTTACGCCCTGGCCGGAAATGACGGCAGCTTCAGACATTCACTGCCTTCCTGGTCAACGGAAAATCGAGGTAGAACGTGGTGCCCTGTCCGGGATGGCTCTCGACGCGAATCTTGCCTGAGTGTTCCTGAATGATTCCGTAGGTCACGGAAAGGCCCAGACCCGTGCCGCGATTCTGTCCTTCTTTCGGTGTTGTTTTGGTGGTGAAGAACGGATCGTAAATGCGCTGGATGTGCTCTTGCGCGATTCCCGTACCAGTATCGGACACCTTCACACTGACGGAATCACCATTGACAGTAGCAATGTTTAACGTCCCGCCTCGCGGCATGGCGTCGCGCGCATTCAGGAACAGGTTCAGGAACACCTGCTGCAACCGCCCGGCATTGCCATGAATCAGCGGCAGATGATCGGTCAATTCGTTTTGCACTTTGATCTTCGTCGTTTTGAACTGATGATCTAGCAAGGCCAGCGTGTCGGTGATCACCTTATTGAGGTTGACATCGCTGAACTCGGTGCCGCTGGTCCGCGAGAAGTTCAGAAGATTGTTGACGATCTCAGAAGCGCGGAACGTCTGCCGCGTGATTTTCTCCAGCAGGCCGCTCTTCTGCGGATCTCCCTGCACTTGTTTGGAAAGCATTTGCGCATAGGAGGAGATCACCGCCAGCGGAGTATTCACCTCGTGGGCCACGCCCGCTGCCAGAAGGCCAATCGAGGAAAGTTTGTCCGCTTGAGAGAGCTGAGCTTCGAGTTCCACGCGCTCGGTGATGTCGTCGATGATGATCAGCCGCCCGATGACGTTGAACTTCCGCGTGACCAGCGGGGCGATGGCGACGTTCAGAATACGGGTTTCTCCCGTGGGCGTGGACAGGCGGAACTTGTAAAGATTGTGAATACCCGGGTTCTGACGCACCCGATAGAACTCCTCGACAAAGGCTGCAGGAAAGACCTCGCTCAGAGGCCGCGTCAGCGCCTGCCATCGCGGCAGCGCATACATGACTTCCATCTGCGAGTTCCACGACTCGATGCGATCCGCCAGGTCCACGGCTAGCACGCCGACGTTAATCGACTCAACGATGTTTTCGTTAAAGTCCTTGAGCCGCTCGTACTCGGCAACTTTCTGTTCCAGCGACGCATACAACCGAGCGTTTTGGATGGCAATAGCGATATACCCGGCCAGCGTTTCGAGCAACTCAACGTCTTCACTGGAGAGGAAATCGCCGTCGACTGTCTTACCCAGACCAAGCACGGCAATCACGCGCTTCTGCGCGCGGCACGGAATGTAGTAGTTCAAATCCAGGCGCGCGATAGCTTCCTGTGCGGCCGGCGTCTCCCGCGGAACCTGGTGCGTGTTGTCGAAGAACAGGTGCCCCTCTTCCATCTCGGGACGGGGCGCGCTCAGGAAGCTTAAATCCAGGCCCGCGGTTTGGCTCATGCCGAAGGATTTCGCCAGCACGAACCGGCTGGTCGCGTCCGCGGGCGACAAAAAGATCGCCATGCGATCAACCAGCAGCGTGCGGGTGAGCCGGTCCACAAGCGAACTGAGCATCTTGTCTAGATCGGTTTCTCCGCTGAGTTCTCGCCCGAACTCGATCAGCGTCTTGCGATAGTCGTAACGCGTGCGATAAAAGAATTGGTCAATGCGCTCCTGAATCCATTTCCGCACCGGATCGAACAGCAGCGCGGTCACCATAATCGCGATTACCAGTCCGGCTGTCCCCGTTCCGGGAACTTGTGTGTGCACCAGTTCCGCCACGCCAGCGACGCAGGCGAAGTACAGTCCCGCGATCGCAGCTGCCGCGAGCGTATACGCCATGCCGCGCTTGAAGATCAAATCAACATCCATCAGCCGGTAGCGGAAGATAGCGTAGCCAAAGGTCAGTGGCAGCAATCCCAGCGACAGTACTGAGACTTTCATCGCTGTAGTCGGCAGCGAGCCCAACATGTAGGGGATCACGTAGAAAAGCGTGAAAGGTGTAATCGCGAGAATGGTGCCGCGCGTGATCCACTTCAACTGCTGGCGCAAAAGCGGGGTGCGCGCTTCCTGGTAGCTAGACACCAGCACCAATGCCGCCGACACAAAGTACGCGGCTAGATAACCCATTTCCAGCCGGTCAAGATTCCAGCGCAGAACCTCGCTGGCTTTGAGCACTTGCAGCGCAAGCACGTGCAACACCAGCAGCAGCAACCCGGGCAAGTAGACGGCGGGAACCGCCCAGCGATGCCGGCGCGCGAAGGGCCGCTTCTCGGGGAACGTCAGAGCAAAATGCAGGAACAACGCCGGCTGCAACAATTGCGCCACCACGTTGCCCCAATAAATTGTCCAGTCAAAGGTGTTGAACTTGCCGGTGTACTTGAATGAGTACAAGACGAAAGAAACCAGGCAGAAAATATAGAAGTGCAGCGATCCGGGCGCGGTCCAGCGGCGCAGCAGAACGTAGAGACCGATACCCAGGTAAATCAGCGCGATCAGCCGCAGCCAATAATTGAGAGATTTCTCCCCGGGTACCAAGATGACGGTGAAGTCAACGGGAACGGAATTGCGCACGACCGAGTAGCTGGCCTTCGACCATGCTCCCGCGCCATAGAGTTGCTGTTGCAAGCTAGCCGTGCCGTTCACCATGCGCTGGTTGATCTGCACCAGACGGTCTCCCACCCTGATGCCGGCCTTGGCGCCGGGTCCGTTGGATTCCACGCGATCGGCGGTGAGCGAACCGTTGTGCTCTACCCACCACATGCCGTCGTAGGGAATCTGGAACTCCTGCTCTTTTTGGAAGTTAATCCAGGCAAACAGCGTTGCTGCCACAGTTAGCAGCAGAAGCGCTCCAGCGGTGAAGCGAATTTGGAAGTCCCGGTTCATTTGCCGTGGCGGCGGCACAAGCCTGGGGGATAGACTGCCCCGAGCGGAGTTCTGCACGTTTCTTGCCACGGCACTCGGCATTGCGAACCTTCTAAGTACCCTCAATACATGAACTTCCTGAATTATAGAGTCGCTGGCATAGCGGCGCTATGATTTTTGGAAAGTTTATGTGGGGATTGGTATGTAGTTGCTGGCATGTGCCTTACGAGCTGCCAAGCCGCAGGATCCAGCTTCGGAGGCGGGAATGTTGCCGCAGTAATTGCGAGTAGCGGGGCTCGTTTGATGCCGCTTTTGCTCGGATTACGTCGAGAACCTGATTCTTTTCTTGACGTGTCCAGCGCGCCACATCGGGTATGAGCGACAACACCAGGACAAAATTGTCGAATGCCTTCTGCTTAATTGGCGACCATTTCGCGAGAGAAATGCCCAGAATTCGCGCCAGTCGCTCCCGCGAATCCTGCCGCATCTTGCTCGCATTGCCTGCGAACCGTTCAGCCATCCGGCGCTGAATGGCAAAACCCAAGGTTCGCATTGAGAAACCGTCCCACGCGCCGACGTCTGGCACTTCGTAGACGACATGTCCTCGAGCGAGACGGCGAAGCGTCGCAGGCGGAGTGCGGTGGCCGGGACGGCTGGCGATTTTCTTCTCCTCCAATGCCGAAAGTCTGCCTAACTCTCGGCGCATGGGGCGAAAACCCAGCTTGCGATAAAACCAGTAGGCTCCCGAGGCAATCGCTTCTTCGTTGTCTTTCCCGATCTGGTATGGGTACACCGAGATGCAGCTCACGCCTAACACCTGACGCAGGAAACGCAAGGCTTGCGCATAGATCCAGGCAGTTTCTCCTTCGCGATAGGCGTAAAAGGTGTTGAATCCGATCTCCATCCATTCAAACAGGGAGATGCCCTCGATGTAATTGATGGGCACGCCGTTTTTCAGGGTGAAGCCCGCCTGGTAGGCGCGCAGCGGCAGGCGGCGCTCGGGCGGAAGTCCCCAAAGAAAGATTTCCACGCCACGGCCGACCGCAGCCCGCAGTACTTGCGTGGGATCTCCTCGAGTCGTGCCGTACAGCTCACGATAGCGGACGGTAGTGGCTTCACGGCAGAGATCGAGAATCTTTTCTCCTTCGCGACGGGAAAGTTTCTGAACCTTGAGCGGTGAACGAGCCAGTTCCTCGGCAAGAGATACTTCGTTCCTGCGGATTAGCGGTTGGATGTGAAAGTAAACCTTACGCACCGGACGCTTGTTCAAAGTGCGGCTTGCTTTAGAGCTACCGAGTTTCCAGCGGACGGGCAATTCCATCCCGCCAAAAATCTCCGCCTTCTCTTCGGGAGAGAGCGGCAATCGCTCAAAGGCTGCCAGCAGCCACGCCAAGTCACGACCCCGGCTGGCTTGCTGCACCCAGCGCGGATAGGGGACGTCGGCTTCGACCAGCGAGTCTTCTTCCAGCAAGGGGAGAAATCGCGGCAAAGTAGCGGCAAGCTGATCGGTTCTCTCGTGATCAGCCAAATCCATCTCTACATCGCGAGGAAAACGCTTGGCCAGCCACGCGACTTGATCGTAGTGAAATGCAGCGCACACCGATGTGCCCACGATGCCGGAAAGGTTTTCTTCTTCGAGGGATGACAGGTCAACGCCAGATTTTAATTGGGATACGCGGCGCGCAAAAGACGCCAGCAGCTGCTCAACTTTCCGGAGCACCGCCGGGCTAGGAGGAAACGCGCGCAGAAAGACCAGCAATTCGTGGAATCGTCCCAAAGATTCGGCATCGCGAAACTGTTGGCGCCCCACTGCATTCAGCAACTTCGCCAGCCGTGCGGGATCGATTTTGCCAACGCCTCGTTTGGAGGCTTCGAGTTGATCGAGCAGGCGATTGAGCGAAGGTTTCATGTTGACTGAGAGTCCAGCTAGGTTACAGTGATAAGGAAAACGAGCCATGCGCGCGACTGCTCAGCAGATCTCACCGCGGATGGCACAAAAGAGCCAGCTCTAAGCCTTTGACATCTTCAATAAACCGGTTTTAAGATACGCGGCCATGGCGGACATCCCAAGAGCAAAACAACTGTGCGTGCAGTTCATTAACGAAATGGCCGAGAACAGGACTGGAAAAGACGATGCTGGAGTCGCCCGGAAGATACTAGCGGACCTGGCGACTTATGGCGAGGTATTGCCACGACACCGTCAGAGATTAAGCTGGTGGTGTCACACGAATGGGTCGGTTTTTAAGCGTGGCATACGTCTTGCGCAGGAAATCAGCATGGCGCTATACGACCGCGTCATTCCGCGAGAAGAGCGCTGAGCCGTTTCAATCCCCTTGTTTTGGTCAAACGCGCCTATTTGTGCCGCTTCCCAGCCAAAAAGCCAGCCGCAAAGGTTGTCGCTCCAAGAACGATTTCCTTCCCACCTGCGATTCCGAGCACCATAAAGAGCAAGCCGCTGGCAACTACGACGGCCAGCAAGATCATTGCTGTCATTACACGGCAATGGTCCCGCTTGGCTGCTGCTGCCTCGTTCGTGAGCGTCTGCTTTGTGATTTCGCTCAGGATGACAACATCAAAAGCAGGTCCTTCGACTTCTAAGGATGGTTCTTTCAGAACCGTCCCGCTTCGCTCAGGATGACAATTCGGTTTACCGGTTAGAATCTTTTACTGTCATGACAACGTCGGAAGAAGTCATTCAGCGCGAGCGCTACTTTCTCCTGCAGACCTACAATCGCTATCCCATCGTCTTCGAAAAAGGCAAGGGAGTTTTTCTCTACGACCTGGAGGGGAAAAAGTATCTCGACTTCGTTGCCGGACTTGGGGTGAATGCGCTGGGCCATGCCCATCCGCGAATCGTCAAAGTGATTCGCGAACAGGCCACCAAGGTGATTCACCTCTCGAATCTCTATTACAACGAGTATCAGGGACGGCTGGCGGAGAAGCTTTGCCTGCTCTCCGGCTTGCAGCGAGTTTTCTTTTCGAATAGCGGAACCGAGGCGATTGAGGGTTCCATCAAGCTGGCGCGCCTTGCCGGACACCGCGTCGGCGGCGAGGCCAAATCCAAGCTGGTGGCGCTGCAAGGCTCGTATCACGGACGAACTTTCGGCGCCATGTCGCTTACTGGCCAGGACAAATATCGCAAAGGCTTCGAACCGCTGCTGGAGGATGTGACATTTGTTTCGCGTAACAACGTGGACGCTTTGCGCGCCGCTGTCGACGACACGACCTGCGCGATCGTGCTGGAGCCCATCTTCGGCGAAGGTGGGATTTACGAGTGCTCGGTAGAGTTCCTCCAGGAGTGCCGCAAGCTGGCCGACCAATACCACGCCGCCCTCATCTTTGACGAGATCCAGTGCGGCCTGGGACGCACCGGTAGCATTTTCGCCTTTCAGAGCTTCGGAGTTAAGCCCGACATTGTCGCGGTTGCCAAGCCCATTGCCGCCGGTCTCCCCTGGGCGCATTCATTGCCAGAGAAGAGTTCGCGTCGGCTATTTCCGTGGGACAGCACGGCACCACATTCGGCGGCGGCCCACTTGCCTGCCGGGTAGCGCTGGAGTTCCTCGCCATTCTTGAAGAAGAGAAGCTGCTGGAAGATGTGTCGCGTGTCGGTGCATATCTTCAGCAACAGTTGAAAGACGTAATCGAGAAGAATGCAGGCGCGCAAGAAGTCCGCGGGCGAGGGCTTATCCAGGGGCTGCAGCTTGATAGGCCCGCGCGGCCCATCGTCGAAGAGGCGCTGAAGGAGGGCGTGCTCTTCAATAGCACGCAAGATACGGTCCTGCGTTTTCTGCCGCCGTTCCTAATCGAGGAGAAGCACGTGGATAAGGGAATGAAAGTGCTGAAGAAATTGCTGGGGAAAAAGGAGGGCGGGAAGGAGTCGTGGAATCCGTTCGCGAAGGCGTAACGGACGGTTTTGCGATGTCGTTGCAGTTTTGGAGACGAAGGCCACGTGAGAATGCTAAAAGCAGGTCCTTCGCCTCGCTCAGGATGACAATCCTATTGCACCACTGGTTGCGGAGCTGCGCTCCGCCGGACAGCCGAGGGCGGGTCCCTACGTGGTAAAAAATTGGGGAGCCGAAGCTCCCCACTAAAGAAGCGACAGAGACGATATCACTTAGATAGACGTGAGCTGGGAAGCAAAAAGTTGTCTGAACCTGAAAGAAAGCTTAAGAATGAATTTTGCCGGCGTGCAAGCGACTGATTCTGCAGAAGAGCTCTGGGCAAACATCGACGGAGCCCGCATGCGCTACTTGCGTTGTGGTTCCGGGCCGGCGCTAGTGCTGGTCCACGGATTGCTCGGGTATTCGTTCTCCTGGCGGTTCAACATGCCTGTGCTGGCGAAGCAATTCAGCGTGTACGCGGTTGACATGCTCGGCGCCGGCTTCTCGGATTGTCCGCCAGATCTCGAAGCATGCTTGCGCGCCAGCGCCGAACGTCTGCTGCGATTTCTGGATGCGGTGAAAATTCCTGCGTGCGATTTGCTCGGCACCTCGCGCGGAGGCGCAGTGGTCATGATGGCGGCTGCAATCGCTCCGGATCGCATCCGCCGTCTGATTCTGGTGGGTCCGGTGAATCCCTGGTCTACGCGCGGAAAAAGGCGTGTCGCATTTTTTGGGAACCTAGTTACCTCGGCGATATTTCGCCGAGTCGCCCCGAGGCTTGAGCTGGTTCGCGGACTCGTCCTGCGTCGCCTGTACGCCGACAAGCACCGCATTCCAGCCGGAACTTTGGAAGGCTACTCAGCCCCACTTGTAACTCGCGGCACGCTTGAGCATGGCCTGCGCGTGCTCCGGACCTGGACGCAGGATTTGCGCGAACTAGAATCGATCCTTCCTCGGATCTCGCACATTCCCACACTGCTGCTCTGGGGCAGTCAGGACGTTGCAGTGGATCCTGCATCTGCCGATCCGCTCAGCAAATGCTTTCAGAGTTGCCGCTTGGTGAGTTTCTCCGGCGTCGGACACCTGCCCTACGAGGAAGCGCCCGATGATTTCAATCGCGCGGTGCTGGCTTTTCTGACGCAGGCGTGAATTCCCCGCAAGTCACTCTGCTACCCTCGTATTGCAGACCATTCCATGGCCCATCACATTTTTGACTTGCTGCGCGGCTACCTAGCCCACTACGGATACTGGACGGTAGCCGCCGCTCTGTTGCTGGAGAATGCCGGTGTTCCAGTGCCCGGGGAGACCGTTCTCTTACTCGCCAGCTTCACGGCTTTTTCGGAGCACCGCCTGCGACTTCCGTACGTCATCGTGGTCGGCCTCTGCGCTGCCACGGTGGGCGACAATATAGGATTCTTGATTGGGCACTACGGTGGCCGTCGTCTGTTAGCGCGCTACAGCAGCTTTCTTCATATAAATCCCAGAACCATCGAAAAAGGGGAACGAATCTTCCAGTGCTATGGGGCGGTCACGATCTTCGTGGCGCGTTTTATTGCCGGCCTGCGTGTAATTGCCGGACCACTGGCTGGCGTTCTGCGCATGCCCTGGCGCAAGTTCGTAGTCTTCAATTTTCTGGGAGCAGCGCTCTGGGTGACGGTGATCTCCTGCGCTGGCTTTTTCTTCGGCCGGCACTGGGACGCGCTGATCCGCTTCTTCCGAACCGCCAACATCGCCGTGCTCATCACAGCCGTGTTAGTCATCGCGTTCTTCTGGTGGAGATTCCGCCGCGGCGGCGCGCTTCAGGCTGATTGATGAATACGCATGTCAAACGTGTTCTGGTGCTTATTGTCGGATGGGCGTTCATCCTGTTCGGCATTGTCGGGCTTTTTCTTCCCATCCTGCAGGGGATACTTTTCATCCTCATCGGCCTGATAATTTTGTCGAGCGATTACGTCTGGGCGCATCATCTGCTAACCAGGCTGCGCCAGCGCTTTCCCAAAATCAGCCACGCAGCGGACAAAGCCAGCCAAAAGGTTTCTGCCTGGTTGAAGCGCCTCACTCGACAACGCTCTCCCGATTGATGGCCTTCGAAGCCGGTGCTACCCTCGAAGAACAGCCACCCATGCCTGATATCGCCCGATCAGCGGGTAAGAGCTCTGCTGTGCACCGTCTTGCGCAGCTGCTGCACCTGCAGATTCCTGAGGTCTGGGTTGGTTTCCTGCTGGCAATCGTCGGCTTGCTGCTGGCATTCGGGGCCGCTCTGTTCTCGACTGTTTCGCGCGAATCGGGAAATCTGTGGGCCACGTTGATCCTGGCCTCTGTGGCGCTGCTGCTGGCGACCATCGTGGGACTCACCACCGTTCCCTACCTGGCACGCCGTGTCGCCGCCGCCCGCATTCGCGATGCTTTCGACTATGACGTGACCCGGGTTGGTATCGTCTACTTCATTATCGTTCTGCTGATCGGCATCGCCGCCCTGAACACTGGAAACAACCTGTTGTACATCATCGTCGCGGCCTTGCTCTCGGCCATTCTGGTCTCTGGTATTGCCTCCGCAATGGTGCTTCGCCGACTTGAAGTCGATGTGCGCTTGCCCGAGCACGTGTTTGCCCAGCGTCCTGCGCTGGCCAGAATCGCGCTGCGCAATCCGCGGCGCTGGCTGCCGTCGTTTTCGGTTCACGTAGTCTCGTTCAAAAAAAAACCCGGAAAGCATTGGCGCTGGCAGCCGACCACTTTCGGCGTGCCGCCGGGGCGTCCTCTAGAAAAACGCTGGGTCACGTTGCCGGATCGGCAGCTTCGCCGCCTGCAGGATGCTCCGCTTGTGCCCAACATTTTTGACGGCTCGGCTTATTTTCCATATCTACCCGCTAACTCGGAACTCATTGCGGAACTTGAACTCAATTTTCAACATCGCGGCGTCTACCAGCAGGGTAGCTTTGGGCTCTCTACCCGCTTTCCCTTCGCATTTTTGAAGAAGACGCGCAGCGTGGCGCTGGGCCGCGAGATCATCGTCTATCCATCGATTGAAGCTACGGATGAATTGTTCGAAGTGCTTCCCATGATCACCGGCGAGTTTGAAACCTTCGCTCGCGGCCGCGGCTACGACCTTTACCGCATTCGCGAATACATGTCAGAGGATTCCGCCCGCCATGTGGACTGGAAGGCTACTGCCAAGTCGGGTTCGCTCAAGGTGCGCGAGTTCAGCCGGGAGGACGAACGCAAGCTGCGTATTGTGTTCGACAATCCCGGCATGGGTACGGTCTCGGCAAGAGCCTATGAGAACGCTGTAGCGCTTGCGGCCTCGCTGGGCTGGCACTTCGCGGGCGAGAATACCGAGATCTCGTTTGTCGCTCAGGAATATGTCGGCGCCGACATCTATCAGTTTCTGCACTATCTGGCCACGGTCGAGCCCAAGCCGGGGCTGTCGGCTATCGATAACCTGCAGTTTTCCGACGATTACAATCTGATTCTTACCGCCCGCCCGCACGGCAGCATCCCCACGCCGCTCTGGGCCTGCTCGTATTTTATTTTTATGGGAGATAAGAAATGAGGATCGTTCGCGGGTCGCATGACCGACAGGCGCGATACTGGAACCTTCGCACCTCGCCTGCATACGGCAAAATAAATTTATTTTGCATCACATCCATCATCGCCATGTAGTCTGCCTAAGAACCGAGGTTATATGAAGCGTAAATCTCCCGCGTTGAGCGCCGTAGTTTTGATGTTCGTGTTAGCAACCACCGCTTGGGGTCAGAGACCTCCTGACATTCCTTCCGGCACGACTATCCGCATCCGCATGATCGACAAGCTCAGCAGCGAAGAATCTGCCATGGGGGACGTCTTCCACGCCACGCTCGACGAGCCTGTTAACGTCAATGGCAAAGACGTTTATCCCAGAGGAGCAGACGTTACTGGACGGGTTGCCGTTGTGCATAAGACCGGACGCCTGAGTGAACCCGGCGAACTCGATCTGGTGCTGAACACGGTCAGCTCGGGGAATTTGACTTCTTATCTGCACGTTGACCCAATGGTGATTAAAGGAGAGTCCCACACCAAGAGCAATGCCACCAAGATTGGCGGAGGAGCTGCCTTGGGGGCGATCATCGGCGCCATCGCGGGCGGCGGCAAAGGCGCTGCAATTGGGACAGTTGCCGGCGGCGCCGCCGGCACAGGTGCCGCTGCCGCTACCGGGAAGAAGCCGGCGCTGGTCGAATCCGAGGCCGTGCTGTCGTTTACCACTACCGGTTCGAGCAGCACTGTGGCGGGCAACGCTCCCGTTAAGACGGGCGATAGCCCTGCGGATCGCGATCGTCCCGTGCTCGAGCACCGACCTGCTACTGCCGAAGCGCCGGCACCCGACTCCGCTCGGCTGAAGCCAGAGTCGGCGCAACCGGCACCCGACTCCGCCGAGCCAAAACCAGAATCGACACAGCCGGCACCGCCCACCGCATCCGACAATGCTGGCCCGTTGTTCACCCTACGAGACCGGCGGATTATCCGCACCTGCGTTGACGAGCATGCCTCGGATTTTCCGGCAGATCTGCTCAAGCGGCCTGAGCTGCCGTCTGGGTCCGAGCGTGACATCCGCGGGGGCGGAACTCTTCCCGCTGAGGCCCAGAAGAAGGCCCGGTCCCTGCCCCTGGACTGCGTGAGGCAGCTTCCTCCCGTTCCCAGCGAGATGGATCGCGTGCTATACAACGGGCGGGTACTGCTGATCGACAGCAAAGACCATATCCTGGACATGTTCTCGCTGGAGGACAACGAGCAGTAGTGCCAGAGACTTAGGGGACGGACTCTGGTTTGTCCCCTATTCTCCCTATTCCTTTTCCCTGCCATTTCGTCATATACTCGCGCCCGCAGTAGTGGTTTTGCTTGGGGTAGGGCCGGACGACTCCGTGCCCGGGGGTAAGGAATGCACATCTTCGACCTGATTAAGAATCAGGAAACCTATCGTGCGGATATAAATCAAAGCGTTTTCGAAGTCGCCCAGGCCATGGTCGAGCGCAACATCGGCGCCGTGCCTGTGCTGCAGGATGGATTGCTGGTCGGCATCTTCTCCGAGCGTGACCTTATGAAGCGCGTTGTGGTCGAGTCACGCGATCCGAAGGTGACTCGGCTGTTTGAGGTCATGACCGAAGAGCCGCTCACCGTGTCTCCAGAGCAAGATCTGGAAACCTGCATGTTTCTGATGCGGCGACATGGATTTCGCCACCTGCCGGTTTGTGACGGAAAACAATTGCGCGGTCTGGTTTCCCTTCGCGATCTGATGTTGCACGATCTCAGTGAGAAGGATGACGAGGTGCGCATGATGCGCGCCTACATCCAGTCCACTCCCGAGATATAAACCCGGCCGCCCCGCCGTGTCGCTTCTGCGATCGAAGCGAACATGCATATCTGCAAGCTTTTGCCGCCATCCAAGCCCTGAAATCTGGATCTGAAACTGGACCGTTGAGATCTGCAAGCTTGCAAGAGGTAACCATTACCCCGAGGTTACTTCGGTGCATTGACCCGCAGGGGAAAGCTGCTAAGTTTGAGCAAGCGGGCCGAGCGGAACTTATAGCCCGGCCTTGATTTACAGCGAAAACGGCCGCATGACTTCCCCTCTGCAGCTCGCATATTACGCGCTATGGGCCGCGCACCCGGCACTCCAGCTGTCGGTTGCGGGAGTCCTATGGTGGCGCAAGCTGCATCGCGCATTCCCGGTTTTCTTCGCCTACCTGATCTCTCAGATCGTCACTTTCGCCATTCTGTTTCCCGTCTATCAATGGGGCGGATATGGGCCATACTTTTACAGCTACTGGATTTGCCAGGCGATCAGCCTGGCTCTAGGGTTTGAGGTCATTCACGAGGTCTTCCTCGACGTTTTCAAGCCCTACCACGCGCTGAAAGATCTGGGCACCGTATTGTTCAAGTGGGCCGCTCTGGTGATGTTGCTCGTGGCGGGAGTCGTGGCCGCGGCTAGCCCCGCCGGGCAGCAGGGCCCGCTGGTGCAGGCGGTTCTGACGGTTCAGCGATGCATCCGGGTCATCCAGTGCGGTTTGATATTATTTTTGCTCGTCTTTTCCAAATACCTGGGAGTTTCCTGGCGGCAGCACAGCTTCGGTATCGCGCTCGGTTTTGGAAGCTTTGCCAGCATGGAATTGACTTTGGTCGCCTTGAACGCCAGCGGCCATGCCTCCCAAATCGAGATCAGCATCGCGAATATGGTCGGCTACAACGTCGCGATTCTCATCTGGCTCGGATACGCAGTGAGAAAGAGCCCGTTGCGCGACCTCTCCAATCTCCTCATGTCGCAGCGTTGGGACCAAAGCCTGACTGACCTGCAGCATCCAGCTGCCGGCGATTCTCTTATCCCCATGTTCGAACACATGGTGGATCGCGCTTTCTCCCGCTCTCATCCCGATGCGATTTCCGAGGAAGCGCAGAGCACCGAGCCAGTTGCGTTTCGGGCGGCTGCGGCGGTGGCCAAGGGCTCCGTGCCGCGTTCTTCCGAGCAGCTCCCGTCCAAGACTTAGACATCGCACCTTCCCGAACGACAAATCCCTCCACTCTGGGAACTGCTAAATCGATTTTCTACAGTAGTCCGCATGTTATTGAAAAACATGGCGAAACAAACGTTTCGAGGGATATCGCTTCAGCCATGACACACACGTTATCGCGCCAGTGTGACACAACGCATGTCGCCTACTTGACTTGTCAGGGTATAATTCGTCGCCAGTGAGGGTTTCCGCTCCCAGGGGACCCGTAACGCAAGGAGAACAATCCCATGAAACGTGCGGTCAGGATTCTATTCCTGATGGTAGGTTTGGCTTGCACGTATGTGGCGGTTGCCGCCCCGATGACAGCTGTTCGGGATGGTGGACCGATTCCAGTATGCAACCCAAAGATCGGCTGCCCGCAGTAGCTCAGAGCAGCTCGCGAACCTATAACTCTTGATTCTTGGCCGTTAGAGTGGCCTTCCCTCAAGTTGGGGCTGACTGCTTGCGAACAGTAAGCGCAGCCCTTTTTTATTTCTGCCGCTATCTAGTGTTTCCCTGCTTTAGTGCCCGCGCCAGTTCGGCTGGTTCGTAGACCGGGGGCTGGCAACTAAACCCCGAGCAGATTACAGCGAGCGAATCGCCACTCTTGAGTTGCGGCAATTGAGGAATGGTCTCGGCAAGCGCAGGGGGGAATTTCTGCGGGACAGCTTGCTCTCGACTTATGTGAGTCACCGCCTTATTCAACGCGAATGGCACGACTGCTGTGGCATGCAGGTCTCGCGCTTTCTGATCATTCCCTACAATTACGACCTGCGTGTGAGGTTGCGAAAAATGCACGCCAGCGATTCCATACGTCGCCGCGAATAACCCATACTGCCCGGCAACGCCGGCAAATAGTTCAAGTGTCTGCTCCGCTTTCTCGCGATATGACAGGTCATTGGTATAGCCATGAAGACGCAACAGCGCGATCGCAGCGACAGGGTTGCCAGCCGGAGTCGGGGAATCCTGAAAGGGCTTGCGTCGCGTCCCCAGCACTCCGCGCGCTTCTTTGCCATCTATCTTGGCCGCATCGAAGAATCCGCCTGAGACCGGATCGAAGCAGCGCTCTACCATAGCGTCAGCGATCTGCCGCGCAAAATTGAAGTAGCTCAGGTCCGCCGTTGTTTCATAGGCGTCGAGGCAGGCCACCACGGTAAATGCATAATCTTCCAGCAGCCCGGCCACTTCGCGGCGTTCGCTTTTCGGATCGGAATACGCGAGCACATGCAATAATCCCCGCTCCGGTTTCCAGCCTTCTGCGAGAATGCGATCGAGCGACCGCAGGGGAAAGTGCCGAGCCGAATCGATCCCAAGCACTTTCGCCGCCTCCAGGTAAGCGGATATAGCCATCGCATTCCAGCCCACGTACACCGTCTTGTCCACATACGGGGTGGGTCGCTTCAGCCGCGCGGCATACATCTTCTTCTTGGCTGACTCGATTAATTTCTCGATTTCCTGCGGACTCTTAGTTAACTGCTTTGCGATTTCCGCGATGGATGTGCTCACATGAAGAACATTCTTCGCCGGATTGTGATGCATCTCCCCGAGTTCATTGATGTCGAAATACAAGCCGGCTGCCTGTAATTCTTCTTCGCTGAGCACTGCCTTGGCTTCATCGAGCGTCCAGGTGAAGTAGTCTCCGTCGTCGTCCATCGAGTAATCGGCGTCCTGCGAAGCGTAAAAGCCGCCATGTTCGCGATCGGAAAGCCACTCGTCCATCCAGCGAATAATGTCGCGCGCCACCCCGGCGAAGAACTCAGTCCCGGTCGCCTGATAGGCATGGACGTAATTCTTCAGCAGTTCGGAGTTGTCATATGACATCTTCTCGAAGTGCGGCACTCCCCAGCGGTCATCCACGGAATAGCGGTGAAATCCGCCGGCAAGCTGGTCGTAAACTCCGCCGCGTGCCATGCTTTCAAGCGTGCTGACGAACACATTGCGCAACTGCTCCTCCCCCGATCGCACATATTGATCGATAAGCAAATCAAGCGCTGCCGGATGGAAGAACTTGGGTGCACTGCCAAAGCCGCCGTTCCGCGGATCAAACATCCCTAAAGCGGATTGCACGATGGCATCTATGACCTGCGGTGAGAATTTTCCGCTGCGTCCGGCCAACGTTTCAGCCTGGGATAAAGCGCCCTCCAGCATCTTCGCCTGCTCCATCACGTCACTATTCTTTTCGCGAAACGCGTCCGAGATGGCCAGCAGGACGCGCTTGAAGCTTGGGCGGCCATAATGATCGTCGGGCGGGAAATAGGTGCCGCCGAAATACGGCTTGCCCTGGGGCGTGAGGAACGCCGTTAAGGGCCATCCGCCCTGCCCGGTAATCGCGCTCACCGCCACCTGATAGCGGCTATCAATGTCGGGACGCTCATCGCGATCCACCTTTACGGCAATGAAACGCTGATTGATGATTTCGGCGATTTCCGGATTGTCATACGATTCGCGATCCATCACGTGACACCAGTGGCACCACACCGCACCAATATCGAGCAGCATGGGCTTGTTCTCCCGCTGCGCCGCCGCAAACGCCTCGTCACCCCACTCGTACCAATGGATCGGCTGGTGCATGGCGGAACGAAGATAAGCCGAGGACGCGCGGGATAGAGAGTTGAGCGTCTGGGTGGTCATCTGGATAGTTTAATCGCTTCGGGGGACGAAGCGGTGGATCGAGGGCTGTTGGGCGCCTCACTCCTGACTTCCCAGCAACTGCTTCGCAACCCGGCAGTACAACTCGACCGCCGCATGCAATTCCCGTTTCTCAACATACTCGCCTTCGGTGTGCGCCACGTGGATAGAGCCCGGTCCGACCAACACCGGCTCTCCCCAATTGCTCAGTGCGGGGATGTCGGTGGTAAATGCCGCGACCATTGACGGCAGACCATCGAGCGTGCGCAGCCGCTTGAAGGGGATCTCCAATGTAAAGTCAACTTCCGCCAGATTTCCCACCGCTGCCCGAATCTCGCGGCGCAGCGCTTCGGTCGGCCCCACCAGGCGATAAAGAAGCTGCGCCTTGGCAAAATCCGGAATCACATTCGTCGCGCGCCCACCTTCAATCAGACCAATGTTCATCGTGCATCGCCCAACGCCTTCGGCATCCGGCAACTTCATCTCCAGCAAGCGCGACAATGCGCGAATCAGCTTCTCAATCGCCGACTCTCCCAACTCGGGATACGCCGAATGCGCCATGCGTCCGCGCGCGATTACCTCAACCCTTAGAGCGCCCTTGGAAGCCACCGCGATCCGGTTGTCGGTGGGTTCGCCATTAATCAGAAACCTGCAATCCGCGGCTTGCTCATTTGCGACTTTCGCGCCCAGGCTGTCCCGCTCTTCGCCTACCAGAAAAAGTAATCCGACATTAATTCCTTCAGCTCGCAAGCGCTCCGCCGCCGCGATCTGGGCAGCTATGATTCCTTTGGCGTCACACGAGCCGCGTCCGTAAATCAGCGTTTCATCCTCGGAAGAATGGATGAAGGGCGGTACCGTGTCCATGTGAGTCGAGAACACAATGTCGAGCCGCGTCTGCCCGGGCGAAGTGGCCCACACATTGAAACGAGCCTTCTCTACCGGCATTCGCTGTACGTGATAGCCGAGGGCGCGTAGCTCGCGAGACAGGAATTCCCCAACCGCTGCCTCATTGCCGGTGAAGGATTCGATATCGACGAGCGCGCGCGTAAAAGAGATCACATCCATGCGGAAGAGGATAACTCACCGACAAAATCGAGCGGAGTGGTGGCCCCGGCTGTCCGAGCGAAGTTCGGCATTTGCGTCGTATGACGTTGTACTCTTAATCCCGTGCCGAATCAGACCTCCCACGTCCAGTCTCTATTCTTAGAAGGTCACGCCGGGCGGCTTGAAGCCCTTCTCAACGTTGGAGCCGAGAACGCCCCCCATGCCGCCCTCGTCTGCCATCCGCATCCTCTGTTTGGCGGCTCGCTCCACAACAAAGTGGTCTTCCATACGATGAAAGCCCTGAACAGCTTCGGATTTCCGGTGCTTCGATTCAATTTCCGCGGCGCGGGCTTGAGCCAGGGGGAGCACGATCACGGCCGTGGGGAAATCGACGATGTACGCACCGCCCTCGACTGGCTTGACCAGAGATTTCATCTGCCCCTGATCTTCGCCGGATTTTCCTTTGGAGCCGCAGTCGGTATGCAGGTTGCCTGCGCGGACGACCGGGTGAGAGCGGCTATTGCTCTCGGCCTTCCCGTCGCGCCTATCGACGACCGCAACTACGATTACACCTATTTTGAAAGCTGCAACAAGCCGAAGCTCTTCGTCAGTGGAGCCCGTGACCAATTCGGTCCGAAACCGCAGCTTGAGCACCTCGTAGCGAAAATCCCCGAACCACGAAAGCTGGTAATCATCGAAGGCGCCGACCACTTCTTCGAAGGCCGGCTGCGCGAATTGCGAGAAACAATCGAAACGTGGGTGAGAGTGACCGTGAGGAGCTAGAAGCTAGTGGCTGGAAGCTCCCTCTATAATCCCTGCATGCCCGCGATTGATCGCTTGGCTGTCGAAATGCGCGTCACGGCTCGCCACCTGTTCGAGCACGCCCTCGCGGAAGCCAGCATCGATCGAGCCTTCGAGCGCCAGGTGCAATGTGACCGAGGCGTGCTGAGGGTCTGCGAAGACCTCTACGACCTCAACACGTACGCGCGAGTATTTGTCGTCTCCATCGGTAAGGCTGCACACACCACGGTGAACGCGCTGGAAATGCAGGCGGGAAGCCGCTTCGAAGGCATCGTTGCCAGCTCGGTCGTGCCCCCGTCACAGATTTCGGGATTTCGATACTTTCAGGGCGGGCATCCGACGCCAAACGCGGAATCCATTCGCGCCGCCGAGGCCACGCTGAAATCTGTGGGCGCGCAGAATGCCTCATCGCTAATCATCTTTCTGCTGAGCGGAGGAGGATCCTCCATCGCAGAAAAGCCTATCGATGACGAGATTACGCTGGAAGATCTCGTTGCGACTTATCAGGTTCTGGTTCATTCCGGCGCGACCATTGCCGATATTAACGCGATTCGCAAACATCTCTCCGCCATAAAAGGCGGACGCCTCGCGCTCGCGGCGCATCCCGCGCAGCAGGTGTCGTTGCTGGTCTCGGATGTTCCCGACAATACGCCCGACGCTCTCGCTTCCGGTCCCACCATGCCCGATTCCACCACGATTGACGACTGCCAAGCCATTGCTGCCCGCTACGGCATGCTGGAGAAATTCCCCGCGTCGGTACAGGAACTCTTTCAACGCCAAACCCTCGAAGAAACCCCTAAGAGCGACGATCCAGCCTTCCAGCGCTCCCGCTGGTGGACGATTCTTTCCAACACTTCCCTGTTGGAAGCCGCAAAGGCAGAAGCCGAGCGCAACGGATTCGCGGTCGAAGTGGACAACAGTTGCGACGATTGGGATTACGTTCGGGCGAGCGATTATCTATTAGGACGTGTGCGCGTGTTGCGCAAGAAATCCGAACGCGTTTGCCTGATTTCCGGGGGGGAGGTAACGGTGAAAGTCGAGAACGGCGGCAAGGGGGGCCGAAACCAGCAGTTCGCCCTGGCCTGCGCGCAAAAGATCGTGGGAGAAAACATAACGGTTCTCAGCGCCGGCACCGACGGAATCGATGGCAACAGTCCCGCCGCGGGAGCGGTTGTGGATGGAACAACCCTGGCCCGCGCCAAGGCGAAGGGACTTAACCCAGATACACATCTGGCCGTGTTTAATGCGTATCCATTTTTCGAGGCGCTGGGCGACGCAGTCGTGACCGGAGCTACTGGCAATAATTTGCGTGACCTGAGGGTGTTAATCGCGTATTAGAAGTTGTGAGTATGTGGCCTGGCAGGGTGCGCCCAAGTAGGTAGTGTGATTTGCCTGTCTACAAGAGCTACCCGCACACAGTTGCTCGTAAAAACCTGTTTTCTTCAAGGCGGATTACGTCCAGATGGGCCGTGATCCGCCCGCAACGTCGGAATCACAGTCAGCCCTCTCTCAGACAGGCCGACGAAATGGCGTTACGTTAACCAGCTTTCGAGGCCTCGAAGCCTTTGAACAAAATCGAGCACATCTCATCGTTGCTCTTCTCAAAAATATCCTGCAATCTTGCTGACAGGCGGTCCTTTTGATCCGGTATCGAGTTTATGACATCGGAAAGCTCCCACAGCATTTCCTTGTTTGTGTTGCAACGCCGGTGAAGAACATTCAGCACATCCAAATCAAATGCCTCCGCCATCTCAACCAAGTTTTCCAGGCTGGTTATTTGCACCACATTGAGAGGCAACACCTCGATGCGCTTTCTGACTGGAAACCGCGTTCGCTCAGACTGAAAACGTTGGTTCAGAAAGTAGTTGACGAACGGAGTTCTTAGAATCAGATCCTGCACAACCATCACAGGGAGGACAAACAGCGTGTTGGATGGGACTGGCACGTTGCAAAGCTTTTTCCCCGTGCCCGCCTCAGGAAAGAGTGCCCCAATGTCCCTTGCTAGCTGCATGCAGCCCACACCAATCTTGCTCTGCAAATCGTTCATAAATGTGTCCAGGTCATTGGAGTACCTTGCATCCTGGCGCAGGAATCCGCCCTTGTATTCCATCACAGCCATCATTCTCCGTTTGACAAAGACTGAATCGAAAGATTTGTTGCCGTCCTCCCAGCATGTGTCTGGGTAAAACTGGGCTGAGTGCCGGCCTTCCAGACCCTTCAACAACCAATTTACGTAGGCCTCAAACAGCAGGCCCCACGCTTTGAACACGCGTCCACGCTCATTCTCTGGGAGCTTGTTGCTGAGCAGAAAATAAGGGCCATTGTGCATTTTCTCTGTGACAAGGCCGAAGTCAACGCAGGCATAATTATCGGGCGAAGTCACAAAGAATGGCTTAGATTTGAACGGAACTAGGTCCAAACGTTCATCTACCGGGCGTTCCTTTCGAATCTCCGCGCGCAGTTCATCGAAGCTCATCGAAAGCATGTCAAAGAAGCTGTCGATCTGATCCTGCGTCAGAGTCGACTCTTGCAAAATGGACTTGCGGTTGATGAGAAAGGTTTCCGGTCTGTTCAGCAGCTCTTCCTGAGTGCGCATGAGCAGTACCGTCTGCGCACTGAACACCAGGCTCAACCATCCCATCAACGTGATGCCAAAGTGCGTTTCAAAGTCTTTTTCAATGTCTAGCCCGCCGCACTCCTTGCTTATCCTAGTTCGTAGCTCGGGGTTCTGCAGCACCATGCGGTACGTCACATATGACCTAAAGAGCAGATTGCGAAGCGGCGTGGGGTTAGATATTTCCAGTGAAGCCAACCATTGCAGCATCAGTTGCTTGCGCCTATCATCAACGCTGCCAGTCTGTAGATTCTGCTGTTCCTCTTCGGAAAGGAAGAGGTCGTTTACCATCAGACAGGCTGTCCCAAGCTGATGCCGGGGCAACTCTGAGGTATCAGGGCGTCCCGTCTCGTCCCCGTCTGCCAGAGCCAATGCGAGCCGCATGACATTCAAGAATTGCAGCGGGTGAAACACTGGACGGCGAGCCGGGTTCTGCGTCCCGAACCGCGATTCAAGCCGTTGTTTGGTCTCCATGTCCAGGAATACTGCAGCAAACCAGTATTGAAATTTTTCGAGGGCCTTCGCGTCCTGTGGGTTTTTGCTCCACGTGGAGTGCCGAAACATGGCGCTCAACCTTGCGGTCAGTAGGACAGTGTTAAACGCATTAAGACCTTTGACGATGCTGACTAATTCTTCTCTTGTAGGGAGCCGGTCAAAAAGCTCGCGATAGGTAAAGTACGTTGCTGGCTTGGGCATTAAAAGCAGTGTAGAACAGAGCTGCCGGTCGTGTTGTCCCGATCTTACGTTTTCTTGAGGACGCAGGTTCCGGGCGTATGTTCGGCCACTCAGAAATTATGCCAGCGGCTTGCGGTTAGTCACGGTGCCAGCTAGAAAAACCTGGTCACGCCTTCTTCCAACACCACTACCCGATCCTCAATTCCCTTGGAGCGGGCTTCTTTTTCGAGAAGCTGCAGGGGCTCATCGATCGGCTCATGCGAGAGCCGGAATGTGCCGTAATGCATGGGCACCATCCAGCGTGCATTCAGATCCAGGAAGGCGCGGGTCGCATCCGCGGGATCGGCGTGGACATTGCGAAAACTGGAAGGGTTGTAGGCGCCAATCGGCAACAGCGCCAGATCCGGCGACAGCCGCCGTCCGATATCGCGGAACCCGGAAAAATATGCAGTGTCGCCGGCGTGATACACCGAGTGCTTTCCCGACCGTAACACGTATCCGCCATATCCCCGGTGGGCGTCTTTAATAATGCGGGCACCCCAATGCCGGGAAGGCACATGCGTCACGGTCAGCTCGCGGTGGCGATAGCTGTTCCACCAATCCAACTCCACCACGTCCTCGAATCCCAAGTCGGACACCAGATCAAACACATGATGTGGGACCACAATGGTGGGAGAAGCGCCGTGATTACGGCTATGCTGCACAATGGCCCGCAGCGACGGCCGGTGCAGATGGTCAAAGTGCGCATGCGTCACCAGCACCAAGTCGATGGACGGCAGATCGCGCAACCGAACTCCGGGCTGCCGCAGACGCTTCAGCACGAACAACCAGCGCGCAAAATTCGGGTCGATGATGACGTTCTGGCCGCCAATCTGCAGGAAGAAGCTGGCATGTCCGATGAAGGTCACGCCCAATTCGCCATTGGCGACCAATCTTGGCTTATGCGTCTGCCCGGTTCGCGGAGTCACCGCGGAGTGCCGCACCAGGCTGCCAAACGCCCGCGCGCGCTTGCGAAGCACCGGATTGTTAAGAGTGTTCTTTAACATCTAAATTCTGCCCGCCGCAGGTTTTGGAGTGCAATCCGTTTTGTCGCCCTTACTTCATGAGCGCGGACAGCCCGGCAGTAATTGCGATGTCCTCCACCGCAGGAGAGTTGTTCTTGATTCTAAAACAATCGTCCGCAGATTGCTTGACCGCCGCGCTAACCGTCAGTTCTAATCCTGTTGCGGGTCCACAGGAGAAAGCTGAAATGCAGGTTGCATTCTTGGGTCTGGGTATTATGGGGCGCCCCATGGCGTCGAGTCTGGTAAAAGCCGGCCACCAAGTGACGGTCTGGAATCGCACGCCGGGGAAAGAAGTTGACGGTGCGCACATCGCGTCATCTCCAGCGGAAGCGGCTCAGGGCGCCGAAGTCGTTTGGATGAGCGTCTCAGACACCAAAGCCGTTGAAAGCGTGCTGTTCGGACCGCAAGGCGTGGAGTCCTCGTTGCAGGAGGGTATGACGGTCGTCGATTCCAGCACCATCTCTCCTTCCGCTACGCGCAAGTTTGCCGAGCGCGTCCGCGCCCGTGGGACTGACTACGTCGATGCCCCGGTGACCGGATCAAAAACCGGAGCAGAAAACGCAACTCTCACATTCATGATCGGCGGAGATGAGAACACAGTACAGAAGCTCATGCCCCTGTTCTCCGCGATGGGCAAGCAATTTTTCCGCATGGGAGAAACCGGCAAGGGACAGGCAGCCAAGCTGGTGATGAATCTGCAAATCGCTCTCATCTACGAAGGTTTTGCCGAGGCCCTCACCCTGGCCACCAAACTTGGTGTGGAAGCCGACACTCTACTCCCGCTGATTCAGGGTTCCATGGTGCGATCCGGCGTAGTGGACTACAAAGCCCCGTTCATCACGAAACGAGACTTCTCTCCCAATTTCCCGCTCCGCCTCATGCACAAAGATCTTCGCCTGGCGCTCGAAGCCGCCAAAGAAGCGCGAGTCAAACTCCCCGGCCTTGAAACCGTGGAGGAGATCTACGAGATGGCTACGGAAGACGGCCACGAAAATCTGGACTACGCCGCCACGCTTACTTTGCTCGAGAAATGGGCCGGCGTAGAAGTGAAGGGCGCTTCCGCGTGAGTTCAGCTGACAACGGCAGTCATTAATAGTGCCGATTAGCCCTGAGCTGCCAGGAAGGAAGCTGAACGAGGTTCTCGCGCCAGAGGCTCCAAAACGAGCGCCCAGCGGCCCATGACTAACGACCAGATACTCTGGTAACCCCATATGCGACGCTATTACAGAACTATTACACTCGCCGCCCGCCTCTCCTGTTAAGTTGAAATCTAGGCTGCCGTTAAACCATTAGGGGAAGACATAACAATGCAACTTGAGGCTCTGAGCCGTCCTGCGGCGGAAAAAGGCGAAATCAACTGGGTAACCACCGGCTTCATGGCGGCGTTTCACATCGGAGCCGTAGCAGCCCTGTTTTTCTTCTCCTGGAAAGCACTGGCAGTCGCAATGTTTCTGTGGTGGGTTTCCGGAAGCCTGGGCATCGGCATGAGCTATCACCGCCTGCTCACACACCGCGGCTATAGGACTCCCAAGTGGGTGGAATATTTTCTGACCGTCTGCGCGACTCTTACCCTCGAAGGTGGACCAATTTTTTGGGTCGCGACGCACCGCATTCATCATCAGTTTTCTGACGTGGAAGGCGATCCCCATTCTCCGCTGGATGGCAAATGGTGGGCTCACATGGGCTGGATCCTCACCGGCAAGTCCATGCATCACGACACCACTACCCTGGCCAAATATGTTCCCGATCTAGCCAAGGACAAGTTTCACGTCTGGCTTACCAAATATCATTACGTTCCTATCGTCGTACTCGGACTGATTCTTTTCGCCATCGGGGGTCTCCCCTTTGTGCTGTGGGGAATTTTCCTGCGCACGGTAGTCGGCCTACACGCCACCTGGCTGGTCAACTCCGTCACCCATACGTGGGGTTCGCGGCGTTTCGTCACCAAAGATATGTCTACGAATAACTGGTGGGTGGCGCTGCTGACCTTCGGTGAAGGATGGCACAACAACCATCATGCCCACCCTGTATCGGCCCGTCACGGCATTGCCTGGTATGAAGTGGATCTCAACTGGTATGGCATCTGGGCGCTGAAGAAGCTCGGGCTGGCGCGGCACATCTACAAAGTGAAGCTATCCAATCTGCCGGCCAAGCCGCCGCTCACCCGGACGGCCACCGCGCACGTCTTCCCATTCCCCTCAGTTTCGGGAAACGACTAGGCCTTCGGCTCAGGTTCGCGAAACATCTTCAAGGATTTTGTTCTTTGTCGTTGTAAGGTGAGCCGGTAGAGCGATTACTTCTGGGTTTTTCCGAAGAGTGTATCGTCCTTCGCTGCCCCGATCATCGAGAAGACAGCGGGCGCGTGTTTAATCTTCCGATGTTCAAGCCTATTGCCGTTGCCTCTGCGCAAGCTGATCGGCTGTGCTGGGCAACGAGGAAAGTCGCGGCAATGCCGCTGTACCAGGCGCCTTGCTGACACTGTTCAGCGACGCTTTTCTGCCCGGTTCCTCTTCCGACATCATGTTGTTGCCCAGGCTGTAGGCATACAGCACGACTTCCACGCGCTTGGAAACACCCAATTTATCGAAGATGCGGAAAAGATAATTCTTGACCGTGTGTTCGGTCAGCCCAAGGCGCTGGGCGATCTCTCGGTTGGATAAGCCTTCGGCCACGCAGCGCACTACTTCCTGCTCACGTTTGGAGAGGAGCACAGTGCCCCGAGCATCCACCACGCGCAGTGGCAACGCTTCTCCCAAAGCCTGGAGCAGGAAACGCAACTCGTTGCTATTGGCCCACACCTGCCCCTGGTGCACACAAGCGATGCATTTGGCCAGCGACTTCAGCGACTCGTTCCGGCAGAAGACTCCTCGCGCCCCGGCACGAAATGCTTCAATCACCTGGCTGCGCTCGGAGGCGTCCAGAAGCATGACCACTCGGGCTTCCGGGACAGCCGTCCGCAACTCGCGGGCGATCTCGAAACCTTTCCGCGGATTGTCGTCCAGTTCGGCGCTGATGACGACCACGCCTGGTCTTTCCTTGGTCACGGCGGCGACAATGCCGCGCGCATCCGCGGTCGGTTCGACCACCTGAAAACGTTTGTCGCGCTCCAGAGCGGCGGCCAGGAGCTGGCTATTCATGCGGGTGCTGTCGACTGCCAACACGCGAACTATTTCAGAACCTTCGGGCAGGGAAATTGCGTGAGCCATAGGTACAAGGGTCTCCGGCGCGGAATATTGCTGTCACTCCGCACTCCTCTAAAGTTTTTGCCTCAACCGGGGGAACCTGGCAACTGACACCAGCTCGGTTTTGATTTGCATCCTGGAATACAGTGAAAGGGTTATCGAGACGGTCAACCGGGTGCACAGAACCGGGACACCCACGCAGCCACCACCCCTAGTGACTGTTCCTGAGACTTTAGTCTCATAGTAAGACGGTGTAAATGGCACCTTCGTGCTAGGGGACAACCGGCCTCAGGCGTCTCCTGGCAAAACCCAGACATCGGATAGGCGCTATATTCTCAGGTTAAACTTTGCATTATACCTCTAACACATTGAATAATATAAGCTTGTCATGCTCTAACACTCGCTGCGTAAGAGGACGCGAGCCCGCGGGACCGGGGCTCATCCTAGACTTTAAGAATAGGCAAGCTCCTTGGCCCGCTGAGCAGCTTTAACTACGGCTTTGATCAGCGTCACCCGAAGTTTGCCCTCTTCCAGTTCAAGAATGCCATCGATTGTACAGCCCGCAGGAGTAGTCACCGCGTCTTTCAGTTGAGCGGGATGTTCGCCGGTTTCAAGCACCACAGTGGCTGCACCCAATGTAGTTTGTGCTGCCAGCAGCGTGGCAATATCTCGCGGCAATCCGACCTTCACTCCCGCCTCGGCAAGCGACTCAAGGATGATGTAAATGTATGCCGGACCACTGGCGGAAAGTCCGGTGACAGCGTCCATATGCTTCTCGTCAACCACGACGGTTCTGCCCACGACGCTAAACAAATGGCATGCAGTCTCAAGGTGCGCGTCGCCTGCGAATTTTCCTTTGCACACCGCTGTCATGCCACATCCCAACGCGCACGGCGTATTCGGCATAGCGCGAATCACCGCGACTTCGTGGCCGAGCGCCTTCTCGATGTGACTTGTGGGAACCGACGCGGCAACCGAGATGATGGTCTGATTTGGCGAGATCTCAGGCCGGATCTGCTCCATCACTTCCTGCACCACCTGCGGTTTCACGCAAACGAAAATAATATCGGCGTTGCGTACTGCCGCGCGATTGTCTGTACTCACCGGGATGCCGAACTTCTGCGTTAAGCAGCGGGCCCGCTCTTCATGTCCGACGGTCGCGGTCGTGGTATCCGGTGAGAGCATGCCCTTGTCGAGCAGGGCCTTGAGCAGAATTCCGCCCATCTTGCCCGCACCCAAGACGGCCACGCGCTTGCCAGAGAGATCAGTGCTCATCAGAGTCTCCGTTTCTCAACTGATTCTTTGTCTGCAGTCCGAGAACGAATAAACGTCCGGAAACCCTCATCAGATTGCAGGGGAGCCGCGGCGGACTTTCGTCCCATGAGGAGAGGGTCTGCAGACCGAGGGACGGCCAGAATACCACAAAATGAGGAGCATTCCTCCGTGGAAGGAATGCTCCTTTCCCGTGCCAACCAAACTCTCTAGCCAGTGTGGCGCAAAACACTCACCCCAGCCCGAAACCATCTCTCGCCATCTGGGCAAGCGTGCGTCCAATGGGCAAAGATGCTGTCGCTGCCGGCGACGGGACGTTATACACGTGCAACATGCCATCGGCAAAAACAAACTGGAAATCGTCGACCAGCGATCCATCTCGGCGCAGAGCTTGAGCCCGCACTCCCGAGCCGCCTTCCGCCAGATCAGAAGGGCGAATTTCCGGTACCAATCGTTGCAGCGCGCGCACGAACGCCGCCTTATGGAAAGAGCGGTAGAACTCGCCGGCTCCGTGCCGCCAATATTTCGTTCCCATGCGCCGGAATCCCGGATAGGTCAACGTTTCCAAAGCGTCTCCCATATTGAAATCTGTGCGATGGTAGCCCTCGCGTTTGAACGCCAGCACGGCATTCGGTCCGGCATCCACTCCACCGTGGATGCGCCGCGTGAAGTGCGCGCCCAGGAATGGAAATCGCGCGTCGGGCACTGGATAGATCAAGGCCCGTACCAGGTGCTGCTTCGCTGGGATGACATCGTAGTATTCGCCGCGGAAGGGGACGATCATGACCTCAGGCGCTTGCCCTGCCATGCGGCCAATATGATCACTGTGTAGCCCGGCGCAATTGATGGTGTGACGAGTTGAAAACGAGCCGCGCGTGGTTTCGAGCACGCTCTCTCCGCCACGTTTTGTGAAACCTGTGACTTGTGTATTCAGGCTGATCGAGCCGCCTTGGGCGACCAGGAGTTCCGCGTATTTTCGGCTCACGACCCCGTAATCCGTAATGCCAGTACCGGACACACGCAAGGCCCGCGGGCCCACACAGTGTGGTTCGACTTCTCGCAACTGAGCGCGGTCCAGTAGTTCAAGCCCGGTTAATCCATTCAACTTACCCCGGTCAAACAGAACCTGCAATGCGCTGGTTTCCTCGTCGTTGGCTGCGACGATCACCTTCCCACAGACTTCATAAGGAAGGTTGTGCTCGCGGCAGAAGCGCAGCATGGCAGCCGCGCCCTCCACGCACAGACGGGCCTTCAGCGATCCCGGCTTGTAGTAAATGCCGGAATGGATAACACCGCTATTGTGCCCGCTCTGATGCTTCGCCACCTCAGATTCTTTTTCGAGCACAATCAGGCGTAGAGAAGGCAAGGAGCGGGTGAGGTGCATCGCGGTAGACAGACCGACAATTCCCCCGCCAATGATAACGATGTCAAAGCGCTGGTCAGACATGCATGCTCGTGTGGAGCGGGCGCCCTGCCCGCGAAGCTGTCGTTGAGAACGCCCGCTTATAGCATAAGTCTAGGGCGGCTTTGGACGTTGGCTGCCGGAAGTCATTATTTCGAAGCAGCGGATTTAGAAGTCAACGAAATGATGTTGCTGCGGAATGTTTGCAATCCGCAGCCAACTGTACGTGGCTGTGCGGACTCACTACTGAACCGTAAGCGTCACCATGGTGGTGTGGGTCACGGTAGGTGAAGTTCCGGTCACGGTCACGGTGTAAGTGCCCGGAGGCGTACCCGGCTGACCACCACCTCCACCGCCACCGCCGCCTCCACCACCGCCGCATGCGATCTGCAGCCCAACAAGCAGCAGAGCAAGGGTCAGCATCAACACCCGTGCCCGCTGCTTACGGTTAGATTTCCCGCCGCCATCTCGGGCAAAGACCAGTATCAGGCCCAACGTTGGCAGCGATACAGCCCACAAGAGCGCGCCACTCGCTCGGTTCGCTGCGGCAGCAATGGGCGCTGTGGTCGAGATTGTGAACGTCACCGGAGTGTCCGCGGCCCCGGAAGCAATCTGAGTCGGACTGAATGCGCAGGTGCTGCGCAGAGGCAGGCCGCTGCAAGACAGAGTAACGCCGCTCGCAAAGCTTCCACCCGCAGGAGCAAAGTCCAGGTTATAGCTGGCCATCTGTCCCGCCTTGACTGTCTGCGGAGTCGAGCTGTTGTTGATCACGAAATCGAATGTGGAACTGAACGATACCGCAGCGTTGTGCGCGATGGCTGAGGGATCCGTACCGACTCCAGCAATGTTGAAATTGTAAGTTTGAACGGCGTCGCTGCTCGCCGTGACCGTGAACGGCGCACCACCCGCCGTAGGAGTAATGGGCGATGACGACAACGTGCAAGTCGGCGGCGCACTCGAACCGCAGCTCAGATTCACCGGACTGTTGTATCCGTTGAATGCCGTGAGTGTCCCATGGAACGTGGCCGAAGTCCCCGCATTCGCGGACAAAGAAGGATTGCTGATGGCGAGCCCGTAATCGGGGGTTGCGGTCACTGTCAGTGACAAGGTCTGGGTCTTGGGTGCAGGCGCGCCGCTTGTGCTTGCCGCAATTGTAATCGTGGAGCTACCAGGGGGCGTGCTAGTGGACGTTGCAATAGTCAGCGAAACGGTCACCGGCGATGAGGAAGTCGGATTCACGGTGCTTGACGGGGAAAAGTTGCAGGTCGCCCCCGATGGCAATCCGCTGCTACAAATCAGCATCACCGCTCCGCTGAACGATCCCGAAGCCGTCACCTGGAACGTAATTGGTTGCGAAGTGTTCGGACGATTTACCGTTACGCTGCCCGGCGATGGCGCGCCCAGGTCAAAATCCACAACATGCAGGGTAACGGGAGCATCGTGCGTGACCGTGTTCGAGTCGGAACCGATGCCATGAACGTTGAATGAATAATCATTGATGCCGCCCGCTGCCGAAACCGTGAAAGGCGTGCCATTCGCCGTGGGCGTGATATTCCCCGGGTTCGGCGTGCAGGTGCTCGGAGGCGTCCCCGTGCAGCTCAGCGCTACCTGACTGGTATATCCGTTGAATGCGGTGATGGTGCCATTGAAAGTCGCGGTCTGAGTTGGGAAGATCGTCTGCGTCGGATTTGAAATGCTTAACTGAAAATCCGGCGTAGTGGCCAGGTTGAACTCCCAGACCCCGCGTCCGTAGGTGGAAGCTCTTAGCTTCTTGGTTCCCGGAGCACTAAATATGCGCAGCGCCGTGACGGAGACGTTCGGCAGGTACCCCGCTTGTCCGCTACTGGGGGCGGGGCCAACTTCGGTCCAATTCGCGCTCCCCGCGCTGCTCGAAAACACGCCGACATCCGTGCCCACATACATAGTTCCGTTGGAGGTCGTCGCGCCCGCATCGACAGCGACCGCGTTGACCGGTGAGTCAGGCAGATTTGCTGTGAAGTCAGTCCACGTCAGACCAGCATTGGTCGTCTTAAACACGTGCGAGACATGGAAGCCCATGATGGTGACATACGCCGTCTGGCCGGTCCCGTCTGCCGTATCAATGGCGACCCCGGAAATCGGATAATTGCTGGGATTGATGCTTCCGGTTCGATCATTCCAGCTGCTGGCGCCCCCGGCGGCATTGGTCGTCACCCAGATGTGTCCGCCGGGAGGCGTGCCCGGGGGAGGAGGTCCGAAGCCATCCGTGCCCGCGTAGATCACGTTGGAAAAGCCGCTGGAGTCGAGCGCGCCGCCGGCCGCCAGGGAGCGCACGAGATTGACTTCATTTCCACTACAGGGAGGCACTCCGCCGGGCTCGAAATCGTTGCTGAGTGCGGCGAAGGCGCCTGCTCCACCGACTCCGGCGCCGCGCCAGATGCGGCATGTGCCAATCAGCAGTTCGCTGGCACTGACCTGCGGATCGAGAATATATGGGGCATAGAACGCCCCATGATCTCCACCTATATTTCCAGGCTGCACGACGTAGAGAAAATCCTGCGAATGACAAGCGATACCCGTAGTGCATCGCTGAATGCTCACATCAAAATTCGCGGTAAACCATTCGTTCGTGCTGCTCGGATTGATGGCGTTGAATCCGCCATCGCCCGCGTTCACGTTCAGCCATTGCGTGCTCGTCTGCGAGGATGAAGTCGCTGGAGAGCCGTTATCCTGCGTACCGCCGAGAATGGTGTTGGGATCGGTGGGATGCTGAGAGAACGACACGAACTGGGTCATTGATCCCAGCGTCTGATTCAAACTGTCAAACTGATTCGTGCCGGAACAACTGGTAGTGGTCAGGCCAAGGAAGCCATCCAACGCGCGGTAGATACCGCCATCATTGGCGAAGTACATGATGTCTTTGCCATTCACCACCGTAAATCGCACGTCGTGCTGGTCAGGATGGACCTTGGCGATCGCGCTACAGCCATAGACATGAGTTAGGTTTTGAAACGAGTTGGTGCCGGACGCGGCATTACAGGTGGGAGCCGAAGACGTGATCGTACATTTGTAAATATTGATCGTGCCGGCATAGAGATCAGTCGCCGAGCCATTGGGCACGGCAGCAAGTTCCAGGTTGTAAGTGCCCTGTTGCACGCCGCAGCCGAAGCTGTCGCCGCAATTGGTGATGCCGGTATCGGTAATCTGCGTCCAGGAAGTGCCCCCGTTTGTCGTCTCCCAGATGCCCCGATCCACCTCTGCTCCGGTCGTAAAATTGATCGAAACGTACCAGGCGTACATCTCGTTTCGCCCCGGAACAACCGCGATCTCGCCGCGATAGATCGGGCAACTAGGTGGGCTAACTTGCAAATAATTCAGCGGGCAGGCGGTGGTGCTAAGCACGCTTCCGCCCGGCTGGGTGGTCAAGCGAGTCCAGGTAATTCCATCCGGCGAGCTGTAGAACCCGTGATAGCGCACTGCAGCAAAGAACTTATTCGCAATCGCGTTGAACACCACTGACGTAGCCGACGTGGTGGGATTTATCGGTCCAGTAGGATCCTGCGGGATGTTATACGTCCACGTCTGTCCCGCATCGGTCGAGGTGTACAACCCTCGCTGTGTATTCGCTGTGATCAAGCCGTCGTCCAAGCCTACTGGCGAGGTCGCCATCGCGGCCACCACGGTGGTCGCCGTGTTGAACGACATGCGCGCCGTCCCCAGTCCAGCCAGCGACAGCGTTCCCAGCGAACCTCCATTGGCGGTGCTGATCAGACTCCAGGTATTTCCCGCATCCGCCGAACGCAATATTCCGACTCCGTAGTAGGAATCGCCGGAGCTGTTCGCCTCTCCCGTGCCGGCCAGAATTACATTGCTCAAACTTCCTGTAGTGTTTCCAGGCTCAATAGCGATCGCGCCAACCGCCAAGCTCGCCTGGTTGTCGATCATTGGCGTCCAAGTGACGCCGCTTGCGTTGCCGAAGCTGCCGGTGGTGCCGTTTTGCGAACGCCATACTCCCCCATAGGCACCGCCGATGTATACCGTGCTTCCGGTTACGTCCGCCGGGTCAATAGCGATCGCCGTGGCGCGTCCCGACACCCAGCTATAGTCCTGTTGGCCCATACCGCTTGCGTCCGAGGCCAGTGGCGCGGGCCCCAGCGGTGTCCATCCTGTTCCGCTGAAGGCTTGAGATAACGGAGTCAGTCCTTGCCGTGCCGCCGCGATGCGGGCCGCCCGAAGCTGCATCTTTTCGAGATGAGCGCGGTAGCGCAGCGCGGCAGAAGACTGGCCCGGCACCGTGCGCCCGTGCATGAACCAGAGATCGCGCGCTACGGGATGGTCGGCATCTTCCTCGGCGAGAGGCTCAAACTGCGAGCGGACTCGCGCACCCTGTCCAAACAGAAAGACGCTGCTGAATGTGAGCAGACAAATAGCGGGAACACGAAGGAATCCACATACACCAATTCTCATAGTTGGACCCTGGCGGGAACGCGAATGGAACGGCTAAGGGGATAAGGTAAGTATCTGAAGTGAGTAGCTTCTTGTCAACGCAAAAGACGGGTTTGCAGGGGGGCAGTCTGATTCATACACCAACCTATTTTGGGCCGTGACGCCTCTGATGATACGGCGGATGGTCATGGCGCTGTTGTTCTTTCTTCCGGGCCATCCAACGATCTACCCAAGCAGCTGGCGGAAGAAATGCCAGCAATCCCAAGAATATCCCGACAGCGATGGTGCCAGCAGAGTAATTCGTCCCACGCCACGACGTATTCTGATAAACGAAAATGCCACGATGCATCATTTGCAATCCGTACATAATGGTTACTGCTCCTACTGCAAGAAGTGAGAGGCGGCCTATAATCCATCTCATGGCGTGCAACCAGCTTTAAACGCCCTGCTCATTCAGGATAAGGCTCTTGTCAATGAGATTTGGGGCAGCTGCGGTTTCGGGCAATACCCGCTCTCTAGGACGTGAGACGTAAGACCCGACACCTACTCGTATCGCAGGGCTTCAATTGGATCCATCCGCGCCGCTTTCCGCGCAGGATAAAAGCCGAAGAAAATCCCGACTGCCATCGAGAAGATGACGGCCGCGATGATCGCTGCCGGAGAGACCAGCACCGGCCATCCCAGAGTCTGCGTGATCAGATATGACGAACTGGTGCCAAAGACAATGCCAATCGCTCCGCCGAGCACGCTTAGAACAACCGCTTCGATCAGAAACTGTTGCTGGACATCGCCCTCCGTCGCCCCGATGGCGATACGAATGCCGATCTCGCGCGTGCGTTCGGTGACCGACACCAGCATGATGTTCATGATCCCAATGCCGCCAACAATCAACGATATGCTAGCAATAGAAGCCAGCAGAATCGTGAACAGGCGCGCGTTCTGGTCCGCCAGGTCGGCAATATCGGCGAGGTTACGCACGAAGAAATCGTCATCCTGTCCGGAACGAATGCGATGGCGGTCGCGCAGCAGTGAGGTGATTTGCTGCTGTGCCGGATAGCTCGCGTCCTTTGAAACCGCGGAGACCATGATCCAGCGCAGCCAATCCTGCCCGGTAATTTTCTTCTGCAGAGTCGTGATCGGAACGATGATGGTGTCATCCTGGTCTTGCCCCATGGCTGCCGATGTCCCCTTGGGAGTCAACAGGCCGACTACCTTAAACGGAAGATTATTAATCCGAATCGTTTCGCCAATCGGATCGGTAGCGCCGAACAGGTTCTTGCGCACGGTCTCGCCGATGACAGCAACATTGTCGGCGGTATCGACGTCGCCCTGAGTGAACGACGCGCCCTCGGCAATCGGCCAACTGCGAATATCGAAGTACTGCGGCTCGGTGCCGTTAATGCTGGTGGCCCAGTTGTCGTTTCCAAAAACTACCTGCGCGGAACTTTGACTTCCCGGTGCTGCCGCTTTAACCGACGGAGCTTCGCGCAAGATCGCTTTCATATCGTCGTACACCAGAGTCTTGGTCGCGCCCGAGCCCATGCGCATGCCGCCCCGGGTCACCGTTCCCGAACTGACAAACAGCATGTTCGACCCCATGGCCGCGATCTGCTGCTGCGCCTGCTCCTGCGCTCCCTGGCCGACGCTGACCATGGCAATCACCGCGCCGACGCCGATGATGATGCCCAGCATGGTCAAGCTGGAACGCAGCTTGTTGCGGGCCAGCGCTCGCATCGCGATCCGAATAATTGCCAGTACATCCATAAACCTTGGTGATTTCCTATTCTGCCGCGCAGGCATGACGCCCACGCGACTGCGGCCTTATCGAAAAAGGCCTAAATCAATCCTCCAGCGTCGGCATGTTCTTCAACACCTCTGCCGCACTCGGGCGGTTCACGATCGGCTCATCGCGGCGGATCTTGCCATCGCGGAACTGAATACTGCGCTTGGCAAACTGCGCTACGTCGGGCTCGTGCGTGACCAGCACGATGGTGAGTCCGCCTTCATTGAGCCGCTGAAATACTTCCATGATCTCGACCGACGTGCGGCTGTCGAGATTCCCGGTAGGCTCATCGGCCAGCAAAATCGACGGCCGGTTCACCAGCCCGCGGGCAATCGCGACGCGCTGCTGCTGCCCGCCGGAGAGCTGGGAAGGAAAGTGCAGCATCCGATCTCCCAGGCCAACCAGGTCCAGCGCATCCTTGGAGCGCCTTTGACCTTCTTCTTTGCTGATGCGCGCATAGAGTGTTGGCAGTTCGACGTTCTCCAAGGCTGTGGTCCGTGAGAGCAGGTTGAAACCCTGAAACACAAACCCGATTTTGCGGTTGCGAATGGCCGCCAGCTCTTTTTTGCTCAGATCCGACACCGCAATGCCTTCGAGCAGATAGCGGCCGCTCGAAGGCTTATCGAGGCAGCCGAGAATGTTCATGAAGGTCGATTTACCGCTGCCGCTCGCTCCCATGACGGCCACGAATTCTCCCCGGCCAATCCCGACGCTAACCCCGCGTAGGGCGTGCACCCGCGTTTCGCCCAATTCGTAGTACTTATGAACATCCTCTACCTGGATGATCTGCGGACGAGTTGTGGTGGCGGCGCTGTTCAATTCGGGTTGTGAAATAGTTGCCATCCCATCACCGCCGTGGTGCCGGTGCGCCTCCCATAGAAGGAGGCCGGGACGCCGCACTGGCTGTGCTCATCGCTCCCGTCACCAACTCATCGCCATCGTTCAGTTGACCGTTCAGAACCTGTGTCACTTCCGTCAAGGTATGGTCGGTAATCCCGGTGCGAATCCGTACCGGCTCAAGCGTCTTATCGGGACGCAGCTTCCAAACTACCGCAACATCCAGCCGCGGTGTGCGCTGTTGCTGGCCGGCTTCATTGCCTCCGCCTTGCGCACCTTCGCCGCGGGCGCGGTTCTGTTTGCCAGTGGCTCCGCCCGCCGCCGGAGCCCCGGCGTTCGCGGTAGTCTCATCTCCCTTGCTCAACCCGTATTTCTGATACAGCGCCCGGATCTCATCGGCTTTCATGTCTGGCTTGTAGCGCAATGCGCCATTCGGCACCCGCTGCACGGCCTTTGCGTTGGCCACGGGAATCGTGATATAGGCTGTCATTCCCGGGAAAAGCTTTAGATCGGGATTATCAAAATCGATGATCGTGCTGTACGTGACCACATTCTGCACGGTCGTGGCGTTCATGCGAATCTGCGAAACCCGCCCTGTAAATGTGTCCTTGGGATACGCGTCCACCTTGAATGTGGTTACCTGGCCGGTGCGGATCATGCCCACATCCGATTCGTCGGTGCTGGCGTATACCTGCATCTTGGTAAGGTCTTGCGCGATGGTGAAAAGCGTAGGCGCCTGCAAAGAAGCCGCTACGGTCTGGCCAACATCGACGTTGCGGGCGATTACGGTTCCGTCAATCGGCGCGTGGATAGTGGTGTAGTTGAGATTGGTTTGCGCCACCTCGACCGCCGCCTGTTTCTGCTGGACCTGGGCTGCCGCCTGGGTGACGGAAGCTACTGCAGCAGAAACGGCTGCGTCGGCCGTGTCCGCGTTCGCCTTCGCCAGATCGAGTTGCTGTGGACTCATGACCCCAGCCGTGGCCAGACCAACCGTTCGCTGGTAGTCGGCCCTGGTCTGGACCGCGGTCGCTTTCGCCTTCTCGAGATTTGCCTTGGCGGCGACCAGATTCGCATTGGCATTGGCAAGATCAGCTTTGGCCTGCAGCATGGCGCCCTGAAACAGTGAAGGCTCGATCTGCGCCACTACCTGGCCTTTCTTTACTCGCGAATTGAAGTCCACGTAAAGACGCGAAATCGTCCCAGAAACCTGCGAGCCCACCTGGACAGTGGTTACCGCATTGATGGTGCC
>Ga0070697_100000112_pt1 | contig 63499 bp, 46 predicted proteins | sample KBSK1501metaG_FD_65475 | JGI IMG/M metagenome (GOLD analysis project Ga0070697, IMG submission 65475) | Corn, switchgrass and miscanthus rhizosphere microbial communities from Kellogg Biological Station, Michigan, USA - KBS K1-50-1 metaG | ecosystem: Host-associated > Plants > Roots >... | reverse complement strand
GTCCAGCGGCAAGGTCCTGGTTGCGGGAGGTTTCCTCGCTAATAGCGAACTCAACACCGCTGAGCTTTACGACCCAGCCACCGGGACGTGGAGTGTTACTGGCAACCTCAACGCAGCCCGCTTTGAGCACACAGCGACGCTGTTGCCTGGCGGCAACGTCCTCGTCGCGGGCGGCGCCAACAGCGCCGGCAGTCTCAACAGCGCGGAGCTGTATGATCCCGCCATCGGAACGTGGAGCATCACCGGCAATCTCAACACAACCCGTCAGCTTCATACTGCAACTCTACTACCGAACGGTAAGATCCTGGTTGCAGCCGGTTTCATCAACTTCAATACCGGCCTCATCACCGACAGCGCGGAACTGTACGACCCAGCCACCGGGCAATGGAGCAATACAGGCAATCTCAACCAGCGTCGCGCTTACCACACAGCTACACTGCTGGGCGGCGGCAAAGTACTGGTTGCCGGAGGTTTCTTCGTCGACAGTCTGCCCAACATTACTAACAGCGCGGAGTTGTTTGATCCGGCGACGGGAACGTGGAGCACCACCGCCTCACTCAACCACGGCCGCCGTTTTCACACCGCAACACTTCTGCTTAACGGCAAGGTCGTTGTCGCGGGCGGCAGCGGCTTTAATGCTTCGAATACCGCCGAGCTGTACGATGCCGGATCCGAGCCGGTCGTGCTAACAGCTGACCAGGTAACGCTCAAGAGCTGGACTTATCAAGGCAGGACCTACGTTTACGCCAAACTCAGTTTTCCGAGTTCCGCCTACTTCGTTTCTGATTGGGGGCTGTCGACCAGAACGGGCAACGACTTTTCGGTTAATGCTCTGGCGGAGCGCGCCACAGGACCGTCAGTGCAAGCGACAACGACCACCGCGCAGATTTACGATTTGGGACCACTCGCAGATGGTCCATACAACTTTAATTTCAAAAGTTCAGGGACGCTGGCGAAGACGCTGCAATTTACCGTCAGCTCGGCGCCGCCGCCCCCGAATCCTATTGATAACGCTCGAGAGTTTGTGAAGCAGCAGTATCGAGACTTCCTGAATCGCGAGGCTGACCCGGCTGGTGAAGACTTCTGGACCGATAACATCACCCGGTGTAGTGATCCGGCGCGACGGCCAGCCGGCCAAACGGAAGCCCAGTGCACACTTAGACAGCTGGAAACAACCAGCGGCGCGTTCTTCATGTCTCCGGAATTTCAGTACACGGGTTACTTCGTTCACCGGATGTATAAGGGAGCGCTGGGCCGGCAGCCGGAGCTCTCGGAGTTCACGACTGATGCGCAGTTTGTCGGAAACGGGATCATAGTTGGTGGGCAGTTGTCGGCAGCGAAGATCAATCAGAACAAAGCCGACTTCGCCGTGCAGTTTGTAAACTGCACGGACCCGGCGAAGTACCGGTGCTCGGAGTTTAAGGCAATCTATGACGGCTTGAGCAATCAGCAATACGTGGACAAGCTGTTTGAGAAGACGGGCGCGACTCCGAGCGCCGGTGAGCGCCAGGCCCTGGTCGATGGACTGAACGGGTTAACGTTAACTCGAGCCGCCGTGCTGCAGAAAGTAGTGGACGGCATTAACGTGATAGCGGAAGGGAACCAGCAGTTCACCACCACTTACGGGCAAGCGTTTTACAATTCGGAATTCAACCGGGCCTTTGTGCAGCTGGAATACTTCGGATACATGAAACGCGATCCGGATGACGCCGGCAATGCATTCTGGTTGGGCAAGCTGAACCAGTTTGGCGGCAACTTTGTGAATGCGGAAATGGTGCTCGCGTTTATTTCTTCACCCGAGTATCGAGCGAGATTCGGCCAGCCGTAAAGGAAAGGGTCAGGGGGAAGGGGGAAAGGGGAATACCCGGGAGCGCAAACCCCGGAGCGCAGGCATCCCTGCCTGCTGGTACGTAAGCACAGATCATTGAAACGGGCTCGAATCTTCGAGAAGAGAAGAGCAGGCAAGGATGCCTGCGCTCCCCAGGTAAGACTTGATGATTCATCAGTCCGCGCCGATAATTCGTGGACATGCGCTCAGGCCAGCCAAACTTTGACGCCACCAGACATCGTCCAGCAAGCCTTTCAAAGTTACTCAAATTAGTCGCGATAAACCTTTTACTCCTTTTCATTCTACTGGAGCTCATCTCTTTAGGCTTCTACTTCTCAAAGACCAGAACCTTCTTTTACCCCATAAACAAAGACCGCATTAAGGCCAGCGCTACTGAGCTTAACGTCGAGCCGTTCCGCCCAGCCTGGACGTTTGATTACCAAATCCACCCTTATTTCGGGTTTATGACCCCGCCATCTTATGACGCGTTTCCCTTCAAAAAAAACAGCCAGCGTCAATTCATCATCGGCATTTTCGGCGGCTCGGTGGCCCAGCAATTCTGCGATTACGAGGCTCAGCACCACGTCATGGCCAAACTCCTGGCGCCGCTGCCCGAATTCCAAAACAGGGAAATAGTCCTGCTGAAGTTTGCCAACCAGGCTCATAAACAGCCACAACAACTGTTGACGCTTAACTACTTCCTGTCCGTCGGTCAGGAATTCGACATGGTCATAAACATTGATGGCTTCAATGAAGTAGCTCTTTCCTACTTAAACAATAAGGCCGGAACTGAAGTTTCGATGCCCAACGATTATATTTTTTCCCCACTAATTACTCTCGCCAATAAGGATTTTTCATCAGAGCAACTCCAACTTGCGCTTCAAGTGCTCCAACTGAAACTTAGCTTGCAGGATACGCTCAACCGATTGAGCGAGTGCCGCCTGGCCACCTGCTATGCGTTGAGGTGGGCACAAGCAAAATATTTCCTGGCCCAGTATCGTGAAAAGTCGCAGACACTTGATTCGCTGAAGAGGAAAGAAGGAAAGCGCTCATTAATCTACCTGAAAAAGATTGACCAACCCCTTGATGATCCGGAAGCGCTCGAGAGCATCGGAAACCTATGGTTCAATTCATCGCTCGGGATGAATGGCGTGCTGGCGGCCAGGAAAATTCCATACTTCGAGTTCATCCAGCCCAACCAGTATTATTCAACCAATCGACAATTCAGCACAGATGAGAAGCAGATCGCTTTTGACGAAAAGAGTCAGTATCAGGAAGGGACGATAAAGGGCTATCCGAAGCTCCTGGCCAGAGTAAGTAATCTGCAGGCAGCTGGTGTCAAAGTCTTCAGCGGCGTGAATGTTTTCGACGAGACCAGCGATATTGTGTATCGTGACAATTGTTGCCACTACAACGATCTCGGAAATGAGATCCTCGCGCGCTATATTGGCAAGAGCATTGTTTCGGCTCTAAAAACGGGACCGGTGAAGAGCTTGCCTGGTTCATCGGAAGCTGCCAGGTGACGACGAAGAACTTCGGGACTGCCTATTTCGATTATTGACAGCCGCTATAAGCGGGCATATATTGCCTTGTACGCATCGAGATCGATGTCTTTCAGATGCCCCAAACATCGCTATCTCACAATCGGTCTCCGGTGTGACTCCCCAACACCCGACATTACGAGCGCGTCACTATCTCGCGTCAACGCGGGTGAGGACATTGTTGTGATCAATTTTGGTATTAAGTAAAGGAAACTTTTCAGATGCAGAATCCAGTTAAGCGGCGGTCATATAGATTTCTCTTGATTTTGTCACTCGTAGTTTTTTCTAGTCTGGTTTATCTGTCGGTTGGATCTTCCAGTCAGGCGAAGCTGGCGCAGTCCTCTAAAAACGCGCATGCAAGGCCGGCGGTCGTCCTGACTTCAAATACTACCGCTTCCAGTAGAGTGACTCAGCCGGGCGCCAAGGACGTTTACGGCAAACTACCGCTCAGCTTCGTACCGAACCGCGGCCAGACTGACTCCCGGGCCCAGTTTCTAGCGCGCGGCAGCGGTTACAATTTGTTTCTCACATCTGAAGGGGCCGTGGTCGCGCTTCATAAACGTGAAAGTGTCAGGGGCGAGAAGACGGCGGGACGTCCAGCGTCATCTCCCGGCGCGGTTACGGTGCTCCGCATGAAATTGTTAGACGCTGACCCGGCTGTACAGGGAGAAGGTATAGAAGAATTACCCGGCCGTACCAATTACTTTTTTGGCAGTGATCCTGGCAAGTGGCAGTCGAATGTTCCCAACTACAGGAGAGTTCGGTATCAATCAATTTACCCGGGAGTGAATCTCGAGTATTACGGTAATCAAAGCCAACTCGAATATGACTTTGTGATTGCTCCCGGCGCCGACCCGAGCATTATCAAGCTGTCTTTTGAGGACGCACCAAAGGTTGCCATTGACGCTCAAGGGGACCTGGTCGTTTACACTGCCGGTGGCAAGGTTCGCCAAAGCAGACCGTTAATCTATCAGATGCTTAATGGCGTCAAGAAGGAAGTCAGCGGACGTTACATTCTCAAAGGGAAGCGAGAGGTCGGCTTCGCCGTGGGCAGCTATGATGCGAGTGTTCCACTCGTGATTGACCCGGTCTTGAGTTATTCCAGCTATCTTGGCGGCAACAATGACGATGTCTCTTACGACATTGTGGTAGATTCCGCTGGCAATGCCTATCTTACCGGCGATACTTTCTCCACAAACTTTCCCGGCACATCCACCCCAGTGTATGTCTTCCACGAAGCCTTCGTGACCAAACTCAACCCCACAGGCTCTGGCTTTGTTTATTCCACGTATCTGGGCGGCAGTAATAACGAGATTGGTTACAAAATAGCAGTCGACTCGGCCGGCAACGCCTACGTTGTCGGAACCACGGATTCAAATAACTTCCCGGTGACGCCCGGTTGTTTTCAGCCGCTTCCGCAAGGCGGGATCGACGCCTTTGTGACGAAGTTCAATTCGACCGGCTCCATCGTCTACTCGACTTACCTGGGAGGTAACGGCAATGATTTCGGACGAGGAATCTTTGTCGACTCTGCCGGGAATGCCTACATCGCTGGAGCAACGTCTTCAACAACTTTTCCGGTGATCGCCGGAAGTTTCCAAACACTGCAGGCCGGTCTGGGTGATGCGTTTGTCACCAAGTTAAATGCGGCTGGTTCAGGGCTGGTGTATTCGACCTATCTGGGCGGTACTGATATCGATGAGGGACAGGCTGTTGCTGTCGACGTTTTCGGAAACGCATATGTAACGGGATTCACGCGCTCACACAGCTTTCCAAAAACATCAGGCGCCTTTCAGGGCAGCCTGGCTAGTGACTCCGACGATGTTTTCGTGACAAAGTTGAATCCTTCGGGTTCTGCGCTTGTCTACTCAACGTTTCTCGGCGGCGTTAATGACGATGCCGGTTTCGACCTGGCTCTGGATTCGTCAGGCAATGCCTATGTTACAGGCGACACACGCTCGCCTAATTTTCCGGTGACACCGGGAGCATTCCAAACTAGCTACATATCCAGGGATGCATTCGTCACTAAACTAAATGCCACCGGTGCCGGCCTTATGTACTCAAGTTATCTTGCCGGAAATGGCGAGGAGGCTGGCCGGGCGATAGCCGTTGATGCTTCAGGAAATGCTTACGTAGCCGGTAGTACTTCTTCGACTAACTTTTCACAGGTCCATCAGATGCCACAGCCCAACGCAGACTTTGGCAACGGGTTTGACGCGTTTGCAGTAAAACTGAATGTCTCAGGCTCGAGAGCCTTTTATTCTAACTACATTGGCGGCAATGGAACTGAGTTTACCCGCGGTCTCGCCATAGATGCAGCTGGTAATGCATTCATTACCGGGTCCACGGACTCAATAAACTTTCCTACCAACAATCCGTTTCAGTCAGCTAACGCTGACGGCGGCGGCTTCACGGAGGGGTTTGTTACGAAGCTGGCGCCTGTCCTCTACAACATTAGTGGCCAGGTGACTCAAAGTGGTGGTGCCGGCGTTGCCGGCGTGACAATGATTCTGACGGGTTCAAAATATGGGATCGTCTTGACCAACGGCAATGGCGATTACACTCTGACGGGAATCGAAGAGGGTGGCAGTTATCTGTTGACGCCGTCGAGTGCTGGTTTGGCGTTCACTCCAGCGAATGTGGCGTTCAACGACCTGAGCGGTAACCAAACCGCGAATTTCACTGCAGCTACGGCAGTGTTTGAACCAGTCGTCCTCACCGCGAGTCAGGTTGAGATAAAGACCTGGACCTTCCAAGGTACGACCTACGCCTACCTGAAACTCTCGTTTCCGAATGCAGGCTACCGGGTGGCTAATTGGGGATCCGCAGTCAGAAGCGGAAACGACTTCACGGCCGACGCCTCAGTGGAGAGGTTTACCGGGCCATCAGTGCAGGCGGTAACGACCACGGCGCAGATCTATGATCTGGGCGCGCTGACTCCCGGCAATTATAACTTTACATTCAAAAACAGCGGCACAACCGTCAAGACTATAGCTTTTGCGGTGGCGGCGCCTCCGTTTCCACCGAATCCAATCGATGACGCGCGCGAGTTTGTGAAGCAACAGTATCGAGATTTTCTCAATCGCGAGGCGGACACGGCAGGAGAGAATTTCTGGACCGGCAATATCACCAAGTGTAGCGATCCGGCGCAACGGCCTCCCGGACAAACGGAAGCGCAGTGCACTCTGCGGCAGCGGGAAACAACCAGTGGAGCATTCTTCCTCTCGCCGGAGTTTCAGTACACAGGTTACTTCGTTTACAGGATGTACCAGGGTGCGTTGGGTCGCCAGCCGAAGTTGTCGGAGTTTCTTCCCGACGCCCAGTTTGTCGGAAACGGGATCGTGGTTAACGGACAGCTATCGGCCGCGAGGATCAACCAGAACAAGTCCGACTTCGCACAGCAGTTTGTAAATTGCGTAGATTCGACGAAATACCGTTGCTCGGAGTTTAAGGCGATCTATGACGGCTTAACCAATCAGCAGTACGTGGATAAGCTGTTTCAGACTACGGGGGTCAATGCGAGCGCGCCAGACCGGGCGGCACTAGTCAATGGGTTGAATGCGAGCACCGAGACGCGAGCGAGTGTGCTGCAGAAGGTAGTGGACGGCATTGTGGTCATAGCTGAAGGGAATCAGACGTTCACTACGAGCTACGGTCAGGCGTTCTACAATTCTGAATTCAACCGCGCGTTTGTTTTGTTGGAATACGTCGGATACATGAAGCGAGACCCGGATGATGCCGGGTATGCTTTCTGGCTCGCTAAGCTAAATCAGTTTGGCGGCAACTTCGTGAACGCGGAAATGGTGCTGGCATTTATTTCATCACCTGAGTACCGCGCGCGATTCGGCCAGCCGTAGGAGCGCAGGCATCCCTGCCTGCTCTTTGTGGGGTTACGAGGATTCCCAGTTTAGAAAGCGCACTTGTGCGCTCACGACTGGGGCCTTGCACAAAAGTCGTTGGGCGACAGAATCCAGGTTACCCGGCCGGGCTAGCTTGGATTTTGTCGCCCAAACTTATTTCGCCGTTTCCACAACGACTTCTTTAAGAATCGTATTGTCAGGATCCAGGTGCACAGCAACGGGCCGGCTGCCGAGCGGCAGTCGAAGCGTAGTTAGCTTACCGGAAGGGTTGATCCATTTCCGTATCGCGCCCTTCGAAGTTGCAACCTCAAAAGGCACTGGCATCAAGAACTCTTTTTCCCGCTGTGTCTGCCTCAGGGTTATGGTGACGACGCCTTGCTTTGATCTAGTTTGCCGCCATTGCCACGTTAGCTCATATTGGGGATGCCCGGCGCCGTAAATCCAGCGTGCAAAAAACTCTTTTAGATTTCGGCCTGATGCTTTTTCCAGAGCCGAGCGCAAGTCCTCCGTGGTGGCTGTCGAGTTTTTGTGGCTGAGATAGTAGCCCCGAATGCCACGGAAGAAGACTTCATCCCCAAGGGATGTGCGCAGCATGTGCAAGACCCAGGCGCCCTTCTGATAATTGTTTGCGTTTAGGAGCTTGAAGAGGTTTTCGGTTTCGGTGTCGTGAATGGGTGTGGATGTCCTTTTCTCATAACTGAAATACTCATCCGCGGTGCGTTTCATGTACTGCTGAAAAGCCTCTTCCCCCTCGTAGCGCTGAATCATGAGCCCGGCAAAATAGGTGGCAAAACCCTCACTCAGCCAGAGGTCTGACCAGGTCGACTCGGTAACCGAATCGCCAAACCATTGGTGCGCTATCTCGTGAGCCACGAGGGAGACGGTTCCCTCCCGAATGTTGAAGACCTTACTAACGACGTCGGATCTCGATCTTGAATCAAATAACGAACTGGTGAAAACAATCGCGCTTGAATTCTCCATTCCGCCAAAGCGGGTGGCGCCGACTATTAAAGCAAGTTTTTCGTATGGGTAGGGAGCGATCGTTTGACTAAAAAACTTCAGTGACGGATTTGCGGGCGAGAATCCACGGGTGGCGAGATCTTTGTCAGGCAGGGGAACGTAATATGAAAGCGCGGTGACCTCTTGTTCCGGTGGGATTATCTGGGCAAACTCGCCGGCGGCGATAATCATGCAGTACGGAGGAATCGGAACGCCTTCAGTGTAGCTCCAGGTTTTGGTGTTTTCCGAAACAGTCTCGACCCGATCGAGGCGGCCATTGGCAACCACAAGCGTTCGAGCCGGAGCGGTGACAGTGAAGTTTACAGTCGCCTTAGCGGACGGGTGGTCCAGGCAGGGGATCCAGTGATGGAGGCGATCGGGCCAGTTGTCACCAACGGCCGAGGGCTTTCCCGCCTTGTCGGTGGTCAGAATCAATCCATCCGTAGGCTTACCATGGTAGGAAACAACCACAAGCAAACGTGTATTTCGCGACACTACTTTTGAGAGTTTGATGTTCAGGAGCCCGGGTGAACGCTCGAATGCCGCCGTTTCACCGTCGACTGATACCGAGTCGATGGATAACTCGCCAAAGTCCAGATCGATCTGCGACAAAGTCTTTAAGGAGACAACGGTGATTTCCGCGCGGGCTTTTGTGATCTCTGTCAACCGGTCATTCAAGGTAAGCGATACGTTGTAGTTGAGTGGCTTCCAGGAGTCGATCAGACGTTCACGACGAGTCGCGAACGACCCGCTTAGCGTTAATATGAGTATCAAGATCAGGAAGAGAACTCTTAACAAGGCAGGCATTGCTGAGCCAGGAAAGCTGCGAACGTGGACAGATCGTTGAGCTTGCCTGGTGGAGCGGTGAAAAAGTCTAATCAATTCAAGATCGTCCTTTCTGGAATCGATCGCTGACACCCGTTCTTTTTGGTGCGGCTTCGTGTGATTTCGTGGATCGAGTGTTACCTCCGTGAAAAAAGCGATCCACGAAATCACACGAAAAATCACGAAGTCAAACCGCGTTTCTCCGACTCCTCAAACATGTTTTGAACGGAGTCGTACGATTCGCAACAGTTCTACCGAATGCCGAGCAGCAGCAAAGCGGAACGATCGGAAACCTTTCGCGCCTCTGATTGTTGCCACCCGCGGTAGCCGGCAAGTTCTTCTTCTTTAACTGGTCGATTGCCAAGTCGCGCTGCCGGCGTTCGTTCAAAAGCTCTGTCAGTCATTGCCATGTGCGCGTTGCGAATTGAAAGTGAGCCTGGCTCTGCGATCGCTGCTTCGGCGGCCTCGACGCTGGGAAAGAATTCTTCGTATGCGAGCAGATGCCAAACCGTTTCCGCTCCTTCGCCCTCAACCGCCAGCACGCGTAGCAAACCCAACCCACTTTCGAGCTGAAAAATCAGATCATCACCTGGAGCAAATTGATGTGCCATGTTCCGCTAGACTGGAATATCGCAGAGATTCTTTGCCAAGACAATAGGTCCGATGAGTCCAATAGATCCCATATGACATTCATTGCAAATCCGCTATCGCAAACCTAAAATCGCCAAAACCGCATGAGCCAGTTCGATTCGGACAAAGACTACTACGAAATCCTGGGTGCAAACGAACGTGCTTCCCGGCGCGATCTCGATCGACTATACAAACGCTTGGCTTCGCGCCGGCACCCCGACAAAGGGGGCACTGAAGAAGAGATGAAGTCTCTCAATGAGGCTTATCGCGTGCTGAAAAATGAGGAAACCCGACGTGAGTATGACGCTGAGCGGGTTAAGCCGGCGAAACTTGCCTTTGTTCCCGCGTCGACGCCGGCGGCGCAGGACGTCGGACTCCTGGGGCACGGTTTGAGTGCGTTCTTTTGTTTGCTCGTTGGATTGTTTCTGCTGTTTCTGGTTCGCTTCCAATGGATCTGGTTTCTATGGCCGCTGGCAATCCTGGCGCTGTTCGTAATCCTCTTTGGAGTTATGATGGCACGCAGCGCCATGCGTGCGATTAATGCTTCGCTCCCGCTTTCGAATCGATTTCGCCGTTACACCCGTTTGCAGGAAGCAGTCTTTTGGTCAGTAGTTACGGCCAGCGGCTATGGCGTCTATCTTCTTCTGACTACGGCATGGTGAGACACTGTTCTCAGCGCGGCGAGGCCGCCGCTCGGAGGCCTTGATGAGTATTACGGGTCTGGATCTATTGTTTCTTGAAGTCAACAATTTAGAGGAGTCGCTCCAGTTTTACAGCGGCCAGCTGGGATTTGAACTTAACAAGCACACGCCCGATTCGGAGCCTCCAATGGCGACCTTGCAGGGCGGTACGCTGAAAATAACTCTGGCTCAGCATCTGGAGACAATGTTGAAGCGAGGCAGAGGTGTTAACTTTTTTTTCGGGGTGAACGATGTGGACCGATACTATCGCGAGCTCACGGACAGGGGCGTCGACGTTCATCCTCCAACCGACGAAGGTTGGGGCGGGCGTTTCATCACGGTGCAGGACCCGGACAAGTACCGCTTATTCTTCGTTGGTTGGTTAGATAAAAAACCGGAACCAACCCTGGACAGCACGGTTTGAACGAAAGGACTTCTCTTTAAAGCGGGGTTTACGCTCAGGTTTTAGCCTTTTCAATCCTCGATACAGCAACCGAAGCTTGTATGTCTTGAAAGGCAGCCACGGCCGCTGCCAGGGTAATTGCAAAAATGGAAGGTCAACACACAGAAAATTTACTGCGACGTCACAAAGGCAAGCTCGTCAATATTAAAACCATCTCCGGCGCCGTCTACCAGGGCCTGGTCAGCGAAATTACCAATGACTATGTTTCGCTTATTGACCGCGAAGGCGGCGACGAAACCCAAACCTTTGTCCTGTTCGATGCGATGGAGTCGCTGGTCGTAATCGAAACGCCGTCCCCAAAGTAATGTCTGGAGCCTCACGCTCTCGCCAAACAGCGTCTCATCTGGTAAGCTCTGTTTCATCGGTGGAACACTGCGGCATTAGCGGGTTTAACTGCTTCGAAAGACTTAAATATCATCCTGATGAATTACGTCGAAAACCCTCCGAATCCGTGGCTTGCACACTCAGTCGAGTGGCTGGGTGAGCCGCCGGAAGCAAAGCTCGAAGTATTTGAAGAGACCGAGACGCGCCGCATTATCACGCACAACGACAGCCCTGACGTTGGCTTCGACTACACCGTGAACTGCTATCGCGGGTGCATTCACGGCTGCACCTATTGTTTTAGCCGTCCCACTCACGAGTATCTTGGCTACGGCGCAGGTACCGACTTCGATCGCAAGATAGTGGTGAAGGTCAACGCACCGGCGCTGTTCCGCAAAGAGTTGATGAAGCCGTCGTGGAAGGGAGACGAGATAGTCTTCTCGTTCACTTCAGACCCCTACATTCCGCTCGAGGCCAACTACAAGCTCACTCGCCGGTGTCTCGAGATTTGTGCGGAGTTTCGCCAGCCAGTAGGAATCATTACCAAGTCGGCCCTGATCCGCAGGGATATCGACGTGCTCCAGGAGTTAGCCAGGAACACACACCTGGGGGTGTTTTTCACCATTCCTTTTACCGACCGCGAGGTGGCCCGAGCGGTCGAACCCTACGCGCCTTTGCCGGAGGCTCGGTTTCACGCCATGGCCGACCTGGCGGCTGCGGGAATTACCGTGGGTATCGGAATCGCGCCAGTCATACCCGGGCTTAGCAGCGACCTGCCTGTCCTCCTTAAGCGTGCGAAGGAGGCGGGTGCTACTCTCTCCTTCATCAACATGCTTCGGTTGCCGGGTAGCGTGGCGCCTTATTTTGAAGAACGATTGCGAGAAAAGCTTCGCACCAAGGCTGATCGGGTCATTAGTCGGATTCTTGAGGCCCGCGACGGCAAATTAAACTCCAGCGTATTCGGTGAACGAATGCGTGGTAAAGGTGAATACTGGGCGGCGATTGAGCGTTTGTATAGAATTCACTCCGAACGATTGGGCTTCAACCGAACTAACAAACGTGCTGGCAAATCTGAGAACACATTTCGGCGGCCTTCAGCGCAAGCCAGCCTTTTCGGTTAGTTGAACTTGAATGGAAGTGCTCCAGCTGATATTCGAAGAGATAGTAACTCACCTTATCTTGACTCCCTCCGTTCCAATAGAGACAGACCCCCGGGGTTTATCTATAATGGACCTCGAATCACCACAAATCCGAGCGAATATCCAGGAGGCTCCCCATGATGCTGGTCAGACATGTTATTCGCAATCGCGAGCCTTACTCAATGAACGCATCCGCCTCGGTCCAGGATGCCGCAGAGTTTATGGCTGCCCGTAACGTTGGTGCCGTTTGCGTGGTCGATGACAATGGCAAGCTGCTGGGAGTGTTCTCTGAACGCGACGTCTTGCGACGAGTAGTGGTGTTGCGTCGTGATCCTGCTTCGGTAAAAGTCGGCGAGGTCACCAGTGAACTTCGAGCGGTCATCAACTGTGACGAAACTCCTCATCAAGCGCTGGAACGCATGGAACTGATAGGCACGCGGCACCTGCCCGTGGTTGACGGCGAACGCTGGGTCGGCATGCTTTCGATGCGTGACCTGATGCGGGTAGAGCTCAGCGAGCAGGGCGATGAGATCAAGTTACTTCACGAATACATTCAGCATTGATAGCAAGCGACGAGAACGGAGTACTGTTTGGCGAGGTCTATCAAATATTCGGCGCCTGACGGCCCTTGTAACCAGCGATTTACCCATCATAAGCCACAATATTTCGACGTAGTTGTACCGGCTAGTATTAGAAGTTTCTAAACGGAGGAGAGGATGAGCACCGGACAGAGTTTGGTAAGTGTTAAGCAGCACGTGTCTGAAGAGGAGTGGCGGGTGCGAGTGGATCTCGCGGCTGCTTATCGTCTGGTTGCGTTCTATGGCTGGGACGATCTTATCTTCACCCATCTATCTTGCCGCGTGCCCGGACCGGAACATCATTTTCTTATTAATCCCTATGGAATGATGTTTGAGGAGATCACCGCATCGAGTCTGGTGAAGATAAACCTTGAAGGCCAGACCGTGATGTCTTCGCCGTATTTCATTAATCCGGCGGGTTTCACAATCCATAGCGCCGTGCATGCTGCTCGCGAAGATGCGCTCTGTGTTATTCATCTGCACACGCAACATGGAATCGCTGTGTCTGCCCAGAAGAACGGACTCCTTCCGATCTCCCAGCAATCACTGTTTGCCCTGGCTTCGCTCGCTTATCACGAATACGAGGGCCTTGCGCTCAACGAAGACGAAAAGTCCCGGCTGGTGGCGGATCTCGGGAATAAGACTTCCATGATCCTGAGGAATCACGGATTGCTAACCGTTGGTAAAACCCCTGCTGAAGCATTCCTTGCAATGTATATCCTGGAGAGTGCCTGCAGGATTCAGATTCTTGCGCAATCAGGCGGTGGCGCGGTGCTGACGGTAGCGGACCCGATTATCGAGACCGTTGCCGCTCAACTAAACGCCGTGACTGTCGGACAGGGAGCACAACTCGCCTGGCCGGGTCTGCTTCGAAAACTCGAACGGATAGATCCTTCCTACCGGGAATAGTCCACCACGTTAAAGTCTCGGCTAAGACAAACTCAAATCTGAAGTTTCAGTTTTTTTGGGCGAGCATGGCTGTCTTGCTCCAGCCAATAATCTGCAAGCGCGGGAACCGATACTCGTGAACCATGCGGAAGTGTTTTCCCGTGTGGCTTAGAATTGCGTTTCGCGGATGAGACTTGAAACGAAACAGGATTTCGAGGAACGTTGTGGCAGGAGAAGGACGGCACGGGATGTGAAGCAGGTGTCCGCCGGGCGCAATCACCCGAGCAATCTCAGTCATGCCCTCACCCAGCGGGACATATTCCAGGGCGCCACTAGTGACGACCAGATCGAGTGAGTTGTCGGCAAAGGGAAGTAATAAGAGGTTGCCCTCTGCAAAGGTCACGTCCCGCGTGCGACCCGGACTTTCTTCTACAGCCTTACGGGCAGCGGTAATTGAAGTTGCCGAGAGATCGAGCGCTGTGATGCTTACGGGAAAGTGCAATGCACGTAGCAGCGCCAGTGTAAGCAACCCCGTTCCGCATCCGGCGTCCAATATCCTCGCGCCGCGAGAAACTGGCAAAGGGTGATTTGCGAAATACTGATCGAGTGACCGTCCGTAGCCGTTAAGCTTGAACGTTAGATCATAGAAGGCCGCAATCTTGTCGTAGTAAGAACCGGCAGGAGCTTCGGTCTTCGTTCCGGTCAGTACATATTCCATATTAATTCTCAGCTGTGGACGGATTGTAGAATCAATTAAAGGGGAATGAAAAGCGCGTTATTGTAGCCTCCCACCTGTTTTTACTCAACATGATAGCCGCAGTTCGCGTTTTTTGCAGGAATAGCGAGGTTTCTGTGATGAGTTCAGCCTCTATTCCAACCGATTCAGCCTGGTAAATCCGCTTTTTACCTTAAAGCGGGTGCAAGAAATCAAGAATCCACTCGTTCCTTATCCAGGGAAGAGGTGTAGGTATTTACAGGAGGAGAGCGTTATGAAAAGAACGGTCCTATTGCTTGGTTGCGCAGGATTAGCGCTGTTTATGGTTGCCGTTTCTCTGGGCTACCGTCCCACAAGGGCGGCCCGCGCAGGAATCTCAGTCTTAGATTATGGGACTGAAGCGGAAGTAGCTGATGACTTAAATGAGGCAGCACAAGTGATTTCAGATCGGCGTTTTGAGGTTCAGATTCTAGTCAATGGACGGGCGCTCGACGAGTACTACGCTCGTGGCAGAAGCTACGTTGAAGCAATTGCGGGGGCGGAATACGAGGTTAGAATACGAAACCCGCTGCCATTTCGGGTGGCCGTCGCACTGTCGGTTGATGGCCTGAACACCATTGACGCGCGGCGGACGACGGCATGGAACGCTAGTAAGTGGGTGATTGAGCCCTACGGGACAATCAACATCACCGGGTGGCAGATGAGTTCCGAGCGCGCGCGCCGTTTCTATTTCACCTCGGAACGGGATTCCTATGGTGCGAAGCTTGGACAGACTTCTAACCTGGGTGTTGTTTCAGCGGTCTTCTTCCGCGAACGCCGGCCGATCGCTGTTCCAGTCACACCGTCCCCTCGTCCCCGTGGGTATGAAGAAGACAGCCGGCGCGATAACAATTCCGCACCCTCAGCAGGAAGTAGAAGTGAGGAGTCGGCAAGCCAGAAACAAGGTCAGATAGCCCCGGTGCCGGACGACGAGTATGCGGCTACTGGAATTGGGCGCTCTGTTCACAATGACGTTCAGTGGATCAATTTGGAACTGGAATCACGTCCCGCAGCGGAAGTGATGATTCGATATGAATACTATCCAGCACTGGTGCGACTGGGAATTGTGCCGCGTACCTACATTCGTCCCGACCCATTAAGGAGGCGTGAAGGAGCAAGCGGCTTCGAAGACAGGCGATTTAGTCCTGAACCGTAAACTTGTTAGCTTGTAGTCAGAAGCTGGGCGCGGGCACGCAAGGGACTCACTATCTTCGTATAAGGTCGACAGTGTATAGCTGCCGATAGACGCGATAGTTGTTCATTACTTTTTGTACGTAGGCTTTCGTTTCATCGAAACCAACTTCTGACGTGAACACACCTGGGTCCTTGTGTTTTGCACGTTTCACCCAGCGAGCCACATTGTCTTCGCCGCCATTGTATGAAGCCGCGACCGCCTCAGGCAGGTTAGGAAACATGTCTGAAAGCTCTCGGAGATATTCGCTGCCAATGCGGATCGAAGTTTCAGGTTGGTAAAGCTGGCTTTCTTGTAGATCCTTCACGCCCGCGTTGTCTGCATACTTCTGAGCTGCATCGATCGTGAGTTGCAACAATCCGCGCGCGCCAGCAGATGATTTAGCGAGCGGACGGAACACACTTTCTTGCTTCATAAGCGCCAGCACAAACCGCGGATCGAGTTTGCGCGCCTTCGCCGCAGCGATAATGGCTTGTCGGTAGGGCGTCGGATGGCTATCCGCTACAGCTGCGGCCTGGGATGCGTTGCGGCTCACGCGAGAGTTTACCTGGGCCCGTCTTTTTGCATCTGCGAGGTTCTCTAATCGGTCGTTGGCCAGCCATCCGTAATAAGAATCAATGCCTGCCGGTACGGCCAGATATGCATCAAGTGCATCGTCGCGATTGCCGGCCCTGTCCAGACTGTAAGCCTTCAGATAAGCAACTTCGGCAGCTGAAGTCGCAACCCCTTTTGGGAAACTCCTCGGACTAAGCTCATTCGCGGTTGTGACTGCCCGTGTCCAGTCTCCCTCCGAAATTTCGAGTCGCAGCTCAGCGAAGATTGCATTTGTTTCCGTGGGCGTGCCGGAGAATCTCTGTCTCGTTCTAACTATCCATGCCTTTGCATCCTGTAAACGGCCAGCCTCTCTGAGCGTATCAATCGCATTCAAATGCGCACTCTCCGCCCTTTCACCATCGGGAAAACGATTAATATACTCAATGTAACGGTCTGCCGCTTCCGACGTTTTCCCCAGTCTCAAGAGGGACGCAGCGCTGAAGTTGAGTCCTTCGCGACCCTCCTTTGTCGAAGGGTAATTCCGCGCGAGCCGGTCATAAGCATCATAGGCCTCGAGATAGCGACGGGATTGAAAGTTGGACCGCCCAATACCCAATAACGCCTCTGCAACTCTGGGGTCATTGGGGTAGTAGTTAATTAGCGCTTGCCAGTGTTCTCGTGCTTCTTCGAAAGCGCGATTGAGGTGGTAGATATTGGCACGGCGGAGGTGTTCTTCTGGAGTGAGTCGTGTCATCACTCCGCGAGCGTTGCGTGTGTCTCGGTCCTGGCGACGAACTGTGGTGAGGCTCGCTTCGCTATTTCCTTGCGGTGGTACCGGGAGAAAGTCGGCTGAGACAAGCCTGATCGGCGTAGAAAGACGTGAAACTCCACTTGCAATTTGTGGAGTGAATGACATTAAAACCAGTAAATATGTAAAAAAGGTCATTAGCTATCCCTGCTTATGCTCGAAATCCTAACCTTCGATGATCTCATAGCTAGAAACGATTTCCGCAGTCGGCCTTAATGTTGCGGCTACGCTGCAATACTTTTCTTCTGACAACTTGATTGCCTGAGCGACTGATTGCACCGAAATGTTACGGCCGGTGACAATGTGACGTACTTCAATTCGTTTATAACTCCGGGGATGTTCGTCCCTGCGCTGACCGCGGACTTCAATTCGATAGTCGGTCACTCTTTGACGTTTCTTCCGGATTATTGAAATGACATCCACTCCCGTGCAGGATCCTAAAGCCAGCAAAAGGAGTTCCATTGGGCTGGGTGCGGAATGACGAATATGATTCGTATCAATAGTTACAGCGTTTCCCGAGGGGCTGTAACCGACAAAGAGATCCTCGCCCGTTAGCTGAATAACCGCTTTGGGATCCTTCTCACTCATTCAGGGAACCTCCATAGCGCGTTGTTACTCGCAAATCTAAAGCGCTGGGGAAGAATAACACAGGGGAAGCCGGTCTCAATTGGTCCGATCTGTTGAGGTGCAATCGATCCAAAACTAGAATGTCGCGAAAATACAATATTAAGACAAAGGTCTGCTGTGCACTGCCTACACGCGTGGCACAGCCCTTGTTAGTTAGCAATTAGCTAACGACTTCCGATTGAAATCGCGGCAGAGGTATTGGAGCGATCTTAGTAATGGGCGGGGAAGTTCCGCCCACGTTTGTTGAAAATGTATGGAGGAAAGAAAGATGGTTAGAAAAACACTTATCGCGCTTGTAGCGCTTGTTGTGTTATCAGCTGGAACGAACCTGGCTGAAGCCCAACGTCAGAGTTATCGGGGAACATTTCGTACTGTGCGCCAGCTGATTCTCCGAATAGAGAACCGTGCGGATCTATTCAGCAACAGTCTGAACGCGCAGAATCAAAGTCGCGTTTACGGCGCCCGGGATGCAAACTTAGTACAGGACTTCCGAACTTCCGTGGCTCAGTTACGGGTTCGGTTCGACAGAAGGGAAGCGACCGCGGCAGATGTGCAGAACGTACTTAACCGCGCCGTCCTTATCGACCGCTTTATGGAACGAAATGCTCGCGGGGCGGTCGTCCTTCGCAATTGGACGAATCTGCGCTCCGACCTGAATCAACTCGCCACTGCCTTCAACCTGACGTGGCCGTTGGTAGGGCAAACTTATCCGAATTCGGACTATCCGAATACTAATCCAGATGCTTATGCTTCCAGTCGTTTGACCGGAACATATCGTCTTGACCCTTCCAACAGTGACGATCCTGGGCAGGCGGCAGACAGGGCTACCCAGTCTTTACCTTATCGTGATCGGAGCCGGCTCCGCGATCAGGTAGCCGCGCGGCTCGAATCGCCCGATCAGATTGCGCTCGACTTGAAAGGTAGAGATGTAACCATTGGATCTTCGCGCGCGCCTCAAATTAGTTTTTCGGCCGATGGTGTTGAGCGAATCGAGCGAACAGGCAATGGTCAAACTATTCGGGCTCGAGCTTTGCTCAACGGTGATCAGCTGATTGTGAGTTCAACGGGAGATCGAGCTACCGAATTCAATGTCACATTTAACCCGATTGACGACGGTAAGAGGCTCAGCGTTACTCGCCGAGTTTATGTGGTGGGCTTGTCCAGGCCGGTGGTAGTGCAGAGCACTTACGATAAGGTGTCGGACGTCGCCAGGTTCGATCTTCAGACCGGACCTCAAACATATCCGTCGACCGACACTTCTAACACAGGCTTTGGAGTTCGAGACGGAGAACTTGTAGTCGGTGTGCTTAATGATGGTCTTTCCACCCAGAATGTCAGAGTGGGCGATCGCTTTACGTTGACTGTGCGTCAGCCTGCAGAGTTCGAGGGGGCAACGATTGAAGGACATGTATCGAATGTTCAGCGCAGCGGTCGGCTAACGGGTCGCTCTCAGATGACGTTGAATTTCGATAGTATTCGATTGCGGAACGGCGCATCCTATGCTTTTGCCGGCCTCGTTGAATCGGTGAGGACGCCTCAGGGCGATGTGGTCAGAGTAGATAATGAGAGTTCCGTTAGGGATGACAACCAGACGACCAAGACCGCACAACGAGCAGCAATCGGTACGGCTGTCGGTGCCATAATTGGTGCCATTGCTGGCGGTGGCAAAGGCGCCGCGATTGGTGCGATTGTTGGAGCCGGAGGTGGTGCGGGATCAGTCTACGTTCAGGGCCGCGATGATCTTGAACTAACTCGGGGCTCGGAGTTAACGATTCGCGCTTCTGGACCACGTTAAAATCCACAGTGGATGATCCATTCAAGAATGAGGGCTGGTTATAAAAAATAACCAGTCCTCATTTCGTTTTCAGACGGGGGATGTATGCTATTATCCCTTGGCCCAGATCCTCACGATTAGAATGCGATCGTTCGGAGGTACCAGCGCCTGAACCTTTTGGGCCTGAAGCTCTCTAGCAAACGTTGGAGGCCTGCACATGTCAAAAATTCTGGTGGTCGACGACGACGCAACCATTCGCGATACGCTCTACGAGCTCCTATCTGAAGATTATCTTTGCCAGACAGCCGAGACGGCTGAACAAGCGTTCGCCAGGCTAGAAGTCGACACTTATGACGTTGTGCTTACGGATATATCTATGCCGGGCTTGAGTGGACTAGAACTCCTCGGGCAAGTGCGCCAGAGATTTCCAGACATCCCGGTAATAATCATTTCGGGCATCAGCGATCAAGAGCACGCTCAGGGCTTGATAAAGCTTGGAGCCTTCGATTTCCTCCTGAAGCCCTTTAAACTTGAGGTGGTTGAGAAAAGCGTCAAGAGAGCACTCGAGTTTCGAAGGCATCTGGTTGAGAAGTCTTCAGCTAAGGAAGAACCTGGGAGTGGGCCTGCTCAGGAAGCAAGCGACTGGAAGATAATAAAGGAAGGTTCTGACTGACTAACCAGCTGCAAACTTACGTCACGCTGCGACTATTGCAAAAGCTGCGCGCTTGATTAGGATGTCGCGCCGGGTGCAGATTTCCTCTGCCAATTCACTGATGCGTTCGGCTCTAAAGGGTTTGGTTACAACCCAGTCAACACGCGCTTCTTTCTGTTCATCCGATCCAACCGCTTCGCCCCAACCCGTGATTACAGCAATAGGTATGGTTTCGTTTCGCTGACGAATGGCGTGGGCCAGTTCCCACCCGCTCATTCCTGGCATACCGACATCGGTGAAGATGCCGTCGAATTGATTCATCTCAAAGAGGCTCAGGGCTTCACGACTGCCGGGTGCCAGGTAGACTCTGAAACCTTCGCTTTCAAGCAAATCGCGCAATAGCTCCCTCACCGCTTCTTCGTCATCTACCACCAGAATCTTAGGTTGATTATGGTCGAAGGTCCGGGCTGCGTTGATCTTTGGTTTTTCGGCTAGATGTTTATCAATTGCGGGTTCTGACAGAATCGAATCTTCTCCGACTATTGCTTTCGGTAAACTGATTTTGAATTTTGTACCCATCCCGACTTGTGAATCAACCTCAACTGAACCTTCATGTCTCCTAATGATCCCGAAGCTAACAGCCAGGCCCAAGCCCATACCGGCCTTGCCTTTGGTGGTGAAGAATGGATCAAAGATTCGGGACTTAACTTCAGGAGCCATACCTGTGCCTGTATCGCCAACCGAGATGACAACAGAATCGTCAACATCTTCTGCCGCCAAAGTGAGTTGACCGCCCCCCGGCATCGCATCGACTGCGTTGAACACCATATTCACCAGTACTTCGCGTAGTTCAGACTCATCGCCCATGACTTTTGCTTTGGAGCGAATCTGCAGATCCAAACTGATTTGAACATTCGAGGCTTCTGCGCGATCCTTCCATCTCGGCCTGGTGACCTCACTTACGTCAAAAAGTATTTGGTCAATCGAGACCGGTTCAAAATCGTGGTCTCGTCGCTGGCGCGCGAAATCCTGAATTCGCTTCACCGTCTTCGCGCCGTCCTCCGCAGTCTTGATTATGAGGTTGAGCCCACGGCTAATTTTTTCGGGATCGTTGGTACGAAGAATTAACTGCGCCCGCCCCAGAATCCCGGCGAGCGTGTTATTGAAATCATGAGCTACCCCTGATGCCAACTCGCCCAACGCCGAAAGCTTTTCCATCTGCGAAAACTGTTCTCGTATGCGCTCCTGTTCTGCTATGTAATGAGAAAGCTCCTGAACATGTCGTTGTGCTTGCTCAGCTTGTGCGGCCGATGCCTCGATGTTTTTCACGTAGGTACGGTAAGTGAAAAATACGACTGCGATTATGGGAATCGTTATTATTAGCGCATAAAAACCAAATTGGTAAATAAGTTTTGCGATCACGGCAGCTGCGGATGCGCCTGCGAAATATGTAATGGAGGTCCAGAGGTAGTGTCGTTTCCAGGTTTGCCAGATTGGTCGACCAGCTTGAAGCGCCCCGCAAACTGCGACCATGCCGGAGTTTGAGACGTATTGGATGAGTGCCATCAGGACCATCGCGCTAATAAATCTCGCGGATAACGGCCCAGCTCCAAGCGCAACAACATCTCCAAAAGCAAAGTAGAGCAAATACGAGGTGACGCAGGCTGACCAGGCTGCACATCCCCAGTTAAACAAAATAGTTGAGCGTTTGTGGCAAAATCGAAACGAAGAGAGAAGTGCTTCGGTTGCAGCCATCAGGATCGCGGCTTCATAACCGTATAGCAAAAGTGTTAGAAAGATGAAGGTGTCTGAAACCGAAATCTGAGAATCAAAGTGTGGAATCCTGATGGAGATCCTGGAGCTGAGGAAAATTGTTAATATCGCGATGACCGCAAGCTTGAGATCGACTATTCTGAGATCCAGCCGATAGGCTGCCACGAAATAGATCAAGCCACCAGCACAGATGGTTACCCATAAGTAGGTGCTTGCTAACCTCTCCTTGTTGATCTCTGAATTGAATAGCATGGTTTAGTTGGAACTTCGTTAAATTATCCTGCCAGCGCCAATTCGTTCACAGCTTCCTCCTGACCTTGAGGGTGCGGGACCTCGGGAAGAGACATAGAGTTTTCGGCGAGTGTGGTTAATACGCTGCAGTTGTCCTCTTCGCCGATTCCAAGCGGAAATACGTCCGCTAAAACGTTGCGCATTCGCACCTGGCCCAGGAGAGTTTCCAAATAACATCGGAACTGATGAAGCACCTTCTCCAGCTCATTTGACTGTGTTTTCGATGACTCAATCCTCTCGTAGAAACTCTCGAATTGCGGCCAATCGGAATACATAAGGCATTCCATGCTTTCGCTATGAAATCTCTCGATGCGATTTATCAGAGTGGTGAGTGTTGACTCCTCGCTCATTTTTTCGGAGTTTTCCACAAGTTGTATTAACTCGGTGAGATCCTGACAAAGTTGAAGTGATTGCCGGTAGCGAATGTCTGAGTTGTTGAATAGTTTGGCCCCGACGAGCTCGGGATCGAAGACCATAGCTAAGGTGATGGTTGACTGTTGCAAGCAGTTAGTAAGTACGTCATGGGCGCGATATAGCTTGCCCATGACTACCTGGGCTGTTTTGTGGGAGGACGATCCTCCTGGACCACTATCAAATACTCTATGCAGATCGTGATTTAAGGCAAACGTGACCCCGTCAAGTGTGTCAGCCAGATCTTCACTCAGCAGATTGGAGTTCAGCGCATCAGTTCGAATAAATTCAACCAGCTTTCGCGCTTCGTCGTGTATGAGCTGAAACAAGGCGAACGTCTCTTCTGCCGCGTCAACCTGATGCAAATGATTTTCAACTAGTCCTACGCATTCCAGCAGGCGAACGAGGTCCTGAAATACAACTCCAATGAGTCCTTTAAGCTCAGGAGAATCGATCTGCTCAACCAATCGATTTATGTGAAAGCTACAGGATGGAGGCGCTGGAGTACGATCCGTGCTGGGGACCAGTTCTAAACGTCGAGCTGTGAACCCAAACGAATCCGGCGCCGACGATCTATTTGCGATGTCCTTGATTGAGATCATTTTGGCACTCTAGGTTTCGTAGACAGCGAATTATTTGTAAGAAGATCGTGCGTGCTCAAATCACACGCGAGCAATCTTGTAAGAGAAGGTCACCGGTTCGTTCAGGCTGTGAGGTTGCCATTTACCGGCGATGCGTTGGTGTCAGTACTGTCGGCGAGCAACACTCCGTTGGAGAGCAGGTTTAGCGGCCTGTCAGAGATGCCCGGCATTGAAGGGCAGATGGCAAGCTTTATTGACTTGTCGCGCACTGTACTGTTCATTGCATTTGCCGTTAGCTTGGACCCAGCATTCATCTGGGTGTTGGTCGCACGAGAATCCGTGCGCGGAGCATCTGGCAACGACCATGCCATCATGGTCGGGCCGGCCGAAGTGTTTGTTGGCCTTAGACTTGTGTTGATGCAAGCACCTTTGCATTCATGAAGAATTGACCCACTCGGTCAGCCTGACGTAATGACCCTTCAATTTGATAGGATCGCTGCGTGACACAAAGCCAACTGCCCGATGAGATCGAAAGCTACCGCGACCGCTCGTGGTGCCGCGAGGCTGAATTGCAGATTGAAGAGGTTCTGGCTGCGGAGAGGCTAATCGACCGGGTCGGGTTTTGTGGGGCCTTAACAGATGCGCGCCGTCCCGGACCGTCCTTATTTATAGCAGTGTGCGGGCGGCGGGACGCATACTTGCCGCGAAATGTTCAGAAGGATCCGGAGAGCAGTTTGGCCTGGACCATAAAGGACGGGGTTATCAGACGAGGTCGGGTCTATTATGGCAAGTTGCGTGGTAACCGTTCCGTCTTCATTTCAAGAAGATTAGTCCCGCATTTCAACGCAATCTGGGGTGTTACTCGGAGACAAGAGTCCGTGGCCCTCTCGCAGTCCGCGCAGCTGATACTCAAAGTGCTTCGTAAAGAATGGGAGATGGCAACTGGAGATCTTCGTGCCGCCAGCGGGATTGCTGACAGGATTGCTTTCAATAGGGGAATTGACGAGCTTCAAAGGGTGCTCAAGGTGATTCCCAGCGAGGTGGTGTATCAGCCGGTTTTCACATATGTTTGGTCGTTGGCTGAAGGCAGGTTTCACGATGAGTTGGCTGAGACAGTTAGCAGGGAAGCAGCGCTCACAGAAATTGCCCGCACTTATTTAGAAAGCGCCGGCATGACCGTACGCGGTGAACTCGCACGCGTGACTGGCTTGTCCAATCCAGAGGCGGGTATCGGTAATTGGGCGCTTGTAGATGAAGGATTCGCAATGCGGTTAGCACCGGGCATATATCGCTTGAAAGCCCTGGGATAGTTGTTCAAGTCATTTTAAGAAGCGTCAGAGGATGCCTCGGACTCGTTAGGAACCTTCCCCGGTTTGACTTGCTCTATCTCCCGTAGTGCCTCCTGCTCCAGGTCAGCCATCTCGAGCGCCAGCGGAAACTGTTCTTGCGAAGCGGTCAATCGCCGGAGCATCAGATCAGTTTCGCGCTTACTCAAGCTGCGATTGGCTGCCGCTTCGATTGTCTGGAGCCGCGCTTTAGCCTCGGCCAGGCGAACAGTCGCTTCCTGGCGAACGCCCTCAAATCGTTGTCGATCAGAAAGCAAATCGCTCAATAGGGAAGTAGTATCCACACCGCTAATATTGCGAGTACGGTTACGCTGTCGCTCGACTCTCAATATCTCTGACCGCGACTTCGAGATAATCCTTGTTGCAGTGAGGCGGGCAGCCAACGTTTCGCAATAGGCATCTGCTAACAAAGGGTTTTGGTCTTTAAGTTGCCGCCAGGTCTTGCGCTCCTCCTGGGAAAGTTCCGAAACGAACCAGGCTACTTCGTCCGCCGTAATCCCGTCGGCAGCAAGCTGGTCGCGTAGTCGACTATGCCAGCGTTTCCGGTACAGCAAAAGCAGGATTAGGACCACCAGTCCGACAACTAAACCTACTCCCATCGAAACAAACGAAAGAAGAAGAAAAACTGCGGCGGAATCGGTGGCAACAGAAGTTAGGAATAACAGAACGAAAATGATTGGCAAGGGAACAGTGACGAGCAAAAACGACAGCCAGGGAATCCACCTCAATAACCCTGCGACTCTTTCGTCGCGCGCTCTTATTTTTCCAGTTGTTATCTGAGACATGCTTTCATCGAGGCTGACATTCGAGTTCATAATCGCAGCTGATCTTAGCTGCTAAACTTCCGCTTCACCAGCTTAGGTGACCTGCTATGGGCGCTCCAGCGCCCGATGCTTGTATAATGGCTTCAGGGCCCAGTTTAAAGGAGTGGATATGAAGCGACTTCAAACGCGAAGAGCGATTACCAGTGTTTTCGTAGTAGTCTTCTTTACATTTTGGACTGAGAACAACGGACGGGGATTTGCTCAATCGCCCAGCAGTACTTCCCTCCGGGTATCCAGCCCTTCCGGCAGACCGGTGACTATTCCAGTGACCATTCGCCTGAAGGAAAGGGCGGCACCTAGTGAGTTGGAACTTCAAACGGTGGAGCTAAATGTCAGCGAGGATGGTGAGCCTCAAACACGCCTCTCGATTCGCGCTAGAACGAATGCACCCATAAATTTAATTGTACTTATTCAGGATGATGTCGTGTCCTCCGTGGGTCTGGAGATAAAGTCGCTTAGCGAGTTTATCCGCCGCTTGCCCCGCGGTTCCAGGGTCCTCGTGGGTTACTTAAGGACTGGTAGTATGCAAGTGCGTCACAAGTTTACTGCTGACCTGGAAAGGGCCGCCAAGTCTCTACGAGCCCCTATAGGCGTCGCGAGTGCCGCACCATACAACCCTTACGTTGAGGTGATTGAAGCGCTCAGGCGGTTCGACTCGCAGCCAGCAGGGCGCCGAGCGATTCTGTTGGTTTCAGACGGACTGGATATTTCGCAAGGCGTCTTCTCGAGTTCCGCAGGACAGAGTTCTGATCTCCAACGCGCGATAGATGAAGCTCAGCGCCGTAGCGTGGCTGTATATTCATTTTTCGTGCCCACAGTCACGTCGTCGACGGATGGGGGTCTAGCATTACAGGGGCAGAGTTCGCTTAATAGACTATCTGATGAAACGGGAGGGCACGCTTTTTTTCAGGGCTCAGGCGTTCCCACGAGCTTCGATCCATTCTTAAGAGAATTAAACCAGGCGCTTGATAGGCAGATTGCTCTTACCTATTTGTCTACCCATCCACGGAACGGCTTCCACCGAATAAAAATCATTTCTTCGACACCCGACGTGGAACTAAAGTACCCAGCAGGATATACACGTAAGTAAGAAGCAATTCGGTTCGTTAGTAAGAGCTACTGCACTGTGGCAGGAAGGAGGGAACCGCGCCGGTCAGTCGCGGTTGCCCAACCATCCGCCAACCTGCCTATCATTCCGTGAAAATGGATCTCGCCTTCTGAAAGGACAACTACGACATCACCCGCATGATATTGCGGATTGTCCAGTTGAAACCTGACGACGGTGGCTTGACCGTTTTCCTGCTCCAGCGTTTCATAAGCGAATTCGTTTGCATAGACTACGTAGGTTTGTGAGTTGTTGGCAGTTCTTTGCTCGTCTGGCACGTTATCTCCTTAAAATACGATTCTCTAGATAAGCAGGTCGGGTTCCTGCGTCGATATACTGGCGTCACTGGCTCCATTATTTCGTAAAGCCGAGCGATCGGCAAACACGTCTCCTGGAATAACATATCGCCCGTCATGTGCCTGCCTTGAGAAGTCCGGCAATTGTGGACTACAAATGGCACCTGCGGAGTACAGAAACATCACTCGACTGGGCAGTCATATACAATTGTCGACCCCCCGGCCGGTTGGTAATGAGAGGGAGCAGCAAGCATGAATCTCGAATATTTTATCGGGCGGCTCGCGACAAATCGCCAGGTGTTCGAAGGACTTGTCAATGGGTGCAGTATTGAACAGGCCAGGTGGAAACCTTCGCCAGATAAATGGTCCATCCTTGAAGTAATAAACCACCTCTTTGATGAGGAACGAGAAGACTTTAGGCAGAGGCTCGATCTGGTGCTTACTAATCCGGGACAAATCTGGCCGCGTATTGATCCTCAAAACTGGGTAACCACTCGGCGGTATAATGAAAGGGACCTCGACCAGTCGCTTAACAATTTCTTTACCGAGCGCGAAAAGTCTCTTTCCTGGCTCAGTCAGTTGGCGACCCCCAACTGGCAGAACCGTTACGAGCATCCGGATGGTAGAGCCATCTCTGCCGGAGATCTTCTCGCTTCATGGTTGGCTCACGACTTCCTTCACGTTCGACAATTGTCGAGGCTTCATTGGCAGTATGTTGGCGCAATAGCCAACCCCTATCAAACGACGTACGGTGGGCCCTGGAAAGAGTCTTAGGATCATCGCACACCCAGGCTCATTCACTATTAACTCCAGAACGCGTAACCCAAATCTGAAGGAGACGACTCATGCTTCGCAAAACTTTTATGCTCCTGTTTCTGTGTCTACTTCTGGTTCCTATCGGCGTCAGGGCCCAGATAACGGCGATTAGAGCTGGCCGGATCGTTGATCCGGATACGGGCAAGGCCGAAGCGAATCAAATTATTTTGATTGAGAAGGGGAAAATAACCGCCGTCGGTTCTGGACTCAACATCCCGGCGGGTGCGATGGTCCTTGATCTTTCGCGCCTCACGGTCTTGCCGGGCCTATTCGACGCCCACACGCATCTCTGCATGACAGTTAAAAAGGAGCGTGACAACGGCCGCTATTTCTACACCACGCTCAACGACCCTGATTCATTTCGGGCCATTGAAGGAGTGGCGAACGCACGCGCGATGCTCGAGTCAGGGTTCACCAGCGTTCGCGATGTTGGCAACGAAGGCAACTACGCATGCAGCAGTCTGCGCCGAGCAATTCAGACGGGCCTGGTTCCCGGCCCGACGATTATCAATGCAGGTCGGATCATCGCGCCATATGGTGGGCAGTTTCAGCTCCAGCAGGACAAGCCTGGCCTGGGTGAACCGGAGTACCTATATGCCGATACGCGCGACGAAATGGTAAAGGCCATCCGTCAAAATATTCATTATGGAGCGCGTGTAATAAAGATCGTCGTTGATGACCAAAGATACATCTATTCGGCTGATGATATTCGCTTCATGATAGACGAAGCGGGGCGGGCGGGACTGAAACTGGCAGCTCATTGTTGGACGCGCCAGGGGGCGCACAACGCCGCACTAGCGGGAGTTGCCTCAATCGAACATGGTTTCGATATGACTGACGACGATTTGAAGTTAGCCAAAAAGAACAACGTCACCCTGGTGGGCACGGAATATCTCGCTCTCAGTATTCCGGGAACTCACGATCGATGGATTGACCGTTTGCGCCGGGCATACCAGATCGGAGTCCCACTCGTCTACGGAACTGATGTAATCGACGCCGTGGAAGGCCAGACGCGTGGCTCGTTAGCGATTTCGGGAATCGATCCATGGATTGAGGCGGGCGTCCCCTCCGCAGCTCTTCTGAAGGCGATGACCATCGACGCCGCACGCTTGCTGGGCATAGAAAAAGATCGCGGTCAGCTTCGCGTTGGGCTAGCCGCTGACATCATTGCTACCGAAGAGAACCCGCTGGAGAATGCAAACGCCCTCAAGCGCGTTTCGTTTGTGATGAAAAATGGCGTCGTAATCAAGCGGGGCGAATAGAACAGTCGGCTTGACAAGAATTCGGGAAATTGGTTTTTAGCGGGGAACAGCTTTGTTACAATCAGGTCAAAAGAAAATCCAATTCCCAGGGGAGACTCGACTATGAAAAAACCTCTTTTCATCGTTCCGGCGTTCGTGTTCAGCATGATCATTACTACGTCGTGCGCATCGGCCCAGAACATGAATGCCAATCATATGGACCACCACACCGGAGCAGCGACATCCGCACCCGATGTTGAGTCGGAAATGCAGGATTGGGCCAAGCAGCGATTGGCGAAGTCACCAAGACATCAGGAGTGGGTGAAGATTAAATACAAACCCGTAGGCAGCAACGCTGAGCGCGAGGTGAGCGCTTTCGTCGTCTATCCCGAGGTAAAAAACAAGGCCACCTCGGTGCTGGTTATTCATGAAATCTTTGGGATGAGCGATTGGGTGCAAAGCCTCACCGACCAACTGGCCGAGGCTGGTTATGTGGCTATCGCTCCTGACTTGCTTTCGGGAATGGCGCCAAACGGTGGTGGCACGAGCGAGATACGCGCTGCCGATACCAACGCGGTTGGCAAGGCTATTAGAGATCTGCCGCCCGATCAAATTACTGCTGACCTGAATGCGGTTGCCGACTACGTGTCGAAGCTTCCAGCTGCAAATGGAAAGTTAGCAGTTACCGGTTATTGTTGGGGAGGAACCCAATCGTTTCGGTATGCGACTAACAATCCAAAGCTAAAGGCCGCGTTCGTTTTTTATGGTTCAGCGCCAGATAGCAAGGAAGAGTTATCAAGAATCAACGCGCCGGTGTATGGCTTTTATGCCGGGAATGACGCCCGCATCAACGCGACTCTTCCAAAGACTACCGAGCTGATGAAGGAACTGGGCAAGAAGTATGATCCGGTTACTTACGAAGGCGCAGGACACGGTTTCATGCGCGCTGGAGATGCACCTGAACCAAAAGCAGCCGAACCCAAAGGCGACAAGCAAGCTGACGAAAAAGCCGCGGCGGATTATCAAAAGGCCTTAACTGCTTACCAGGCCAATAAGAAAGCGCGCGATGAAGCCTGGGTTAGATGGAAGACAATTCTCCGAAAGCTGTAGCAACAGGCATTCGCGATACATCCATGCTGCTGCGACTGGAAAGCGAGCTTGCGTGAAGCTCTCAGGGAGAGTCGATTCCTTTGAGTAGCGAGAGTCGGCGGGGAATCAGCGAGAGTTTTTGCTTTGGTTAAGGGAATTCATGAATCTGGAAATACTCGCGATTGTTTCTTCCGGTTTTTCTTCCTGCGGAATGTGTCCGCATTCTTCGAAAACTTCAAGTGTGGAATTCGGAAGATCTTGAACCAGTAGCTCTCCCACTTTAAGAGGAATAACACCATCGTGCCTGCCCCACAGGATAAGTGTAGGAACAGTGATGCTCTTTATTTTTACTATGATCTCGTCACTGTTTGCGGGAATGCATTGGCGGGCCGTCTGCAGCAACGCATGACGCCCGCCTTTACTGGCGATAGGTTCTGCATAAGCCCTGACCTGTTCCTCCATGATCTTCGAGTTGTCGTAATACGAAGCTCTTAAGACATACTTCGCCGCCAGCTTGCTCGGGGGCAAATAGACAATTAACTTGCCAAGGAAAGATCTCATAAGCTTGAGATATCCGGGGAGATACTCTTTGTATGCGCCGGCGTCGATTAAAACGAGCTTTGAGAGTCTCGTGGGATCTTGTTCACAGAGTCTGACAGCAACGAGCAGTGCAATGGCGCCGCCCAGAGAATTGCCGATCAGCGTCAACCTCCTCAGATCTTCTCGTAGGATGATTTGGAAAATATCGTTAGCATGCTCTTCGATGGAGTAGTGGGTGTCGTAAGGCTTCGGTGAAGATCCGAATCCTCTGAGGTCGACCAATATTAGTTTGTTACTCCTCGAGAAAGGGGCAATGAAGTGGCGCCAGGTAAATAGGTTGGCTCCTAGACCGTGCACGCAAAGTATGGGATCGCCTTGCCCGTATTGCTTTTGATGGAGAGTGATGGAGGATGACGCTTCGGCAATACTCATTGGGCTGGGGCGGCTAGTGGGGCTCGAACCCACGACCTCTAGATCCACAATCTAGCGTTCTAACCAACTGAACTATAGCCGCCATAGTTTGGCGCAAACGAGTTTTGAAATGTCCCTGGCAGGGCTCGAACCTGCGGCCCTCTGCTTAGCATCCAGCATCAGGCTTTCCCCGACCGCCTGTTTTCGACAGGTTTGCTGGCTGGACTATATCTTGGACATCACAGTCCCGGCCCGTATAGTCTCTGAGGAGCCCCTTCCCAAAATTCTTACTTGAGAAAGGTTTCCTGCGGATTACCCAATCCTCCTGGATTGTTACTCGAATTGAATCGAGTACCGGAGGCTCTAAGGGCGTCCCCGCATATGGGGCCGTCCACTTAATGAGTTCTTCCTTAAAAACTATTCCTCATTAAGGCTCCAACAAGGCAGATGCTCTATCCACTGAGCTACAGGGACACATACCTGGTGCGGGGATGTTAGCATGCAGCCGACCGTAGTGGTCAACTTGCGATCTTGATCCGAAAAATAAAGAGATCGCCATAGCGAGGCGATCTCTTTATGCAAGATTGAGAAACCTTGATTAGGCTGCTCGAGGGTGTTCCGTAGTCTCAGCAAAAACTCGACGACCATTCAGGGCATCGTCAATAATTTCTCGAACTGCTGAGGTGTCCGGGTTCACGTCCATTCGGTCACACGCGCGCAAGTGTCGGAGAATTCCCTGTGTGGCAATCTCCAAAGCCACGCCGGTTAATTTCGAATAACGCCTGGCTTGAATGTGGTCAATTCTTAAAATCCGCTCATCCAGCGGTAAGTGTCTATCAAAAGTCACGGTTACGTTTTATCCTCCAAAGCCGCAAATTGCGGCCATTTTTAGTGCAATACTATGATGCTTCAGCCTACTCTGAGGATGCAGCTGCGTTGCATTTAACAACAATTTCAGTCTCGGGATATGCACTGTTCCCGAGGACCTTTTTTTAGGGGTTCAGCAAAACTGGAGATTATACATACGGCCGCCCCGAAAGGGAAGCTTTTTTATAAAATTGGTTTGGAAAGTGTTGCCGGATGGTTGGACCACGCTGTTTGTCGGGGTGTGGGCGGCGCGTGGTGCTGAATGGGAGCGTCGCTGAACGTAAAACCTGAAATTGGGCTGGCAAAAACGTAAGCGCCGCCCTGTGTTCACCTGGATGTGAACTTAATGGGCGACGCTTTAGAACTCTCTAGTCCAAGAAAGTCGGATTAATTACATTATTTCTTGGGTAAGACTGCATCTTTCATGCCTTTTCCGACACGAAACTTTAGCGTTGTCTTCGCTGGTATTTGGATTGTTTCTCCCGTTGCGGGATTTCTTCCTTCGCGCGCCTTCCTTTCGGATTTAACGAGCTTGCCGAAGCCTGGAAGTACGAATTCACCGTTGGACTTAACTTCGCGCGAAGCCAGGTTATAGAGTTCGTCAAAAAACTCCTTAACCGCCCCCCGTTTCATTCCAGTCTTTTCTGCAAAATGGTTGAAGACTTCCGACTGAGTCATGCGCTTTCTGCCTGTCGCGGCTTTGGTCGCCATAGTCTGGTGGACACCTCCGATGAGACTTAATTGAAAAGCTACTGAGCCTCTGATATATCACACTCAGCCAGCAAAGTCTCCACAAAATGTCGATTTCCGGCGGTTTTTTCAAAAAAGATCGCCAGTTTGGCTCTACGAGTTCCTTAACCAACGGGAAGGCCTGAGGTAAGTGAATTGAAATCGTTCGGAGACCGCTAAGACGACACTTATCGGTTAAGACGACCGAGACCAGCAAACCGGGCATCCCCGGGCTATCAAAAGTAAATGTCACCTCTAAAATTGCCGTCGATTTGGCCCGCCCGGTTATCGAAATGCGAGCCGGTTTTTCAACTGACTCCGGGCCGACGCTTAGGCATTTTTTTGAGTACGCTGGATCTTGCGCCTGGGATAGGATGGGCTGCGCCGAATTAACAACTATAGTCGGAAATGACGATGTGACTCAATTGCCGAAATGCGGCTCAAAGTTCTTAAACAGAGAAACTTGCGACAGTGTCCCGAGAAATTGAGGAAAAAACTGAAAGACTAGTACGCCTTTGTTTGAAAGAGGGCTTGGGGGGAGTTCTGCTTAACTCTCAGCCTAATTTCGCTTGGCTATCAGCCGGTGGCAGCAACCGCGTCGATTCCAGCCGCGAGAATGGCGTCGCCACATTATTTGTAAGGCGCGACGGCAAGCGCTTCGTGTTGGCGAACAAGATCGAAATGACTCGCATACTCACCGAGGAGTTAAACGGCGAGGACTACGAGCCACTTGAGTTTGGCTGGGAAGAAGACAAGGCAAATCCCGCGATGATTCCGGCGCTTGCGCGTTCCGTTTCGGATGGAGAACTGCCACTCGGCTGTGACCTTCCACTCGGGAACGTGCCTGTAATCGAGGGAACTATTGCGCGCGCCAGGTACCAGTTGACCGCTTCCGAGATCGAACGTTTCAAAATGCTTGGAAAAGATGCAGGCAAGGCGATTGGCGACTTAGCTCGTTCGCTGTCGCCTGGTTTGACGGAATGCGAAGTGGCGCGCCGGGCCAATGGTGCCCTGGCCGCCATCGGCGCCGAGGCCATTGTTTCCCTGGTAGCTGCGGACGAGCGACTACAGAGATTTCGTCACCCATTGCCTAAAGATGGGCAGTGGAAAAAGGTACTGATGGTTGCTGTCTGCGCTCGACGCCACGGGTTAGTGGCATCCTTGACGCGGCTCGTATGCGCCGGGCCGGTTCCGGATGAATTGAACCGTCGCACCCGCGCAGCTGCCCAGGTGAATGCGGAGCTTTTCGCCGCAACCAGGCCGGGTGTGACCGGTCGTGAACTCTACGAGGTAGCGGCGAGGGGATATCGAGTCGCAGGGTTTCCAAACGAGGAAAAGTTGCACCACCAGGGAGGAGCCGCGGGTTATCGCACGCGCGACTGGGTAGCGCACCCACAATGCGCCGACGTGGTGCAGGAGAAACAGGCGTTTGCCTGGAACCCTTCAATCACTGGCACCAAGGTTGAAGAGACGATGATTGCTTTTGAGGATCATAATGAAGTGATTACAGCAACCGAGGGATGGCCTTCGATTCCGGTTGAGATCGAGGGACATGCCTATATTTTCCCCGACGTATTGTCGATTTAGTGCATTCTCAAGACGCGATGAAGGCGGCAGTTTAGAGTTCAAGCTTTGGCTTGCATCTTTCCCAGGAGCAGTCTGAAGGCTGAACTCTGAACCACTGGCATTTGAGCGCAGGAAAGCTATGGCTCGATGATTTCGAATTTACCATTCAACCGGATGTCCTCGGACGAAGATCCGACCATCACTTGAAACGTCCCAGGTTCCACCACGAAACGCATGCTGCGATCCCATAACGCGAGGTCGTCCGGCCCGAGGGTAAAGGTGACGGTTTTGATTTCGCCCGGCTTCAAGTGAATTCGCTGGAAGCCTCGCAAGACCTTTTCATAGGTCGTGACGGTGCTCACCACATCATGAATGTATAGTTGAACGACCTCGTCGCCTTCGCGCGCGCCAGTGTTCTTTACGTCAAGACTTACCAAAACACTTCCAGGTAGTCTTTGTTTTAAGGGACTGATGACGAGGTTGCTGTAGGCAAACGTGGTATAGCTCAACCCGTGGCCGAAGGAATACAGTGGGCCTCTGACGCGTGTGTTTTCACCTTCCCATTGCGCGTTGGGTTTGGTGGGGAAGTTATAAGGGATCTGGCCTGCTGTTTTGGGGAACGTCATAGTTAGCTTACCACCGGGGTTGTAGTCCCCGAACAATACGTCCGCAATCGCAGTGCCCCCCTGCACACCGGGAAACCACGCCTCGATGATTCCGGGAACATACTTGTTCACCCAGTTAATGCTCATGGGCCGGCCATTGATCAGAACAACTATTACCGGCTTCCCGGTAGCATAAACGGCCTGGACGAGGTCTAACTGGCGACCTGGTAAATCGAGACTCGAACGACTAGCGCTTTCGCCGACTGTCTTCGAGGAGTCTCCCAAAACAACGACTGCCAGGTCCGAATTCCTGGCAACATCAACCGCATGGCCTATTTCCTTCTGTTCGGCCAGGGTCAGAGGTTCTGGAAGCACTTCTGTTTCCGGCCAGTTCTCGTTGATGATCTCGCAGCCTTTCGCGTAGCTGACGATAACGCCGCCGCCAAGTTTGTTCTTGATTCCTTGCAGTACGGTTACCCCTTTTACTCCGTTGGGGCCATAGCGATACTGGGTATTACTATCGTTGTCCGCGTTCGGACCGATCACCGCAACCGACTTGATTGCTTTGCTGAGGGGCAGAACATTCTTTTCGTTCTTAAGAAGCACGATGCTTTCACGCGCAGCGCGCAACGCGACCTGCTGATGCGCGTTTGAATTGACGACCCTCTCACTTGCTTCAGCGTCAACAACATAGGGGTGATCAAAAATCCCGACTAAAAATTTGACCCGCAAGACATCGCGCACCCGGTCGTCAAGCGTCTTCATTGAAACCTTTCCCTCTTTAACCAGCTCACGCAAAGGCAGAATGAAATCCGTCGGTGGCGTGAAGTTCGTTTTCACGTTCAAACCTGCTTCGATAGACTGCCGCACGGCGTCTTTCATGTCGGCGGCAATAGCGTGCTTGTTATAAAGGAACTCAACGGCGGCGCTGTCGGAAACGACGTAGCCCTTGAATCCAAAGTCACTGCGTAGTCGCTCCGTTAACCAATAGCTGCTGCCAGTCACCGGAATGCTGTCGTAATCATTGTAAGAACTCATAATTCCGAGGATCCCCGCCTCCTTGATGACTGCCTTGAACGGCGGCAAAAAAATGTTCTCCACCTCGCGAGGGGATGTCTGGGGATCGGTACGCGACTGTCCTTCTCTGGCGCCTTTGTTGTTGCTGTAAACCGCAAAATGTTTGGCAGTGGAGGCGACGGTCAAGTTTTCCTGCAGCCCCTTTGCCATCTCCACGCCCAGGCGTGACGCGAGGTACGGATCTTCGCCATAAACATCTTCTATTCGCCCCCAGCGTTGGTCACGCGCAACGTCCAGAGTTGGCGCGTAAATATTTGTGTATCCGAGCGCCCTCGCTTCCCTGGCGGTGATTTGTCCAATCTCGCGAACGAGCTCCTTGTCCCAGGTGTGTCCCTGACTAAGCTCGGAAGGGAAACTGGTTGCAGTATAGAAGGCGACGCCGCGTAGACCTTCGTTTGTGAAATCAACCGGTATACCCAACCGCGTCTCCTCGATAAAGAAGCGCTGCACTTCGTTCATGGCCCACACATGCTTTTTTATGTCACGGCCGTAGATGCTGCTCGCGCCCTGTCCCCAACCATTTAAGTGCTCATCGATATTTGCTATGCCGTCTTTCCAGACCTGTCGCTTCCAATCGGCGGTTGGCAGCTCATCTTTCAACACACGCGCATAGCCGTAGAGGGTCGCTGTTTGACACGTCTTTTCCTCCAAATTCATTTGACTGATCAGGTCGTCGATGCGTTTGTTAATGTCAGCTTTTGGATTTTCATAGACGTCCATGCGGCCGTTCTTGTTCAGATCGGTCCACCCTTCATGATAGATGTCCTTCTTTGGGCTCGACTTTTCCTGAGCAGGGAGTCCGATATTGAATAGATTTAGCAGGATTGCGAGTAGAAGCAGATGGGTAGTTCGCATAGATGTATTCTCACCTTCAAGTTAACCGCCAAGGCGCCAAGCACGCCAAGGGAAGAAACGATCCACGAAGTCACACGAAAATTCACGAAGAGAGTTTGGTGTTACTTAGTGTGATTTAGTGGATCGTTTTTCTCTTTAATTCACACTACCTTATAAATATCGCTCAGAGTTTTTCGGTCCTCCCGTGTTGTCCTTGGCGTCTTGGCGGCTCATTGCTTACGCGACTTTCGCCCATAACCCAGTTCAGCTCCTCCGGAAATGATGTGGTCGACACCGGTAGCGAAGGTGGCCTCGGAGGCAATGAACAGACAGAGCTTGCCGACTTCTTCGATCGTTCCCATGCGCCCAAGCAATTGCGCAGCTTCGCCCTCGCGCCGACACTCAACAGGTTCTAGAGCGGCATCAATAGCCTCTTGCCACAGCGGTGTATAAATGTTTCCCGGCGAGATGGAATTGACTCGCACGCCATGCGCCGCCTCGTCGATAGCAAGGGCTTTGGTGAATGCGGTGATGGCGCCCTTAGTGGCCACGTAGGTAGTGGCGTGAAGTTGGCCCATGGCGCCGACCAGGCTCGATAAATTGATGATATTACCCTGGGTGTGACGCAGATGCGGCAAGGCAAATTTGCAGGCGGCGAATATGCTGACCAGATTCAGTTCCAGCAGATCCCTAAACTCCGAAATGGAGAAATCGTCTATGGGCCGGTGCGACGGGTGCCAACCGGCATTGTTAACCAGGCAGTCCAGCCGGCCGCATCGCGCGACGGTGGTATCAATTAGATGTTGAATTTCTTCGACCTTTGAGACGTCGCAGCGAACGAAGCGTGCCTCGCCTGGGCCGAGCTGGTTAACTTCATTCGCTAAGCTTTCGCCGGTTGCTTCGGTGCGCCCGCAGAATACTACTCTGGCGCCGGCGGCGATGAACGCGCGCACACAGCCTTCTCCAATGCCTTTGCTTCCGCCAGTGATGACTACGACTTTATTGGTGTAATTCATGGAGACTTTCGATCAGTGAAACTCTAGCCGGTAGGTCAGGCTATTCCGCGATTCCAGACTCAACGTCACTACTCGCCTTGGCCCCACCTTGATTCCGGTCTCAATCGTTTCAAACTTCGCTTGCGGGTCAAACTTAATAGAGAAAACTTTCGTCCCGCGCACCAACGTGAGTTCGCCGGCCGCGACTTTTAGCTCGTCAGCGCCGCCTACAAGTATCGGAATCTGTTCCCGAAAGGGAGCTGAATGATCAATAACGACGGTAAGCTCACGCTCGCCAAAGGTCAGAATTTTTTCGCCTTGATCCGGGAAGCTGTATTTAACGGTTAGAACTCCGTCAGCCAGATCACGATTCGCGGGGAGCTGGCTGACTAGTTTTCCGTCTACGCTAAACTCGGCGTTCAAACTATCCGCTTCGAACACGTTTTGATTTTGTCCCAGGACCGTACCCCAGGCTGCGTTGGTAGTCCCGGTTTGAGATTGCAGGACTGAGCCCATTTCCGGTGCCCAAACCAGGCCAATCCCATAGCGTTGTTGACTCGTAAGTTTTGGGCCTGAATTGAAGGCAGCGTAATAAGCAGGCCGCCGCACAAAGGTAAACACCAGCCGCTCGCGATCGTCCATGCGTTGATGAATGAAACGGAGTCGTTGATAGGGCAGGAGCCTGAATGCGGCGGCGCGCTGAAGATCGGTCGGATACCATTTCACGTGGGAGCGGTGAAGAAAAGCGTAAGGCGAGAAGGCTCGAAACTCGCCCACAGGTAAATCACCGGATCGCCGCCAGTTTCGTTCCAGCTCCGCTCGTCTTTGCACAAAGTCGCGGGCGATCTCCGCCTTCGTCGGAGCAAAAGCGCGGGCCAGCGGCACCTCGGAAGCGATCAGTCTTTGGCCCTGATCCACCTGACTGCGAGTTAGTTCAGTCGCATCGAGAAATGGGCGACGCTGGCGCGTTTCAATCGCGCGATTCAAAGTAAAACCGGAACCGTCAGGTTCGCGTACCGCGTTGTAAGCCAGCCACTCGACAAACCTACGTTCCTCGGCAACCAGGATCTTGCCGAGCGGAGTCCCCCTCGCGTAGTGCCAGGCCATTAACAGATTGCTGTGATGAGTACCGAGGTTATAGCCCCAGTCCGCACCCCGCGCCTCATAAAAGTAGCCTGCCGGACTCTGAAACACATTTGTTGTTTCCCGGATACGCCGGCGTAAAAGGCCTGATATTTCAGGATCGGGATATAGATCAAGATAGGCGAGCCCACCAGCAAAGACATTGGTGTACTGGTTTGTATAGTTCTTGCCGTGCGCTAAAAGCGCCGGGTCGGTCAACACCACCCGGATGGCCTTGCGGTCGGCCTTGATCACACGTTCGTGAAGCTTTGCATCGATTGGCGGACCATCGCGGAGCAGTGTGAGCGTTTGTCCCATAAACTTCGTCGCAAAAGCCGTGGCGGGCAGGTTCCAACGCTGTGGACCATATTCGCTGAACTGGCCGTCAGAATTCTGCATCCGGCACCAGAACTCGAGCGCCGCTTCGAGTCGCATTCGCACTGCAGGTGAGGAGTAATACTGGTTCCATGGCCGTCTGGTGCTGTAGAAAAATGCGAGGGAGAGAATGTTCTCCATAATTCGCGCGTTGTAAGGACGGTTGTCCTGCGGGTTACGCCACACGGCAATATTGATGAACCCGCGATTCTCGCCATCCGCAACTACGCTGTTAGCCAGGCGATGGAAGTGGGCCAGGTAGTAAGGTATATCCAATTCCTCATCTGAAAAGTCGGAGGGTTTGAGCTTTGAAAAATCGGCCGCCGGCACTTCAGGCCACGGATTGCTAGTCTGTGCAGCCACACTTACTTCAAACAGAATAGGAATCAACAAAATTGAAATGAATATTTTGATCTTCATTGGGGAGTTCCTGCGGAAAAACTTCGTTGGAAACGAGCGGGGGGCAACCCCACCTTCCCGACCCTGAGATTATCAAACGACTCGGTGATCCCATTTTGAGAGCCGTTCCATCATGCTTACAAATTCAACCCGAATAAGCTCGAGGTCGGGAAGGGTGGCTTGCCCCCGCTGGTGTTTGGGAGCACTCAACCATCTGCCGTCATATGCCTCCTTGTCACCTGCCGGGGACTTCCGCAATCTTCCTCGCATACTCGTCGAACAGCCCGAGGTAGTACAGCCTGGCCAGCTCTTTCTCGAGAGCATTTAATGATGCCGCTCGTGCCGGCTCAGACTGCCTCACTTCCTGAAGCCGCGCGCGCAGTTGCCGGAATACTTTTTCCTTAAGCCAGTAACCATGATCGTATCGTTCGCCGATAGCTGAGGCCGATGCCAACTTGTCCAGTTCCGGCGTAGTCAGCCCACGCCGCCAGGCCGCGCCGTAAACCGTCAAACCCTCCTGGAACGATTGATTGGAGATGCGGGTGAAAACCGCGTTCAGGCCTCTCCATCCTTCCTTGCGCGTATCAACCAGTGTTGCCACATCCGGATGAGGCTGCCTTTGACTGCGGTAATCCAGTAGGGAAACGCGGAAATCAATTTTGCGATCCCCGTCGTAATCGTACTCAACCGTGTCAAGAAACCCGTTGTTATCAGTGTCTGTATACTTAACGACTTCCTCGACGCGCGGAGCACGTGGCTTGGGCGAAGGGGTCTTTACTCCGCCGTGATACTCGGCGTTTTTATCGACCAGCCAGGCTCCCCATTCGGCCCCGGCCAGGTGTAGTTTTCTATCAAACACGCCAACATAGAGCTTGCCGCCACCCGAGTTGTCTTCGTCGAATTCACCGCGGTCACCAAGCGAATCGGCCTGCGGATGTCCTGCGATTCCCGGCCTTTCTGAAGGCGCCACCATGTCCTCTCCCGCATAGTTACTGCGCAGCCAGCGTTTAGTCGAATAGAGGTCAATCTCCTTCGGACCACCGAAGCCGTGCATCGGATAGTACATCTCAACGCGCTCCCATCGATGGTCGTCATCGTCTTCGTCAAACACTAAATATAGACTCTTCCATCCAGCGGTAAAGAATGCGTCGAAACTTTTCTCGTGAGGCATGTACATGAGCTCGTCTATGCGTCGCCAGTTATTCCACTGAAAGCACCCATCGAATTTCGGATTGCCTTTGAGAGCAGGATACTTGTGAACGAACGAGCGGTATGGCACGCCGGGGCCACCGGCGCCGCGTAACGACATGTCGTAGTCGGTTTCATTCCCTTTGGTTGAGTCATTATCAAGATCGAAGGTGACGAAAGCCTCGTTAAGAACCCCCGACAACCTGGTGACGTCTTTATCGAGTGGTGGAACCGGATCGAGCCAGCGCATTGCCATCTCACTTACGCCATCGCCGTCGTAGTCGAAGAATGCGAAGGGATTCTCCCAATTCAGTCTGGGATCAGGCAAAGACTGAGGCGGTCGATGGACCTTTAGAAATATCGCATTGCCGTTGTAGTCGGGTAACCAGTCTGAAGTTCCGGTATAGCCCCAATTATCGTTGGCGAAGTCAAACTTCTCCCAATCGAGCCAGCCTAAAACACCGTCCTTCTCAACATCGATGAAAATCATCCAGTGGGCGCCATTCACATTCCACTTGTCCGGCCCCCATTCGGGCGATTGGGTTACGAATGCCTGAAGATCCGCTTTGCCGTCATGATCGTTGTCTGCCCATTTAATGTTCAGATCGAGCGGGCTGTCATAAAGGCCATCGCCGTTCTTGTCTACCTGCAAGACGTCGTTGACTTGATCTCCGCGCGTATCAGTGGGAAGCAGATCGCCGTTCTCATCGAGCCAGCGCACGCGTTTTCCATTCCACCAGCGCTCGATGATGTCAGGTTTGCCGTCATTGTCGATATCGATCCGCATAATCTCGTCGGACGGTGTCGCGGATTTGAGGGCCGTATGTCGCAGGTCGCGATTGGCTGGTTGGGCCACAACGGGGGACGCAATAGCAATCAACAATATGGTGGTTGTGAATAAGAAAGACCGGCAGCGCATTTTGTCGCACCTCTGTTTTAGAGCAGTCGTTTTTAACCGTTACTCGATAGCTTAGGTTTTGATACGTGGCGGGAAGGCCTTATAGCATTTACGATCTGCGACTAGCAAGCCGGTTATGAGGAATCGAAATTGGTTCAATTGGTCACCCACCATCGAGTCGCTTTGAGGTGCATATTGGTTCAAAATTGGTTAGCCGCAGAAAGTCGCACGTGCACATTTTTGTCCTTGATGGCCGTGCCGGACCGTGTTAAGAGGTGAGGTTCTGAGAAGAACACATAAGAGCGCATTCGTGAAAACGTTTGTAGGGGTGGCACTCCGTGGCCACCCCGCCGTTGCACTCGCGATATCTTTGAAGGTTGAGGGAGACCGAGAAGAGGGGCGGCCACGGAGTGCCGCCCCTACAATGTGCAGCAGCGACGCAACGACGCAAACTAACAGTTTGCTTTACGACGTTTGCCTTTAGATGACAATGAAAAAATCAAAGTCAACCAAGCAACCGTTTAGCCGCAGAATGTTTTTGAAGTCGACCGCGAGCGCAGCCGTCGGTAGTGCTGCCTTTCATGCTTTAAGTCTCGATGGCCTGGCAGAACCACGAAGCGAAACTGCGAAAAGCGCAGTCCAACATTCTTTCGGTTCCCAGATCCTCGCGTCGGAAACACAAATTACCAGTCGCCGGTTGTTGACCGGCTGGGAGTACCGGCGAGGCAATCTGGGTGGCGTTTGGGAGGTCTGGCGCAAAGTCAACGATGACGCTAACGCATGGACCGCGGTGGAACTTCCACACTGCTTCAACGCTTTCGACGCGGTCGACCCGGACGGTCCTTACTACCAGGGGCCGGGCTGGTATCGCACCCAACTCAAAATAGAGAATCCGTACCCGGCGGGACGCACGCTTTTACACTTCGAAGGCGCCGGACAGAAGAGCCAGGTCTACGTCTATACCGAAAAAGTCGGCGATCATGTTGGCGGCTACGACGAGTTTACTGTAGACATCACCGAAGCCGCGGCCACAACTCTCAAGAATGCAAACAATAAAGGTCTGGTACCGGTCGCCGTCTGGTGCGACAACTCGCGCGACCTCGAAATGATTCCGTCTAACCTTAGCGACTTCAATCTTTATGGAGGCCTCTATCGTTATCTTAACCTCGTTTATGTTCCCGCGATTGCTCTCGAGCGTATCCACGTCGAAAGCAAACTAATGCCGCAGGGCCCGGCTACCGCAACAATTCGCGGCCGACTCTACAACCCCGGATCATTCCAGGACGAAGTCACCATTACTTTGCAGGTCATCGACAGCCAGGGAAAAGTTGTGCACACAAAATCGGAGAGTCTGGCGCCATGGACCGGCATGCGGCAGTTGAGCAGTTTCACGATCAATGAACCTTCACTCTGGTCACCTCGTACGCCCTCCCTCTACCGTTGCGTGGTTACCTTGAAAAGCGCGCGCGGTGAAATGAGTGTTACCGAACGATTTGGACTGCGTTCGTTCGAGTTTGTTAAGAACGGCCCCTTCAAGCTGAACGGCGAGCGGCTGCTGATCCGCGGCACTCAGCGTCATGAAGACCACGCCGGTCTGGCCGCGGCCATGACTGAAGACTTGATTCGCCAGGAAATGAGGTTGATTAAGGATCTGGGGGCCAACTTTATTCGCCTGGGCCATCATCAGCAATCGCGCATCGTGCTCGACATGTGCGACGAGCTGGGCCTGCTCGCCTGGGAAGAGATTCCCTGGTGTCGCGGCGGGCTAGGCGGAGAGCGTTACAAGGAACAGGCCCGACGCATGTTGCGCAACATGATCGACCAGCACGCGAACCATCCGGCGATTATTATTTGGGGATTGGGAAACGAGAACGACTGGCCCGGCGACTTTGAGGAATTTGATAAAGACAAGATCCGCGCCTTCATGACTGAGCTAAACACGTTGGCCCATCAGTTGGACCCTTCCCGAAAGACAGCTATTCGCCGTTGCGATTTCTGCAAAGACGTCGTGGACGTTTATTCACCATCCATTTGGGCCGGTTGGTATGGAGGGCGTTACACCGAATACAAGAGCCGATCAGAAACAGAGATGAAGAAAGTCAACCACTTCCTGCACATGGAATGGGGCGGCGATAGTCACGCACGACGGCACACTGAAACCACCGAGCAGTTTCTGGCAAAGCTAGTCGCGGGGCAGGCGCCGGATGAGCGTGGACTCGATTACTTTTTAACCGGCGGCGTGGCCAAAGCCTCGACCGATGGCGACTGGTCAGAGACCTACATCTGTAACCTGTTTGACTGGCACTTGAAGGAACAGGAAACGATGGATTGGCTGGCTGGCGCGGCGCAATGGATTTTCAAAGACTTTGCCACCACCTTACGGCCTGGCAATCCGGTGCCCCGCGTCAATCAGAAAGGTTTGGTGGAGCGGGACCTGACACTTAAAGAGGGCTACTACGTTTTTCAATCTTATTGGACCGAAAAACCAATGGTTCATCTTTATGGCCACTCATGGCCCGTCCGTTGGGGTGAAAAGAATGAAGCGAAACTGGTGAAGGTGTATTCGAACTGCCCGACTGCGGAGTTATTTGTCAACGGAAAATCATTGGGTGTGAAGAAACGAAACAGCCAGGATTTCCCGGCAGCCGGATTGCGTTGGCTGGTGCAATTTAAAGAAGGCGATAATCACCTGAAAGTGGTGGGCTCCAAGGCTGGCGGAGTTGTGAATGACGAAATCAACTTCCGCTATCAAACCAAAAAATGGGAAAAGCCGGCGAAGTTAGTTCTGGAAGAGACTGGACGGAGTGGGGAAGTAATAACCATCCAGGTACGCGCGCAGGATCGTGATGGGACTCCATGTCTGGATGCGCGCAACGTTGTGCGTTTTGGTCTCACCGGTGATGGTCGACTGGTAGACAATCTGGGCACATCGACGACCGCGCGCAAAGTCGAACTCTACAACGGCCACGCGATGATTAGCTTGCTGCGCAAGGGCGAAGTTGTTGCGAGTGTTGCCGCAGAGGGCCTTCCGACAGCGTTTCTAAGAATTTAATATTCATGAACCGAAGAACATTCCTTTTCTTGTCCGCTCTGGGTGTGGTGGGATCAGGCTGCTCACGAGCGCTGACGCAGACCCGCCTCCGGAGAGGGGACAAATCACCGAAGTCAGGCCGGCCTGACCTTAGATTGTGGTACCAGCAACCGGCTGCCAACTGGAACGAAGCGCTGCCAATCGGCAACGGTAGATTAGCGGCGATGGTTTTTGGCGGACCACAGTCCGAACGGATCCAGCTTAACGAAGACACAATCTGGGCGGGGGAGAAGCGGAATCGTCTTAACCCTGAAGGCGCGGCCAATCTTGCTGAAGTGCGGCGCCTCTTATTTGCCGGAAAGCCCAAAGAAGCTGAAGTACTCGCTGAGAGAACCATCATTGCAGTTCCTAAGCGAATGCCGCCATATCAACCACTCGGCGACTTACTGCTGCGCTTTTCCAACCAGGAGAACGCGACTGACTATCGCAGGGAGCTGGATCTTGATACCGGCGTAGTTCGGATAACCTACCGGGCCGGGGGTGCACAGTTCACACGTGAAGTCTTCGCCTCGGCCGTGGACCAAGTGATTGTGATTCGTCTGTCCTGCAATAAGCCGGGCCTGATTACATTTGCGGCCACGCTGACGCGTGAACAGGACAGTCAGACCCGAACCAAAGACCCTGATCGTGTGATCATTGAAGGCGAGGCGATTGCCCGCGGCGACCGTCACCCGCTCGAGCGCAAGGTGGGTGTTAAGTTTCACGGAATGTTGCAGGTGCACACGGAAGGCGGCATGAGGCGAGTTGAAGGAACCGAAGTGCGGGTGGACAACGCCAATGCTGCGACCCTGGTGTTTGCCGCCGCCACCAACTTTCGTCACAAAGATCCGGCGATGAAATGTGAGCGGGACCTCTTGGCAGCAGGCAAATCCTACTCGCGGCTTCGTGAAACTCACGTCACCGATCACCAGCGGCTCTTCCGCCGCGTCCAATTTAATCTCGCCGCCCCTGTTCCCAATCTTCCAACAGATGAACGACTCAAGCGCGTACAAGCGGGCGAGAGCGACCTGGCCCTCGAAGCGTTGTTCTTTCAATTCGGGCGTTATTTGTTGATAGCCAGCAGCCGTCCAGGCGCTATGGCCGCAAATCTCCAGGGCAAGTGGAACGATCAGGTGCAACCCGCATGGGACAGCAAATACACAATCAACATCAACACGGAGATGAACTACTGGCCTGCTGAAGTTACTAACTTGTCGGAGTTGCATGAGCCTTTGTTTGATCTCATCGACAATGCGCGCGAAGACGGCCGGCACGTCGCTAGAAATCTTTACGGCGCGCGCGGATTCATGATTCACCACAACACTGATCTGTGGGGTGACACCGTGCCGATTGATGGCGTGCACGCCGGCCTCTGGCCCATGGGCGGCGCCTGGTTGAGTCTGCATCTGTGGGACCATTACGACTACACACGTGACCGGCAGTTTCTGGCTCGACGCGCCTACCCGGTGATGAAGGAAGCAGCGGAGTTCTTCCTTGATTATCTTGTCGATGACGGCAGGGGCCATCTGGTAACCGGGCCTTCGCTTTCTCCTGAGAACCAATACACTGCGGCGGACGGCACGGCCGTTAAGCTGTGTATGGGGCCAACCATGGATACGCAAATAGCGCACGCGCTTTTCAGTCGGGTGATTGAAGCCGGCCAGTTGCTCAACGTGGATGCAGACCTTCGTAAAAGGCTGATTAGCTCGCGTGACCGCCTCCCACCGATGAAGATTGGAAAGCACGGACAGCTGCAGGAGTGGTTGGAAGACTATGATGAACCTCAGCCCGGTCACCGCCACATTTCACATTTGTTTGGCATGCATCCCGGCAATGAGATCACGCTGCGCGGCACACCGGAGCTGGCCCGCGCAGGACGAGTTTCCCTTGAGCGGCGTCTGCAGGCTGGCAGCGGGCACACGGGATGGAGCCGGGCCTGGATCATTAACTTCTGGGCGCGTCTGGAAGATGGCAACCTGGCCCACGAGAACGTCGTGGCGTTGCTGGCGAAATCAACTCTGTCCAACTTGCTTGATAACCATCCGCCCTTTCAGATTGATGGCAACTTTGGAGGGACTGCGGCGATGGCGGAGATGCTGCTGCAAAGCCACGCCGGCGAGATCAGTTTTCTACCGGCACTGCCGGAAGCGTGGCCTGAAGGATCGGTCAAAGGACTTCGTGCGCGCGGCGCCGTTGAAGTTGATCTAGCCTGGAGCAAGGGAAAAGCGACGCGCGTCTTATTGCGGCCGGATGTGAGTGGTGAATTCACGTTGAGACCGCCAAAGGGCCAAAACATCTCGTCGGTTACGGAGCAGGCAAGAAGAAGGGAACTCGAACCCGCAGCCGATGGCGTGGTGCGATTGAAGTTGATGGGTGGAAAGGAATACCGAGTGACATTCGAGTGATGGTTCATGGTAACTGGTCTTTGTAACGCGGAGCGATCTCATTAACACCGCGGCTTCAGCCCGGTGACCAGGGATAGGGAATGAGAACGAAACCGTTTCGAACGGTTTTGTTACGCGGGCTCAACGAAAACCGTTAGAAACGGTTCCAGGAATCACCAATCGAGCTTTGATCACCGGGCTAAAGCCGCGATGTTAATGAGATCGCTATACTCGCCTAACCCACTTGATGAAAAGGAGAATTTCTTGAAAGCCTTATTTGCGTTTGTCGTCTTGTTATTCTCGTTCACTGCTGTCATGGCCCAGGACGTTTCGGAGGTCCAGGTCGCAACTACCATCGCATTCACCGAAGGACCAACCGCGGACGCCGCCGGCAACATCTTCTTCACCGACCAGGCCAATAACCGAATTATGAAACTGGCAACGGACGGCAAGCTCTCGACTTTTCGTCAACCTGCTAACTTCGCCAATGGTCTGGTCTTCGATCAGCAGTGGCGTCTGCTGGCCTGCGAGTCAGGCGATCCGGCCGCCGGCACCCCGCCTCGACTCACGCGCACGGATATGAAGACAGGGCGGATTGAAGTTCTGGTTGATAAGTATGAGGGTAAGAATCTGATTGCGCCCAACGATGTGACCCTCGATGGTAAGGGACGAATCTACTTCAGCGACAAGCCCGCAAAATACACCGGAGAGGGCGGTGTCTATCGAATCGATCTGGACGGACGGGTGACGCGAATCCTCGCGCCACCTGAAATCGAGGTTCCCAACGGCCTGACGATTTCTCCTGATGACAAGATCTTTTATTTAATCGAAGCCAACCCCGGGGAAAAAGGCGCCAGAGTTATTCGCGCCTACGACCTGCGAGCCGACGGCACGGTTACGGGCATGCGCGTGTTTCATAATTTCTATCCCGGTCGCAGCGGAGATGGAATGTCAATCGACGTGAAAGGGAATTTGTACGTGGCGGCAGGTTTGCACCGGCGGCGCGGAACCAGCGAAACTCTCGATACGAAGCCCGGGATTCATGTCTTCTCGCCGTCGGGGGAATTGTTGAAGTTCATTCCGATTCCAGAGGACACGGTTACCAACTGCGCCTTTGGCGGCGATGATTTGAAGACGCTCTACGTAACCGCAGGCAAGACGCTCTTTAAAGTGAGAAACGAAATCGAAGGCACGCGGCGTTGAAAAACTTGTAGGGGCGGCACTCCGTGGCCGCCCCAAGGATGGGCAAGGACTTCCTAGAGGTGCGTTGGATCTTATTCGGTGCACTCCGCGAGAAGAGGGGCGGCCACGGAGTGCCGCCCCTACAATTAATTTTCGGCAGGCTTTCTTTTAAATGAACCAATCCATGGAACTACACGCAAGAAGCATCATCGGAGGAGAGGCATCGAGCAACCGCGACGGCGAACCGTTTAGCGCTTATGACCCCGCGCTGGGCCGAAAACTTGAACCGCCTTACTTCGAAGCAAGCGATAGTGACATTGAAAGAGCTTTCGAGTTGGCCGAGAGTGCATCGGACATCTATCGTCGCAAGTCACCAAATGAAATCGCCATGTTTCTGGAGAGTATCGCCGACCAGATCGTGGCGCTGGGCGATGATCTGATAAACCGCGTGTCAGCGGAAACAGGCCTGCCCGCGAAAAGATTTACAGGTGAACGCGCTCGGACAGTCGGTCAACTTCGCATGTTCGCCGAGGTAGTCAGGGAAGGGTCCTGGGTCGAAGCCACAATCGACCTGGCGCAGCCCGAGCGGAAGCCGCTTCCCAAACCCGACGTGCGCCGGATGCTAATCCCAATCGGACCGGTCGTGGTTTTCGGCGCGAGTAACTTTCCGCTTGCTTTCTCAGTGGCCGGCGGCGATACGGCTTCAGCACTCGCGGGAGGAAATCCGGTTATCGTGAAAGCGCATCCGGCACATCCGGGAACTTCGGAGATGGTTGCGCGAGCCATCGTACGGGCGGCCGAAGAAACGGGCATGCCGCCCGGTGTGTTTTCACTACTCCACGGCACCAGTCCCGAATTGAGTTTAAAGCTGGTGCGACATCCAGCCGCGACTGCGGTTGGTTTCACCGGTTCGCTTAAGGCTGGGCGAGTGATCTTCGACGCAGCAGCGCAGCGCCCAAAGCCCATTCCAGTCTATGCCGAGATGGGAAGTGTGAACCCGGTGTTTGTGCTACCAGGTGCGCTAAACGAAAGCGGGGACGAGTTTGCGTCTGGCTTGTACCAGTCAGTCACACTTGGAGTGGGCCAGTTATGCACCTGTCCGGGGTTAGTTGTTGGACTGCGAGATGAGGCGATGAACAAGTTTATTGTCTCAATCAAAGATTTGTTTGAAAGTGCGCCGCCCGCGACCATGCTTCATCCCGGCATCTTGCGGGCGTATCAGGAGGGTCTCAGACGGGTAGGAGAAGTGGATGGCGTGGAAGGGAAGCGCTCGACTGCGCCGGCTGACGAGAATAAAACAGAAGCTCAGGCGGCGGTCTTTGTAACGGAGGCGGAGACCTTCCTGGGGCACGAAGAATTGAGCGAAGAGGTGTTTGGCCCGGCGACCGTGATTGTCTCATGCTCCTCGAAAGAAGAGATCATGAATGTGGCCCACGACCTGCAAGGCCATTTGACGGCGACGATTCACGGAACCAGTGAAGACCTTGCCGGGTACCAGGATCTCGTCGAGCTATTGCAGACGAAAGTTGGACGGCTGGTCTTTAATGGTTTCCCGACAGGCGTTGAGGTTTGCACGGCGATGCATCACGGTGGACCGTATCCGGCAACCACTGACGTGAGGTCGACCTCGGTGGGCGCCTACGCGATCAAGCGCTTTGCACGTCCGATTTGTTTTCAGAACTTTCCGCAGGAGGCCTTGCCGGTTCAATTGCGCGATCAGAACGAGCGCGGTATCTGGCGCATTGTGGATAACAAGATCACTAGAGATGCGGCAGGGGCATAACATGAGAACTATTCGCTGGGGAATTATAGGTTGCGGGGACGTGACCGAAGTTAAAAGTGGTCCTGGATTTCAGAAGGCGGACCATTCAGAGCTGGTGGCGGTGATGCGCCGGCGCGGCGACCTTGCCAAAGACTACGCTGAGCGGCATGGCGTGCCCCGTTGGTATGACAATGCCGCGACCCTGATCAGCGACTCCGAAGTAGACGCGGTCTATATCGCCACGCCACCTTCTTCCCACAAAGAATACACATTGCTGAGTGCCGCAGCCGGCAAGCCCGTTTACGTCGAGAAGCCGATGGCCCTCAACTTCGCAGAGTGCGAGGAGATGATTGCGGCCTGTCGCCGCGCCGGCGTGCCTCTGTTCGTTGCATACTACCGGCGAGCTTTGCCGCGCTTCCTCAAAATCAAGGAGCTGGTTGATTCCGGTGCGATTGGGGAAGTGCGGTTCGTTCACATAACGTTTTATCAGCCCATGACGCCCGAAGATCAAAATCCGGGCACGCAAACCTGGCGCGTGGACCCTGCGGTTGGCGGCGGCGGACGGTTCGTGGATCTGGCTTCGCACATGCTGGACTTTCTCGACTATACACTTGGTCCAATTGTCGAGGTCCAGGGAATGGCTGCAAACCAGGCAGGGAAGTACAGGGCTGAGGATATTGTTAGCGGAACCTTCAGGTTTGCGTCCGGCATACAGGGCGTGGGCACGTGGTGTTTTAGTGCCTTTGAGAACTGCGATATTACTGAGATTGTAGGCAGCGAAGGCAAGGTGTCATATTCAACATTTGATCCACACCCAGTTACGCTGAGCACGCGCGACGGAGTGAAGGAGTTCGCCATCGACTATCCGCAACATATCGAACAACCGCTAATCCAAACAGTAGTCAATGAACTGAACGGCATTGGCAAATGTCCCAGCACCGGCGAGACAGGCGCGCGCACCTCCTGGGTTATGGACCAGATGCTGGTGCAAGTCGCGATGAGTCTTTCAACATACCGATAAACTCCACGGTCACTTATTTACCCTCAGCTTTCTTTGTTGGTCTGAAGTTGACGTTAAGGAGTTGCAGGCGTTCTTCATGCACGCCCAGCCGCGTCAGAAATTCCGGATAGTTCTTTCGCTCCTTTGGCGACCAGGTGACTTCTGACAAAGCGATGAGCCGGGGAAAAGCCATGTATTCAACGTGCCCCGGCGTGGGTAAGTATTCCGTCCATATCTGTGCCTGGGCCCCGAGCACGCGACGTGATTCGTCTGCCGTTAGTTCTTCGGGAATCGGCTCGAATCCGTATACCGTTTCCAAAGGCAAGTGTCCGCCGATCGCGGGCAGCTCGCCGGGATCCAGAGACTGATAGTAGTCGAGGTAAGTGTGGGTGGTGGGAGCCATTACCACATCGTGCCCGGACTTGGCCGCCGTGATCCCGCCCTTCACTCCACGCCATGACATAACCGTAGCGCCCGGCGCCAGTCCACCCTCCAGAATTTCATCCCATCCTATTAGTCGCCGCCCTTTCGACGTCAGAAACTTATCCATCCGACTAATGAAGTAACTCTGCATTTCGTGTTCATCTTTCAGCCCGAGTTCCTTCATGCGCGCCTGCACCTGCGGGCTGGCTTTCCACTGGTCCTTGATCGCCTCATCGCCACCGACGTGTATAAAAGTGCCGGGAAAAAGCTTGATCACTTCGCCCAACACATCCTGCATGAAGAGAATTGTCTTCTCGTTTGGATTGAAGATGTTCGCGTTGATTCCCCAACGCGTCCAAACTTCCAGGGGTTCACCCTTTACGCCCAACTCCGGGTAGGCGGCGATCGCCGCCTGCGCGTGGCCGGGCATCTCAATCTCGGGAACCACCGTAATATGACGCTGGCGCGCATACTCGACGACCTCGCGAATCTCCCGTTGCGTGTAGAAGCCGCCGTGCCTTTGCTTGTCGAAACCGTGTGGGTTTTTCCGCTCGTGGCCCAAACGCGTTTCCTTGCGCCATCCGCCAACCTGCGTCAGGCGCGGGTACTTTTTAATCTCAATACGCCAGCCCTGATCGTCAGTCAGGTGCCAGTGAAAAGTGTTCAGTTTGTGCAGGGCCAGCAGATCGATGAACTCGAGGACGAATTCCTTAGGCATAAAATGTCGACACACGTCGAGCATGGCGCCACGCCAGCCGAAGCGCGGCTGATCCTCAATGTGCACCGCCGGCAGGTCCCACACCACGCCCGTTTTCACACTCGCGGAGAATATTGCGGGCGGCAAAAGCTGTCTCAAAGTTTGCACACCGTAGAAGACCCCGGCCTCATGAGGCGCGCGAATCGTTACACGTTGCGGCTTAACATCGAGCAGATAACCCTCATTGCCTAAACGCGCCAGGGAGGCGTCGAGCTTGAGGCTGATCGTGTTGTCGGCGTCCTCCTGCGCCTTTGGTTTCAGCCTGTAACCAGTCGCCGGCGCCAGCCAACCGGCAAGCATGTTGGCGGTCCTTTGATTGGCCTTGTCCGACACGATCAACGTGTCAGGCCGCAGGGTGAACGTTCCTTCCGATACAGATTGGATGGCCGGCTGCGGTAAGACAGCGATGTCTCGTGACTGGGCCATAACGACGGAGGTAAGCAGGAAGATCGAAAGTAGCAACGTGAACAACGCTATTAGTTTGCGCAAACTGTTCTCCTTTACGGGCTAACTATCGGAATGTGCTTCACCCTCTGTGCAATCTCTGTGAACTCCGTGTCTCCGTGGTGAACATAACGAGAGAAACATCCACCACAGAGGCGCAGAGGACACTGAGGTTGCACAGAGAAGAACAAGATAATCTGTCAGACAGATTACTTACCCGGTTGGTCTGACATTAGTCAGCGTTACGGACTCGCCGATTCGTGACGATTCGTAGATGGCCTGCACGAGTGCGACGCTGCGGCGTCCTTCGTAGCCATCGCAAATCGGCCGGCCATCAGTTTCAATTGCCCGCAGGAAGTCTTCCAGTATTCTCCTGTGCCCGCTTACATCGGAAACTACCGGCGAGGTGGAGCTCGGATTGGTTTCTTTCTTGTCGCGAGGTTCGGATCTGACCGGATCTACAACGCCGTTTCGCAAGTCCGCGGCGACAATCTGATTGTCCTCGATAATGATCGTCCCTTCTGACCCGGTCAACTCAACCCGCCTGGGGTAACCGGGATATACGGAGGTGGTTGCTTCAAGAGTCCCAATCGCGCCATTGGCAAACTCTAATGCCGCAACTACCGTGTCCTCTACTTCAATATCATGTAAAGCTGTAATCGCTTTTGCATTGACACGCGCTACGTCGCCCATCAACCAGAGCAGTAAATCAACTGTGTGCACGCCCTGATTGATCAGCGCGCCGCCGCCATCTAATTCGAACGTGCCCCGCCAACGCGAGTCGCGATAATACTCGGGCGGACGATACCATTTCACGCGACCCGAAATGAGAATTGGTTTACCTAACCTTCCGGCATCAACTAACTGCTTGAGCCGGACAATGTCAGGCGCCACGCGATCCTGAAAACAGATGCCAAGTTTAACTTGCGCCCTCTCGCATTCGTTGATTAGCAAGTCAGCGCGCGCAGTGGATATGTCGATCGGTTTTTCCACGAGTACGTGCAGGCCACGGCGGGCTGCCGCAATGCCTTGTTCGGCGTGCAGCCCAGAGGGGCTGCCAATCATCACCATGTCCAACGGCTTATGCTCGAGCAAGGCTTCTAAATTCTCGTAGACCGTGCCGCCATACAGTTGGGCCAGACGCGCCGCTTTGTCACGATTGTTTCCGTAGACTGCAGCAATCTCGACGCCACCTATTTCGTGGGCCGCGCGCGCGTGCGTTTCGCTGATGTTTCCGCCGCCGACAATTCCTATTTGCGTCATGGACCTATTTTGTCTCGAGCAAAAAAATTAGCCGCGGATTAACGCGGATTTCCGCGGATTAGATCAAGGTGGAATTCAACTTAGAAGTGCAACAGTTGAATTGTTTTCACTCCTTAATGGTTTTGCCTTGGCATCCTTCCGAATCCGCGTTTATCCGCGTGCATCCGCGGCAAAACTACTTCTTGCCATTCACAGCGCCAGGATGCTTTGCCAGACCTGCGGGTCAACCGGGATGCCTTCTGCCAGATTTTGTTTTCTGATTTGCAGAGTTCGTTCACCTGGATAGCGCACCTTCTCGTCACCGGAAGACTGCGCTCCCTTGACGTACTCAATTATCTGATTCACCACCCTCGCGTTATCGCTTTCCCGGTCAATCAGGGAAGGGTTGAATGCGAGAAACATCTGGGACAATCCGGTTTCCTTGAGCGAGTCCGGCGTTATTTGATGAGTAGCTTTACCACCTGCCGTGAGCGCGGCCAGGAGATCCAGCATCAAGGCGAGTCCTGATCCTTTCCAGTAGCCAATGGGAAGCGGTCGAGCGGATGCTTCGATCGCGCCAGGATCGCAAGTCACTTCTCCGTTGAGATCAAATCCACCCACCACAGGCAATTGCTCGCCGCGTCTTCTGTAGGATTCCAACGTTCCGTATGAGAACTGCGACATGGCCATGTCCAGAACAACGTGGCCGTCAGGGCGAGGCACCGCTATAACCAACGGATTGTTTCCCAGGCGCGGTTCAACCGCTCCCCACGGTGGCAGGTTTGGCATCGTGTTGGTCCAACAGATCCCGATCACGCCTGCTTCGGCGGATTGCCAACCATAACTGCCGCCACGCATCCAGTGATTAGTATTAGCCAGCGCCACGCAGCCCAGCCCGTGACGACGCGAGAGCGCGATCGCCTGCTCCATGCATGCATAGGCATTTAAGTTGCCGGGACCGCGCCTTCCATCCCATCGCTCTAACGCACCGGTGCTGCCGATTAATTCGGGCCGCGCATGAATATCGATGACTCCATTGTGAATCATCTCCATGAATCTGGGAAAACGGTTCAAGCCGTGTGAGTAAACACCATCGCGGCTTGAATCTGTGAACAATCGAGCGCAAAGTTGCGCTCGCCCAGACTCAAAGCCAACCTTAAGCAGGCTCCTGAGCAGGACTTCGTATATGTCCTGATAAGGAATGCTTGTCATTTCGCTGGACCAGACAACTGGCTACACCTTGAATCACGCGGAACGATCTCATTAACACCGTGGCTTCAGCCCGGTGATTGAGATGCGTCGAAATGATCCTTGAACCGTTTCTAACGGTTGCTTCTGCTCCAGCGCTAAGAAACCGTTCAAACGGTTCTCCATTCTTATCCTCCGTCCGTGATCACCGGGCTAAAGCCACGGTGTTAATGAGATCGCTCCGCGTGACGGATATTCTTGTTCGACCGGAACCGGTCCGTCATTTGGTTGCGGCCTTGGCTGCGCTGTGCCTCGGTGGTGAGTCTCCGGAGATCACTTCAGATGGCTAAATCTTCTCCACGGACTCTTCATTCCCTGTTTCCGATCTTTAGCTATCGCCCAAACTCGCCAACGGCCAGGCTGCGCGCCCTTAAATAAAAACTCGTAAGTTGTCTCATGGAGACCAAACTTCTCTTCGTATGGAGAAGGATTAATACACTCGCCATCATCGGGAAGTCGTTCGCGCACAACGGGCAAACGGTTCCAGCAGGCTTCTATTTCTACCGCGTATCCAACTGCACCAGCTACGGGACTCCATTCAAGTTTGGTGTTTCGCGGAAAGACATCGAACACCTGATTGTCTTCGGGAGCTATCTGGATGGGCGGTGCTAAGCGGTTCTCATCTCCCGGTTTAGTCGGGTCGATGGACGATGGGTTTTTCCTTTTGAGGTAAACGGCAAACTGGGCGTCGCCGCCCGTGCGCACAAGCAGTAATCCGGGACCCTTTCTGGATCCCGCAAGCGAGGTCAACACTCCGCCACCCATTACCCAATCTTCATAGCCCTCAGATACCACCCGCATTCTGAATGGGACCGGCGGAGCCAGAATTCTGAATCGGCCCAACGCACTTCCCTTGACCACTTGATGAGTCCGCGCATTCACATCTCGCGCCTGCCACGTCCAAACCACGAAATCGTGAACCGGCGCGTCGGTCGCTTCGTCAATCACCTTACCGGAGATCAGTCCGCTCTTCGGTCCAAGCTTGACCGAAACCGAGACATGCGGATTCTCCTCACTGACCGTGACTTCGAGAATCGGAATGTTGGGATCTTTGTAGAATGGCAAATACGAAGGCATGTAGCCTTCGGACATGTTCTCGGCGACAACCTGGTAGCGACCCGAAGTAGCTAGATTGATCACAAACTTTCCCTGGGCGTCTGACTCGGCGCAGACTCTGTCCCGAACGTTGACGATTTTGGCGGTGGTCTGGAGCGCACAAACGTTAGCGCCTGAAAAAAGCCGACCGCCATCATCGCGTAAATCGCCAGCAATCGTGTAAGGCGAGGGCGATTGACCAGTGCTTGTAATTGCGGAGGCCAGGGAAAAGATTAGCGCAAATAGGATCGCTCTAATTGGATTCTTCATATTTGGTCCTTACAACAACAGCAGCCTGAGATCGTGTAAACCCACAGGGGACACAGCGCGGCTTTCAGCAGCAACGAAGGGAATGATCCACGAAAATACGCGAAATAACACTAACAAAGAAATTTCGTGTTCGTTCGTGTGATTTCGTGGATCGTGGGCTCACTCAAAACCTTGCTCAAAATACAAGAAATCAGACCTTTGTATTACAGAGAACGCACAGAGAGTTGGAACTCAGACCGCGAGACAATTGTTCCGCTGAGTCATTTGCGAACCGGCACCCGCTTGCCGGTGCGTGCGGCTTCATAGACGGCTGTAATGATTTGCATGTCGCGGCGACCCAGTTCTCCCGGCACCGGAGTCTGGCGACCAGTCAGAATACAATCGGCGAAATCGTCCATCTGCGCCGCTTGTTGGTTGATGGCCGGATAGGTTAACGGTCCGCGACTGGTCTCGCACACGGCGCCGCGATAGGTAAACGCCTTATCTTTGAAATGTAACCACCCCTTACTGCCTTCAACTCGAAACTGATCGGAGCGATGATTGAAACCCGTGATCGCTTCACACCGCGCCCCGTTAGGAAAGTCCATGGTCCAGCGAATGGTCTCTTCAACCTGGTCGAAAAGTTCGGGCTTCGTTTTTGGCTCCTCCCGCGCGGTGACTGAAACAGGTGTCACCCCGTTTGCCGCCATACAGGCTCCATGAACAATGTAAATGCCGAGGTCCATCATTGGGCCACCGCCGGCCAGTTTCTTATCAATCCTCCAGGCGCGTTCACCGAAAACAAATCCCCGGTCACCAGTCATCCTGGTAAACACCCCAAAGTCGCGATCCCTGGCCAAACGCATCATCTCCCTGTGATAGGGGTCGTAATGCAGCCGGTAGCCAATAGCCAGTTTCACCTTCGCGGCTTTGCAGGCGGCAATCATGCGGTCGCAATCAGCTACAGACGTGGCCATCGGCTTTTCGGAAATGACGTGCTTACCAGCCTTCGCAGCCCGGATCGTAAACTCAGGATGCAAGGCCGGCGGAGTGACGACGTAAACGATGTCGATGTCCTTGTTGCCGGCGATCTGATCAAAGTTTTCGTAGGTGTAAATGTTCCGCTTATTCAGATTGTAATCGGCCGCCCACTTCTCGGCTTTCTCCGGATGACCCGTTACAACGCCGGCGAGATAACACTGCTTAGTCTCACGAAGAGCAGGGCCCAGCTGGTTGGCTGAATACCTGCCGAGGCCAAGTAAAGCTACGCCCAGCTTACGACCTTTGTTTTGCTCGCTGGCATTAGCGGGGAAACCAGGGCCTATTGCCATAGCAGCGCCGGTCAGACCGATGCCGCGCAAAAAGTTTCGGCGCGAAATGGAATCGAACGAACGCATGACACCTCCTCGTGGGATTAGGGCCCAGTCCGGCTCAGTTTCTTGCTGAGGTCCCTCACGCTGGCAGAGATCTGGATGATTGCTTCGAGATCTCTTTGGGCCCGATATGCCTGGGTGTCGACCACACCGGCGTCTTTGAAAAACGGATTGTCGGTGAAATTAAGAATCAAACGAGCCAGGCTCACAATTGGTGCTTTGAGTTGAGCGGCATTGTCTGCGGTGTACTGTCTGGGAGCAGGTGCGATATCGGTTGGTTCCGGAAGTGCCAGGTTCTCCTTCAGCCGCTCCGCCCGTTTATTTATTTCGGTCGCGGACTTATTGACGAACTTCAGGTCCAGCGCTGATTTTCCCAGCGCCATTAGACCGAGTGGCTTATTGATCTGCTGTATGCGCGTGAAGTCTTCCTGAACTTGAGCCAAAGCGAGTTCGGGGTCAAATTTCCGGGGGCGTTTCTGGGCGTCGATAATGGACAGCATCCGCAGATTCCACGACCGCTGTTCGATGTCTCGGTCCTCCATCTCGCGCTGACTTTGTGTCTGCTGCGCCAGGGCGCTTCCAGCAACGAATAGCGTCGCAGCGAATACGCAAGCCGCGATCAGCAAGCGCCCAAACTTTAGTAAGCGATTCATGTCTTGCTCCTTGATTTCACAGTCGCGGTGCCGGCGGTTTATTCGGCTTGTCCCATGCGTTGGCGCCGGTAACTTTTAGCTTGCGTTTATAAACCTTGTCGCCGCAGGTGGCAAAGAGCGTGTCAAAGTGTTCACCGCCGAACGACACGTTTGAGAGCCGGCCGTTCGGAGTCGGAATAATACATTGCACCCTTCCTGCCTGGTCGCAGACCTGGACACCCATTCGAGTGGCCACATAAAGCCGGCCCTCGCGGTCCACGCGCATACCGTCCGCGTTGCTCCAGTCGGAGGTGTCTGCAACGTGCAGCCAATAGTAACGCTGCTTCATTCCGAGCGTTCCATCCGGCTGAATAACATAGCTGTAGACCCAATGCGACCGGTAGTCGGCAACGTAAAGCAACGTCTGGTCGGGCGAGAGCGTGATACCGTTGGCGTACTTTATACCGGTATCGATAACGCTCTTTTCACCGCTTGGTTTGATGAGCCACACCTTGCTCGGATCGTTGGCATTGTCCGCGGGCGGATTGGTGACGTAGACGTTGCCGTTGTGGGCCACCACGATATCGTTGCCGGCAAAGCCTTCGGCGATAACTTTCGCTGTACCGTCCGGGCTGTAGGCGATCACCTTCTGCTCGCCGCCGGCAACTGCATAGAGCCGGCCATCTGGTCCAAACGCCTGGCCATTTCCTTTCTTTGAGTCGGCAATGAATTGACTCACTTTGTTGTCCAGCCCGATCTTATAGGTCTTACTGTTGCTCACGTCATTAAAGAAGACTTCGCCTCTGGCATTCACCGCCGGGCCTTCGGTGAACTTATAACCTTCGCTCACTAGTTGCCACTCCTCGCCGGGTATCAGAATGGCGGCCAGGGTCGCGTTCTTCGATTGGCCGGCCATGACCGGCTTGGGCCAGTCTTTCCAAAGCCAGCGCATTGCGTCAGGAAAGACAGCCTTAGCTTGATTCTCGGTGTGGCCTCCATCGCCCCAGGCGTGTTGCACCTCGTAACCAGAAAATGCAAGTGCCCGCTCCATCGTCTGGTTTGCCATCCACCAATCGCCGCCGTAGATATTCAGGTCGTTAGAGCCGTCCTGCATAAAGATGCGAATAGCTTTTGGTTCGTACTTACGAATCAGCGCTGGATAACGCATGCCACCACGCAGATCAACATAAGTCCCGACCGAACTGAACACGCGACTGAACGCATCAGGCCTTTCCCACGCCGCAGTGAACGCAGCAATGGCGCCGCTGCTTGCGCCACCAATCGCGCGGTCATTCCCGTTATGCGATAGCTTTATCGGTCGTCCGTCGGACGTTTTCTTCGTTTCGACTTCCGGCAGGAGTTCTTCGACCAGGAAGCGGACATAGTTGTCGCCGAGCCCGTCGTATTCAAAGCTGCGATTGAAGCGATTAAGCGCAGCGTCGGCATCAGCGGCTTTCACCACGCCGGGCGCGACAAAAATACCGATCGTCAACGGCATTTCTCTTTTGTTAATGAGATTGTCGAAAACTGTTGGCGCTTCATAACGAATGCCATCCTGGCACACGAAGACACAGGCGGGTTTGTCAGGTGTGTATTGGGCGGGCACGTAGATCCAGTAGTCGCGGGTGGTGCCGGGAAAAATCTTTGACTTATCAAAGGTGAGTTTAAGTATCTCGCCCTTTGGCACGCCTGGCTGCGGCTTCGAATCCGGCCCGGTTGGGTAGTTGTCGGTCGTCTGGGCCGAGGCGGTCAATAAAAAACACAAGACGAGAAGCACGCAACCTGACTGAATAAACTTCCGTACGGTTTGGTCCACAACGGTCGGCTCCATTCAAGAAGATTTAGGGACTTAGCACAATGCCCGAAATCTCACGAACTATCACGAAACTCGTGAGATAGTTAGTAGGTAGTTTGGGTTTGTTTGTACCGAAGCTTTCCTGGGATTGCGGGTGGAGTGACGCGAAGCGATCTCATTAACACCGTGGCTTCAGCCCGGTGGTTAAGTTCCACAAGAGATTCCTTGAACCATTTCCAACGGTTTCTTATGCTCCGCCTACAAACAAAAACCGTTAGAAACGGTTCCTTCTCGATGGCGGTTTGCTAATCACCGGGCTTAAGCCACGGTGTTAATGAGATCGCTTCGCGTTACTCCGCCCGCATTTCCCGTACAGGCGCCCAATCACAGCCTGCTTGAATCTCAAACTGACCCACTCTGAAGTAATCCGAAGGCTTATTTGCGCGGGTTTGCGGATCCGCGTCCTCGGGAATCATTTCAGCAGGCCGTCAGGATATATTAATTTGAGAGTTTATGGGATAGAGATTTATGGCGACGCGCGACGCTTCTTCTCCGCCTGAATGATCTGCTCGACATTTGGCTTCAAGGAGGAATTGAGTCTTAGACATTCAGCGAAGTCCTTTTCAGCTTCGGTATCCTGGCCCAGGCGCAGCCGCGTCATTCCACGAAGCACGTAAGCAAGAGAGTAAGAAGAGTTCAGTTCGATAGCGCGGCTGAAATCGACCAGGGCGTGGTTAAAGTCTTGTTTTGTATACCAACCCGCGCCTCGAGAATAGTATGCGAGAGGCGAACGAGGGCTGAGTTCAACCGCACGCTCGAAATCAGCCATCGCCCCTTCAACATCAGCCCTGGCGCGCCGAACTTGTCCACGGTCGCAGTAAAACTCCGCCTGGCGCGGACTTAACCGAATAGCCTGATCGAAATCAGCGAGGGCCCCGACCGTGTCTCCCTTGAGGATGCGGACGTTGCCACGATTGTCAAAAGCCTGAGCATCCTGCGAATTCATTCTAATTACCTGATCGAAATCGCTGAGTGCCTCATCAAGATCGCCTTTGGCCCAGCGGACCACACCTCGATTGTTGAAGGCTTGAGACAGACCCGGGTTAATGATCAGAGCGCGATCGCAATCCGCAATTGCGCCAGTAAAATCTCCTTTGAGATATCGTGCCATCGCGCGATTTGCGTAAGCTGCGGCGGTTAGACGATCGATGAAAACAATTTTATTGGCGGTTGCTTCATTATCCTCGCCATATGATTCGGCAATCCAATTCTGTCCCCGCAAAGGATTATTGCGACTGCCCCGCTGGCTCAGTTCGATGGCACGAGTGAAATCGGCCACTGCGCCATCGAAATCACCTTTGGCGTATCGCTCGCGTCCCCGATCGAAGCGGTCGTGTGCATCACGGGGGCTTTGGCCGCTCGCAGTCAAAGCGAAAAGGACGAGGAGAATGGGAATCAAATTGCGATGATGATTAATCATGTTCCACCTACCGTTCTGGAGAATCAGTAAAAGCGAAATGTAGGGGCCCCTCTGATCTAAAGACGCCGAGAACTGTCTGTTTATTACCGTTGAGCGACGCTAATTTGAAACATCCCTGGGGTTGAGGCGCGGTAGGCTTGTGGGCTAAGATGCGGTTTGCAGACGATGCATCTTTGAGCGCCGTTAAGGCTCCCGAACCTGTGTTGTTCTCAAGGGCCTCGTTGCTATCGCAAGTAGCAGCGGGGCTTCAATCTTATTTACCCATTAACTAACAACCGATACGATAAACTGCCGCCGAAGGTTGCTCGAATCGCTGAACTGCTGATGTTTCTGCCAGCCGGCTCAGCACGGTTTAGTTAAAGAACTTCTCACCTATTACTACTTCCGAGAACTGAGAAACGATGAGAACTATTTTGTGATTTCGACGCCGGCATGCACCACCCATCTTTTCAGCCTCTCAGCGTTCTCGTTGTTACCACGTCGCATACTTAAATAACGATCTCGCCTGATTGCGGTTCCACTTTTGCTGAGCCTGATCAAGTCCGCAGGCGTCTATTGACTTGGCTGCGTCGCCGGCTTTACTGGTTCCAACGGCTTTGCCCGAGGTTTCGGTGTATCCGAAGTCAACGGCTTTGCTTGAGGCTTCCGTGTAACCAGAGTCGCCGGCTTTGGGCTGATCGTGAGTCCTCCCGGGAAACCACCGAATCTTGCACGCGGCTCCTCCACAATCCGGTAATCAGCCGGTACCTCGAAAAGCTGACGAGCCGGCTCAGCGCGGCTAATCTTCGTCAGGCGAAAGACGGTATCGCCGGATCGAGGATCGTGATGCCGCGTCATCACCGGCATTTTCAATTCCCGGGAATACCAGCTTTCGTCGATGATATTGATGGGCAATGTATTTCCGATCTCGCCGGCCGGAATTGTAACTGTCGCGCGTGTGCCTTCGGCTTCCACACCTTCGATGACTTGTGTTCCCAGACGCTCGGTTTTCCTTCCCCTGGTTGGCTCCAGCACTGTGACCACTTTTTTCTCCGGCGTTGAGAACGGAGCAATTGCGGTGGTTAGTTGACTCTCCGCATTGCGCTTCAATATCGACTCGTCAACCGACCGCTTGATCTTCGCCGACTGTTCCTCGAGTCTTTGCTTCTGTTTCACCAACCGCTCATCATATTCCCGCTTCTGTTTCGCCATCTGTTCGTTAAATACCTGCCGCTCTTTCGCGCGCTGCTCCTCAAACCTTTGCTTGTTCTTAGCCCACTCTTCGTCGACAGGTTGGCCGGGTTTCGGGCGCCGCTCAGCCAGCGTCCGCCTGGTTTTTTCCCAGCGCTCGTCGAAAAGCCGCTTCTGCTTCGCGCGCTGTTCTTCAAATGCCTGGCGCTGTTTTGTCGAGGCTTGTCTCTGCTTCTGCATCGCTTCGCGCAAAGACTTTTCCTGCTCGCCTCTTCTGTTGGATAGTGGGGCCTTAGTCGCCTTGTGCTCAGTTGGATCCAGATAGTAGGAATGGCCGGCAACCGGATCGGCGATCATGATGATCCGTTTTGGCTCACCAGCCGCGACCCATTTTCCGATATTCTTCAGAGTTTGCTCAATGCGAATACGTCCTTCGCTATCGCGATAGTAAGCTGCTTCATCCCTTTGCACGATCTGATTGCCGTCGGTCAGCGTTTGCGTGTGTTCGGAAATTGCCGTGGCCGAATAAGGCGCGCCTTTAATCGACCTCGCCAGATCACCGTTGATCCTGGCGCCTAACAACTTGAATGTGTATGGCCGTGCTTCCTTTGGCACCGGCGCAGATTTAGGCTTCGCTGCCTGCTCGCCCGGTGTCGCGACGGTTGCGGGTTTTGCTGACTGAGTTTCCTGGGCAAGAGAAGGAACGCCGCTGGTCAACAGC
>Ga0070697_100000111_pt1 | contig 63543 bp, 63 predicted proteins | sample KBSK1501metaG_FD_65475 | JGI IMG/M metagenome (GOLD analysis project Ga0070697, IMG submission 65475) | Corn, switchgrass and miscanthus rhizosphere microbial communities from Kellogg Biological Station, Michigan, USA - KBS K1-50-1 metaG | ecosystem: Host-associated > Plants > Roots >... | reverse complement strand
GCTGACACTGCGAATAAATGCTCCCCCGCTGGTGTAATTGTCCCGGTTGGCCAGAATCACGAATTTCCCAGTCGGTGATCCAGCAAAGAAATCAGCCGTACGAGGAAGGAGTGGCCTGAGCATGGATTCGAAAAGGTCCATCGAACCTGCCAGATCTTGACCCAAGGCAATGGTGACTGCAGATCCACCTATTCTGAGTGTCCTTTCGGAGTACTTGCCGAGAACCAAGCCGACGTTGGTCAGCTCTTTAAAATTAGGAGCACTAAACATCTCGGGTGCATTGGACAGGGTCTTTTCCCACGGTGTTGTAACGCTCCATCCCTCCGGAACTTTGAATTCGACAATCGTCTCTTTCTGGTCTGGGTAGCCTATGAACAATGTTCTTCCTGTGTAGAAGAACCAATCTTTTTTTGCATAGGCTGCCTCTTTAGGTCCGAACTCCCAGTGTTCTTTGTCGTGGTCCAGATGGACGGAGTAAGTCAGATCGATAGTTCGCGGCAGTGGAGAAGGAATGTTCCAACGCGCGGCCCCACGGTAGTTGAGCTTTATTTCCTTTCCAGTCTCATCCTTGGCTGTCAGACCCGTAATGAACTTTGCCCAACGGTCGGGAAGCTTTTCTGCGTATTCAGGATTCATCTGCAGGCTGTCGCCCAAGACGGGCAAATGTGCGGAGACCCTGTCCAGGCGCGGGTCCTGAGGATCAACCGTGATAATGTAGCGTGCAGTGACTTGGGCACTCACTGCTAAACTACCGAATACGGCGGTCAGTAGCGCGATGGTGAGCAGTGAAATGGTCGTGGTTTTCATGAGCAATACAATCACATCAGAGCTGCTCCGCTGTATTGGACGTATGAAACCTTTTCAGATCGAGACGAGGCGGCCCGGTCAGGAGGGCTCTGCTCCAGCCACATCCTGCGAAACTCATCGGGCGTGCTGCCCACCATCGCCTTGAAAACTCTGCAAAAATGACTCTGGTCCGCGAAACCTGCATGAATGGCCAAGTCGGCTAAGGAGACCGGCTCACCACTTGCCAGTCGTTCACAGGCGAACCGTACCCGCAACCCGTTCAGGTATTCGCCCAGCGTCTGCCCGCAGCGAGTGCGGAAAACGCGAGAAAGATGCACAGGGTGCACACCCACCTGGCTGGCCACGAACTCAACGGTCAACGGCTGGGTGAAGCTGTCGTCCAGCAAATCCCTGACGTGCTTCATCCAGCCGGGCTGGCGGCGTTCACGAATTTGACGCAGCCGGCTGACCTCAGCCATCATCTCGAACACAAAGCTTTCAACCTCAAGCGCAGAAATACAGCCCGACTTGTAGTCGTGGTGCAGCCTGGCGGTTATACTCGCTGCCTTGCCGCCCGTCAGATCGGGAAGGATTTCTACGCCCATCGAGTGCGCGGAAAGTTTTCGCAACCATTCCCTCTTCAATTCGATGATGAAGAACAGCCCACCTCGGCTACCAACCTCATCGGAATGGGTCGTGCTGGGCGGATGAAAAGCCATCGTCATGGGCCGGTACTGCAGCACTTTCCCAGAGAAAGTTTCTGAATACGTGCCCTGCAATAACAAAGAGAAATACGGCGCTTCGTGGCTATGCAAGCCGTGTTTGCAAGGCTTCCGATGCGCCAGCTCACTCAAGGCCACGTCGCAGACTTCGGCTTTCCCCGTGACCTGTCCGTAAAAATGCCCGAGTTTCAGTTGATGACCCATATCCTCACGATTGATACGGATGCCTTTGTGCCGAGGTTCCGGGGAAGAGCGACTTTAGGAAACCGGGCCATGGGGCCGACACAAACGTTTCGTGCTCTCTCATGTTTCCACAGTCCGGCGTGACAGAGGAAAGATTCCATTCGCTCTCTAGGAGCCAGTCAGGGCAAGTTGGGTTGATAGCCGATCACTGGTCGTGTAAAGAGCTATCCGTGAAGTGATCTCACTCGGCATTTCGATTCGAGCCATCACGCGATAACTCCCGAATTGTTTGAATGCTAAGTCTAGTGAGGAGCGCGTGGTGTACAAAGGCTGAACTCAACGGGAACGTTGATTCAGAGAACAACCACGGAGGCTCCTCAACGGACATTATGTATTACATCGGGCTGGATGTTCACAAGAAGACGATCAGCTACTGCGTCAAGGATGCCAGCGGGCAGGTCCACCAAGAAGGCAAGATCGGAGCTACGAGACGCGAACTGGACGGCTGGATGGAAACTCTTGCGCAACCATGGACAGTGGCCATGGAAGCAACGATTTTTACTGGTTGTAGCTCACTCCGGTTTCCATCAGCAGACCCGAGATCCGATTCTTCATCTGCACCATCTGCCGCACCAGCAGGTGCCGGTAGCGCAGGGTTCGGCATCGATCGAGCTATCTTCGAAGCAGGTTGGAAACCAAACGAAGAGTTGAAGCGTGCGCTTTGCTTCTTCCCACCTCGCGCCCCTTATGCTCGAGGCGGCAATTCTCAGTTTTCTCTCCGTTTGTAAGGGAACGATCGACGTAACCTCGCTTTAACACGAAACGCCGAAGGAATTCCGAAAAAGGCCGAAACGTCGCCGAAAGGTCGCCGAAACAGCGCCGAAAGTACAGTACTTTAATTACGGTACGGTTTGGCGATCGCCAGAACGCACCGGTACCGGGCGAAGTTGCCAGGCGTTGAGAGTGTTCATCAGATCAGGATTTACGGGAGAACCACTGAAGAACCGCCGCAGAACCACGTAAGAACCGGTGATACCAGTACGGTACGATATCCTACAGTATGTAAAAGAGAGAGTGATCACCCCCGTCCAGAAAACCTATGACCCATGTGGCTGTGGCAAGAAGAGAAAAACCTGGCATCTTTGAACGGCTGGAAGCACGCGGAATTGGGGCTGCTCAGTACGGCCAAATAAAGCGCATCTTGATTTTTGATCTTCCGCAATCGACCTTATTTTTCCAAAAACAATTCGGGCCCCACACGCCATCGCAAGTCTTGCAGAAGGTCGATCGCTGGAGGCGGTTTCTGCGGGGCGATTTCCTGCTTTCGGGGGATCTGAAACAGGACCTCGTGAAGGCGATCGACGGGGCAGAAATCTTCGCCTGGAATGCTCTGATAGAAGCATGCTTTCCAGGGATAGGAGCGTGGACACTTTCTCGAAAGCCTGTTCCTACCTCAATCGACGATGGCCGACCCCGATACATCCAGCCCGACACAAGAATAACAGCGGTACACGAAGCAAGCGGTGAGACGCGAACGGCGATGATTCCTGGCGACAAGCCGCTCGGACCGGAATGGTGTGCCAGTTGGAATGCGGCCTTTGAGACGCTCGGATTGCTGGAACTGGCGCAACAGCAGTTTACCGAAAGCCGCCTAGTTGCGGCCAATGGTCCGTGGCCGATCTTCACTCAGTTTGCCATCCCTCGCTTATACGAATTCTTGCTTCCCTATTACCCGGCCAAGGCGCACATCACAACCAAGGAACGAGTTTTGACGCGAAAGGCATATTATCCACAGGATCTGCTCGAAGACATGCTCGACATTTTGCGAATGGAGCAGCCACATTTCTTCAATCAGACCAAGCCGCGCCACCTCAAAGCGGTCATCCAGCGGTACCGCGAGAGCAAAAGTACTGAAACACACAAAACCGACAGGTTTCGCCAAACCAGTACTTCCTTCTGATCTTCTTTCATCCTCGATACCATCGTGGCGGCTCGATTGACCAGGAAAGAACCAATCGACCGAAGCTATATCCGCAGAGGAAAACGATGGAAACGCGCACCAGAATGGAAAGCATGACCCGATTCGAGCCATTCATTAGTCTCCAACAGGCGGCCGATCTGTTGCAAATGCATCCTGACACGGTCAAAAGGAAAACACGAAGCGGGGAGATTCCGGGACGAAAGCTGGGACGGCGGTGGAAATATCGCGTCAGTGAACTAGACGCCTATGCCAAATCCGCGGTAATATCCCGCTACCCTAATCACGCCGCGTGACCAGAAAGGAACCATTCCTTTGCCGTTCACGCGTCAACGCTACCAGTTCGGAAGTATCCGGAAAGTACCACGAAAGAAGGGACCGCCGGCATGGGAGTTCCGCTATCGCGAGCACCGCAACGGGAAGACCCACCAGAAGCAGGTCACGTTGAGCGGCACGCGGTACCGGACCGAAGCCCAGGTTCGCCGAGCGGTCGAACAGCTAATCTCGAAATTCAACCAAGAACCAGCGCCGATCCCGGCTCCGGAACTGAGCTTTGGTGCTCTGATCGATCGCTTCATCGAGGGAGAGCAGTTGCTCGGAATTCGAGACCAGAAGCCAGGTCAAATGAGCATCGAGGGGCTGCAATACTCGACAGCATGTTCCTATCTCAGCATGCTGGAATGCCATATCCGTCCTCAATGGGCAGCACAGCCTGTCAGCAAAGTGCGAGCCGCTGCAGCACAGCAGTGGCTGCAAGGGCTCACGATAGCACCCAAGTACAAGGGCAAGATCAAGGCCCTGATGCACCGCCTTTTCGAAAAGGCGATGCTGTGGGAGGTGATCGACCTCACTCGCAATCCCATGACGCTAGTCGAGGTGCGGGGGATCAGCAAGCGAAGGAAAAAGCCCTTCATCTTGAACCTGGAGCAATATCTCGCGGTTCTCGACACCCTGCTCGATCCGTACAAGACCATGGTCATGGTGGCTCAGTGTACGGGCTTGCGGGTAAGCGAGATTCTGGCACTCGAATGGCAAGATATCGATTTCGAGCGCTTGACCATGCGAGTGATACGGAAGGTTGTGAACGGGCGAGTGAGTCGGCTGAAGACCGAGTATTCGGAAGACGATCTCCCTCTCGATCCGGATTTTGCGACTCACTTGCTCGAATGGAATCGGCGCTGCCCGGTCTCGCCCGGAAACTGGATCTTTGCCAATCCTGTGACCGGTTCGCCCTACTACGCCAGCGAGATTCAGAAGGATCATCTGAAGCCCGCTGGTCGAAAAATTGGCCTGCAGGTAAACGGTCAGCCCGTCAACTTGGGCTGGCACACCTTTCGGCATACCTATCGGTCGCTGCTGGACGCGACGGGTGCTCCCATCGGAGTTCAGCAGAAACTGATGCGCCATGCCCAGGTGTCAACCACGATGGATGTTTACGGAAATGCGCTGATGGAGTCCAAGCGCGAGGCCAACAGCAAAGTTGTCCACCTACTGCTCAGAAGCCCAAACCAACCGCAATCCTTGAGGCAATAACAAAGGCGCTGTCTGGTCAGCGCCTGTGGAAAGTCTCGTCTCAACTGCTAACCGATCCGCTTATTGTGGGGTTGTGTGGGGTTGAGAATCTGTAAGTGGTTGCGGGGGGTGGATTTGAACCACCGACCTTTGGGTTATGAGCCCAACGAGCTACCAGACTGCTCCACCCCGCGTTAGAATCTTATCAAGCAGGCCATCGCCGGTCAAACGCACGCGCTACTGGCGATAGTTCAATGTCAATCCAAAGTCGCCAACAACTGCCCCTTTGCACTCAGGAAAATCGGCAATCAACTCTTCGGCTTATGGCGTTCGCAGGCGACGACGATTTTCGTCGGATCGATCGCTTCGCTGTCCACCTGTTCCTCGAGAATCTTGCCGTCCTTGCCGACCAGAAAATTTACGCGGCGTGCAGCCTGATACTTATCCAGGTAGATGCCGTAGTCGTGCGTGACCTTTCCGCCCCAGTCGCTCAGGAGCGGGAAAGTGACTCCGATTTGATCCGCGAAGGCTTTGTTGGCGAAGGCGCTATCCATGCTCACACCCAGGACCTGGGTGTCGGCGGCTTCCAGCTTTTTCAGGTTCTGCTGGAAGTTTTTCATTTGCTCGGTTCAACCACCGGTAAACGCGAATATGTAGAAGGCAAGCACAACGTTCTTCTTGCCGCGGTACTGACTCAGTGAAACGTCCTTCAAGTCAGTTCCGTCAAAGTATTTCAACGTGAAATCGGGTGCAGTGTCGCCTACTTTCAATTTCATTTGTGGCGCCGAAGACTTGCTCCCTTCAGCTCGGAGTTGAGGTGAAAACCGGGGCGTCAGAATCGTAGCCGCCAAGAGCCCCGTGCCCAGCACTGTAGCCATCACTTTTCGCATGTCATCATCCCAATTGAAACTGCATCCAAAGCCTACTCTGGCTGCAGGAGCACGGTCAACGTAAAATGGGCAAGGGATCAGGGAACCCGGTTCCTGCCGATGAGCCTACGCGCTCTCAACGACATCTTTTTCGCGGTTAGGGAAAGAAACCAGCCCCGGCTGATGTTGCACCGCCATGCCACTGGCTGGTTGCCTATCTCATCGGCCGAGTTCTGCCGCAATGTTACGGCTGTTGCCCGCGCCCTGCGCGCGTGGAACATCGGTCCCGGAGATCGTGTCTCTATTCTTAGCGAAAATCGCCCAGAGTGGACGATGGTTGACTTCGCGTGTCTCGCATTGGGCGCGATTACGGTGCCCATATATACCACGCTCACCGACGAACAAACGGCTTACATCCTGGGCGACTCCGGGGCGCGAGTGGTGTTTGTCTCGACCGAGAAGCAATTGAGCAAAGTTTTGGCGGTGCAGTCGCGGACTGCGGTCGAAAAAATTGTGGTTATGGATCCGGTGGAAACCGCGCATGCCCGGCACATGTATCGCATCCTGCAGGACGCTCCTCAAGAACGCGATCCGGAACTTGAATCCTGCGCTTGTGCCGTCCAGCCTGACGACCTCGCCAGCATTATCTATACGTCCGGAACTACCGGCACTCCCAAGGGAGTCATGCTGAGCCATGCCAATATGGCGGCGAATATAAATTTCTCCCTGCTTGATTTCAGCATGGGTCCGGGTGAGTTGAGCCTTTCCTTTCTTCCGCTCTCGCACGTCACTGCCCGGCACGTGGATTTTGCCATGCTCTACCACGGTGTCACCCTGGCCTATGTGCCGTTCCTTGAGCAACTCTCTCAGGCGCTGCAGGAAGTCAGTCCAACTGTGTTCATTGGCGTGCCACGGGTATACGAGAAGATTCATTCACAGGTGGATCTGAAAACCAAGCGTCCGCCTCAGCGGTGGATTTACCAATGGGCGCTCTCGGTGGGCCGCGCTCATAGAGAAGAAATTCTTGCAGGTCGTACCCCGACGGCTCTGGCCTGGAAAATAGCCAACCACTTGGTATATTCCAAAGTGCGCGCTGGCATGGGCGGACACGCCAAAGTGTTCATCTCTGGAGGAGCGCCGCTTGGCCGCGAACTGGCGGAGTGGTACGCGAACATTGGTATCCGCATTCACGAAGGCTACGGACTCACCGAAACATCGCCTGTCATTTCGGTGAACAACCCCAAGGCACATAAGCTGGGGACCGTCGGCAAGCCGCTGTCAAATGTCGAGGTGCGCATTGCCGAAGACTTCGAACTTCTGGTCCGCGGGCCGTCCGTTTTTAAAGGCTATTGGAATCTCCCTGACGAAACCCACCAAGCGTTCATCGACGGCTGGTTCAAGACTGGCGACGTAGGAAACCTCGATGAAGACGGCTTCCTCACCATTACCGATAGGAAGAAAGACTTGATCAAGACCTCGGGTGGCAAGTTCATCGCGCCACAGCCAATTGAGAACTCGCTCCGGCACAATCCGCTGATTGCCGAAGCTGTGGTACTCGGCGATAAACGCAAATTTCCGGCAGTCCTGATCTCGCCATATTTCTCTTTGCTCGAAGATTGGGCGCGTGAGAACCATGTACCTTTCTCTTCCCGCGATGAATTGATTGCACATCCTAGCGTTCAAGCACTCTATGACGGCATTGTTGCCGACCTGAACCACGGTCTCGCCCGCTTCGAAAAACTCAAGAAGGTACTTCTAGTGCCCGACGAGTTTTCCTCGGCGAGTGGTACGTTGACTGCCAGCATGAAGCTGCGCCGCCAGGCAGTGGTGGAGCGTTACCGGAACGAAATTGACAAACTTTATGAGCAGGCGGAAATGTCTGCTCCCGTCGTTTCCGAGTAGTCGCTGCGCGGGTTTACACGATTCATTACAATAAGAGCTATGGATCCCCTAATTATTGCCGGTCGCGAGTTCCATTCTCGGCTGATTGTGGGCACGGGAAAATACAAGTCATTTCAGGAGACTGCACGCGCTCTCGAAGCCAGCGGCGCCGACATGGTCACCGTCGCCGTGCGCCGGGTCAATCTGGATCGCAGCAAGGAATCGTTGCTCGATTACATTGATCCCAAGAAATTCTTTCTGCTGCCGAACACCGCCGGCTGCTACACAGCCGATGAAGCCATTCGCGCCGCGCGCCTGGGACGCGAGGTTGGCATTTCCGATTGGGTAAAGCTCGAAGTGATCGGCGATCAGGCAACTCTCTACCCCGATGTACAGGCCACACTGGAAGCGACGCGGGTGCTGGTCAAAGAAGGATTCACGGTGCTCCCCTATACCTCGGATGACGTAGTTTTTGCTAAGCGCTTGCTGGATGCCGGCGCCAGCGCGATCATGCCCTTAGGAGCGCCCATCGGCAGCGGGTTGGGAATTCAGAATGCGGCGAATGTCCGCATCCTGCGGGAACTAATTACCGGAGTTCCACTGATCGTCGATGCCGGCGTGGGAACTGCCTCGGATGCGACGATTGCGATGGAATTGGGCGCCGACGCTGTCCTGATGAACACAGGAATCGCCAGTGCCCAAGACCCAGTGCTCATGGCTGGGGCCATGAAACACGCCGTACTTGCGGGGCGCGAAGCGTACCTCGCAGGCAGAATGCAGAAGAGGTTGTACGCTACCGCCAGCTCGCCGCTGGAAGGCGTAGTGAGGTAACTCTGTGGTGTAGAGCGGGTGGCGCCCTCGCCTGCTGACGCCGGAAATCCCGCGAAAAGAGAAGGCGGCCGCGCAGGCCGCCTTCTCCATCCGCACTATTTCGGACTACAACATTTTCGCGCTGTCCACGTGGATGCTGTCACCGCTCACTTCTCCGGTTACAGCCACGTGGTGACCCTCGTGTCCCTTAAGAGCGTCGGGATTATCCACAGTGAGCACTTTCTTATCCTCATCGGTAACCACGACCATCTTCGCGCCTTTTCCCATGCACTTCTTGGCGCAGGCATCGTGCCCTTCCTTCGCGCCCTTGGCGGCGCACTCGGAATCGCTGACCCAGGCATTGACGGTTGATTTGTCGGCTGCCGAAGCAAACACCACGAGAGAGAGAACCAGGCACAGGGCAAAGCAAATAAACAGCAGTTTCTTCATAGCAAATGCTCCTCGAATGCAGCCGCAGCCGCCGAATTTAGAATCAATAGCCCTGCACGGCCGCTGTCCGCGCTAAGGCCTCCAACAATAGAGATACGAAGTGGGCGGCAGGTTACAGCTTACTGCCGGAGTAGCGAGAAATATACCACATAGGGTACGGCTCAGTTGCTGGCAGACTTGTTGGCCGGAGGCTGCTGCACCGGCGGAGCCGGCGAAACGTATATTACTTCGCCGGGTTTTGCATAGTGCAGTTTTTCGCGGGCTTCTTTCTCAATCACTTTTGGATCGCTCTTAAGCCCCCTGATCTGTCCGGTATACCGGTCGTTTTCCTGCTGAAGGCTCTCGGTTTCTTTTTGCACCTGCTCGTACTCGGCTTTCTTCTGCCGGTATACCACCATGCCGTTGGCCCCAAACGTCACGTGTAGGAACAACATCACGGTAAGGATTGCCACTGCGGACGTCGCAATCCGCCGCCGCCCCCGGTAAAGCCAGGCTAGCGCCGGACGCACCTCCTCCATCCTCCGCTCAGCCCAAGCCTCGGCTTGCGGAGCGCGCTCCACCAGTGCACGCAGCCCATCTTCCGGCGTAGGCAAAATGCGCAGCTTAGAAAAGTTCTTCACTCGAAAATCCATTGTTTGGCCGCCGCGCTCAGCTTCTCCAGGTCCTGCTCGCTCCCCGCCTCGGAATACACTCGCACCACCGGTTCTGTCCCCGAAAGTCGATAGCAGACCCACGATCCGTCTTCGAAAATCAGCTTCAGCCCGTCCGTGCGCACCACTTCCCGAACTTTCCGGCCCATGAACTCGCGCGGCTCAAGCCGTAGCTTCTCAGTGAACTTCGCTTTCACTTCCGGCGTCAAGCGGAAGTTCTCCCGTTTGGGATAAAAGGAACCAACTTTGGCAAATGCTTCCCGAAGCTGCACGACAAGTGATTTCCCCCGCCGCGCCACCATCTCGCAGCACAACAGCCCCGCCAGCACGCCATCTTTTTCCGGGACGTGATGGCGAATCGACAGCCCGGCGCTCTCCTCACCTCCGATCGCAATCTTGTCCTGCTTGATAAGTTCGCCGATATATTTGAACCCCACGGGAGTCTCGTGCAGTTCGACCTGGTGGTGCTTTGCCAGCGCATTGATGAAATTCGTCGTCGCCACTGACTTGCCCACTCCATTCTTCCAGCCCCGGCTCTCCACCAGGTAATCGAACAGCAGTGCAATGATGTAATTGGGCTGCAGGAAAGTTCCGTCTTCATCCACGATGCCGAAGCGATCCGCGTCTCCGTCGGTTGCAATACCGATGTGGGCTTTCATGGTCTTCATCTGCTGCCGCAGGTCTTCCAGCAGGTGATCGTCAGGTTCGGGAGCATGACCACCGAAGAGCACATCCCGATAATCGTGAACTGCCACGACTTCCACTCCTGCCGGCCGCAGCACTTCGTCTGGATATCCGCGCGCCGCGCCCCACAACGGATCGAAGGCCACGCGCAGATTCGCCTTGCGGATCGCTGCCAAATCGATCACCTCGCCCAGGCGCGCAAGATAAGGTCCGCGCGGATCGAGGTTTCGGATAGTCAGATTTTGAACTGCCGAGTTTTGGACGGCTGCGGTCCTACCAGCGAAGTTAGGCGGTTGGCCGTCCAAGGCAGCAATTTCAGCCTCAATACGGCGAGTCACCTCGGGCAGAGCTGGCGCGCCATCTGGAGTCGAAAACTTAATCCCGTTGTACTCAGGGGAGTTGTGCGACGCCGTGAAGTTGATTGCACCGTCCGCATGCTCATTAATCACGGCGTAAGCAATTGCAGGAGTCGGCGCAGGTTCGGCAATGACCAGCGGAGTGATTCCATAGGAGCCCAGAATCTCAGCCGCCATGCAACAGAAAGTCTCGCCGAGAAATCGCGGGTCACGCCCCACAATCACACGCGCCCCTGAAGCCTTCTGCGAAATCACATAACGTGCAATCCCGCTAACCGCACGGCGAACATTGGCAAAGGTGAACTCCTCCGCCATCACAGCGCGCCATCCGGAAGTCCCAAACTTGATCTGGGTTGCCATCTGAAGGTCCTCTTACGAAACAGCAATGCGTTGTCGCAAGCTGAGAATTACGAAATGAAGACTGAGAACCGAAAACTGAGAACTGATTTTATATGACCGACAACAGACTCGTCCTGACCACCACCGGCTCCAGAGAAGAAGCGAAGAAGATTGCCCGTTCGCTTGTGGAGCAAGGCCTCGCCGCCTGCGTCAACATCATCCCACAGATTCACTCCGTATATCGCTGGGAAGGGAAGGTGGAAGAGGCGGACGAATGTCTGCTGCTGATCAAGACCGTGTCCACCAGTTGCGAGCGCGTTTGCGAGACGATCAAGCAGCTGCATTCCTACAATCTGCCGGAGTGCATCTCGGTAAATATTGAAGATGGCAGTCCGGAGTACCTGAGGTGGATTGCCGACTCCGTCAAATGAGATCTCTCAACGCTGGGGTAGAAACAACGGTCCAGTGCTCAGTCCCTCCCAGAAGGCCGGGAGCCAGTCTGAACCGTTCTTGGCGCTAGCGGCGCTTCACCATTCCAGCAGCGCAACTCCGATGGCGACCAGAGTCGCTGCCGCCCAGCGACGCCAGCGTACATCTTCTTTCAGGATGTACTTGGCCAGCAGCGTCTCCAGAAGATAGCTGGCGGCGGTTGCCGGGATCGCGAAGCTGACGTTGGCAATGGAGAGCAGCGAGAGCAAGGCAAAGAACGAGACCGCCAAGGCAGCGAGTCCCCCAAGCACCAGAGGATTGCGCAAGATGCGCAGGACCATCCTCAGAAGCGATCTGGGTCGCAGATCCTCCACTTCCCCCTGACGCTTCATCCCAGCGGTATTTAGCACGTCCCCCAGGGTGTTGCACAGTGCGATTATGCCGACCAGAATCCATTTCATAGCAGGTGCTCCGGAGCGCCTTCCGTGGTCCGCGCCGGCGTCTCTTCCGCCAGAATGACTCCCGCTGTAATCACCACGACCCCAAGCCAGCGCAGCCAGGAGATGTGTTCGTGCAGCCAGAAGTGTCCAATCAGAGCAATCAGCACATAGGAGCTGGCGGTGACCGGGAGGACGAAGCTCAAATCCGCTCGGCTGAGGAGTGCAAGATTGCTCACCATCCACATTGCCAATATGCAGACTCCGGCGATCACCCATGGATTGGCCAAGGCGCGGATGTAGTCCGCAGGCACCGGCGAGACGATTTTGCCCACCTGGTGCATACCGCGGCTGAGGCACACGTTGCCGATCACGTTGGTCGCGACGACCATCAGCGTGAGTACCCGGGTTTTGTGGACTTCGGTCTGGCTGAGAGGTCTCATCGCTAGTCAGTCAGCGTGGCTTGGATGTCGGGAGTCGGAAGCGGTTGCGTTGCTTCGGAATTGAGGGCAGACCGCTGGATGCGGGCAGAAGGCCATCGAAACAGGCTAGCAGGTGGACCATACGTTGGGTCATAGAGAATGCAGTGCCGTGTATCTCAGACATTCAACAACCATTCGGTGTCTCACTGAGTCGCGAGGATTCTACCCGGTACAACGTGTAAGCAGCAGAAGTGCGGGGAAAACTGTATAGGCGATCTGCAGTGCTGCGCATATAATTCGCCTAATCATTGGGGGCTGCTATGAAACACCGCTCAGCCTGCTGCATCCTGGTTTCCCTGGCGCTCACTTTTTCTGCTTCTGCACAGAGTCGAGGCAGTGGCGGCGGTGGCGGTACGCGGGGGCCGGGCAAGGGCAATCTGAACTATCCCGGTGGACAGCCGCTCAACATACCTGACCTGACACCCCGTACCGTATTTTTCTCCGGTAAGGTCGTGCTTGACGATGGAACAGCCCTCACCGAGCCGGTGGCCATCCAAACCATCTGCAATGGTCAAAAGCACACGGAGACCTACACCGATTCTCATGGCGGTTTCAGCTTCCAGTTTTCCAATCGCTCCACCGCGAATTCGAGCAGTGGTGCGGGCATAGGCGATGCAGAAACAGCGCTGTCGAATCCTACAGCCATGCGGGGTTCGCAACGGGACTACCACAATTGTGAACTGCAGGCGTCGCTGCCGGGATTCACTTCACAGATCATGGAACTCGCTGGCCATGGCGGGGGACTCGACAATTACGATCTGGGCCGAATCGCACTGCATCGCATGGGCCAGGTGCAGGGGGTGACCATCAGCGCCACCAGCGCCGCTGCGCCAGACGGAGCGAAAAAGGCCTTCTTCAAAGGGATAGAAAAGCAAAAGAAAGACAAGTGGGACGAAGCACAGAAAGAATTCGAGAAGGCGGTTCAAATCTACCCCAAGTTCGCTGTGGCCTGGTTTGAACTGGGCAGGGTACACGCCAGAAACAAAGACGTGACCAGGGCGTCGGAGTGTTTTCAGCAAGCGGTGAATGCAGACCCCAAATATGCGAGCCCTTACCAGGGGCTTACTCAATTGGCGCTTGAAGGGCGTAACTGGCCCGAGGTGGTCAGTCAGAGCGTGCACCTGCTGAGTCTCAATCCAATCAATTTCCCCGATGTCTGGCTGTACAACTCGATCGGCAACTACTTTCTCCACGACCTGCCGTCTGCGGAAAAGAGCGCACGGCAGGGAATCCGCGTGGATGACGAGCACCATGTGCCCAAGTTGGAGTACATGCTGGGCATGGTACTCATGGCTCGCGGACAGTATACGGAAGCATCGGAACACATGCGGAGCTATATCAAGCTGGTAAGAAATCCGGCGGATTTGGCTGAAGCTCAGAAGGAATTGGAAGAAATACAGCGCTTGTCTGCGTCGACGGTTCCCTCCGTGGCGGAGAAAAAATAGTTGGAATTGGTTGTTCCACTGCAAGAAGGCTAGTGTTTTCAGGCAATCTGGCACGAAACATGACAGTCCTGCGAGGAATCCTTCCTGTTTAGGAACTAGACACCGAGATAAGATATTCACAGCTCTTTTTTGTGCAAATAACTGCAAGTCTCTGCTACGATGAACTTCTCCGTAAAAGTTAAGTCTTTTTGATGCAGCAGCTTCCGCGTGGAAGCCTGGAGAGGGAACTGCACCTGGAGGGCTGCTATCCCCCTCAAGGTGCATGGAGCATGTGGTGTGCCGTAGGAGAGTCTCGTGAAGTATGCGTCGAGGTATGTGCGGAGAGGCCATTCGAGCTATGGGAGACGATTTCGCCGCAAGGCCGTGATTCTCGGGCTGGTAGCTTTAGCGGGTGTTGGCTTGTGGTTCCTGTCCTCAAGATCGAAGTACTCCGAAGATTCCACAACTATTGCCGATTGGTCGCAGTCCGCAGCGCGCCCAACGCTCTCCACCTTTACGCTCCCGGTTGCTCAAGGTGGAGGGGCGGCGAAGCGGGCCATTTACCCTTACTCCGTGGTTCCTGGAGGAGTGCGGGACGGGGAGGAATTAAATCAAGCGTCAAGCCGCGATCAGGTAGTTGCCGCTCACTATGCGGGCTTTGATTACCAGCGGGCGAAAGTGGTCGAGGTTAGGGAACCAAGGATTGTCCATCTTTCGTATCGCCTGCACGACCGGATTTATTGGACGAAGAAAACTGTCGCCCTGCACATGGGCGAAAAGCTGATCACTGACGGCAACGTCACAGCTCGTACTCGCTGCGCCAACCAGGTTTCAGAGCAAGCCAAGGGCGAGACTTCTCCGGAAGAGCCACCCATGGCTTTGTTGGAGCGACCGGTTGATCCCGGAGCAGGTACAGCGATCCAGGCTCCGTATCTCAACCGATTCGGCGATTCCCTGGCCAGCCGACCTGGATCATCCGCGCTGACTGCGTTGGGTCCAATCTCTGGAGGGCTGTTTGCGCCCGGAGTGGGCGGGGGTTATCCGCCGATTGCGCCACCCGGCATTCCGACCGCAGGAGGAGGCTCTGGAGGACCACCACCGCCGCCTCCACCGCCACCCCCTCCACCGCCGCCTGTAGTGCCGGAACCCGGCACGATTCTGCTCGTAGGGTCAGGCATTGCGGGAATTTACTGGAAGTATCGCAAGGCGAGAGATTCCTAGAGGTTCTTCAAACAGCAATATCCCGGACGCATTCCATCCCGGATTCGGTCGTTATGACCAAAGTTCGCCTTCCTCCCTTGGGAAACGCTGGTAAAATCGATGTATCTCGCATGTATTCCGTAAAAAGACCGTTGCTTGGGCTGCTGGTTCTGGCTGCCATGGGCTTTACTCCTGCCCTGACGAGTGCGCAGGATCATCCGACGAAGGGTGTGGCTACCATTCGCCGGGTCGATGTACTCGGCAATACTGGGCACGTGGAAGTGGAGATCGCTTCCGATGCCCGAATCACTCCTCAAGTACAGATGGTCGAGACACCGGACCGCCTGGTGCTGGATTTTCCGAATGCGGTACCGGCCGGTAATCTGCGAAACGCCATCATCAATCGCGCCGGCGTGCGCGGGCTTCGTGTGGGTTTGGATAGCAATAATCCGCCGTCAACCCGTGTGGTTCTCGATCTGCTGACCGCATTGAAGTATGAACTGTTTTCTTCGGGAAACACGATCATCGTGAAGTTCAGTCCGAGTGACGTGGTGGCCCCTGGCGGGAGCCCCAGTCCCAGCGGCGGAGTCGAAGCAATCGTCGAGAACAGAGTTCCAGTGACCATACCCGCCGGCCATGTGGCGGTCACCACGCAGAAGCCAGCTTTCACCACCGAGTTTGAAGTGGTTGAAGATTTGGCTCCGCAGAACCCTGCAGTTCCGCCTCCTCCCAAGGTTGATGTTCAGTTCCGCAATGGAAGCCTGAGCATCTTTTCCAACAAAGCTACTCTGGCTGAGGTGCTGTTTGAAATTCACAAAAAGACCGGGGCGGACATCCCCATACCCGCGGGAGCAGAGCAGGAGCAGGTGGTGGCGAACCTCGGCCCGGGGCCGGCGCGGGAAGTGCTGGCGACTTTGTTGAACGGATCTCGCTTTAACTTCATTATGGTTGGTTCCGATTCCGATCCTTCGCAGTTGAAGAGCGTGATTTTGAGCTTGAAGGGTGGTCCGGTGACTCCTGGGCCCTACGTTCCTCCCAATGCTGTGAATCCGGTTCCCCCGCCCGCTCCCATCAGTGAGTGATTTCAAGAAAGTCTTCAGTTAGTCGTCAGTCAGGCCTGAGTCGTCAGCCCTCCTTAGCGAGCTAAACTAGCCAGATTTCATTGGTGAATGAGGCGCACAGGGATGGTGGTGGCAGCGCCCTGGACGGGATTGCCGGCGACGTTCTGGTCGCAGCCGGCGACATTCATGACGGTGGCCACGATCGTGCCGTCGTCTTTGACGTCATTGATGAAGAGTTGAAGGAAACCGATGATGGTAACCGGTCCCGCAGGAGCATTTGGACTAGTGGTGTCGTAGATGGGGACTGTAATCACGGAATCGCTCGTCGTAATCTGATCCCCCGTATTAACAGTCGGACTAAGGAAGGGGCTGTTAGTTCCTGCAAGTATTCGCGGGGGAGAGGCGAGGGGCAACAAACAATCCTGCGGATTGTTTGTTGAACAACCCGAAAAAGGGGTGCCTGCCGGCTCGTGGATAAGACATTGCCCACCAAGTTGTGCTTGGCCTCCCACCCCGGTATCCGGTTTCACCGCCGTGTTATCTATGGAGTATTGTTGCCCACACTGCAGAGTCGAACCACTGCAACACTGGAGATCCTGCTGAAATCCCGCGGGAGGGGGTTGGCACAGAGCAGATAGTCCCGGGCACAGATGCAGGGCCGAGGGGGGAAGCGCCAGCGGGTAATACTGTCCTGCGCCGGCGTTTCCCGGCACACAAGGAGCGCCCTGCGCACCCGAGCCGCAGTTGGAGTTCATCGTGATGGATTCACCGACTACACCTGACCCTGGATTGGAGATGTTGCCGGTGGTCGGGTCCACGAATTGAGCAGCAGTGCTTGGGCAGGCTCCGCGCCCCGGGTCGCAGTTCGGCAGCAGCAGAGGTTTCGCGCAGCGAATCGCGACCGGCACGGGCGATCCTGCGCTGGCGGCATTGGATGGATTGTAGGCTTCGGCCACGGCGGATGCGGATATGGTGGCGGGTGTGCGGCTCCAGATGCGGGCGAAGAATGTGGGCACATCGGTTCGCTGTACCTGCACCATGATCTGGGGATTGATGCCGAAATTGCCCGGACAGCCGGTTGACCCTCCGTTGGGAAATGTAACGTTGATCCTGCCCGGCGCGATACCGGCAATTGTATTTTGCTGCGCGGCTGTGGTGGCCTGTTGCGTGGCCCAGGTCTTCGCGTTTCCGGCCAACGTGGCGTTGCAGGGATCGCTGGTCATGCCGCTATCCACGAGCATCTTCGCCCCGGCCAGTGCAGCGGCGTCCGCGCTGCGCTGGGCTTCACTGCGGGCGGTATAAAGCGTGACCACGTCGATCGCCAGGGCAGCCATGGCCAGTATGACAACCAGTGAGACGGCGACAAGAAGAATGGTCTGACCTCTTTGTTGTTTTTGGCCTGGTCTGGAGATATTGTTCGGCATCAAACGATTCCTGCTCAATCCTGGTTGGGAACGATAGCATCGGTCAAAATCTGGGTTACTCCGGCATAATTCGCTCCTGGGACGAGTAACGTGATTACATTATTAAACTGCCATTTGTATGGATAGCTGATGGTTACATGAGTAGAAAGAACGTGGACAACATTACCATTAATGGTCACGGGGAAGGAGTATCCGCGAGCCACTGTGAGCGTAAGCTGGGCGCCCGAGGGACAACCGTTTCCGGAGGCGGTAAACGTCCAGGTTAAATTTCCCTGAGCCACCGCGCCGTTGCCTGCCAGACCGCAATCGTTAATCTGCTCGGAATTCAAGTAGTTCGCTATCAGGGTATGAATGGCATCGACCGAAGGGGGCGTGGTCACGGTCAAGTCACTGGTCGGCAGGCTGGCGCCAAGTCTGGCGCCATCGCGGGCGGCGTTATTAAGCTTCTGCTTCAGGTCAAAGGCATTCCCAAAATCGAAGATGCCTACGATGAACACGACGAGCAAAGGTAGGGCCACAGCGAACTCGAGCAGTTGGGAACCCTCGGTGTCCGAGGCGATCCGGGCGGCCGGGAAGGAGAGGCTTCGCACTTAGTACTCTCCCTTTATTTGAGCATCTCCGCTGAGTTGGATTAGTTGAAGATTCAACGAGGTGAAGGGAAAGTAGAACTGGTAAGGATACTGGAAATTGACGGCAACACCGCAACTTCCGGGACTGCTTGCGCTTTGCGCGAGCTGCACATTGAATTGGACGCAGACATTCGCTTGCCCACTCCCAATAGCGGAGCAGGGAACAGGACTCGTGCACACTCCAGTCACGCCACAAGAGCAATATGTCGGCGTACCGGGGGTCACCTGGGTGGGATCAAGTTTGGAGGCCATGAGCGCTTGCGCGATAGCGTCGGAAACCGGCTGCGCGTTGCTGGAGTAGTCCTGATTACCACAGGTCGCACAGGTCGAGGTGGCAGCCAGGCGGGCGCCGTCCTGGGCAGCACGGGTCAGGGTGGCATGTACGTTGTAAGCGCGTCCGAACCACAGAATGCCGAGCAAGAGCATGAAGACCAGGGGCAGTACGACTGCGGCCTCGGCGATTTCGGCGCCGGTGGTTTCTGTCCCGAATCGTTTCCACTTCCCCATCATTTGCAAACGTCCTGCTTCTACGAAAATTTCCATGCCTGGCTTGCGGTGTAGAGAATCACCGCCAGTGCGCAGGCCACTCCGAAGGGAACCTTCACCAGCTCCGGATTATCAATCGTAAGGTCTGGGCCGGGCAGGTGCAAGGACAACAATGCGGCCAGCATGTGACCCAGGTTACGCAACGTCTGGCGCACGCGCTTCTTCTGCACCATCATGGCAACAGCGATGATTGCGTTCAGCAGGATCGTGGCGAACAGGACAACGATCAGGTGCTGAGGACCAAGGATTGCGCCCAAAGCGACCACAAGTTTAAGGTCTCCCATGCCTAAGCCGCGGGCGAGGGCGAAGGGAAGCAACAACACAAATCCCAGGCCTGCGCCAAGCAGGGAACTTCTGGCTCCGGGCCAACCCCCGACAAAGGTATTGAGCCCGATGCCCAATAGCAGTGCGGGCACGGTGATCCAGTTAGGGATGCGACGGAAGCGCCAGTCGGTCCATCCAGCGGTCAAGGCGAGCAAGACGGCCAAGATCCACACTCCATGTTCTAACATGCGCAGGCCTGCAGCAGCCGCCAGTGGGTACTTGGAAGATATGAACATGATTCGATCATCTTGAGCTTTACCGGACCGGCGGGTACAAGAAGACAACGCAAACCGCGATTAATGCGGATTTTCACACAGCGGAGATAGCCAGGTCAATGGAAGGTGGTGCAGAGGTCCAGTTTCAGTGAAAATTCTCACTTGGCGGGTTTATCGCGCATAATATTCTAAGCCTTCTTCGAGGCACCATCACCTCGCCTTGCCCGCCGTGTCGGCCACACCGTTCGATACCGGCGCCTGATTGATGACCATCCAATACAAGCCCGCGTCCTTCACGGTGCGGCGAAACTGCTCGAAATCCACCGGCTTCTGGATATAACTGTTGGCGCCGAGGCTGTAGCCGGCTGCCAAATCGCGCTCCTCGTTCGAAGAAGTCAGCACCACCACGGGAATGGATTTCGTGCGCGGGTCTCCCTTTATTCTCTCCAGCACCTGCATTCCATCCACCTTGGGCAATTTCAGATCCAGCAAAACCAGCTTGGGAGGACGGTCGAAAGAGCGGTCGGCGTACTTTCCGCTGCAGAACAGAAAATCGAGTGCCTCTTCACCATCGCGGACAACAAAGATGTTGTTGGCCAGGCGCTCGCGCCGCAAAGCATGCAACGTGAGGTCGATATCATCCTGGCTGTCTTCCACCAGTAGAATTTCCACAAGGCTGTCGTTCATCGCAAATCCTCTCCGGCTATTACGGTTTGGGGTTCGAATTCGGCGTCCTTGGCCGGCCCCAGAGTCAGGTAAAACGTTGCGCCCTTGTCCAATTCGGCTTCCGCCCAAATGCGTCCGCCGTGTTTCTGGACAATTCTCTGCACCGTGGCCAGGCCGACACCGGTGCCTTCGAAGTCCTCGGCGCGATGCAAACGCTGGAACACGCCGAATAGCTTACCGGCGTATTTCATGCTGAACCCCACTCCGTTATCGCGCACGAAAACCACGGTTTGCCCATTGACCTCACTCTGGCCGATTTCAATCACTGCGCAGTCGCGCGGACGGGTGTATTTCAGCGCATTCGAAAGCAGGTTCTGAAAGATTTGCTTGAGCAGGGAAGCATCAGCTTCCACGTAAGGGAGGTTCCCGATTCTCCATTCCACTTTCCGGCCCTCGGTATCAGGCTCCAGGTCGGCAATGACCGCGCTCACTATCGGGGCCAGTCCAGTGACCTGCGGCCGCAGTTCCTGTCGACCGACGCGCGCCAGGTTGAGCAGGTCGTCGACCAGCAAGCCCATGCGGTGCGTGCCCTGCTGAATACGCTCCACATAACGCCGTGCCTCGGGCTGGAGTTGCCCGCCGAATTCTTCCTGCAGGATTCCCGAGAAGCCGGCTATGTGCCGCAAGGGCGCGCGTAGATCGTGGGAGACAGAATAGGTGAATGCTTCCAGTTCCTTGTTGGCCGCTTCCAGCTGCGCGGTACGCTGCTGTACTCGCAATTCTAATTCTTCATTGAGCTGGCGGATCTTTTGCTCATCCGCTCTCTTTTGAGAAATGTCGCGGAACGCTACCACGCCGCCACGCACCGCCCCGTCCTTGTCTCTCAAGGCGCAGCCACTGGCCTCAATCCATACTCCTTCGTCGAGTTGGGAATTGCGCACAAACATCTGAGCGGTGGTCGTCTCTCCGTGAATGGCGCGCACCATGGGAAGCTGGTCGGTGGGAAAGGGTGTAACCATGTCGGCCAGGTAGAGGCCGTAGTGCTCAGTCCATTTCTGGCTGGGAAGATTGGTCGCACCCAGGCCAACGATCTTTTCCGCCGCCGTGTTCCAGATCACGAACTTTCCGTCCTCATCAGCCACGACTAACCCCTCGGCCATACTGTCCAAAACAGACTGAAGCATGAGCGTCTGAGTTTCCAGAGCCTTCCGCGAGCGGAGCAATTCGTCGGTCTGTCGGGCCAGTTCCTCCGCTTGGCCCGTCAGCGCCTCCTCTGCCTTCCTGCGTTCTGAAACGTCCCGGAGAATGACGGTGAACAGCTTGTTTCCACCGGTTACGATCTGCGAAATGGCAGCCTCGATCTGAAATTCCTGGCCATCCGCCCGCACCGCCCACAGCGCGCCCATCCCGCCCATGGCCCGGCCGGTCCCTCCGGTTTCGCCGAACCGCCGGACATGGGAAGCATGGACTGCGTGAAAGCGCTGCGGAATAAAACGCATAAGAGGTTGCCCCAGGGCCTCGTTTGCCGCGCAGCGGAACATTTTCTCGGCCGCGGCATTAAACAGCACAATGCGCTGCTCTTCATCCACCGTGATGATCGAATCCATGGCCGATTGGATGATGCCGGCCATACGCCCTTCGCTTTCCCTCAAGGCCGCGGTGCGTTGCGCAATGCGCTGCTCAAGATCGGCGTTGAGGGAGTTGAGTTGCTGGCGCAACCGGGCGCTGAGGTTGATTTCACGCCCGATGGCGACTCCGGAGAGCAGCAGCAGGACCATTCCCAGGAGTGATCCGGCAGAGATAATGGCTTTCGTCACACGTCTTGCGGTGCCCGTCTGCTTGGTGCGTCGATCGAGCAGTTGGGTCTCCTCGGCTTCCATCTCCGCCACCGTGGCGCGTACCGCGTCCATCCGGCGTTTGCCCTCGACCAACAGAGCTTTGGGGGGAACGCCGGTCCGCTGCGTTGTTTCCAGCGTGGCGCTCAAAACTTCCAGCCGGGCATTGACCTGCGCCACCAGCCGTTCCAGTCGCTGCTGCTGAGCTGGATTGTCCGCAGTTAGCTGTCGCACTAACTTCAGGTCCTGGGGTAAAGCCCGCTGTCCTTCGCGATAAAACTCCAGGAAAGAGTCATCGCTAGTTACCGCAAAGCCACGCACTCCGGTTTCCATGTCGATCACTTGCTTCCACGTGGCATCAATCGCATCTCTAGCGGCATAGGTGTGAGTGACCCAGTCAGCGTTCTCAGCCGCCTTTTCGGCGCTCCGCCACCCGAGAAAGCCCATCAAGCCCGTTAGTACCATGGCCAGAGCGATTCCAGACAATACTCGGCGTCGCAGCGCGATTTCAGTCCGTGCCAGGGACAACCCTGCGTCAGATGTCTCGCTTGCGGGCGAATTGGATTGCCGAGTCATGACGGATGAGTACCGTGGTCGCAATGAAGAGCCAGAAGACAGCGCGACGAGACACGGCTACATGCAAGGAACATCGTCAAATCGGCCCGAACACTTTAGTGCGGGAGCAGGCGGCAATAGGTCGCAAAAGAAAGGATCGGTTATACGGTTCGGCCCGTACTTCCGTGCTGATTTCTGGTGTTAAGTGACTGCAGAGGGTTGCTACTGGCATGCTGCAAACCACCGTGCGAAGAGCCCCGCGCTGATCAGAAATCAGTTTCTTGCGGGCAACGCTTTGCTCCTACAAGAAGAAAAGGCCTGGATTGTCCAGGCCTTCGCTAAATCGGAAGCTTCGTTAGCGGCTTAGGCTGTGGCCGACGCCGCGCTCGGCGATTACTTTGCGGGCGTTCTCGGCTAGAGCCTTGGCCTGCGGAAGCAGTTCGAGCGCCTTCAGGACTTCGGGGTCGGTTTCGGCGCGCACCTTGAGGCCTTCTTCCTGGCCGTAGGAGTCGACAAAGACTTCACTCTTGATGTTGGAACGAACCCAGTCGTTGTTCTGCAGGAGGTCGGCTTCCGTGTATGGGATCTTCTCCTCGTCAAGGAACTTGCGGAAATCCTGCAGGACCACGTCATCGACTTCGAAGTTCTTGCCGGGATGATGGGCAAGACTGTACTTCTTGGCGAAGTTGAAGAAGGCGTAGTGCAGCAGCAAGCTGTCCTGGAAGCGGTTGCTCTTGGGCGCCGTGAGCTTCACGTCAGGTGTGATGCCGCCGCCACCGTAGACGGTTCGGCCGCTGTCGGTGAGCTTCACCTCGTGGTTGTTGTTATCCTCACTCTCACGATTGTAGTAATAGTCGTAGAGCGATACGTTCGAGTAGTCGCGCTGAATCAGTCGGCCGCTGGGTGTGTAGTACTTGGCTGTAGTCAGAGCGAGGCCGGTGTTCTCCGAAAGCGGATATACGGTCTGCACCAGGCCTTTGCCGAAGGTGATCTGGCCGACAATCAATCCACGGTCGTGATCTTGAATAGCCCCGGCGACGATTTCCGCCGCCGACGCTGTGCCTTTATTCACCAGAACAACCAGCGGATATTCTTTGCCGCCGTTCCCATGACTCGCGACATAGCGCTTCTCGGGTGAAGAGCGCCCGTGATGGGAGACGATGACCGCGCCTTTGCGGAGAAACTTGTCGGCTACCCCGACGCCTTCACTGAGCAGTCCGCCCGGGTTCTGCCGGAGATCAAGAACCAACCCCTTGAGATCGCCCATCTGCTCGAGGGCATCCTGGACTTCCTTTTCGGTCGTCTCGTTGAAACCATTGACATGCATGTAGCCGATGCCGGGCCGGATTTCGAAGTGGAGATCGACGCTGTAACGGGGAATCTCGTCGCGGACCACGGCGAACTCGATGGGCTTGTCCGCACCTTCGCGCAGCACGCTGATGTGAACTGTCGTGCCCTTGGGTCCTTTCAATAGATCGGCAACATCGGAGGTGCTCATGTTGTCGGTGGGCTTGCCATCGACGGCGATGATGATGTCTCCAGGCCGAATGCCGGCGCGGTAGGCTGGAGTGCCAACGAACGGCGCGATGACGATGACTTTGTTGTTGCGCGGGCCGACCGTCATGCCAACCCCGTAATACTTACCGCGCTGATCTTCGCGCAGCAAAGCGTACGACTTGGGATCGAAGAAATTGGAGTGTGGATCGAGCACATGCAGCATGCCCGGGATGGCGCCATTGTAGATAGCTTTGTCCGCGTTGACCGGCTCGGCGTAATTCTGCTCGACCACCGCGTAGACGTCGGTGAACTGATGCAGACTGTCACGCACGTCGGAGTCACCGCTGGTGGCGACGTTGGGATTCTTTTGGGCGAACAGAAGGCCCAGAAAGCCGCAGGCGACGAGGACGAAAACTACCAGGAAGAGAGAGCGACGAGAACTACGAAGCATCTTTGTTTTCCTTGGTTTCGGGCGAAGAGCCCGGGGACTGCGTCAAAGCGCAGTATAGCATGTCCCTTGCCACTCAATTCCAGCTCCGATTGCCCCGAAGTAACAAGAACGGTAATCGTTGCAGGCGCTCCCCAATTAAGATGCGAAAGCCGGCTTCAGGATTCCAAAACACCTTATAACCGCGCGAAATTGCAGGCTCGGCGGTTTACCGGCGGGATTGCTGCCAGTCGGCTCCCGCAGTATCATAAAGCCATGAATCTGGGTCTGCCTGAGATGATCTTTATATTCTTGCTGGCTCTGATCATCTTTGGGCCCAAGAAGTTGCCGGAAATTGGCCGTCAAGTGGGCAAGATATTGAACGAGTTCAAACGGGCCAGCAGCGACTTCAAGGCACAGATCGAGTCAGAGATCTCTACCCTCGATGTGACTGAGACGCGCCGGGCAGTTGTGACTTATTCCCAGCCTCCCAGCGGTACGGTTGCCAGCGGCGCGCTAGTCGAAGCCGAAGCCGAAACGGCAGAAACCGCTTCTCCGTCCGAAAGCAGCGTCGCTACTCCTCCGGAACTAAATCAGGTCGCCAAGGCTCCCGATGCCTGAAATTGTTGCCGAATTACCTCCTGCGGAGCAATCCCCAGAAGGGATGCCGTCGATGAGCTTCCTCGACCATTTGGAGGAACTGCGGAAGCGGCTCATTTACTCGATTATCGGCGTGGCGGTGGGCTTCCTTTTCTGTTGGGGATACGCGGAAAAGATCTTCGGGCTGATGCAGCGCCCCATCATGAACGCGCTGAAGAGCAACGGCCTTTCGGAGAAACTGGTTTATCTCAACCCAACCGAGCCTTTCAACCTTTATTTGAAGATCGGATTCATGGCGGGGCTGTTTGTGGCATCGCCTTTCGTGCTTTATCAGCTCTGGCTTTTCATCTCCCCGGGTCTGTACCGGCATGAAAAACGTTATGTCTTCCCCTTCATGATTTCGACCGTAAGCCTGTTTGTGGGTGGCGGGCTGTTCGGGTACTACATGGTTTATCCCGCAGCACTGACATTCCTTATCGGCTACGGAAAGCAGTTTCAGCCGATGATTACCATCGGCGAGTACACCGACCTGTTTATCACCATCATTATTGGCTTGGGAGCAATTTTTGAGTTGCCCATCCTGGTGTTCTTCCTGTCTTTAATGGGTATCGTGACCGCGGGATGGATGTGGCGCAACATCCGCTATGCGATTCTCGCCATCTTCATCATTGCCGCGGTTCTGACTCCTACCACCGACATCTTGAACATGTGTCTGTTCGCGGCGCCCATGGTGATTCTTTACGTCTTGAGCATCGCCGTTGCCTGGCTGGTGCATCCCAAGCACCGCAGAGCGCGTCGCGAGCGGAAGGCATAATGATCTCAGCAAGACGTGAGTGGATTCCGGCGAGTGCGGGGATGATCCTGTGTTCTGTTCTGATGCTCGCCTCACTGGCTTGCTCCCGGGAAAATAAGGCGGCGCCGGAAACGCAGTCCACCGTTGTGCTGCCGGCTTCCTATGATTCTTCCGTGAATCCCGATCCCAATCCACCCTCCATCAATGCTGATCGAGCGATGCAGTATGTGAAAGAGATTGTCGCATTCGGACCGCGCCCCGTTGGGAGCGAGAATCACAAAAAGGCGGAAGATTACATTTACGCGCATCTGAAAGGCGATCAGCTTGAAGACGATGCATTCATCGCGGACACGCCGGAAGGGAAGTTCCCAGTACGCAACATCATTACGAAATATCCGGGGACACGGGATGGAATCATTGTGATCGCGGGCCACTACGATACAAATTATCCGTTGCGCAATACTGGTTATGTTGGAGCGAACGATGGCGGCTCTTCATCGGCGCTCCTGCTGGAACTTGCCAACCAGCTTCGTGGAAAGAAATTGGACGGCTACAGCGTCTGGCTGGTCTGGACCGACGGCGAGGAAGCGGTGAAACAGTGGACCGCTACCGACAGCACCTACGGGACGCGGCATCTTGCTGATAAGTGGCAGAAGGACGGAACCCTGACCAAGATCAAAGCATTCATTTTGGAAGACATGATTGGGGATGCGGATCTGAATATTGAGCGCGATCTGAATTCAACGCCAACCTTGGAAACAATGATCTACGACGCGGCAACCCGGCTCGGATACCAGTCGCATTTCTTCGCGCGCGAAATAGGAGTTGAGGACGACCATCTTCCCTTCGTGCAAAAGGGAGTGCCGTCGGCAGACTTGGTAGATCTGGACTACGGATACAACAATGTGTTCCATCACACTCCGCAGGATACGATCGACAAGCTGAGTCCGAAGAGCCTGCAAATTGTGGGCAGTGTGACGTTGGAGACCGTGCGGCTGTTGAATGCGAAGAAGTAAATCTTGGACCTCGGACGTCAGCATGCCGATTTTTCGCGTGACACACATTGCCGCCGGGCACGCCGTTGTGTTACAAGCCAAGCATGCGCAAATGGATGCGCGAGCGCATGAAGCGCCGCAAGAAAAGCCCTGAATCCACCCCTGCCGAGCCGCAAGCGCCTCTCCAACCCGCTTATTTTGATGCCGAGCCCAAAGAAGCCGAGCCTCCGGCGCCTTCAAAGGCAGCTGAACGTGAAACTCGGCCTGTTGTTGTCGAGAAGCAGACAGAGCAGCCATCGCCGGGGTCAGAGTCGCAGGGATCGAGTGCCACAGACGAGGCTTCTCGTCGCAAGCGGAGGAGAAGAGGCGGGCGAGGACGTCGGCCAGCGACTCGCCAATCAGCGGGAGCCAAGCCGGGCGTTGCTGCCGCACAACCTGATGTTGGGGCGGAGAGGAGTGAGCCTCGGGCTTTGCCGGAAGACGTTGTCCCAGCAGCGCAGGGCGCGCCAGCGGCAACTTCGCCTAGGCCGGCTGCGGCGCGAACACCGCGCGGCGTCGTCGTGCTGGCGATTGGATTGCCTGGGTCCGGAAAGAGTTCCTGGTTCAAGCGGCACAAGATCACGCCGCTCTCCAGTGATCTGCTGCGGGCGCTGCTGTTCGATGATCCTACCGAGCAGCGTTTTCAGGATCTGATCTTTTCTAATCTTCGTTCCATGCTGAAAGCCCGGTTGATCGCGCGGCGGCCAATGAATTATGTGGATGCAACCAACCTGACGCCTCACGAGCGGCACAGCTGGATCATGCTGGCGAAAGATTATGGGTATGAAGTGCAGGGCGTGTTCTTCGATGTGCCTTTAGATGTTTGCCTGGAGCGTAATCAGCGGCGGCAGCGCGTGGTGTCGGACGATGTCATGCGGCGCATGGCGAGCAAGCTGCGGCCTCCGACGTTTGAGGAAGGATTCTCAAAGATCACCGTGGTGCGGGTTAAGCCGAAGGAGCAGGCTGGATAGGTTGCCCGAGGAAGCGAACCTCGACCGCTGGGCGTGCCTTCGAACAATTGATATTGCAGGAAAGAGTTTTCTGAATAGAAGAAACGCCGCCCGCGAGGAGCGGCGTTTTTGACTGCGCGGAACAATCATTGACCTAGCGGTCTCTTGGCGCGTTTGGCGTGGCGGCGTTGCTACTTGGCGGCGATCCACGGTTTGGCGTCGGCGAATTATCGCGGGGTGCCGGCGCTGGTTGAGGCGCGGTTCGGGTTGCCGGAGGAGCCGCTGGAGCAGCCATCGAACTCGGTGAACCTCCACTCGGCGAACCTCCATAAGACCGCGGCGACTCTCCATAATTGCCTTGCGGCGGCGCAGAGCTGGGAGCAATCGGCGCGGGGTGCTTATCAGGGCCGACGCCGTTCGGTGGTGCTATCGGACCGCTCGGTCGCGGGACATCGTCATTGTTGTTACTGCGCGGCAGTCCAGACTCCGGTGTGATTCGCGCCGGATGCTCATCCGGACCAAGACCCTTCGGCGGAGCGACCGGCCCGTTGGGTCGGGGAACATTGTTGTTTCCCATGCTTGCCGGACGGGAGTCGTCAGCATCATGGGGACGGACGCCCACGCTGGGCCCTGCAGTAGCTCGATTTTCACTGGCAGGGCTGTCGGATGGCCGCGGCACTGCACGAACTGCTGGCAGAGTCGTATAGACATGCGGCCGGTCACCTGGCCGCGAACCGTCCGGGCTTGATGTTGCTGCTGGAGTTGCTGACTCAACTCCGTTACGATCAGGCGGACGCGGCACAACCCGCGCTAGTCCAGGCTGCGCGCTACGAACTTCCGAATTGTCGGCGGCCGGCGGACGTGGCGCTGCGGCTGGTTTTTCGACGTCAACATTGACCTCGCGTGGTTGTTGCGGCGGTCGAGGAATTACACGGTCCGGGCGCATGACGGGATTCTCCTTTTCCGCGATGCGCGTGGGAACGGCTCGATCTGGTTGCTTGTCCGCCGATGCGCCCTTGGGCTGTAATTGCGGTGTTACAGGTGGCGTCAGCTTGGTGACTACCGGTCGCGCGAATATTTTTTCCGGTGGCGCCGAAGTTGTTCTTCCTGCACCGTCTCCCAATCGACTTTCGCGAGTGGGTGCAAGATCAACATTGCCTCGAAGCCAGGCGCTGCGCAGTTCGCTCGCTTCTTTGGGCGAGACCGGAATCGCGGCCTTAGCAACAGGTAATGAATTCTCGATCGCATGATGCGGAACCGCGGTGACTGCTCCCGGAGCTTTGAGGTTGGCGTAGTCGAAGTCTTTCGCCGGCTTCCGATGATCACGATCACGATCCCGGTCACGATCGTAATAGTTGTTCGTGATGTAGGTAATATTCGTGATGCGCGTATTGGTGATATTCACGCGCTGAAAGTAATTGCGGCTGCTGCCGTACCAGGGAATGAATGGCTCACCGTAGCCAAGCGGGCACCAGCCGTATCCACCCCCGAAAGAAATGCCGATGCTGAAGTTGCTGCCTCCGAACCACGCGACCAGCGCGGGAGCGTACACGGGCCGCACATAGACCGGGCCGGGCACCCATGCCCAGTAGCCAGTGGTGTAGATCCAGCGTCCGTAGTGGAACGGCGCGAAACCCCATGGGGCGTCATCGACCCAGGTCCATCCCCAGGGACTGACCCATACCCACCTGCCGTAGTGATACGGCGCCCATCCTGGCGCGACTACGACTGGAACCCAAACCGGGCCGTAGGTGGGAAGCACGCGCCAGTCGCCGTAGTCGTCGAGGTCTGCGTAGCCAATGACTCCGGGTGAAACGTAGCGCGCGGAAACGGCATGATCTTCGCGGCGGTCGCGCACGCGGCACCAGTCATCGAAGCCGTCAAAAGGTGGCGCTTCATAAATTTCATGCGCCAGAGAAGTTCCACCAGTGAATCGTGCTCGCCGGTGCGCCCGCACACGCACCGCGGGGCCGTTCCCGGTTGCGTCACCCTCGCCTTGCCAAACTGTAACTAATGTGGCATCACCGCTGGCCCCAACATCGAAGCGATACTGGCCCGACTTCTGTACCGTGAAGGCCATGTTCGGCGTGTCGACTTCGTAGATCTCACCCCGGTAGAGCCGGCGAACGCGCAGGTTCAGAGTGCCTTGATTGAGTTGCACCTGCACCGTGCTGTCGCTGACGTTGGTCAGGGTGACGCTGGTCTCGCTATTCATGCGCAGAACGCCGGTTCCCACGTTGAGCTCGGCGCGCGAGTCCTTGTCGACCCACATGTTGTCTGAGGTAGTGAGCGGCCGGTTGACGGTAGCGGCGACCCAATCTTCGGTACCGCGGGGTTGTACGGAAACCGATCCTTGAACGTACTGCAGGCGGGCGACACGGCCCGGAGGATCAGGTTCGGCCCACGTCAGGGTAGAAAAACACAACAAAACGGTAGTTGCGAAAATCACGCGCCCGAGAAGCTTCATGGCGTGCCTCCTTCGAGAGACTGCCTGCTCCCAACTACTTCTCCGGGGTCCTCACGTCTGAGGGGACGGCGCGGGTGACCCGATGCACCTTTGCTTTCACTTCGGTTTGTAAACCTTTGTAAACGGTCAAGTTGTTTCTGCCTTGCTTCTGTGCCTAAACCCGGAATGCCAAACAGAGTTTCGGCAGGGGAGACACTTTGGAGGATGCTGCGTAGTTACCGATGGTTGCCACTCGGGCAACTGCGGGACATGTTTTCTCTACTTCAGATGAGGAAGTATTTCCTTGAAAGCCGGAGCGCCCGAAGAACGCAGGAGTTCGTAAATCATCATTTCGGTAGATGAGATGACGGCGCCGGCGGCTTGCATGCGTTCGAGGCCGATCTTCCAGTTCCACTCACTGCGCGAACTGACGGCATCCGAGGCAACGTGCAGCAGATATCCCTCGCGCAGCGCCGCAAGCGCGGTTTGTGCGACGCAGATATGGGACTCCATGCCGCAGAGTAGGGCAGTAGTACGATTTCCCGGCAGCCGCTTCAGCATGGAGCAGAACACGTCGCTGCCGAAACACGAAAACATCTGCTTGTCGATCGCCTGAGTTTCAGGCAACAGGGACGCGATCTCGGGCACAGCGCCGCCAAGACCCTTCGCGTATTGCGTGGTCATGAGAGTAGGAATTTTCAGAATGCCGGCCAGGCGGATCAGCAGTTGTGAGTTCTTCACCAGTTGTTCTTTCTGGAAGATGGGGGGCAGCAGCTTTTCCTGAATGTCGATGACGATGAGAGCGCACTGCTCAGCTTCGAGCGGACGCCGCGCCATTTCGGCATAGCTGGAGTCTGGGTTGAGAGTGCTGACGCGTCCGAGCGTAGTGATCATAGAGTATCCTCGCAGTGGTGAAAGACGATTTTACTCCGACGAGTGATAGCGGTGACGAGGTCGAACGGCACTCCTTTGATTGTCATCCTGAGCAAGCGTTTGTTGCGCAGCGAAAGCCTGGCCTGAGCGGAGTCGAAGGCGATCTGGGCGAGCCGCGCCAAGCGTCGTGTTCTTTGCGACGCAATAAGCGTTTGGCTGCTTCCTTATCAACACTGCACCGCTACCGCGACTCCCATTCTGTTGACCGATGTGCGCACAGCCCATAAAATCGAAGTGGCAGACGCGCTCTGCGTCTCTTACACTCGCTGCCCCCTCGTTCAACGGCAGGACAGCTGACTCTGGATCAGCATATCGGGGTTCGAATCCCTGGGGGGCAGCCAATCTCTCTTCGGTGTGCGCGCCCGCGCCGAGACGCTCTGATATCAGTCCAACTCAATCTTGGGAGGATGATGGGGACAATACTGCTGTTGCATCGCCTTTTCGACGGCAGCTTTGTTTATTACGATCTCTCCTGCGGTAGCGTCTCTCCGTCCCAACAAGCTGTATTGCACAACACAATCCTTCTTTGGGCATGAAACAACAGCTGCCTGCACCCTCAGCGAAGGATCGGCTGTTAATTTGGCAATCTCGGTCTCGTAAACGGTGCGGACTAGATCGGAACGATAGGCAGTAGTCATAGCGCGGAGCCAGAGAGAGGCAACCTACCCCTAAGGAATTTGCGACTTGGCGGTCTTGCTGCGGCGCGCTCGCTGCTCTGGAAACGTAATCGTGATTGTCTTCTTGTCCCTGCTTATTTGCGGGGGCAGACTCCGCACCAGATGAATGACAACTGTTCTGCCGAAATTTGTGAACTTCATGTTCAAGCGATTGGGACCACTTTCGGGTGCCATCATGGGAACGTTTCTCCGAAAAGACGAGGTATCCTCAAGGTAGGGTATTCCGAGCTTTCAATCTGAGCATTTTTGACCAGTTTCCTCACCCCAATCACCCGATACTGATGATTGCGACTCCCGTCCGCGAGAGAATGCCCATCAAGGGGAGTCAGATGAAGCGTCATTGCCCGCTTCCGTTTCAACGCCAGTGAATGGGCGCTCATTCTGTCAGAGAAACGGGGAACTAGCCATGGATCCTGTCCAGCATCCGTTTCTTGTCGGTGTTCGCACTCTGCGCGCCTTCATGGCGGCTTCGCTAAGGAAGTTGTTCGGGATAAAACCACATGATGGCGACTTCGCCTCTCGGCGGATGTGTCCGTTTTGCGGGCTCATCACACCGCGCTATGAAAGCTGCTGCCTGGAGTGTGGCAAGTCTCTAAAACCCGCTTAAAATCTCACACAGCGGAGAAATCTCATCGCGCATACGCTTCTCGCACGCGAGGCTGATTCAAGGATGTTGCTCGGACAGAACCGGCATGGCTCTAATTCTTCACATGTGAGCTATGTTGCTCAGACTCGAAATTCTCTATCTGTCATTCTTTATTCTCCTGAGTGTGTCGAGAGAGCGACGACCGCTAATTCGTAGCTCCCATGCTTAGCTCGCTGCGGGTGAGATTCCAACCATTCAAATCGCAGCGATCACATCCAGCCAAATTGGCATTCTGTGTCTGTGTGTATGCCGCGGAACCTCCGGCGGACACGATTCGACCCGAAAAGATTTCAAACATAGAACGTAGGGCTACACCTCGGGACGGATGAGAGGGGTTAGCCCCGCGAAGAAGAAAGGTCAAGGTTATGCCCTTAATTCAACTCCTGGAAGTTCTCGTTGTGGTGGGTGTTCTCCTGTGGCTGGTCAATCGCTTCATTCCCATGCAGCGATCCATCAAGTCAATCCTGAATGGCGTCGTGGTCATCGCTGTGGTTTTGTGGCTACTGAATGTTTTTGGCCTGTTTCACTCTCTCTCCGGTATCCGCGTCGGGAAAGGATGAGGATGAGGTCTGGCAACGCCACTTAGAAAACTACCAGGCCACGGAACTCAAATTCTTGACAACCCAGCACGGCAGAAATCTGCCAGACGGAGATCCATTGAAGATAAAGCTATTGTTAACGCTAACCATCGTACTGAGCCTGGCGGCACTGGCTCAAACCAATTCCCAAACCACCATGACCGTCGAGCCCCTGGCTCCCACGCCGACGTTCCGGGTCACCGTAATCAGCCGCACCGTCCAGGCGGTCAACTATCAGCATCGCAGTGGAGCTACAAAACTGGACTTCGCAGGCACAGACTTGATGCCCAACGCGAACGGCCAAGCCAAGGTGGAAAGCAAGAAGGGGTACATCGAGATTGAAGTGGAATTTGCCAATTTCGAGAAACCCGCGACTTTCGGCAATGAGTATCTGACTTACATCCTCTGGGCGATTTCACCCGAGGGCAGGGCAGTGAACCTGGGCGAAGTATTGGTGGGCGATAACCACCGCAGCAAGCTGGACGTCACCACGGACCTCCAGGCATTCGCTCTGCTCGTCACGGCGGAACCTTACTATGCCGTGCGTGAGCCTAGCAACGTGGTAGTGCTTGAAAACGTAATTCGCGCTGATACCAAGGGAACTACCGAAGCACTCAATACCAAGCATGACTTTCTCGAACGCGGCGGCTACATTCCTACCGGCTACAGGTTCGACCCGGTGGTTCTGAATGCCAAGTTGCCGTTGGAATTCTTCGAGGCACGCAATGCATTGCGTATCGCGCAATCCGAGGGAGCCGAGAAGTACGCCAGCGACAGCTATCAGCACGCTTTCCAGTTGATGAATAATGCAGATGAATATGCCACGAAAAAGAACGTCCCGAGAAAGCAGCTGATCGCGGTCGCCCGCGAGGCGGTACAAACTGCCGAAGACGCGCGCGCGATCGCCGTTAAGCGGATCGACGAGGAACGCCAAGCGAACGAACTGCAAGCCTCCGCGGATGCACAGACGAAATCGCAGCTGCAAGCTGATGATGCGACACGGCAGAAGGAGCGAGCTCAGTACGACACAGAGAAAGCTCAGGCAGCAAAGGAACAGGCCCAGTCCGATACCGCGAAGGCTCAGGCGGCAAAGGCTCAGGCCGAGTCTGACACTGCGAACGCGCGAACTGAAGCTGCTGATGCACAATCTGAGACCGCTAAGGCCAAGTCCGATATGGCGGCTAACCAGGCTGCATCAGCAAGCGCACTTTCCGCAGCCCAGGCCGATGCGGAACAATCCCGCCTGGCTGTACAGCAGGCTCAACTGAGCGCGCAACAAGCGGAAACAGACAAAGCGGCGATGCGTGCACGATTGTCCGAGCAGTTGAACTCCATTCTCCAGACTCGCGACAGCGCACGCGGGCTCATCGTCAGCATGTCTGATGTTTTGTTTGACACGGGAAAATATTCATTGAAGCCGGGCGCGCGGGAGAAGCTTGCGAAAGTCGCTGGTATTTTGCTGGCGTATCCCGGACTCAACATCCAAGTCGGCGGTTACACGGATAACGTCGGCGGAGATGAGATGAATCAAAAGCTGTCCGAGAATCGTGCCGGCTCGGTTCGCGACTACCTCGTACAGCAAGGGGTAGCGACGAATTCGGTTACGGCTAGAGGTTTCGGTAATACTCTGCCGGTAACCACCAACGATACCTCCACTGGCCGGCAGCAGAACCGAAGAGTGGAACTGGTCGTATCCGGCGAAGCCATCGGCAAGCCGGTTGACGTGACGACAGGTAGCCTTCTCCGTTAAGAGTGCGCGGGGCCCTCTGCTTTGGGGCTCCGCGTCGTTTCTTAAGTTGAGGCTGCAGCTAAGAGCCGGTCTTTGGAATCTCCCTGCTGAACGCAGGGAAAAGGAGCGAAAGATGCTTGGAACCATACTGATCGTGATTTTGGTCTTAGCACTCTTGGGAGCGCTGCCGCGGTGGCCGCATAGCCGCTCATGGGGTTATGCCCCGACCGGAGTAATGGGGCTTGTGCTCTTCATCGTTCTCATACTCCTGGTTCTCGGGCGGATTTAGGTATGCGTTATCCGCCCACATCGCCAGTCGTCATAGCCAAGGCTTGGCGCTTGCGTCCTGTCCGTGCGGTGGCAGTTCTTCTCGTCGTGTTCATGTGCAGCGGCAGTGTGTCCGCATACTCCGTACTAACCCACGAGCAAATCGTAGACCTGTTATGGACGGATGAGATCCAGCCTCTCCTGCTTCAGCGATATCCGGGGCTTTCAGAAGACCAGATCAGGGAGGCGCATGCCTACGCCTACGGAGGCGCCGTCATCCAGGATCTTGGCTACTACCCGTTCGGCAGCGCTGAATTCAGCAATCTGGTGCATTACGTCCGCAGCGGAGACTTTGTTCGCGAGTTGCTGCTCGAAAGCCAGGACGTCAACGAGTTTGCCTTCGCTTTGGGAGCCCTGTCGCACTATGCGGCGGACATCATTGGCCACCCGGCCGTGAACCAGGCGGTCGCGATCCAATACCCGAAGCTTCGAGCGAGGTTCGGCAAGTCAGTCCGGTATGCGCAGGATAAAACAGCGCATTTGAAAACAGAGTTTGGGTTCGACACCGTGCAAGTCGCGAAGAATCGTTATGCGTCACAGCAGTACCACGATTTCATTGGATTCAAAGTGTCGAAGTCGCTGCTGGAGCGGGCCTTTCCGGTTGTGTATGGAGTGGAGTTGAAAGACGTGCTTCCCCATGAGGATCTTGCGGTGGGTTCGTATCGTTTCGCGGTGAGCCGTCTGATTCCGCAAATGACCCAGGTAGCGCTGCAAACCCATAAGAAGGACCTGATGCGCGAGACGCCCAATTTTGCTAAACGGAAGTTCCTGTATCGCCTGTCGCGCACTGACTACGAAAAGCAGTGGGGAAAGGATTACGTGAAGCCCGGTTTTGGCACGCGGGTTTTGGCGACGCTTCTGCGGTACATGCCGAAGATTGGTCCCTTCAAAGGGTTGGCCTTCAACAACCCGACTCCGCAAACAGAAGACCTGTATATTAAGAGCATCAATACTGCGGTCGATCAATACCGGGCTTTCCTCGAACAAGTGCGCACTGACACCCTCGTGCTGCCCAACTGTGACTTTGACAGTGGCAAGCCGACCAAGGCAGCGGAATACTCGCTGACCGACGATACTTACGCAAAGTTGCTGGCCAGGTTGTCAGAGCGGAAGTTCGGTCTGACGTCGCCGGAGCTGCGCGATAACATCCTGCAGTTTTATTCCGACCCTTCGGTACCGATCGAGACAAAAAAGGACCAGGTTCGCTGGCAGAGTGTGCTGACGTCGCTGGACCAGTTGAAGTCCGTGGCGCCGGCGCCGACTGTGGCGGGCAGCCCTGCACAGTGAGAAGCGCATCAAAAGGTACAGGTAAGCGCTGACCAACCGTGCACATGAACCTTCTAAACCCGATGAATTTACGCCGAGTCACAATCGTATTCGTATTGGCAATTTGTGTCGCCGCTACCGCCCGAGATGAAGGTTCCCCACTTCCTGCTCCCGCGCTGATCAATCAGGTGGTTGCAAATGAACTGGCGGACCGTGTACAGCGGCGGAAGTGGATGTATACGATCGAAAAGCGAGAGGGGCCACACACCCTCACGGAAGAGCAGGTGGATACGCAAGAGGGTCCCATCTATCGCTTGCTCGCAATTGACGGCACACCGCTTGGCCCGGATCAGCGGCAGCAGGAGACCGCACGCATGGATCGCCTTTTGCATGATCCGAGCCAGCAGTCGAAGGTCAAGCAAGCCCACGAGGAAGACGAGCAGAAGCTCGAGAAGCTGATGGTCTTGATGCCAAACGCTTTTCTTTACGAGTATGACGGCGTCGAGGGAAGTCTTGTCAGGCTCAAGTTCCGCCCCAATCCCGACTACAATCCGGCTACCTACGAGGAGCGGATAGCGCATAGTCTGGGCGGAACCATCCTGATCGATCCGCAGCAGAACCGGCTGGCAAAGCTCTCGGGACAACTCGTGAACCGCGTGGAATTCGGGTACGGGTTGCTGGGACACATCGACGACGGTGGGACTATCGAGGTTGGGCGCCTGCAGGTCGGACCTTCACAATGGAAAACTGCCCTCATCAATATTCAATTGTCAGGGCGTCTGGTGTTCTTCAAGACGATCAGCAAACAGGAATACGAAACCCGGTCGGACTTCCGTCCCGTTTCAGGTGATCTCAGCCTGCTAGAGGCGAGCCAGCTTCTTGCTCCCTAGATTATTTTCAAGAGTGCGCAATTTGACCAGTTGCGCCATAAATACGCCACCGAGCGCGGTCATATGACGGTCACGGATTTGACCATGGTAAGTGACACCTGCCAGAAAGTAACAAAGCACACGCGCTCGGAAGCATGAGCTCCCCTTTGGGAGTCATCAGCAGAATTTGGAACTGCGCGGTCTTGAACAGGCGCATCATTATGCTGCAAAACGGATGAGCCGGGTAGGTTAAAGCTGGGCCGCGGCAGACCTGGTGTTTTAGCTCATACGCCTATAGCGAAGCCGGGGAGGTTCGCGTTAACGATTGGCAGTTGTTGCAGCTGGAGGTAGGACTGTGCGCGGCCTGAGTGTGCTCGGTACCCGATGTTTGATCTGATCTGGACGTCACTTCTCACCTTTGTCCTCGGCCAAGAATAGTTGGACTCTGAATCCTAATTTTGTGGTAAAGTTCCTGTGCTTCCTCTGTGGGCCCCGTCCGAAACTAAGCAAACCTCCACTGGAGGTTCCATGCCCTTTACAAATCTGATTCCTGCAGTTCAGGATTTGCTGAATAGGTTGGGCCAAAAACGTACTGCCTACTGGGTCCGACTCATTGTAACCATTCTACTAGTTCAGTTCTTGATCACGTGGGCAGACAAGAAAGGCTTGATAACAGGATACCGCTACGGGTTCTATCAATTTCTTCAGAAGACAAAGCCACACAAAGCGACAGATCAGAACACGGTTGTTATAACAATTGACGACGACGAGTATTGGATGGGAAAGCCCCAGGGCAGGGTCCCAATTAAGCGCGATTATCTTGCCTGCTTGGTCGAAAAACTTGATGCTGCGGATGCGAAAGTCATCGCTTTGGATTTTGATCTTCGCTCACCTGCACCCGATGGCAAGCCGGTTGAAAGCCCGGATTATGCAAACGAAACTAAAATGCTTCTTGACACAGTAAAAACCGTCTCCTCTCGAAGGGCGGTCGTGTTGCCGAGGACCATTTGGCAAGAGAATGACGAGTATGTGCTCAACTCTGATATCTACGATGGCTACGATTTCGGCCAGGGGGCATCTGTCTTCAAGGGGTATATTGGCCTACCATATAACCGCTTGAAGATTCCGCTGACGGTAAAGTTGAAGGGAGCGGCCCCTCTTGACTCTTTTTCGATGGCTGTCGTTCGGGCGTTTCGGCCCAAGGCGCTCAATAGCCTTCCAAAGACTGCTGATGCGATTTATGGCAGTTTTATCAAGATGGACGACTTCGACCACAAGAGTGCCCATGAAGTGCTCGCTGGCAATGCACACGACCTCCAGGAGGCTGTTAGCGGACATCTGGTGATTGTCGGAGGTGCTTGGAGTCGCTGGGCCTACCGCGTGGGAACGACGATTGATTCACACGAAACGCCCATGGGTCCGATGCCGGGTGTCTACCTGCATGCCAATTATGTAGAAGCGATGCTGGATGGAGGAACCTATCCTCCCTTGGGAGAAAGGGCTGTCCAGCTAATCGAATGGCTCGCAATAGCGTTTATGGCCATCGCATTCGCGATTGCACATACAGCTTGGAAGATCGGCGTTGTATTGGGTAGCTGGATAGTTTTGGGGTTAGTGAGTTATTTTTCCTTCATAAATCTGGGCGTCGTCTTTGATCTTTTTGTCCCGGCACTTTCCGTCACATTGCATTGGGCATTCGAACGTGTATGGTAAGTATTTCAAAAGAGGACGGTCGGCGCATAGGAGGTAGATATGAAATCAGCATCGAGTCTGGTCTTTTGGGCTGTGTTGGCATTGTCAATCACCGCAGCTCGCGCTTATCAGATCAACACCAACGAACCTGGTGGAGCTAGAAAGGGAACCGTGAATCCCGGGGAGCCAGGGGGAGCGAGGAAAGGCAAGAAAGCGCGTACGCTCACGGGCTGTGTTCAGAAAGGCGAGGATGCCAATGAGTACAACATTACCTCGAAGGACGGCGGCACCTGGGAGATCAAGAGCGACAGCGTAAAACTCGACGAACATGTCGGGCATGAGGTCAAGATTACCGGCGTAGTGTCAAATGCCACAGCGCACGGGATGAAGGAAGACGTGAAGCAGGAGATGAAAGAGCACGGCATGGATAAACACGCAACCGAGCACGGTCATATGACGGTCACGGATTTGACCGTGGTGAGTGACACCTGCCAGAAGTAACAAAGCACACGCGCTCGGAAGCATGAGCTCCCCATCACGATCGAGACTGCGCTTTTCCGTGTGCTGCAGGAAAGTTTGACGAACGTTCATCGCCACTCTGGAGCTTTGGAGGTCAATATTTGTTTTCGGCGCCAAGCTGAAACTGTGATCCTTGAAATAAGAGATTGCGGACGCGGCATACCAACGGAGTTGTTGAATCGGCTTCGTGAAGCGAGCTCGGAAACCGGCGTCGGTCTGGCCGGAATGCGCGAGCGATTGAACGAGCTGACCGGCAAGCTTGAAATAGAATCGGATAGTCATGGAACGAGCATGCGAGCCATAGTCCCTCTACGTGCTGCGGCTCGATCTGCTCAGCACAGAGATTGCGGACAAGCTGCTTCATCCGTGCAGTGAGCAATTCTGCACAGCAAGGCAGAAGCAACTGAGCGAACGTGGTTAGTGACTGAAGGGAGCAGTTTGCCCTCACACCGGACGGCCTGTACTCCCGCCTCAAGATAAGGCACGACGGTTTCGGCCGATCTCAGCCTCTTCGAAGCGAGCCGACTTCTTGCTCCCTAGATTTTCCAAGATTGCGCAATCAGACTACGTACTGTTCCGTTGACCTGCTACCGGACAGCTGGCTTCTGCTCGGCCGGCATCGATTTGGCCTCTGAGGGGGTTAGCCGCGAGGGGTCGCAATAACCGTATCCTCGGCGACAAGCGGTGTAATTGCGTTTGTGCTCAGCGTCTGCCAGCATCTTGGATTCGGTGGGAGTGAGTTTTGAGTAGTCACAGGTTTCCTGGCCGTCCCTGCAAGCGGAGATGTTGCGCCGGTGTTCAGTGCTGGCAGTTTCGCGAGCTTCTAAAGGCGTCAGTTTGGAGTGGTCGCATTCGTCCCAGCCGTTCTCACAATTTTGGGCGTTGCGCTGGTGTTCTGCGATGCTCACTTCACGCGTTTCCGAGGGCGTCAGCCTGGAATGATCGCAGAGCCCAATACCGTCTCTACAGTCGGACACGTTGAGCTGCCGCCTGGCTTCGTGCACTTCTCCGGCTTCTGACAGAGTCAGTGTGGAGCGATCGCAGGCGCCGGACCCACGCTTGCAGTCGTCGATATTGCGCTGGTGCTGTGCCACAGCCATTTCGCGAGCTTCGCCTGGGGTCAGTTTAGACCGGTCGCAGGACACTATTCCGTCGCTGCAATTAGAGACATTACGCTGGTGATCGGCAACGGCCAAAGCGATGGTTTCTGGGTGGGTTAGTTTCGAACGGTCACAGGAATCGTAGCCGTTCCGGCAGTTCGAAACGTTGCGCCCTCGGCCGGCGAGAACCACGGAATCGGATTCCGACGAGCTCAATTTCGAGCGATCGCAGGTCACGCTGCCGTCCTTGCAGTCCGCCAGGTTTTCCGCGAGATCCGAGGACTGTCCAAATAGGAGAATGGGCCAAAGACTGAAGCAGGCTACTTGAGCCCAAAGATATTTCGATACTCCTGCTTTCATATTCGCCGCCCTTCGGAACTGCAAGAGAGCTGACCGAAACCGACATTCGGTCTCGGCCAGCAGGAATTCGGACTAGCAGCCAGTTTTCACCTAACTTACTTCTTGTCTTCGTTGACTTCCGCGATCCGCGATTGTTGGCCTGCATCTGACACGGCCTTCATGAATGCGTCCGCACTCTTCGGGGTCGACACTTTGCCCGAGAGGATGTTGCGGAACTTCATGTTCTTGCCGTAAATGGCGCGAGTGGAGTCGTCATCCTGCTGCACGACTGCACCTTCCAGGGTCAGACCGGCGAACACACCCTTCGAGCGCGAGTAGGTCAGCATTTGAGTGTTCATCTTCCAATCAGTTCCGGCGGACGCATGACGGCCGACCGGGCCTGCAGCAACTGATCCTTCGCCGCTCAGTTGAAACTTGCTGGAGAGCAAATGCTGGAAACCCTGGTCGTTCATGACCAGCATAACCAGGTCCACACCTTCGACTCCGATTTGCAATCCCCAACTCCCTCCGCCAACTGAGACGAACGCTGGCGCGCTCCAGCCATCGGATGTGCGGCACGATGCAACTCCGCGTCCGTGTTTGCCGCCAAAAATGAAGCCGCCTTTAATCAGGTCGGGCACCACCAGGATGCACTTTGCATTGCTCAACACTTCTTCCGGAATACCTTTGTCTGGAGTCGCCATGACGGCGTGCAGAACATCGACCGACGATTGCAGGCGGGCGACCGAGTCTTCCCGGGCCGAGCCTGCCCAGGCGTACGTTCCAACCAGTCCTATGAAGCTCATCAACAGCACTGAAATTGTCTTTTTCATGAATTGTTCCTTTCGGAGCTGCAGAACTAAGAGGAGAGAGCTTCAGATGGGCTGACTTAGTTCAGAGGATCTGAAAGAGAGAGAAGAAGAACTCGTCTCTATCATCATGATCGCTCAGATACTTAGAAATAGCTGGTCCGAATTGCTCACTTTAAGCTCGGCGGCGGAGCAGACCTTCGGGCGTCTGGGTCAGAATTGGCCAGTTCCATTCCGGATTCTTCTCCACTCTCTCGGCGAAAGAGGCACATCCTTCTCGTGAATGTCGTCAATTGCTAATTGCGGAGTAGCGGCCTGCCACTGGTCTGTCCCTTCCCGTGACCTGCCGGGACGACGGAGATGCGCGGGCGTTCGAGTCCTCAGCTTTCCTCGCTGATGCTGGATTGGCCTTACATTAAGTACAAAGTAAACAGCCGCCAACAGGAAGTGAGGCCCGTCGGCCTTGGCGACGAGCGCGTCCACGGACTTCAAGGCATCATCCGGCAGCTCCAGATTCTCCGCGAGCATGACGATAGGGATCTCTGGTTTGACCTGCTTGATCTCAGCCGCGATGACTGGACCATCCAAAAGGCCCAGGTGGTACTCGAGCACAATTGCATCCACGGGCCGCGACATGAAAAGGCGCAGACCATCGTGACCATTGCTCGCGGTTACCAGCTCGTATCCGTGTTCTTGCAACAAACCCAGTTGAGCCGCATCGCGGTGTATGCAGAGCAGAGTGCTGTTGGTACCCATGCCGGTTAGGTATAAGGCAGCTCTTCCCGCCATTCTGCTCACAATTGCTCACAACAGGAAAGAGAGCGGACGCCCACCCGGGTTATGGCTTGTGCATCAGGGAAACAACCTGTTCCCCGCAAACAAACCTCAGAGCGCGCCTGACTCCACTGGCTCTTCTCGGCCGATGGAGCCGGGCCGGGATTTAGGACGCCATCGTCTCAGTCTCTAGCGAAGCGACTGAAAACCAAGGATTTGCGACAGGAAAGCGTCCAGTATGCTATACCTGCCGTCAGAATACCGACCGTATTGATAGCGGCTGTCGTAGCCGTCCTCATAGCCGCGACGGAAACCCTCGCGGAAATAGTAGTTGTAGTCGTCCTGGGCTAGATAATAGCCACTGTAGCCGTAGTTCGCGTCCTGATAGGCATACGAATCCTGGTAGTTGGAACGCCACCGATCCTCGCGGTCTGCCCGTCCGGCACGGAAGCCTTCCTGGTAGCCGTTGTTTACGGCCTCCCGGAGCAAGTCTGCGCCGTATTGATTGATCTCGTAATAGCTGCCACCACGATAGTAACGATAGATCGGAGCCGTGTAGTAGTACGGATCATGATCGTAATCGTGGTCCCGATCGTTCCGAAAGACGATTTGCTGCTGCCGTTCACGCTCTAAATAGTCTTCCTGGAAACGGTACTGCGCCGTACGCCTTTGTTGCTCTAAGAGGGTGGCCCGTTGTCTTGCAAGACCCTCCTGCTGCTCCTGATCCAGGTGTTGCCGGTACTGCGTGACGCGCTGCTGCTGCTGCTGAATAAGCTGCTGCTGGCGCTGTTGTGAGAGCCGTTCTTGCTGCTGTTGCTGTGCGTGTTGTTGCTGCTCGGCCTGTTGCTTGTTGCGCTCTTGTTGCTGCTGTGCGTTCTGCTGTTGGTCCTGGTCCTGCTGCCTCTGTTGCTGCGCGCGCTGTTGCTGCTGTTGCTCCTTTTGCTGTTGATTCTGTTCCCGCTGCCTCTGTTGCTGTGCGCGCTGTTGCTGCTGTTGCTCCTTCTGCTGTTGATTTTGGTCCTGCTGCTTCTGTTGCTGTGCGCGCTGTTGCTGCTGTTGCTCCTTCTGCTGTTGATTTTGGTCCTGCTGCTTCTGTTGCTGTGCGCGCTCTTGCTGCTGTTGCTCCTTCTGCTGTTGATTTTGGTCCTGCTGCTTCTGTTGCTGTGCGCGCTCTTGCTGCTGTTGCTCCTTCTGCTGTTGATTCTGTTCCTGCTGCGCCTGCCGCTGCTCCTGTGGGCCAGGGTTAGCCGGCTGAGCATGTTGCCGTTGCTCTTTTTGCTGTTGCTCGGTTTTTTGCTTGTCGGGCTGGGCTTGCTTCTCAGACTTATTCTGTTTCTCGTCCTGCTGATCCTGCTGAGCGTAAGCAGGAGCGGTGGTTCCGATTAACAAGAACAAAACTGCTGTGCTGATAATCCAAAGTCGTTTCATGAGTGTTGCCTCCGTTCCAGACTAAATTTCGCACCGAGGATTTACTGTCTTCTTTTGACCAATTGGGCCACGGATGGTTAGTTCTTGCGCGTGTGCACGATAAACCGCTTCGGCGCCGAACCGAGATTCAGAGGGCTGCCTGGCCGAGCAATAGTGAACAGATTTTCCGATCAGTAAAGGCTTAGGATGCGTAGAGATTTCTTGAAGGTTCAGGGAGGACAAAATGAGAAGACAATACCTTCACCTCTCCGCCTATTCTTGCGACAACTGTGAAGGGCCGGTTGTGTCGGGCTCGCTTGCAGTGCGTGAAAACGAAATATCGAAGGAAACTGATATCCATGGGATAGGAGCGATTTGCCTGTCGTGCGGCCACCCGCAGAGTAAAGCAGGCGAAGCAAGCTTCACCCGGTGGTTCCCTCCAGTGGAATGGCAACCAATCAAAGCGTTTAATCCCGCTGACATCCCGACCCGCACCCGCCTGGAGTTAGATCGGGTCTCACGAGACTGAACGGGCAGGACGATCGCCCAAGCGCCGTGCTGTATCCTTTCGTAGCACCACGTCGATTATCATTGTGCTTGCCCGACCGCCTTCAAGCTCGCCCGCTTGTCTGCCCGAAGCTGCTCTGCAGTAAAAGCCTGTCCACACGTGCTGCATCTCCACTTCGCATTCCCCACCAAAGGGCCGATCCGGCCATTTTCGCTGGGACGGAACGCCATCACCAGCTCACCTCCGCATCCGAGGCACTGTCGTTTTGCCATAGACATGTTGATACCACGAGTCTGGCTGCATCGGCTGGTCACAATTGAACACTGTCCGATACTGAGGGCCGGCGATATGTGCAGCCGAATCGAGGCAAACGAAGCTCTCAGCAGAGGCTCTGAGGGGCGCCGTCCGCTCGGCCGTTGGCTGGGGTGGGGAATCGCAGCATAGCTGGAAGTTGCACGTGGACGATTTCGTTCCTCACCGCATACAGCACCAACTCGGCGATCGAATGAATCTTGAGCTTGTACATGATATTGCTTCGATGTGTGTCTACCGTTTTGCCTGTCACGTTCAGGAGCATGGCCACTTCCTTGGTAGTCTTGCCCTCACCCACGAGCTGCACGATCTCGCGCTCCCGAGGCGACAATTTGGCCACCTTGGCCACGGCTGGACCGCTGCCATGCCGCTGCAGGTAACCGTCCATAATCAGATCGGAAACTCGCGAGCTGAACATGCACTTGTCCCTTTGCAACGCCTCTACTGCTGTCGTCAGGTCGTCGATTCCGTCGGACTTGAAAACCCACCCGCGAACGCCCGCTTCCAAACAGTCTCGGACCACTTGCTCGGAATCCACGTTGGTAAGGACCAGTATTCTCTGAGATGGATTGTTTTTCATGATCTGCCGTGCCGCGTCGACGCCGTTTAGTTTTGGCAGGCAAATGTCCAAAATGAGAAGATCTGGTCTCAACTGCTTGCACTTCTCTACCGCATCCCGTCCATCAGCTGCCTCTCCGCAGACCTCCCATCGCTCGTGAGATCGCAGCAGCGAGCACAGACCGAAACGGAATATTGGATGATCGTCAGCAACCACAATGCGAAATACGCTCATAAAACCTCCACAGGGAACCCCACGATCAGGTGACACGAACGGCTCTTAATTCAGAGTTCGTGAATTCTCGCATTGAGAGTTCCTGAAGTCTGGTCAAAATTGCACATTGAATTGTTGGAAGGCGTACAGAAAGCGTAAATACGAGTTTGGAGGAGTGACTCAGAGGGAAGGCAACAGAGGGAAGGCAACAGAGGGAAGGAACTAGGAACAGGGCGAGTCTGCATTCTTCACCGCGCCACGGGTGCAAATTAGGCGCTTGCTGGAACTAATCCGCCGAACGGCGTGATCTTCGTCGCGACCAGCACTTCCAATAGAGTTGCCGTGTTGCGAACGCTTCCAGAGATGCCGAGAAGCGCTTCTGAGACCAAGGGATGTTGCCCCGACAGCGAGTCAAGACGGTCACTCACGTTGTGGAGTCGTTCAGCTTCGTGCAGGATTGCAGTCGAAGGCATGGGTAGCCAGCTTTCCTGGGAGGCCTAAGAAGTGAGAATTTCAGATGGGCTGACTTAGTTCAGGGAACCTGAAAGAGGAGAAGGTGGTAACCACCTCAAACTCATTCTATCACGTGAGCAACTCGGGATGTTGCCGACCCCAGGCCGCTTGACAAAGTGATTCCTTGTAACCGCGCCCGCCTTACTTGATTTGAAACGAAAAAGCGCTCCGCTGGAGAGGAGAGCGCTTTTTGTGAAAAGAGGTTTGAGAACCTCAGGTTCCAATTGAGCTGAGAATAACGCAGACGGCAATGTCAGAATGTTCAATAGTGCACAGTCCGAAATCTAAGTTCAAAGTAGAATTCGACTCTCCGTAGGAACTCAATCGTGCAGAACTACGTTGAGCAGCGAGCTGTGGACCTGCAGCCCGCCATCTTCGCCCCCGGCGTAATGAATAAAGCCTAATTTCCTGAATCGGTTCATGAAAAAGCTGACCCGCGAACGGGTGGTGCCGACCATCTCTGCCAGCGTCTCCTGACTGATCTTCGGAACCACGGTTTCAGGCACACCTTCCTTGCCAAAATGAGCCAGCATCAGAAGAACACGCGCCAGTCTCTTTTCGCTGGAATTAAACAGTTGGTCGACCAGATCCTCTTCGTAGCGGATGTTGCGCGCCAGCAAATACGCGACGAACATATCGGAAAAGGCGTGCTCACGATGCAGCGCTTCCATCATCGCCTTCTTCTCGATGCGCAGTAGTTCACAATCCGTCATTGCCGCTGCCGAACCCATGCGGAGAGCTTGCCCAGCCAGCGAGCCTTCCCCAAAAAAACTCCCTTCGCCCAGTATGCCGATCGTCGCTTCCTTGCCGACCTTGGAGACGACGGTGAGCCTGACTTTGCCTTCTTGGATATAGAAGACAGCGTCAGCCGCATCGCCTTGTGTGAAGATGCTCTGCCTTCTTGGAACAGCCAGGGTTTTCCTGCCGTTGCCAATCGTCGCCAGGAAAGTGTCGGGGACGAACTGGCGGTTCTTCTTCTTAACTGCCGCAACGGAGCTCATCGGTTCCCAATTATAGTCCCGGGAAAACGGATTCTAACCGCATAAATGGTGACGCCCTGCTAAGCCCAATATTGTCCTGATCCTAGCGGGATTCCGAAGTGAGCCATTGTGCACAGTATTTCGAAAGTAGATGAGCGACTCTATAGGTGCCTGCGGAGAGCGGTGTCCGTCAAACCAGGCGGCCGACCTCCTGGGGCAGGAAGCTTGCCCAGACAAGCTGGTTTGCGGGCCATTCCCGGTCAGGTGCATCAACCGGAATCCGCAAACCGGATTCGCCCTCCAGGTGGAGGGCACCTCGTCAGGGCCGGCCCAAAATCGTGCGGGAGGAATACGATGAGAAAACTTCTCGGGATTTTTGTGACGGTGGTTTGGCTGCTCCTGCCGCTATTTTCGGTCGCGCAGAATCAGCGTTCGGATGACGACCAGCGGTATGACCATGGATATCGCACTTCTCAGGCTCGATGGGAAGGCCGCTTGTCTGGGGAAGACCAGAGCCGTTTTGATAGCTACTATTCGCGCTGGCTGGATTACCGCCGAACCAATAATCGGGGCGAGATCGCCAGCATGGAAAGCCGTATGCGGGATGTAATGGCGCACTACAACATTCCGTCGGATGTCCCCTTTTCTCAGATCGCCTCCAACAATAGCCAGGGTTATGGCGCCTATCGGCGTGGTGACGGGGATAACGATGACTACCGGCAGGGTGTTTACGGCAATGGACAATGGAGAGGCCGCCTGTCCGCCGATGACCAGCGTCGCTTCGATAGCTATTACTCGCGCTGGCTAGACTACCGGCGAACCAATAACCGGGACGAAATCGCCAGCATGGAAAATCGCATGCGCGACGTCATGGCCCACAATTCCATTCCTTCAAATACAGAATTTTCCCGGATCGCCTCGCCTTCAGCAGGAGGATACAGCCGACCCAACATTCCTCGTTTCTCGGGCGATGACGCACGCCGCTTCCGCAGCTATTACTCGCGTTGGCAGCAGTACAAGCGGACCAACAACCGGAGCGAGATCGCGAGTATGGAGGGGCGCATGCAGGATGTCATGAACCACCACAACATACCCAGCAACGTGCCCTACGACGATGTCATGGACATGTTGAATGGACAGAATCGTGACTGAAAAATGCGCGATGCTTTGTTAGTGGGGGCGAAAGCAAACCGCCCTCCCGCGTAAGGAGAAGCGAAATGCACCGAGAAGATCTAATGAAGCCTGACCTGCTTAGCGAAATCGTTCTGCTGGGTAGCGGTGGGGTGCTATTGGCTTCGCTGTTGCTGATCGTAGTGACCGCGTTCACGCGAGCTTAATCCCGGCGCCAGTTTCTTAAGGAGGATTTCAGTGCCGCCAACTGTTCAAGTCGGTACGATTCTGATCGAACAGCAGCCGTTGATGGTCCAGGTTCTTGGGCTGGAGAGTGAGCCTTACTCTGGCAAATGGAGTCTCGTGAAGACTCTCGATAGCTTCGCCCTTGATCGCAAGATTCATGCCGCCGGATGGAACCTGTTCTTCATGGCAGCGGAAGTAAAGGTGATGTTCTTTGGTGCTCTTGGAGCGAAGAAGATCCAGAACGCAGTAAAGCGGATTTTAGGCAAGGTAAGGCTGCAAAATTTTAATGGGCTCGAGGTGACTGGGATCGTCGCCAAGCGTTTTCTGGGTGTTCCTTATGCCGTCGTTTCAGCACACTCACGCCACATCCAAAGGAGCTGCTGTTTGGATAGCTCTGAGGCACGGCGGACGTCCCAACGCGACGCGAAATGGGCTAAAGGTTGAGCGCGTCCTCTGTCCTGGAGAATGAAGTTATGCCCCTTAACGCGAAACAAAGCCTTGAGCGAGTCCTTGAGTCTGCAATTGTTGTGTCCTGGACAGACTTGATGCGTGGCGCCCAAACTGGCTTGATTAATATTGAATACGGCTTCGCTGCGGGCGGCACTTTGAATCATCTGCAGGTCTGGTCATCCATAAGCCCAGGCCATTGGCTTCTGGCTTGTGCGTACTGGATGTCGGCTTCCGAATTTCACGACACCGGCCTCCACTTCGATAATGGATATGAATCGAAAGGTCTGGCGCACATTCTGGAATCTGTGATGCAGCACCAGACCGCGTTCTCGCTTCCAGCGGATCTCGGCCGGCCAGGACTGCTCCAGATTCCAACGCCCGCAGCAGAAGAAAGTACGGCGGCCGCGGCGTTGGTGAACGGAGCCTTCGACCGCGTCGGCTCACAACTCGCCCAGCCGGCGCTGGCCTGAATTCTGATAATTTCGCGGTGGTCCCGAAGCGTACCTGAATTGTTTTTCGAAACGAGCAATTGTGAACATCGCATCATCCTTCGGAAGGCGCACCATTTTGTAGATAGGGCGAGGGTCATGGCTGGAAGTTGTGGCGGCCAACCAGGCGTCGGATGATTGCCGCTTCTCCCCGTCGACCCTTTTCCCCGGAGCCAAATCATGGTCAAGCACTCGGTTAGTAATGCAAACAAATCTCTCGAACCGCCGCTGCCCTACCCGGGAGCGACGCCTGATGCGGAGCGCGCTCAACAGCCACCGCTGCCTGAGCCCCCATATAAGCCTTACGCTAAGAAGCCAGCGGCGCCCGATCCTCCGTATGAGCCGTACAAGGGCATCTAGTCGCGGGGCGAAAATCCGCCTCAATGGTTTCTTGGAGTTGCGCCGTCGCCCAGCGCAACGCTGCTCCAGGGTAGCAGGTCAGTTTCAATATCCACAGGGTCGCTTTAGCATCGCTTGCTGTGGCATGATAGCGCCATGGGGAAGCACTCCCATCTTACCGATAAAGAATTGGCTGCCCAGCTACAGGATGCGAAACGACGCATTGACGAAAACCTCCGTGAAGCCAAACAGCTACGTCGCTATGCCAAGGGAATTGCCCAAGAGAGCCACAAGCGGGCCAAGACCAGTCTGGGGAAACCGTGACCATCGGCAAAGGGAAACGTCCCCGTGACCCCAACCAGCTTGCCAAGTGGATTGTAGACCGCTCCACCAGCGACGATCCCAGAGCCAAAGCAGGAACCCGCGCCAATTCCAACCCCTCCCGTGAATACCTCACCCCTGTGGAAATCCAAACTGACCCAGTACCTGCTCCAGCGGCACCTTGACAAGGACTACGCACGAGCCTAGCATCGTAATTGAGCAAGCACCTCTTCTTACTCTTTCAGGTTCTCTGAACTAAGTCAGCCCATCTGAAGTTTTTCCTCTTAGCTTCCCCTCTGAAGGAGGAACTACGCTATGACAGTATTGACCCGCTGGAGTCCTTTCCGTGAGTTTTCTACAATGCAAGAAGGCTTGAACCGCATGAACCGTCTTTTCCGTGAGTCGTACAGCCCGGAAGTCCCGGAGGAAGCCTTGACAACCACCAGCTTCGCTCCGCCGGTGGACATCTACGAAGACGAGCACACCATTACTCTGAAGCTGGAAGTCCCGGGCATCGACGAAAAAGACATTGATGTCCGCATCGAGAACAACACCCTGACCGTCCATGGCGAGCGCAAGATCGAGAAGGAAGAGAAAGAGGAGAACTTCCGCCGTGTCGAACGCCAGTACGGAAGCTTTACCCGTTCGTTCACGCTGCCCACATCCGTGGATCCTGGGCAAGTGAGCGCCGACTATGAAAAGGGCGTGCTGAAGATCAAACTCGCCAAGAAAGCGGAAGCCAAGCCCAAGCAGATCAAGGTGAATGTTGGCAGCGAGAAGACCCTCGAAGCCAAGGTTCACGGTAAGGCCGCATAATAGACCGGTGCCCGATTCTTAGTGGCGATTGTCAGTGAAGGAATGGGAGGCGACAGATAGTGCCTCCCATTTGTTTGTCATCCCTGGGAGAGATCGAAAAGACCATGAAAAACATCCGATTTGTCGTGAGAGTGAACCGCAGCGGTAGTCGCGGCCCCGAATACGTGCAGCGGATTGACCGAAGTCCCATCCAGACGACCACTGACCCTAAAATGGCACTGCTTATGGGGAGATTCACGGCCGAAGACGCGGTCAAATCCATCCAAACTTCCCGGTGCACCCCGGAATTAGTGGCTGTGGCTTAGTGCCTCGCCCTCAAATCGAAACGCGGGTGTCCCCTCGTGCAAGAGGGACAGCGCGGCGTAGTTCAGGACTTAACGCCTGCTCAATCGCTAGCGGAAGTGGTCTGCTCCAGAGCGGCGCTTGCGCTCCATGTCCCCGGAATTTCAAGGTGTGGCATGGGAGAAGCGGCAAACAAGCGCTGACAAGGTTTTGCCAACCAGCGGGCCCAGCGCGCAGATCGGGAGACTCGTGCGCTGTCGGTGGCGATTCCGGTATCTGCATACATCTGCCTGTAGATCTTCGAGATCAAGACAAAGGCGAGGCGGGCGCGCAGCGATTTTATGAACCGGGACCGCATCCAGATGCACTTCAGTCCATAAAATGTATCCCATACGGATTGCGTGCGCAGGCGAATTTCCTCGGCCGACATAGTGGGGTGGGGCCAATAGAGTTTGGGCCTCAGCGCTCGCGGAATCAGCCAACGCCGAGTAATGGGAATCCCCGCAATGGTTACCGGCGAGGCCTCCATCATCTTTTCCCAGCGCATGAAATCCACTGTGCCGGGGTAGGGCGTGATCATGACAAACTGCGCAAACGCTATCTCTGCCTCGGCGGCAGCAAAAGCGGTGGCATCGAATGTTTCCGGGCGGTCACTCGGCAGACCAAAAATGAAGGAGCCGAGCACGTACACTCCGTGGCGTCGAAATGTTTTGAGCCGCGAAACCAAATCTTGGCCCGCGGAATTGAATTCCTTGTAAACATCCTTCAAACCTTCCGGAGTCACGGATTCCACGCCCACCAGCGCGCCCTTTATGTGAGCCGCTTGCATCGCATCGAGGAATTCAGTATCTTCCGCAGCTTCCATGGTGATCTGAGTAAAGAAAATCGTATCTGGCGGCAGCAGTGCCAGCCGACGCATCAAGGCGAAGCGTTCTTCGCGGATGGTCTTGAGTTCGTTGAGCCGGGGAGTGTTGTGTTGCTCCTCGGCCAGGCGGAGATCGGTAAGTGTCACTGGATAGAAATTGTCATCGGCGAGTGCGATGAAGCGGAACCCAAGCCTGCGGAGTTGGACGACCTCCTCGATTACAACGTCCGAAGAACGCTGACGTGGACGCTGACCATCCGTCCGCCAAACCGAGCAGAAGGAGCAATGTTTTGGGCAGCCGCGCACGGTTTGCACCGAGGCCCACATATAACTTTTTCGCGGCAACAGATCCCAGCGGGCGGGCAAGAAATCGGAAGCTTCAATCCGCCCACCTTCATAAACAGGCAGCGGAGTCCCGCTGCAGCAATCCGACAAGACCTTTGGCCATACCACGTCTCCGTCACCCTTGACCACGGCATGCGCGCCGCCCAGTTCATGGGCTTCGTTCGGGTAGAGGGTTGCATGAATTCCACCGAAGACCACATACGCACCCCGATCGCGGGCCATCTTTCCAATTTCGTACCCGCGGAGAGCATTCGCCGTATGGATACCGATGCCAACCACATCGCCGGCTTCAACCTGGGCCGGGTCGACGAACTCCAGAGTCTCATCCACCAGGCGGGGATCGCCAAAGCTCGTAGGCGTAGCCGCTGCAAGGACATATAGCCAGCGAGGGGTAATCACCGCAGTACCGAAAGAGACTTCACTGGGATTGACGAGGTGAACACGCACGCGGTGTCGCCCTCCTTAGGCGGCTTGGCGCAGGTTGTAGAACAACTTGCGCCAAGTACTGATGGTCTAAATTCCGTACAACGTTTCGAAATCAGCTCAGCAGATTGGTTCCGTCAAAAATGAGGGCAGCTGTGAGATTGTCGGGTGGGGATGCCGGGAAAATCTGGTCAAAATTGAACACTTCTCAAAGATTGCAGCCCGGTCATCTTGAGCCCACGCGCCTCCGCACGAAACATGACTTGGCACGAAACATGAACAGGCGATTGGGCTTGCACGCATTTGGAGGGGGGCCGCTGATCGTGCTCGCCAAAAGAGTTACTTCTCTGAGGCCGCCAGCCGCCGATCTCGATGGGGATCGGTGCGCGGTTGTCCGGTGCTGAGCTCACATTTCTCTCCCCGTTTAGCGCCACAAGTGGGACACCGCACCGCCATTGCTTGTTTCTCGGTGACTTTCATGGCTACATAATGCGTCTTCACGCCGTAGCAAGATGTTCAATTTTGAACACTGTATTCAATGTCAACGAAGGATATCGTTGCTCCAGGTTGCACCGAAGTACGCGATGGCACTTTTTCATCTCGCCGGAAAGTTCTGCACCTAAAATCGCTCTGGGATTCGTCACTGCGGTCGGATAAGCTGTTTGCATCTTTGGTACTTTATCGAAAGTGATCTTCGAGAGTGGCTTTTAGTTTGATATTTCTATTCTGCAGCCATTCTGGCTTACCTCCCCGTGCGCCTCGACAGCACCTTGTCAGGCCGATTCCGAGATCCGGTGCAAGAAGCTGATAACTCACAACCCGGTTGGAAAGAACTACTCGACCGACCTGTTCGCGACCTGGGTCTCAAGCTTGAGGGTTCACCGGTGGAGCGCCTGGTGCAGCAACTGTACAAGGAACTGGAAGCGAGAGAGTTGAACAAGTTTCATCCAGCGTGCTACCTGACCGATGAATGGGGATGTCCGTCGCTGGAACCGGTGATTGGAATCCCGTTTTATCTGGCCAATCCAGATCTTGCTTTGCTGGAGAAGGAGATGAACGATCTCGAGGATACGCGCGAGATCATGATGTATCTGCGGCACGAAGCTGGGCACGCATTCAACTATGCGTATAAGCTGTACCGGACGCCGGAGTGGAAGCAGTTGTTCGGATCGTTTCGCCGGCCGTATCGCGATCATTACCGGCCAGTTCCGTTTTCGCGCGATTTTGTTCGGCATCTCGCGGGCTGGTACGCGCAGAAACATCCGGACGAGGATTTTGCAGAAACGTTCGCCGTGTGGCTGACGCCGCGCTCCAACTGGCGTAAGAAATATCGCGGTTGGAAGGCGATGGCCAAGCTCCGTTACATGGACCGCATCGCGCGCCAGTTGAGGAATGTAGAGCCGGTTCGCCGCCGCGGACTGACCGACATCACAGTTGACGAAATCGAGACGACGGTTGGGGAATATTACCGCCAGCCTACCGAAGAACATCCAGTGCTCGATTTGGCGAGTGATGCGGATTTGCGGGACATTTTTAATGCTCGGAAACGAAATAAGAAGGCACGGCCGGCGCAGGAATTCCTTCGGGAACACAGGAAGACGATTGCCGACAAGATCGCGTATTGGACGGGCGTGCAGCGTCCATTAATCAAGCGCCTGATGGAGGGAATCGAAGGTCGGGCCGCTGCTCTCGACTTGCGCGCGGACTCTCGCAGGGAAGCGGAGCATCTGGCGGAAATCACGGTGTACGCATCAACCATCGCGATGAATTACATGAGCAAGGGAAAATCTGTGCAGCCGTAAACACTCAGCAGCTGGCACTTAACATTCGGCTGATTCGGGCTGGGCAACCTTGGCGAGAGCGGGTGAATCCCGATTCGGCTAAGACTGGCGATAGAGGGACAACGAGGTTCAGATGATTGGAGCTAAACTAAAAATCGCGGTCCTGTATGACTTGTGGGAAGAGCAGACAGGCGTGGTCGAGGAGCCAGAGGAAACCCCAGCCCCAGGCAAGCGGAAACGCGGTCGCAAAAAAAGGAAGGAAAAAGAGGATCGGGAAGAAATCTTTGAAGCGCTTGAGAAGCTGGAACACAAGCCTTTCTTTCATGTGCTCGATGGAACCCAGCAATCACTGGCAGGTCTCGCCAAATGCGGGGCTGACCTGGTGTTTAATTTGACCGAATCGTTTGCCGGTGACGACACCAAGGACATGAACATCGCAGCTTACCTGGATCTGTTGGGTATGCCGTACACCGGAGCCGGGCCACATGCCTTTTTTCTGGCGCAGGACAAAGCTGTGGCCAAGAAGATGTTCGCCTTCCACGAAATTCGAACTCCGCACTTTGCCACCGCTTACCGCGGACGTATCGATCATGCCCACGACGTTTCATTTCCCTTGATCGTCAAGCCGCTGCTGGAAGATGGTTCGATCGGCATCGATGCTGAATCGGTGGTGGGCAGCGTGAAAGAGCTGATGGAACGGGTGGAGTATCTCCAGAATCAATTCGATTCGCCAGCCCTCATTGAGGAATACATTGAGGGACGTGAAATTTACGCCGCCGTCCTGGGCAGCTACGAGAGTGCGCATACCCTTCCCTTGGTAGAGCTGGACCTTTCGCGGCTTCCAAAAGGTGTTCCCAAGATTGCGAGCTGGGATGTGAAGTTCGAAAAAGATACCGAGGTGCATCGGGTTACCAAATCCGCAGTCGCAGAGGATCTCAGCGAAGAACTGGTGGAAAAACTCTCGGATACGGGACTGAAAGCCTACCAGGCGCTTAAGCTGCGGGATTACGGACGAATCGATATGCGTCTCAGCGAAAAAGGGGACGTCTACGTGATCGAGGCGAATCCCAATCCGTGGCTGGCCAGCAAACATGAATTTGCCATGGCCGCGAAGGCTTCGGGACGATCCTATACCCAACTTATCGGCGAGATTGTGGATCTAGCCATGGCGCGCCACTTCACCCCGGCACGTGTCCAGGCACAGACCTGAATTGTTCGCACTGCTACTTTGGATCGTTTTACTTCAATTGGTACAACGACCCCAATATCGCTCCAAACGCCGCATGCGCCAGGAAGACCGACAGCGGTGTACGGTATCCGTAATTGAGAGCCATGAATCCTGGCGGTTCCAGTTGTCGGCTGGCAGTCGGCCCTTGTTGTTCGCTGGCCATGCGAGGATGCATTCCCGGCATCAGCGACATGCCGACAGTGAGCACGAACAAGGCATGGAAGAGTCCGATGAGAGCTCCAAACCACCAGCTCACGGAATGACGCGCCTGGAAAATCAGAACGTAGAAGATTGAGAACACCCAGCCGTTCAGCAGGTGAATGAAAAAGCCATAAAACTTGGCCTTTTCGCGGTCCGCCGTGAAGGCCGCGCCAAGCAGATAGGGAAGATTCATCCTCGTCAGTCCAAGGCCCTGACTCAAACTAAGCATAGTGGAAAGTGCGAGTGTAGCCACAAATGCGGAGAACAGCCAACTGGGCCAGTTCACGCCGTTACCTCCTCCGCGACCGTAGGCTCCTCGCCCGCCTGTTCCGGACGATGGCTTAACTGTTGTTCTCCCGTCTCTCTTTCGCGAATGGAGAGCGCTGCACTGATTAGTCCGATATGGGTAAATGCCTGCGGAAAGTTGCCCAAGGCGTCTCCGGTTCGAGGCTCAATCTCCTCAGCATACAGACCCAGGTCGTTGCGATACGCCATCAAGCGCCGAAACAGCGCGTGCGCTTGTGCCAGAGAGCCGCCACCCAGACCGAGGTATTCCGCTTCCCAGAAACTGCAGATCGCGAAAGTTCCTTCCAGAGGGTCGGAGTGGTAGCGGTACAGCAGTCCATTGGTGGTGCCGAGGTGCTCTAGGATGGCGCGATAGGTGCTTTTCATGCGTGGCGAATCGGCCTTTTCAAATCCGTACCACGAGAGCAGAAGCAGGCTGGAGTCCAGCTCATCTCCGTCGAGTACGTTGACATAGCTCTGCAGTTGTGGATTCCAGCCCCGCTCCTGAATCTCACGCTGAATTAGATCGCGAGTGCGCGCATAGTTCTCGACAGGAGCTCCTTTCAGGAAGTCTGTGCGATAGAGAGAAATCAAACGGTCCATGGCGACCCAGCACAATAACCTGGAGTGAGTATGATGGCGTCGGCCAGAGCGCGGCTCCCAGATGCCTTCATCCGGCAGGGACCAATGATCGGCGACATAGTTGCCGAAGCCGATCAGGACTTTCTGCATGTCGCGATCCAGACGGCGGCGGCGAAAGGCGTACTGTGTGGCGGCGTCAATCACTTCTCCATATACGTCGAGTTGCACCTGGTAGCGCGCGCCGTTGCCAAGGCGTACCGGACGGGATCCGCGGTAGCCGGAGAGCCAATCCAGAGTGCGCTCCTTAGGCGCCAGGTTACCGTAAACGTCGTAGAGGATGCGCAATTCCGGCTGGGTAAGGCGGGTGGCTTGCAGCATCCAATCCAGGAAATCGTCAGCCTCTTCCCGATAACCTAGCCCGAGGAGCGCGCGGATGGTGAGAGACGCATCGCGCAGCCAGCAGTAGCGGTAATCCCAATTCCAACTTCCACCGATTCGCTCGGGCAGGGAAGTGGTGGGGGCGGCAATGATCGCCCCGGAAGGAGCGTAGCTCAGCAGCTTGAGAGTGAGAGCGCTCCGGACCACTTCGTCGCGGAATGAGCCATCGTATTTTGCATGGCCTGCCCAGCGGCGCCACCATTGGACGGAGTGTTCAATGCGCTTCATTACGACGGCGTCGTCTAGCGGCGGCAACACGGCCGGGCTCTCCTCCGCGTAGGTCAGCGAAAACCGGACAGTATCGCCGAACCGCATGGAGATGCGTGCGAAGGCGTCGCCGCCGTCCAGCGTGAGGGGTAGGCTGCTGCGAAGCCAATACACACCCCGGCCGACTTCCATTCTCAGGCCGAGTTTCCTAACCTGCTGGAGTTTGCCCACGCGCAGGCCATAGCAGGCGCGTGGGGCAAAGAGAACTTCCATTTCGACCTCTCCCGCAACGCACTCCACCCGGCGCAGGATCTCATGGTCAGGAAGCAGAAGCGGCGATTTGTAGGACTCAGACCCGACTGGCATCAGGTCGGTGACCACCACCGAGCCGGAGTCGCTTTGAAATGTGGTCTGCAAGACGTTTGATTCGTATACATACTTGCGGCTCCGCGCGTGGGGGCCCTTGGGGGCGATTCTCCAGTTGCCGCCCTTTTCCAGGTCGAGCAGGGCGGCAAAAATCGAGGGTTTGTCGAACCTTGGCCAGCACAGCCAGTCGATGGAACCGTCACAAGAAACCAGAGCTGCGGTGCGGCAGTCGCCGATGATGCCGTAGTCCTGTATGTTGGGGATGCGGTCTCTGGGAGCGCAGGACTCGGTTCCCTGGCTCAGTTCGGAACCGTCATCTAAGGGGGTGGCTATCGAGTGGCTCGCCAAAGGGTTGTGCGTCTCCATGCCTAGGGCTGCAGAAACGTCTTGAGAGGGCGATCAGGTGCGAAGCGTTGCCGAGGGGGGCAGGCCCTGGGAAACGAAAGGATCGTCAACTCACCCACGGTCTAAGGCGAATCCCGCAGGGCCTTCTTAGGTGCCAATAAGGCTATTTTCCACAAGAATACAGTATCACCCCGATAGTCCCGCCGAGTGTGGTTTAGTATTAGTGTTATAACCCCAACGCGAAGGAGACGGAAGGCAGGCGTTTGTTTACCTCCCCTTTTCAAACCAACGCCTGCCCCTCCCTAAGGTTCCGAGTACCCGCCCCAGGAAATCCCCGCTAAAGCGCGGTTTTTTCAACCACAGTCGCTTTTCCCTGAGACAGGCTTTGCCCTGACACACCAGGCGTGCTATTCCCCACGCACATATATCTTCGAAGCTGCGGATCTAAGACGGGGTCGGGAAGCTCAAAGAATCTTAAACGCTGGCGGAAGCAGCTTCGGGACCGGATCTGGTAGTAAGCGTCTGTAAAGGGATCACGGTTACCCCTCGATGCTGATCAAAGGCCAACGTGAGGGTTGCCGCACACTGCCCACACAGCCAGAAATGCGAAACCTCCCGACACGGTTTTTTCACAGGAGATCCCTTTTCGGAAGGGAGGGATGCGGAAGCGCCCACCGAGCGGACCTCAAACTGAAACAAGCGGCCATCACGAAGATATCGCAGCGGAGTGGCGCACTCGGGATTGGCGCAACGGGAAACCATTGAGGACTCCTAACGGCTGGGTTGGGCGGTTGACTGTTGTGCGAGGACAGTTCCTCAAGACATATCTCACGACGCCACGCGCCCGGTTAATCGGGTAATTCCTGTATTTTTTGGTACTCAGCCTTCTAAGCATCGAAACGACGCACATTATCAACAGAAAAATCAACAAGTCCTACTGCGGCGGAGAAACCTCAGAATTAAGAAATCTCTCGTAAGACCAACTCGCGCACAGTGCCTTTCTTCGGAGGTTTCATAGGAGGTTTCCCGCTATTTTCGCTCCGGGCCTTTACGGGGAATCTTGTCATCTGCCGAGGCCTGCAGCGGCCTTCCAGCGGCATCGTGATGAAGCAGTTCACATTCATTGTTTTGCTCCGGGCCGGAGCGCGTGGAGGCAGCGATGCGAAGGATCGACGCCGCTGCCGTAAGTTTGACTTCGTCCCGCTTATTGTCGAGCAGTGGTTCCAGGTCCCCAATTAATTGTTTACAGGGATGCTGTGCGAGCGCCTTGGCTGCGGCTGCCTGCACTGTCCAACTGGAGTCTCCCAAAGCTTCGTCCAAGTCGCGAATGGATCGGGGGTCGTGATCGGAGGCCAGAAGCGAGGCGGAGAGCACCCGCCCGGGAGCTGACTTATCCTTGGCCAAGTGCTCTGCCATAACGATCCCCATGGAGAATGGCCCAAGGAAAGCTCCTGAAGCCTCGTTGATCCCCATCAATGCCAATGCGTTGGGATCGTGCAGCTTGTTGTTGGCGCCTTGCAGACCTTGTTTGAGCGCTCCGGGCGAAGCGGAAGTGTCTCCCTCCAAAATGCCGAGCAGCACTTTGCGCCCGCTCTGATCGCCCATTTTCCAGAGCGATTGTGCGGCGGCAAAACGTACGGCAGCAGAATTGTCGTCGAGCGCCACTTGCAGCAGCGGGATTGAGTGGCGGAACTTCATCTCGCCCAAAGCAGTAGCAGCAACGCGTCTGACATCTACGTCTTTGTCGTGCAGGCCATTCTCGACAATCCTTGTCGCTCTCATCCAGAGCGGTAAAGTGCTTGCGGCTAGAATCGCGTTTTGCCGGTGGAGCGGACGGCGGTCCTTGGCGGCGTCTGAGAGGACCTGCCAGGCTCTCTGTTCTGGTGATAGCGGCTTTGCTGCGGACTCGGTGGGTTTGGCTGGAGAAGGTTGGCTTGCGGGTTGTGCTTGCGTCTGTTTCTCTTGCTCTTGCTGCTGGGGAAGTCCTGCTTGCGAGGAAGCTAGAAAAAGGCTGAATGCCCACACTGACCCGACGCGCCAGTTGCCTTTCGACGGTTGCATTGTCGTCACCCGAGGAGTGGGCCGAGACGCACACCCTACACACTGATCGAGTCTAAGAAGCGGTTTCGCGCAAGTAAATGCCGCGCTCTCTGTAGAGCACAGTTAAAGAGCAGGTAGGCGAGAATGCCGCCTGAAATAGGGCCCGACTTCGTCGTATTCAATGTTCGCGCAACGCCAGCGGGCAAATGCTTCTGGTACAGCTACTTCCGGCGTAAACGTACTGTGGCCACCGTATGGATGGTTTCGTAGCACGCGTGTAGATTGAGCAGGTTTGTTGCTCGTTCCAATGAAAGGCAGTTGTGGTAAAGGCTAGAATTTCCGGGGTTCATCCAATTCTTCCGAGTTTCATCTAGTCTCCTTTGAGGTAAACGCATTGCCGCCACAAAGCCCACTGATCGTCTGGCCAGGTAAGCCCTACCCTCTCGGCGCAACTTGGGATGGAGAAGGTGTGAACTTCGCGCTGTTTTCCGAGCACGCGGAGAAGGTGGAACTCTGTCTGTTCGACGAAACGGGCCGGCGCGAGTTGCATCGCATTGCACTGCGTGAGCAAACCGATCAGGTGTGGCATTGCTATCTGCCCGAGGCGCGCCCGGGATTGTTGTACGGATATCGCGTGCATGGACCTTACGATCCGGCGAAAGGGCTGCGCTTTAATCACCACAAGCTGTTGCTCGATCCCTACGCTCGGCAGGTCGAGAACGGATTGAAATGGAGTGATTCGCATTTCGGCTATCGCATCGGCCATGCCAAGGAAGATCTTTCTTATGATCGCCGCGATAGCGGTCCGGGGATGCTGAAGGGAATTGTGGTCGATCCCGCCTTCACCTGGGGAGCCGATCAGGCGCCGCGAATCCCCTGGCATAAGAGCGTGATCTACGAAGTGCATGTCAAGGGATTCACCGTCCGCCATCCGGATGTGCCTCCCGCGCTGCGGGGAACCTACGCAAGTCTGGCGACCGCACCGGTGATTGATTACCTCACTCGCCTGGGGATTACCGCGGTCGAGCTCATGCCGGTGCACTGCTTCATCGACGATCGCTCTTTGATCGAACGCGGACTGCGCAACTACTGGGGCTACAACTCGATCGGATTTTTCGCGCCGGAGCCCCGTTATTCGGCAAGCGGAACGATCAACGAATTCAAGACGATGGTGAAGACCCTGCACTCGGCCGGCATCGAGGTGATCCTCGATGTGGTTTACAACCACACCGCCGAAGGCAATCAACTGGGGCCGACGCTGTCGTTCCGCGGCATCGATAATCCGGTGTACTACCGGCTAATCGGAGACAATCCTCGCTATTACATGGACTACACCGGCACGGGAAACACGCTGAACATGCGGCATCCCAGGGTGCTGCAGTTGATTATGGACAGCCTGCGCTACTGGGTTCTGGAAATGCACGTGGACGGCTTCCGCTTTGATTTGGCGGCTACGCTCGCTCGTGAACTTCATGAGGTCGACCGGCTGGGCGCGTTTCTCGACATCATTCACCAGGATCCGGTGCTGTCTCAGGTGAAACTAATTGCCGAGCCTTGGGATTTGGGCGAAGGCGGATATCAGGTTGGAAAATTTCCCGTGGGCTGGGCGGAGTGGAACGACAAATATCGCGACGCAGTGCGGTCTTACTGGAAGGGAGATGGCGGGCTGATTGGAGAACTTGCCTACCGCATTACGGGATCGAGCGATCTCTACGCGCGCAGCGGACGGCGTCCCTATGCCAGCATCAACTTCGTCACCGCGCACGACGGCTTCACTTTGCAAGATCTGGTGAGCTACAACGCCAAGCACAATGAGGCAAACGGGGAGGAGAATCGCGACGGCACCGACAATAACCGAAGTTGGAATTGCGGGGTAGAAGGGCCAACCGACGATCCAGAGGTGAAGGCGCTGCGAGCCCGTCAGAAGCGCAATTTTCTCGCGACGTTGTTTCTGTCTCAGGGCGTCCCTATGCTGTTGGCCGGGGATGCTATTGGCCACACCCAGATGGGAAACAACAACGCATATTGCCAGGACAATGAGATCAGTTGGACCAATTGGGATCCCGAAGCCGCTGACACCGAATTGCTCGGCTTCGTCCGGCGCCTGATTGGATTGCGAAAAAATCACCCGGTTTTTCACCGCAGGAATTTCTTTCAGGGAAGATCGATCAAGGGTGCGGGAATCAAAGACATTCTCTGGCTGCATCCTGACGGCAAAGAGATGACTGATGAAGAATGGAAGCAGGAATCCGCACGCTGCCTGGGAGTATTTCTTTCGGGTGAAGGGCTAGAAGAACTCGACGAACGCGGGCAGCCGGTCAGCGATCAGAATTTTCTCTTGCTGATGAATGCACACCACGAGCCAGTTCCATTTGTCCTTCCTGCACCGCCAAGCCAGGACAATTGGCTGGCCTTGGTAGATACGTCTTGCCAGACCACGAATAATCCCGCCTTTCCCTATCAGCCGGGCACGCAGTATCCTCTGCAGGCACGCTCGCTGGCTTTACTGGTCGCTCGGGGCTCAAGCCAGGTTCGGCAGCCCGACCGCAGGGAAAAACCCCAGGCATGAGACGGCAGCATGAGATGCCATTCGGGGCGGAGCTCCGCAACGATAATGACAACGACGGTAGTGTCCGCTTTCGGCTGTGGGCGCCTGCGTCGGATCGAGTCGAGTTGTGTCTCAGCGATCGCGCTCTTCCGATGCAAAAAGCTGGCGAAGGCTGGTTCGAGCTGACGACGCGTGAAGCGGCAGCCGGGAGTCTCTACAAATTCAAGATCGACGGCCGAATGGAAGTGCCCGACCCGGCCTCGCGATCTCAGCCCGAGGATGTTCACGGCCCAAGTAGGGTAGTCGATGCAGCGGCGTTCGACTGGCAGGACTCAGGCTGGCGAGGCCGTCCCTGGGAAGAAGCGGTTATTTACGAACTCCACGTCGGGACGTTCACTCCTGAAGGAACATTCGTCGCGGTGGAACGGCGGCTCGACTATTTAGTGGACTTGGGAATTACTGTGATCGAACTGATGCCTGTCAGTGATTTTCCCGGGACGAGGAATTGGGGATACGACGGAGTCTTTCCCTTCGCGCCCGACAGTTCCTACGGAACGCCCGATGATCTCAAGCACCTGGTGCAAGCTGCGCATCAGAAGGGCCTGATGATCTTTCTGGATGTGGTATACAACCACTTCGGACCAGAAGGGAACTATCTGCGCACATATGCGCCCCAATTCTTTACTGACCGGCATCCGACGCCCTGGGGTGACGGCATCAATTTCGATGGGCCGTGCAGCCGGACCGTGCGGGATTTCTTCATCCACAATGCACTTTACTGGCTTGAGGAATATCATTTCGACGGATTGCGTTTGGACGCGGTGCACGCGATCAAGGATGACTCAGATCCGGACATTTTGACGGAGCTGGCAGAAGCAGTACGCCAGAAATTC